>JACCDX010148638.1_pt1 | contig 28368 bp, 26 predicted proteins | sample 7449681 | NCBI WGS metagenome assembly JACCDX01 (sample SAMN15323450, study PRJNA562643) | freshwater metagenome | isolation source: river surface water | place: USA:Blue River Watershed | collected 2017-08-18
CTCACCCTCGGTGCGCATGACCTGCATGCCACGGCCCTTGACGGTCTCGCGAACGCTGGAGGCCAGGGCCTTGGTCTGCCGGTTGCTGGTGCCCGACGCGATGATGACGCGCTCGAACAGCGGCGACAGATGCTCGGTGTTGAACACGACGATGTTCTGTGCCTTGACATCTTCCAGACCATCGACGATGGCGCGTTGCAGTTTGCGAATATCCATTCAGGGCTTCTTCCCGTAGAGACGGTGCGAGTCAATATAGCTCGCCACGTCGGCGCCCACCAAGGGGCTGATGTCGTCACCATGCGCGATGGCCTCGCGCACGGCAGTGGATGAAATGGGGGTGTTCGGCAGATCCAGCACCTGCAGCCGGTGCTCGGGCATGCCCGGCGGCGTGACGACCGCCTCGCCGGCACGCGGCACGACCACCAGCGTCGCCAGCGCAGCCACGGTCTCCGCACGGTACCAAGTCGGCAGGCGCGCGTACTGGTCCTGGCCGATGAGGAACATCAGCTCAGCGCCCGGGTGCTGCTGCGCAAACTCGTTGAGCGTGTCTGCCGTGAAGCTGGGCCCGCGGCGGTGCAGTTCGCGGTCGTCGACGGCGAAGCGGGGCTCACCGGCGATCAGCCGCTGCAGCATCTGCACGCGATGCTCGCCTGCGGCCATGACCTGGTCAGGCTTTTGCCACTGGCGGCCGGCCGGCATCCACAAGAAACGGTCGGGCGCCAGCACATCCAGTGCAAGCCGCGCGAATGCCAGATGGCCGAGATGAGGCGGGTCGAAGCTGCCGCCGAAGAGCGCGAGCTTCAACCCAAACCCCATGGTTGGGCGCACCCGGCGGGCGGGCGCGGCGAGCCGCTGGCAAGGTGCGCCGACGACGTGGGCTCGTGCCGACGCGGAGCAGCAACGCCGCCAGCGGTGGGCAGCGCATGACCAGCGGGCGTGCAGCGCCAACGGCCCACCGTGGGGTCCAGGTTCATAGCCACAACGAGGTCGGCGTTTCGTCGGCCCAGTCGCGCGGGCGCAGGAAGTCGCTGTACAGCCGCGCCTCGGGCGTGCCGGGCTCAGGCGCCCAGTCATAGCGCCAGGTCACCTGCGGCGGCATGGACATCAGGATGGACTCGGTGCGGCCGCCGGACTGCAGGCCGAACAGCGTGCCGCGGTCCCACACCAGGTTGAACTCGACATAGCGGCCACGCCGGTAGGACTGGAAGTCACGCTCGCGCTCGCCGTAGGCATAGCCCTGGCGGCGCTCGACGATGGGCAGGTAGGCGGCCAGGAAGGCGTCGCCCACCGACTGGATCAGCGCGAAGCCCTTGTCGAAGCCGCCTTCGGCGAAGTCGTCGAAGAAGATGCCACCGACACCGCGCGGCTCGTTGCGGTGCTTCAGGAAGAAGTACTCGTCGCACCAGGTCTTGAACTTGGCATGCAGCGCGTCGCCATGCGGCTGCAGAGCGTCGCGGCAGACGCGGTGGAAGTGCTGGGCGTCGCGCTCGTAGCCGTAATAAGGCGTCAGGTCCATGCCGCCGCCGAACCACGTCACGGCCGGCGCGTTGGCCGGCAGCGCCGCGAACATGCGCACGTTCATGTGCACCGTCGGCACGAAGGGGTTGTGCGGGTGCAGCACCAGCGACACACCCATGGCCTCGAACGGCGCGCCCGCCAGCTCGGGCCGGTGTTGCGTGGCCGAAGGCGGCAGCACGCGCCCCTTCACATGCGAGAAATTGACCCCGCCACGCTCGAACACCGAGCCGCCCTCGATGAGGCGCGACAAGCCATCGCCCTCCAGCCGGCCACCGGGCTCCCGGCTCCAGCCATCGCTGACGAAGGCATTGCCATCGACGCCCTCCAGCGCGCTGACGATGCGCTGCTGGAGATCGAGCAGATAGACGCGAACGGCTTGTGAGTTCATGAGCGCAGTCGGGTGAGGCGGGCCTGGGCGGCGGGAGCGGTCGTCACCGCTTGATGGCGCGGTGGCCAATGTCGCTGCGGTACTGCCGCCCGGCGAACTGAATGCCCGACGCCAACTCGTAGGCGCTCTGCGCCGCAGTGCGGGCCGACTCGCCCAGCGCCGTCACGCACAGCACGCGGCCGCCGCTGGTGACGAGCTTGCCGTCCACCTCGGCCGTGCCGGCATGGAACACCATGCCCTCGGCCGCATCGTCCGGCAGGCCGGAGACGGCGTCACCCTTGCGGGGGGTCAGCGGATAGCCCTCGGCGGCCAGCACGACACCCAGCGCGACGCGACGATCCCACTGCAGGTCGACCTGATCGAGCGTGCCGTCCGTCGCGTGCATCAGCAGCTCGAACAAGTCGCTCTTCAGACGCATCATGATCGGCTGCGTCTCGGGGTCGCCCATGCGCGTGTTGAACTCGACGGTGCGCGGCTGGCCGTGCTCGTCGATCATCAGCCCGGCATACAGGAAGCCGGTGAACGGATGGCCGTCCTTGGCCATGCCGGCGATGGTCGGCTGAATGATCTCGTGCATGACCTTGGCATGCACATTGGGCGTGACGACCGGCGCGGGCGAGTAGGCGCCCATGCCACCGGTGTTGGGGCCTTCGTCGCCGTCCAGCAGGCGTTTGTGGTCCTGGCTGGTTGCCAGCGACACGACATGCTTGCCGTCGCAGACGACGATGAAGCTCGCCTCCTCGCCGGCCAGGAAGTCCTCGATGACGACACGTGCGCCACCGGCGTTGTGCGTGACGCCCAGCTTGTTGTCTTCCAGGATCCACGAGATGGCTTCGTGCGCCTGGTCGAGCGTCATCGCGACGACGACACCCTTGCCTGCCGCCAGGCCGTCGGCCTTGATGACGATGGGCGCGCCGCGGCCGTCCACATAGGCATGCGCCGCGGCCGGGTCGGAGAAGGTCTCGTAGGCCGCCGTCGGGATGCCGTGGCGTTTCATGAAGTCCTTGGCGAACGCCTTGGAGCTCTCCAGCTGGGCTGCCGCCTGCGTGGGCCCGAAGATGCGCAGGCCACGCGCGCGGAATTCATCCACGACGCCGGCTGCCAGCGCCGCCTCGGGGCCCACCACGGTCAGCGCGATCTTCTGTTCGGCCGCGAAATCCGCGAGCGCCTTCACGTCGGTGGCGGCGATGGCGACGTTCTGCAGCCGGGAGTCGCGCGCCGTGCCGCCGTTGCCCGGGGCCACGAAGACCTGGCTGACGCGCTCGCCCTGGGCCAGCTTCCAGGCCAGGGCGTGTTCGCGGCCGCCGTTGCCGATGACAAGGACTTTCATGGTTCAGCCCAGTTCGGCGTTGTGATAGACGGCCTGCGTGTCATCGAGGTCTTCGATGACGTCCAGCAGCTTCTGCATGCGCTCGGCATCCTCGCCGGTCAGCTCGATGGTGTTCTCAGGGCGCATCGTCACCTCGGCCAGCTCGGGCACCAGGCCAGCGGCTTCCAGCGCGGCCTTGACCACCTCGTAGTCGGCCGGCGCGGTCAGCACCTCGATGGCACCGTCGTCACCCGTGATCACGTCCTCAGCACCAGCATCCAGCGCCACTTCCATGACCTTGTCTTCCGACGTGCCCGGCGCGAACAGCAGCTGACCGACGTGCTTGAACTGGAACGACACCGAGCCGTCGGTGCCCATGTTGCCGCCGTACTTGCTGAAGGCGTGACGCACCTCGGCCACCGTGCGGACGCGGTTGTCCGTCATCGTGTCGATCATGATGGCCGCGCCACCGATGCCGTAGCCCTCGTAGCGGATTTCCTCGTAGGTCAGCCCGTCGAGATTGCCGCTGGCCTTGTCGATGTTGTACTTGATGCGGTCGGCCGGCATGTTGGCGGCCTTGGCCTTGTCGACCGCCAGACGCAGGCGCGGGTTGTCTTTGATATCCGGGCCGCCCTGACGCGCGGCGACGGTGATCTCACGAATGATGCGGGTCCAGATCTTGCCGCGCTTCTCGTCCTGACGGCCTTTGCGATGCTGGATGTTGGCCCATTTGGAATGTCCGGCCATGTGGCTCTAGCTCCTTTGGCAGCATGGCGCAGGTGCCATGCAACCCTCGATTCTACGAGGCCGCACTCACGCGCCCGCGCAGCGGCAGACGCCGGCGGCGTCAAAAGCCCCCGTCGCCCCAGCCCTGCAAGTTCTGCAACGACCGCTGCCGTCCTGCCGCACCCCTAACTGCGTCCCCCTAGGAGCAGCGGTCGTCCTACCGATGAAGGTGAAGCCGGCCAGGAGCCCGCCTAACTTTCGTTGCACCTCCGCCCGGCGATGGCGGAGGGCTCAACCCAAGGAGACACCCATGACTCGACTTCCCCCGGCCCTGAAGCTGGCCGCCTGCCTCGGCACCGCGCTGCTCGCGCACACGGCCCAGGCCGCCCCGACCTGCTATCACAACTACGGCGCCATCGACGCGATGAAGCCGAACAAGCTGTTCCTCTACTACCCCACCGCGAACGACGCCACCTTCCCGGCGTATTACGCGAACGTGTCACCTGCGCGCACCTTCGACATCGCCCTGCTGCCGGGCGCCCCGGCCGGCACGACGGCCCAGCTGCGCTCACGCATCTATGACGTCGTCGCAACCGACTACTGCGAGTTCAACGTGCAGGTACTCCCGCCCACGACGACCAACCCCGACTCGCTGGCCCTGCCACCGGCGCGACGCAACATGGTGGCCATCGGCGCGGACACCAATGCCTCGCTGTACGGCGTTGCCGAAGCGGTAGACACGGGCGACGCCGACGTCATCGACCACGCCCGCGTCTTCGGCGGGTCCTACGGCGTGTTCTGCAGCGCCGACCTTTCCGGCGCCAACAACACGCTGGACCGCTGGGCGATGGGCATCGGCGGCACGGCGGCGCACGAAGCGGGCCACAACTACGGCCTGTCGCACAGCGCCGTGGTGCACAGCGGCGAAGACGCCTACACCCACCACATCATGCCGGCCGGCCCATCCATGCCCTGCGCCAACCGCGTGGGCGAGCGCCGCCACTTCAGTGACCAGGACTTCGGCATCCTGGCCAACAACGTCGGCCTGACGCTGCAATCGCTGGCCAACTGGGACTTCGTCAACCCGAACGCCGCCACCGCCGCCCGCCTGCGCATGGAGGTGCTCTCGCGCAGCGCGACGCTGACGCCGGTGTCGACCTACACGGGCTCGCGCAGCCCCTGGAACCCTCCTGCCGTTTCGGGCCCCTCCGGCACGGTCATGTTCAAGGGTCTCAGCTACAACCGCTTCTTCGTCACCTGGCAGTCGGCCAAGACCTGGGCCAGCCCCAACCAGCCCGGCAGCCTGGCCGGCCTCGTGCGCGGCGCCGAGCAGTTCCATGTCGGCACGCAGTTCGTGCAGGAGGACATCCTCAACACGTCCGACCAGGTCGTCATCGTCGATGCCACGCTGCTGGACGCCGACGGCAACGCGCTCGCGCTGCATCCGCGCGTGCCCACGTTCGACACCGGCACGCTGGCGGCCGACGGCAGCTTCACGGTGAACCTGGGCAACCTCGTCGCCGCCAACCTCGTGCTGCGCAACTGGCAGGCCCTGGTGCTGCCGCGGCCTGCACACATCGACAGCCTGATGCGCGACCGCGAAGGCGTGCTGAAGCTGTTCGACGTGCAGCAGGAGGCCATCACCCCGTGGCGTGAGGTCAAGCTCGCCGAGAAGGCCGAACTGCCGGCGGGCTCCGTCGAGAAGCCGGCGCAAGCGAGCTTCCTGCTGGGCAACCTGTTCAAGGACGGGCACAACGTGCGCATCAAGTTCAGCGGTGCAAACGTGGCGAGGGACGCCGTCGTCGGCGCCAAGGAAGTAAACCCGGACGTCAAGGGCGCACTCGCCACCGACCCCTTCCCCGGCGCTTCCGTGTTCCTGGAAGGCGAATTGGTCGAACCCGGCGCACTGCAGTGGAACGCCGAGAAGAAGGCTTATGTGAACGAAGACCTCGTCACGCGCGTCTTCCTGCAGATCGCGGGCAAGCGCGCCAAGCCGGTGGACGGTGCGCTCACCGGCCTGCTGCGCGGCCAGGTGGTCTGCGCCAACCTCGCCACCGGCAAGAAGATCAGCCTGCAGGCCGCGGACGACGGCAGCTTCGACTGCGAGCGGGCGGGGCTCGTGTCGCTGCATGGTGACCGCGTGGAGATCTCGCAGGTCGCGCTCGTCAACGCGAAGCAACCGCTGGTGCAGGTCGGGGGCCTGGACATCGCCAAGGTCACCTGCACCAACCCGGCGTCGGGCAAGACCGTGTCGTTCAAGCCCGAGGTCAGCACCGACGCCCTGGACTGCGTGAAGGCCGGGCTGGAGGTGGGGCTGCAAACCACGCTGCAGATCACGCAGGTCGGCACCGTGCACTGAAGCTGCGCGCGGTCGCCTCGCGTGCCGGCCGTGTCGCCGGCACGCGCCCGCAGCGCTCACGAGGCGCTGCGGGCTGCAAGGGGCTGCGAGGGGCTACAAGGGGGGGCCGCTAGACTCGCGCCCCGCCGATTCCGCCCCGGAGACCGCTTCATGCCCGCCGCCCCCATCCTGCTGGCTCGCCACGCTCAGACCGAGTGCCTGCTGCTGCCCGCGCTGGCCAATCGCCACGGCCTCATCACCGGCGCCACCGGCACCGGCAAAACCATCAGCCTGCAGACGCTGGCCGAGAATTTTTCCAAGCTGGGGGTGCCGGTCTTCATGGCCGACGTGAAGGGCGACCTGACCGGCATCAGCCAGCCCGGCAACCCCAGCGACAAGCTGCTCGCCACACTGAAGGCCCGCGGCCTGGAGGCTCCCGAGAAGATCGCCTGCCCGACGACGCTGTGGGACGTGTTCGGCGAGCAGGGCCACCCGGTGCGGGCCACCGTGTCCGACATGGGCCCGCTGCTGCTGGCCCGCATGCTGGCGCTGAACGAGACGCAGGCCGGCGTGCTGCAGATGGTGTTCAAGATCGCCGACGACCAGGGCCTGCTGCTGCTGGACCTGAAGGACTTGCGCGCCATGCTGCAGCATGTGGGCGACAACGCCAGCAGCTTCACGACGCAATACGGCAATGTGTCCGCCGCCAGCATCGGCGCCATCCAGCGCGGCCTGCTGCAGATCGAAGCCCAGGGCGGGGCCAGGTTCTTCGGCGAGCCCATGCTCAACATCGCCGACTTCATGCAGGTCACTGACGCCCCCATGCCGCCGGGGAGCGCATCCGCGCCCGGGAACGGCCTCGGCGTCATCAACATCCTGGCCGCCGACAAGCTGATGAACTCGCCGCGTCTGTACGCGACCTTCCTGCTGTGGATGTTGTCGGAACTGTTCGAGACGCTGCCCGAGGTGGGCGACCTGGAGAAACCGAAGCTGGTGTTCTTCTTCGACGAGGCCCATCTGCTGTTCAAGGACGCGCCGGACGCCCTGATCGAGCGCATCGAGCTGGTGGTGCGCCTGGTGCGCTCCAAGGGCGTGGGCGTCTATTTCGTGACGCAGAACCCGCTGGACATTCCCGATGCCGTGCTCGGCCAGCTCGGCAACCGCGTGCAGCACGCGCTGCGCGCCTTCACCCCGCGCGACCAGAAGGCCGTCAAGGCCGCCGCCGACACCATGCGCGCCAAGCCGGGGCTCGATATCGCCACGGCGATCACGGAACTGGCCGTCGGCGAGGCGCTGGTCAGCCTGCTCGACGAGCACGGCCGGCCCAGCATCACCGAGCGCGTCTTCGTGCTGCCGCCGGGCAGCCAGATCGGCCCCATCTCGCCGGCCCAGCGCCAGCAGCTGATGGCAAATTCGCTGGTGGCCGGCGTGTACGAACAGCAGCTGGATCGCGAGTCGGCCTACGAGAAGCTGCTCGGCCGGCCCGCCGCAGCAGGCGCGCCCGCCGGCACGCCTCCCGCGGCAGGCAAGACCGCGCCGGCCCCCAGCCCGGACGAAGGCGGCGGCCTGATGGACAGCCTCAAAGACGTGTTGTTCGGCACCACCGGCCCGCGCGGCGGTCGCCACCCCGGGCTGGCCGAGAAAGCGGCCCAGTCGGCCGTGCGCAGCATGGGTTCGGCCATCGGCCGCGAGATCATCCGTGGTGTTTTGGGCAGCATCCTGGGCGGCGGAGGGTCTCGCAGGCGTTGACCCGGTCGACGGCGCCCGGCCATTCATGCAGACTCGCAGCGCTCCATCAGAGAGCCGCGCACAGAGGAGACGACATGAATGCCTTGACGCAGATGCGCATCGGCCCCCGCCTGACCCTGGCCTTCGCAGCCGTGCTGCTGTTGATGCTCGGCGTCGCCGGCGTGGGCATGCACGGCATCTTCCGTGTGGCCGCCGGGCTCGACACGGTCTACCACGATCGCACCATCCCGCTGGCCCAGCTCGGCGAGCTCAACACGCTGGCCACCCGCAACCGCCTCATCATCGTGGAGATGCTGCGCTCGCCCGGGTTCGACGAGATCAAGCGCCGCAGCGACGAGCTGGCGGCCAATGTCAAACGCGGCGAGGAGTTGCTGGCTCGCTACCTGCAGACCCAGCTCACCGATGACGAACGGGCGCTGGCGCAGCGCTTCGTCACGGCACGCAAGGCCTTCATCGAGCAAGGCCTGACGCCCGTCGGCGCCGCGCTCGCCACCGGCGGCATGAGCACCGCGCTGCAGATCTACGAGGAGAAGACGCTGCCGCTCGGCGCGCAGGCGCGCGAGCTGTCGGATGCGCTCGTCAAGCTGCAGATCGACGAAGCCGCGCGGCTGTACGAGGAAGGCCAGGCCACGCGCACATCGGCGGTGGCGCTGACGGCCCTGCTCAGCATCATTGCGCTCACGCTGGGTTTCGGCATGGCCTGGGTCATCACCCGCTCGATCACCGCGCCGGTCCGGCAGGCCATGGGTTTCGCAGAGGCCGTTGCCGGCGGCGACCTGACGGCGAGCATCCGCGCGGATGGCCGCGACGAGATCGCGCAGCTGCAGCAGGCGCTGGCCCGCATGCGCGACGGGCTGGTGCAGATCGTCGGCCAGGTCCGCAGCGGCGCCGACGCCATCCTGACCGGCGCCGGCGAGATCGCCAATGGCAATGCCGACCTGTCGCAGCGCACCGAGCAGCAGGCCGCCAACCTCGAGGAAACGGCCGCGTCCATGGAGCAGATGAACGCCACCGTGCGCCAGAACGCCGACACGGCGCAGACGGCCACGCAGCTGGCCGCCAGCGCCAGCGGTGTGGCGGCTCGCGGCGGCGACGTGGTGCAGCAGGTCATCGCGACGATGAGCGACATCTCGGCCAGCTCGCGCAAGATCGCCGACATCATCGGCACCATCGACGGCATCGCGTTCCAGACCAACATCCTGGCCCTGAACGCCGCCGTGGAAGCGGCCCGCGCCGGCGAACAGGGCCGCGGCTTCGCCGTCGTGGCCGGCGAGGTGCGCGCACTGGCGCAGCGCAGCGCGCAGGCCGCCCGCGAGATCAAGGGGCTGATCGGCCACAGCGTGAACAACGTGGACGCCGGCTCCCGCCTCGTCGGCGAGGCCGGCGAGACGATGACGGAGATCGTGTCGCAGGTGAAGCGCGTGGCGGACCTGATCGGCGAGATCGGCTCCGCCACACAGGAGCAGACCACCGGCATCGGCCAGGTCAGCGAGGCAATCTCGCAGCTCGACAAGGTCACGCAGCAGAACGCCGCGCTGGTGGAACAGGCCGCGGCCGCGGCCGACAGCCTGCGCGGCCAGGCGCAGCGCATGAACGAGGTCGTCGGCGTCTTCCGGCTCGGCGGCGGCCGCTGAGCGCCTGGCGGGCGGCCCCGCTGGCGCCCGCCTGCGGCGGCTTCGCGCTGCCCCCACGCCGTTCATCGCCGGCGGCTGGCGGCGCGCCGCACAGGGCATCATGCTGGCCCGATGACCACCCAGCACATCCGCTACGACTGGCGCGCCCACGTGGGCGGCACCGTGGCCATCTGCACGGTCGTCGGCCTGCTGAACTACCTGGCCCGCGGCGACGGCTTCTGGACGGGGATGCTCTATTCGTTCTGCATCGGCGTGCAGATCTCGGCCTACGTCTCGCTGCTGCAGGCGGCAGCCGCGCGCGGGCTGGCGCGCTGCTGGGGCGACGACATCGTGCTGCGCCGCGCGTGGGCCGGCTGGGCGCTGATGCTGCCCTGCCTGATGGTTGGCGCCGTCGCGGGCTACACGGGTGGCATCGCGCTGGCCGACCTCATCACCGGCCAGCACTCCATCGCGCCCTGGAACCTCGGCGATCAACGTGCGACGCGCTCGCTCGCCTTCACGCTGCTGACGGCGCTGCTGGGCTCGCTCGTGTTCATCGCCATGTTCAAGCTCAACGCGCTGCGCCTGGCCCAGGCCGAGGCGCAGCGCCAGGCCGCTGAGGCCCGGCTCGCGCTGCTGCAGAGCCAGCTCGAGCCGCACATGCTGTTCAACACGCTGGCCCACCTGCGCGTGCTCATCAAGCAGCAGCCCGACGAAGCCCAGCAGATGCTGGACCGGCTCATCGACTACCTGCGCGCCACGCTGCAGGCCAGCCGTGCCACGCAGCACGCACTGGCCCAGGAGTTCGCACGGCTGGCCGACTACCTCGCGCTCATGCAGCTGCGCATGGGCGAGCGGCTGCAGGTACGCCTGGACCTGCCGGCCAGCCTGGCCGGCGTCGCCATCCCGCCGCTGCTGCTGCAACCGCTGGTGGAGAACGCGATCAAGCACGGCCTGGAGCCGCACGAAGCCGGCGGCGAACTGCACGTGTCGGCATCGCGCCAGGGCGACCGGCTGCTGCTGGAAGTCGCCGACACCGGCGCGGGCCTCGCCGGAACCCCGCCGCCCGCGACGACGGGCACCGGCTTCGGCCTGACGCAGGTGCGTGAACGCCTCGCCCACCACTACGGTGACGCCGCCCGCTTCGCGCTGCTGCCCCGGCCGGCGGGTGGCAGCATCGCGCGCATCGAGCTCCCGTCATGAACGCCACCGCCCTCATCGCCGAAGACGAACCCCGGCTCGCCGACAGCCTGCGAGCCGACCTCGCCACCGCCTGGCCGGCGCTGCGCGTGCTGGCCCAGGCCGGCAGCGGCACGGCGGCCGTGGCCCAGGCGCTGCTGCACCGGCCCCAGGTCTGCTTCCTGGACATCCGCATGCCGGGCCTGACCGGGCTGCAGGCAGCCCAGGCCATCGCCGAGGACTGGCCCGGCGACGCAGGCCCCCTGCCCTTGTTCGTCTTCGTGACGGCCTACGACCAGTACGCGCTGCAGGCCTTCGACGCGGCGGCCGCCGACTACCTGCTCAAGCCGGTCACGCCCGAGCGGCTGGCCCGCAGCGTGGCCCGGCTGCAGGCGCGCCTGGCTCAGCCCGGCGCGGGCGACGCGACGCTGGCCACGCTGCGCCAGCTGCTGCTCGACCAGGCCGCGCCCCCGCCGAGGCTGCGCCATCTGCAAGCCGCGATGGGCGACACCGTGGAGCTGGTGCCGGTGGACGAGCTGCTGTACCTGGAAGCCGCCGACAAATACGTCCGCGCCGTGACGGCCGAGCGGGACTACTGGGTGCGCCAGCCCCTGCGCGAACTGGCCCCTCAGCTGGACCCGGCCCGGTTCTGGCAGATCCACCGCGCCACCCTCGTCAACGTGGACGCCGTCGCCCGCGCGCAGCGCCAGGACAACGGCACCGTGCTGCTGGAACTCCGCCAGCGCCCCGAGAAGCTGACCGTCAGCCGACTGCACGCCGCCCGCTTCAAGGCGCAGTAGTTCTCGAATCCGGCGGTCGTCCTACAGCATCGGCGAAGATGTAAACGGTATAAACCGTTTTCATCTTTATGAGCCCCAAGCCCAAGAACGCCCCTGTCGAACGCGCCAAGCTCGTTCGCGACGGTTTCACGATGCCCCAGTCGGACTACGCGCTCATCGCCGAGCTCAAGCACCGACTGCACGACGTGAAACGCGAAGCCAAGAAAAGCGAGCTGCTGCGCGCCGGTCTGCGAGCGTTGGCCCTGCTGGACGCCCCGGCACTGGCCGCGGCGCTGGACGGGCTGGAGCCGGTCAAGACCGGGCGACCCCGCAAGACAGAGTGAGGAGACATGCCATGACGAACGCAACCTACTGGTGGCACCTGCTGTGCGCCATCGCCGGCCTGAACCTGATCGCCTGGACGGCATCGACCGCCTGGTTGCACCGCAATCGCCCCGACGGCACGACCTGGCCCCATCAACGCTTGCAACTGCTGCTGTCAGCGTTGTACGTGCTGGGGTGCGGCTACCGGTCCTTCCTGCCGGTGTTCGATGTGCCACGCGTCGTCATGGTGGACAGCTGGGCGTCGAGCGTCATGATCGGCCGCACGGTCGCCACGATCGCCGAGCTGAGCTTTGCTGCGCAATGGGCGCTGCTGCTGCGCGGCGCCGCCCTGACGACCGGGCATCGCTTCAGCCTCAAGGTGGCGCATGCCATCGTGCCGATGATCGCCATCGCAGAAGTGCATTCCTGGTACGCGGTGCTGACGACCTGCAACCTCGGCCACGTCGTCGAGGAGACGCTGTGGGGCCTGGCGGCCGTGTTCAGCGTGCTGGCCATGGGCGCGATGTGGCCGCAGGCCGGCGCGCGCGGCCGCCGCTGGCTGGCGCTGGCCATGGTGGCCGGGGCGTTGTATGCGGCCTACATGTTCGCCGTGGACGTGCCCATGTACTGGGCGCGCTGGATCGCCGATGAAGCGGCCGGCCGCGTCTACCCGACGCTGGCGGCCGGCATGGCCGATGCCTCCGGGCGCTGGACGGTCTCGCACGACTGGGCGCACTGGCGCAGCGAGGTGGTCTGGATGACGGCCTACTTCAGCGTGGCGGTCTGGATCAGCATCGGGCTGGCCCATGTGCGGCTGCCGCTTCGCCTGGAGCCGCAGCGTCCTTAGAATCGGCGGCATCGCGGGCCTGGGACACGGCCCGCTTCCATTTGATGCCGACGATGAGCCACCCCGCCGCCCCCGCGCCCGCCCCTGCGACGAATTTCCTGCGCCAGCGCATCGAGAACGACCTCGAGACCGGCGCCTTCGACGGCCGCCAGTTCGCCGGCACGCCGGGCGACGCCGCCCACCACGCCGCCGCGCCGCTGGACGCGGCGCGCATCCGCACCCGCTTCCCGCCCGAACCCAACGGCTACCTGCACATCGGCCACGCCAAGAGCATCTGCCTGAACTTCGGCCTGGCGCGCGACTACGGCGGCGCCTGCCACCTGCGCTTCGACGACACCAACCCCGAGAAGGAGGAGCTGGAGTACGTCAACGCCATCAAGGAGATGGTGCAGTGGCTGGGCTGGAGCTGGGGCGACAACCTCTTTGAAGCCAGCAGCTACTTCGACTTCATGTACGCGGCCGCCGAGGCGCTGGTCAACGCCGGCCTGGCCTATGTCGACGAGCAGAGCGCCGACGAGATGCGCGCCAACCGCGGCGACTTCGGCAAGCCCGGTGTCGACAGCCCGTTCCGCGGCCGCACGCCGGCCGAGAACCTCGCCCGCCTGCGCGAGATGCGCGACGGCAAGCATGCCGACGGCGCGATGGTGCTGCGCGCCAAGATCGACATGGCCTCGCCCAACATCAACCTGCGCGACCCGACGCTCTACCGCATCAAGCACGCGGAACACCACGCCACGGGCAACACCTGGTGCATCTACCCGATGTACACCTACGCGCACCCGATCGAGGACGCGCTGGAGCGCATCACGCACAGCATCTGCACGCTGGAGTTCGAAGACCAGCGCCCGTTCTACGACTGGCTGCTGAACCAGCTGGCCGACCTGGGCCTGCTGGCGCGCCCGCTGCCGCAGCAGATCGAGTTCGGCCGCCTGAACCTGAACTACGTCGTCACCAGCAAGCGCAAGCTGCGCCAGCTGGTCGAGGAGAAGCATGTCAGCGGCTGGGACGACCCGCGCATGCCCACGCTCGTCGGCCTGCGCCGCCGCGGCTTCACGCCGGCCAGCCTGCGCGCGATGGTGGAAGCCACCGGCGCCAGCAAGCAGAACGCCTGGATCGACGACACCGTGCTCGACCAGGCCCTGCGCGCCGACCTGGAGCCGCAAGCACCGCGCGCCTTTGCCGTGCTGCAGCCGCTCAAATTGAAGCTGACGAACTTCGCCGACGTGTTCGGCAGCGCCGAGCACCGCGAACCCTGCGAGGTGGCAGCCCACCCGCACAAGCCGGAGCTGGGCTTGCGCAAGTTCTCGCTGGGCCCGGAGCTGTGGATCGAAGCCGAGGACTTCATGGAAGTGCCGGTGAAGGGCTACTTCCGGCTGTTCCCGGGCAACAAGGTGCGCCTGAAGGCCGGCTACGTCATCGAGTGCACCGGCGCCGAGAAGGATGCCGGCGGTCAGGTCACGGCCGTGCTCGCCACGGTCATCCCCGACACCAAGAGCGGCACGCCGGGCGCGGATGCGGTCAAGGTCAAGGGCGTCATCGGCTGGGTGGGCGCGCACGAGGCGGTGGCCGCCGAGGTGCGGCTGTACGAGCGCCTCTTCTCCGAGCCGCAGCCGGACGCCGGCGGGCGCGACTTCCTGGCTTTCGTCAACCCGAACTCGCTGCGTGTGGTGCAGGGCTTCGTCGAGCCCTCGCTGGCCGGTGCCGCCGCCGACCAGCGCTGGCAGTTCGAGCGCCACGGCTATTTCGTGACCGACCGCGTGGACCACCGCGCCGACAAGCCCGTGTTCAACAAGATCACGGGGTTGAAGGACAGCTTCGCGAAGTAAGCGACGCTGCCGTCAGCCTGATCGCGCCGCCATGGCATTCGACCTCTATGCCGACGGTCGGCACGAAGCCATCGGCGAGCAGGACGCCTACGTCTTCTCGCTGGCATCGCAAGCCCCAGGCGACTTCCCGCAGTTGAACGCCTTGTGGGCCAGGTTCTACGAGGCGTTCAACATCGACGCTGAACAGGCCGGCGCGCTGGTTCACGAGTTGCTAGTCCTGTACGCGCGCTACGGCGCCCACGCCGGCAAGGGCCTCGCACCGCTGGTGCTGCGCCTCGCGCACTTCTTCAGCACCGCCCACCGGACCGGCACCGCGATCCGCTGCATTGGCGATTGACCGCTCAATGGCGACGCTGCACGGTGGGCGTCGCGTAGTCGCGCCCGACAACGGCACGCGCGAACAGGTAGTTCTGCAGCGCCTTGTCGCTCAGCGAGTCCAGTCGCACGCCCCCCTGCGCATCGCAGGGAAAGGCCAGCGCGCGACCGGCGTGGAACAACGACTCGAAGCGCAGTTCGTAGTCGTCGGACATCAAGGGCATAGGGCGTGAGTTCATGTCGGCACCTCGTCTGGAAGTCAGACTAGGCGCCCAGGGGGGCAGGCACGCGTGAAAACGTCGCGGCGCCGGCGGCGCGCCCCCGCGATCACAGGCTGACGCGCCAACATGTCACAGCCTGCTCGGCTCAACGGCCGGGCTTGCGCAACAGATCGATCTGATAGGGCCGGTCATCCATCTCCACACGCATCGACGCGGGCACCTGCAACGCGAGCAGGCGGCGCTGCGGCAGATTGAGCAGAGCCAGCGATGGCTGCATGTAGCGGCGCAACAGCGCCTGCAGCGAGCCGTCGCTGAACGCGAGCTTCAAGCCCCGCTCCACGCGGTCGATGGCCTGGCGGTTGTCGGCGTGCGTGTAGAGATATTGCGGCAGGTCGTAGGACAGCAGCAGGCTGTCCTCGAGCGCGAGGCCGGGCGCGCCGTCATGGGTCTGGATCTCATGGCCGATTTCGAGCACGTTGCGGCAGAACAGGTCGGCACGGCCCATGGCCACCATCTTGAACATGGCGTCATAGGTGCCGACCTCCGCCACGTTCAGGCCGCTGGCGCGCAGCACCGCCACGTCGGGCCAGTTGCGGCCCTGCACGATGCGCAACTGCGCCAGCGCGGCCACGCTGTCGACCGCGCGCACGGCGGGCTGGCGCGGCGCATGCACGAAGCAGACGCGGTAGCGGTTGGTACCCAGGTGGATGGGGAAGCGCACCGGCACCAGCCCCGCATCGCGGCCGCTCTCGGTGCTGGTCACAACGAGCAAATTGGGCTCGGCCTGCCGCGCCGCCTCCCGCAGCGCACGGGGCTTGTTCATCGGCTTGGTCACCGCCAGCCGGTAGGGCCCGTCGCTGGCTTGCGTGCGCCGCAGGGCCAGGTCCACCGCCTCACGGACGAAGGCGTTGCGCAGGTCGGCCCGGCTGTCCGGCGCCCGCAGCGTGACGACCAGCGCCGCTGGCGGCGTGGCGGGGGCAGCCACGGCCCGCAAGGCCGCGCAGCCCATGGCGCCCAGCAGGACGCTGAACCCCAGCAAGACCGGCAGCGAACGGCGGCGGCGCGACATGCACGCAATGTAGCCCCGGCCCCGGCGCACGCAAAGCTCAGGGGGTGAGAGGTAATTCGCCGTGACCGAAAGTGCGTCCCAATGCGCCCCCATCTAGGCGCAAAGCGCAGCCGTAGCCCGGGCCACGGCGAGCATTCGCAACGACGCGTGGGCGGCTGTCGGGCAGCAAGGCGGGCCTGCTGAATTGCTTCTCGTCCTCTCAGTCCGCCAGGTCCGCGAGCCGCCGCACCTTCACCTTGCGGCCCTTGAGCTTGCCGCTGGACAAGCGCTTGACGGCCTCGGCGGCGATGCCGCGATCCACCGCCACGTAGCTGTGGAAATCGGTGACGTTGATCTTGCCGATCTGCGCCGCCGTGAAGCCCGCCTCGCCGGTGAGCGCGCCGAGGATGTCTCCCGGGCGGATCTTCTCCTTGCGGCCGCCGAGGATCTGCAAAGTGTCCATGGCTGGCAGCAGCGGGCCGCCCGGCGCGTCGCGCAAGGCATCCAGCGGTTGCCACGTGAACTCGCATCCCTGCAGTTGCTCGATGCGCCCGACGCGGCCCATCTCGTCGAGGCTGGCCAGGCTCAGGGCCAGGCCTTGCGCGCCCGCGCGGCCCGTGCGGCCGATGCGGTGCACGTGCTGCTCGACGTCGGCGCTCATGTCGACGTTGATGACACAGGCGAGGTTGGCGATGTCCAGCCCGCGGGCGGCCACGTCGGTCGCCACCAGCACCGACACACTGCGGTTGGCGAACTGGATGAGCACCTGGTCGCGCTCACGCTGCTCCAGGTCCCCATGCAGCGCCAGCGCGACGAAGCCCTGCGCGGCCAGCACGGCCTCCAGGTCACGGCACTGCTGCTTGGTGTTGCAGAAGGCGATCGTCGACTCGGGCCGGAAGGCGCGCAGCAGGCGCGGCACGGCGTCCAGCCGCTCGCCGTCGCTCACCTCGAAGGCGATCTGACGGATCGTCGACGCGGCAGCACTCGTCGCCCCCGCCACCTTCACGGTCTGCGGATCGCGCATGAAGCGGGCAGCGATGTCCTTCACGCCCTCCGGGAACGTGGCCGAGAACAGCAAGGTCTGGCGGCTGGCCGGCGCGCGTTTTGCCACGGCCTTGATGTCGTCGACGAAGCCCATGTCCAGCATGCGATCGGCCTCGTCGAGCACAAGCGTGTTCAACGCCGACAGGTCCAGCGAGCCGCGCTCCAGGTGGTCGATGAGGCGGCCCGGCGTGCCGACGACGACATGGGCGCCGTAGGACAGGCTCTCGATCTGCGGCTTCATGGGGCTGCCACCGCACAGGCTCAGCACCTTGATGTTGTCGGCGGCGCGGGCCAGCCGGCGAATCTCCTGCGTGACCTGGTCGGCCAGCTCGCGCGTCGGCGCCAGCACGAGCGACTGCACGCGCGGCAGCTCGGCGTTCAGCCGGTGCAACAGCGCGACGGCGAACGCCGCCGTCTTGCCCGAACCGGTCTGCGCCTCGCCGATGACGTCCCTGCCCGCGAGAGCCAGCGGCAGGCTGGCGGCCTGGATGGGCGTCATCTGCGCGTAGCCGAGCTGGTCGAGGTTGGCCAGCATGGCGGGGCTCAGGGGCAGTGTGGAAAAAGCGATATCGGTCATGACGCGATTGTCGTGGGTGTGACTTCCTGCCCGGTTCCCGCCGCTGATTGGCCGCCATTTGCATTTGGTCACGTTCTCGCCGACGCTCGATCCCTAGCATCCCCTCCGGGTGCCAAAGCCCCCGCCTAACCCGATGCCCACCGCCACCAATTCCTTCCCCGCCACGCAGCCCGTCGACCCGCCCACGTCGGCCCGGCCCCGCGTGCTGGAAGGTGGCAGCGCCCGCCCCCAGGCCTCCAAAGCAGGTGCCGGCGCCAACACGGCCAACGCAGCCAACCGCCGCCCGGCGGCCAGCCCGCGTGCCCAGGGCGCGGCGGTCAAGGCCAAGCCCGAAGGCTTGCCCCGCTGGGCCAAGGGCGTGGTGATCGGCGGCGTGCTGCTGGCGGCCGCCATGCCGGCCTCGGTGCTGTTGTCGCGCTCCATGCTCGTGCAGGAAACGCTGGCCGCCGAAAGCGGCTCCAAGGCGGCCATGGTGTGCGTGGGTGGCAATGCCCGCGCGATCGACGGCTCCAGCGTCTTCGGCTGGCTGTTCGGCGGCTCGTACTTCAGTTGCGGTGACTGGGAGACGCGCGAGGCCCGGCTGCAGCGCGAGCGCGACCAGGCGCAGGCCAACTACCTGGCACGCGAACGCGCCAGGCAAGGGCTGAATTAGGTCGCCGCCGCTGGCAGCACCTGCCGGCAGCTCACGAGCCCATCCGCACGACCATTTCGAGCCCTCGATCGGGCGTATGCGGCATGAGGCGCCAGCCGTGTGCCGTCGCGATCTCGGCGCAGATGGCCAACCCCAGGCCGGCCCCGTCGCCGCCGGGTGCGCGCCAGAACCGGTCGAACAGACGGGGCAGGTGCTCGGGCCTCACGCCCGGGCCCTCGTCGCTGACGCAGAAGCCATCTGGCCGCACCGTCAGCGCCACGACGCCGCCGGCGGGGCTGTGCTGGATGGCGTTCTCCAGCAGGTTCTTCAGCAGCGTGAACAGCGCGCCGCGATCGGCCTGCCATTGGCGCACGCCGTCGCTGATGCGCAGACCCAGGTACACCCCACGGCGCTCCGCCACGCGCGCCATGAAGTCGAACGCCTCGCGCACCGTCGGCAGCGGGTCGATCGCCTCGATGCGGTAGTTCTGTGGCTCGCTGACCTCCGCCAGCAGCAGCAACTGCTGCACCTGCCGCGCCATGCGGTCGACGTCCTGCAGCAGGTTCGTCCGCCGTTCGTCGTGCGGCCCCAGCTCGACCTGCGCGCGGATCAACGCCAGCGGCGTCTTCAGCTCATGGGCCGCACTGGCAAGAAACTCCTGCTGCGTGCGAAAGCCGTGGGCCAGGCGGTCCAGCGCCTGGTTGAACGCCTGCACCATGGGCCGGATCTCGACCGGCTGCTGGGCTTCGCTCATACGCTCGTCCAGCGTGCGCGGCGTGATGCGGCGCGCCGCCTCCGAGGCCGCGCTGAGCGGTGCGAGCGCGCGCCGCAGCGTGATGTGGACCGTGACCAGGAAGACCAGCAGGAACACCACGCACAAGGCCAGCATGCCCTGCGACAGCGCGGGCAGGCCGAAGCTGTCGCGCAGGCGATCCATGAGCCGGTCGCTGACGGCGAACTGCACCTGCCACTGCCGCCCCTCATGCAGCAGCGGCACAGCAGCCGCGTGCATTGCCACGCCGTCGCGGACCAGCGCGAAACGTCGCTCGCCGGGCGGGTGAGCGTCGGGCAGCAGCGAGCGCGCTTCGGCGTCCGGCGCGAAGGCCACGCGCCCGGTGTCATCGACGACGCGCAACAACACCTCCTGCCCCAGGCTGTCGAACACCCACGGGTCGACCTTGGCCGTCAAGCCCACCGGCTCGCCGCGGGCATCGAACCGCACCTCGCGCGCCAGGCCGCGGGCAAAGCCATGGGCGCCGCGCTCCAGCAGGTAGCTGTTGAACGGCCTCACCAGCACCGCCACCGTGCCCGCCACCAGCGCCGCGCTCACCACCATGCCACCGACAAAGGTCCACAGCAGCCGGCGGCGCAGGCTAGACGGCGGCTTCATCATCGCGAAGCGCATAACCATGGTTCCTGACGTTGACGATCTGCAGCCGGGATCCCACCGCCAGCAGCTTGCGGCGCAAGCGGTGCAGCGCGACATCCAGTGCGTTGGGAGTGACGGCGTCCGTCAGCCCCCAGGCGGCGGCCTCCAGCGCGCTGCGCCGCACCGTCTGCCCGCCATGGCGCGTGAGGCTGAGCAGGATCTGCAGCTCGGCCGGCGCCAGCGTGATGGCCTCTTCACCGCAGCCCAGCCGCCCCTCGCCGGTGTGCAGCCGGATGTCGCCAAAGGCCGGCACCGCAGCCAGCAAGGTCGCCGGTCGGCGCATCAATGCCCGCGTGCGGGCCACGAGCTCTTCCATCGGGAACGGTTTGGTGAGGTAGTCGTCGGCGCCGGAGTCCAGGCCCTCCAGGCGGTCATGCAGCGCATCGCGCGCGGTCAGCATCAGGCAGGGCGTCGCCAGCCCGGCACCGCGCAGTCGTGTCACCAGCGCCAGGCCGTCGCCGTCGGGCAGGCCACGGTCGACGATGAGTGCCGCGTAGTCGACGCTGCGCAAGGCCGCCCAGGCCGACTCCAGCGTGTGGAAGACGTCGGTCGGGATGCCCGCCGCCTGCAGCGCCTGGCGCACCAGGTCGGCCAGCCGGACGTGGTCTTCCACCAGCGCGATGCGGTTCATCGACGCCAGCGTCAGAAGCGGTAGAGGTAGCCGACCGCCGCACGCGACGTGGCCTTGCGGTCGACGATGGGGCTGAGCTTGATCTCGTCGGGCAGCTGCGTGCGGCTCAGGTCGAGGAAGACGGCGTGGCGGGCCGCCAGCGCGTAGTCCACCCGCAGCCCCGCCTCCACCGCCAGCGCCGAGGCGCCGTCGTAGGCCGCACGGTCGGCCGTCGCCTCGCTGGCGCGCACACCGAAGTAGTAGTCCACGTACTTGCGGTCCAGCCACTGCAGCTGCACCCGCGGCGTCAGGCCCAGCGGCCCCCAGCCGAAGCGGCGCTCGGCCTGCAGCTGCAGCTTGCTGCCCTTGCTGTGGCCGGAGAGGTCGGCCAGCCATTCCAGCGTCAGCGGCGCTACGGGGTTGCGCCAGGACACGGCGGCACCGCCCCAGAAGCCGCCCTTGCGCTCGGCCATGCCGGCCAGGCGCGGCGAGTCATCGGCCTCGAAGCCCTCGTTGTCGTACTTGATGCGCAGCCCGCCGGTCAGCGCCTGGCCCGTGCCCAGCGGCTGGCGCCACAGCTTGAACTCGGCCCCGAGGCCCGCCACGCGAACCCAGCTGTTCTCGTACAGCAGTATGGGCAAAGCCTGGTTCTTGCGCTCCCGGCCGGCATAGGCGAATTGCCGCGAGGCCACGCCCACGCCGAGCGCGAAACGGGAGGGCTCGGCGCCGGGCGCGCCAGCCGCATCGGGCGCCTGGGCGCGGGAGACTGCAGGCGCCAGCGCCGCAAGAACAAACAGCAGTGGCAGCGGGCGCAGCGGCAAAGGGACGGTGAAGTTCACGAGAGCTCCGTTTCAGATCGGGAGCGTCATGATGCCGCCGGCGGTATTACGGCCGACTTACCCAGCTTGGCCGCCCGCGCGCTTGACCGTCCAACCCTCGGGCCGCGCCTGCAGCCAGCTGACCACCGTCTCCAGATGGTCGCCCTGGATCTCGATGACGCCGTCCTTGGCCGTGCCACCGCTGCCGCAGGCGGCCTTCAGTTGCTTGGCCAGTGCCGCCAGCGCCGTGTCGTCCAGCGGCAGGCCGTGGATGGCCGTGACCCCCTTGCCCTTGCGGCCGGCCGTCTCGCGCCGCACGCGCACGACGCCGTCGCCCGCGGGCCGCGCCTTGGCCTTGCAGGCGCACTGCGCCACCGGCTGGCCGCAGCCGGGACAGGCACGACCGAAGTCGGTGGAGTAGACGAGGCTCATGGCTTGAGATGCCGCTCGAAGAACGCGTCCATCGTGCGGTAGAGGTGCAACCGCGCCGCGCGGCCGGCAATGCCGTGGGCCTTGCCGGGGTAGATCTGCAGATCGAAGGTCTTGCCGGCGTTCTGCAACGCCTCGACGAGGCGCAGCGTGTGCTCGAACAGCACGTTGTCGTCCGCCGTGCCATGCACCAGCAGCAGCGGCTTGGCGAGCAGCGCGGCGCGGGACGGCAGGTCGGCACTGGCGTAAGGCGCCGCCTTGCCGCCTTCCGGCATGCCGAGGTAACGCTCGGTGTAGGCGGTGTCGTAGAGCGTCCAGTCGGTCACCGGCGCGACGGCCACGGACGCGGCGAACGGCGAATCGGCGTCGAGCACGGCACGCGCCCCGAGGAAGCCGCCGTAGCTCCAGCCGAAGAAGCCGATGCGCGCCGGGTCCACGCCCGGCACCTGGGCCGGCAGCTGGCGCACGGCGGCGAACAGGTCGGCCACCTCGGTCTTGCCGAAGGCGCGGCTGTGGGCACGCGTGAACGCCCGGTCGCGATGGGCCATGCCGCGCGTGTCCAGCGTCAGCACGCCGTAGCCACGCTGCTGCCAGTAGGCGATGAGCGGCAGGTCCCGGCCCCAGCCCCAGTTCACGGTGGACGCGCCAGGGCCACCGTAGGCCATGACGATGACCGGGCGCGGGCCGTCGTGTCGGCCCGTCGCGGCGAAGAAGAAGGCGTTCAGCGGCGTGCTGCCGTCGGCGGCCGTGATGGCCAGCACCTGCGGCGGCGTGGTGATGCGGCGCAGCAGCGGGTCCGGCGCGTCACCGGCCAGCGCGATCGCCCGGCCCGCGCCCACGGGCCGCAGCTCGAATTGCGGCGGCTCGCCCCAGGCCGAGCGAGTGACCAGCAGCCGGCCGCAGCCGACGTCGGCCTTGGCATCGCGCCATTGCCGTGCCGCCGCCCCGGGCAGCGGCTGCGCCTTGCCGCCGGCCAGCGGCATGACGAACAGCTCCTGGCTCTTGCCCAGATCGGCGTAGGCCGCGAAGACGAGCTGCTGCGCATTGGCGCAGACCGCATGGGCCACCGGCTCGGCCGACTGCGTCAGCGGCGTGCGCGTGCCGCTCGCGCGGTTCACGAGCAGCAGCTGGCGCCGGCCCGAAGCCTCGCTGGACCACAGCAGGCCGCGTGGCGTCTCGACGAGATCGTCGTGCACCTCGACCCAGGCCGGGTCGGTCTCGGTCGTGATGTCGCGCGGCGCGGCGCTGGCCTTGAACTCGGTCAGCGTCAGCCGCGTCTGGTCGCGCGTGAACCATTGCAGCCACGGCGTGCCGTCGGCAAACCAGCCGGCGCGCGCGACGTAATGCGCGCTCGCGGGCAGCGGCAGTTCGCGGCGCTCGCCGGTGGCCGCGTCGATGGCGAAGGCGGTCACGCTCGCGTTGGCCGCACCGGCGGCCGGGTAGCGCTGCTGCGTCATGTCCGTGCGGTCGGCAAAGATCTGCGCACGCGTCTTCACGGCCACGCCGGACTCGTCCACACGCAACGCCAGCAGCTGGCGGCCGTCCTTGCTCCACCAATAGCCACGCTGGCGCGACAGCTCCTCGGCGGCGATGAACTCCGCCAGCCCCCAGCCCACGGTGTCGCCGCCGTCCTGGGTCAGCTGGCGCGGCTGGGCACCGGCCGTCAGCGCCAGCGTGAAGAGGTTGCCGCCCTGCACATAGGCCAGGCTGCGGCCATCGGGCGCGCAGCGCGGGTCTTGCTTGGGCGCACCGGCCGCTAGCGGCAGCTTGTCGGCGCGCGGGCCGGCGCTCGTCAGCCGCACGATGTAGAGGTCGCCCGACAGCGGGAACAGCAGCGCACTGTCGTCGCTGCCGCACCACTGGTAGCCGGTGATGCCCCGCTGGCTGATGCGCTGGCGCTCCAGCGCCATCTTCTCGGCTTCGGACAGCTTCTGCTCGGCGCCACCCAGCAGGTCGGCCGCGCCAACGAGCTTGCGCGGCTCGCCGCCGTCTGCCGGCTGGGCCCACAGTTCCAGCACCTCGCTGTCGGCCTGCGAGGGCCGCAGGAAGCTGACCCATCGCCCGCCGGGCGAGACCTCGGCCTGGCGCGGCAGCCGGCCGGCCAGCGGCGGGTCGGCCGTGATGCGTTCGAGGGTGAGAGGGAGCGTCGGGGTCTGCGCCAGCGCCGCACCGGTGGCGCAGGCGCTGACCAACAAGGTCAGGAGCATCTTCATGCGCGCATGCTAGAGCCAGTTCCCGCCACGGCAGAAGTTGCGAAGGTCATCCGCGCGTGCATCGGGCCTCGCCCGGCCGCTGGCGGCATCAGAAGGAAACCGCGCAAGCTCATGCGGTACGCGCAGAGGACGCCGCAGCACGCGATTCCTATCATCGACGCGCCGCCGCAGCCCACCCCCAGGAGCCCTTCATGTCCCTGCGCATCAACGACCTCGCCCCCGACTTCACTGCCCAGACCACCCAGGGCGAGATCCGCTTCCACGACTTCATCGGCGACCATTGGGTCGTGCTGTTCTCGCACCCCAAGGACTTCACGCCCGTGTGCACCACCGAGCTCGGCTACCTGGCCAAGATCGAGCCCGAGTTCACACGCCGCAACGCCCGGCTGATCGGCCTGTCGGTGGACCCGGTGGAGCGCCACCACCAGTGGGCCGCCGACATCGAGGAGACGCAGGGCCACCTGCCCAGGTACCCGCTGATCGGCGACCACGACCTCCACGTCGCCAAGCTCTACAACATGCTGCCGGCCGACCTAGACGGCACGTCCGACGGGCGCACCGCCGCCGCCAACGCCACCGTGCGCTCGGTCTTCATCGTCGGGCCGGACAAGCGCATCAAGCTCATCCTGACCTACCCGATGACGACGGGCCGCAACTTCGAGGAGATCGTGCGCGTGCTGGACTCGCTGCAGCTCACCGCCAAGCACAAGGTGGCCACGCCCGCGAACTGGCAGCAAGGCGAAGACGTGATCATTGCCGGCTCCGTCAGCGACGAGGACGCGAAGACGCTGTTCCCCGCCGGCTGGCAGGCGCCCAAGCCCTACCTGCGCATCACCAAGCAGCCGGGCTGATCACGGCCGCCGCCGGGCGCGCGTGGCGGGTGCCGCGTCGCGTTCCCACGGCGGCACGCCGCCGAGCTTCTCGGCCATGAAGTCGACGAAGGCCGTCACGCGCGCCGGCACCAGCCGGCGCTGCGGCATCACGGCGTGGATGCCCGTCGCGGGCAGCTTGCAGTCGGGCAGCACCACGGCCAGCCGGCCGGCGCGCAGGTCGTCGGCCACATGCCAGGTCGAGTGCACGGCGATGCCCAGGCCCGCCACGGCGGCGTCGCGCAACACCTCGCCCTGGCTGCTTTCCAACGGCCCGTCCACGCGCATCGCCACTTCGCGGCCGCGACGGTCCTTCATGCGCCATTCATCTGCCCGGCCCTGGCTGCCGACGAGGATGAGGCAGTCGTGCGTCATCAGGTCCTCCGGCCGCGCCGGGTGGCCACGGCGGCGCAGATAGTCGGGCGACGCGCACAGCACACGCCGGTTCACCGCCAGCTGGCGCGCCACCAGGCTGGAATCCTCCAGCGCGCCGATGCGCAGCGCCAGGTCGAAACCGGCGGTGACGAGGTCATGCACCTGGTCTGACAGGTCCAGGCTCAGCCGCAGCTGCGGGTGCCGCCGCATGAACTCCGGCAGCCACGGCGACACGTACTGGCGCGCGAAGGTGGTCGAGGTCGTCATGCGCAGCGTCCCGGTCACGGCCGTGCCGGCCTGGCGCAAACCGGCCATCAGCGTCTGCAGGTCGTCCACCAGCGGGCGCCCCTGCCCGGCCAGCGCCAGGCCCTCGTCGGTGGGCGTGAGGCTGCGCGTGGTGCGGTGGAACAGCCGTACGCCGAGCGACTGCTCCAGCGCGCGCAGCCGCTGGCTGGCCACGGCCACTGACAGGTCCAGGCTGCGCGCCGCCGCGCTGATCGAGCCCGCATCGAACACGCGCAGGAAGAGGTTCAGGTCGTCCAGACGGCTGCTCATGCCTGGGAGTCTTTCAATGAAGTGTTGAAACTGATTCGGTGATCTGGTGGTTTTTACATCGAATCGAATTCCCTAACCTGCCGGCCATCTCCTCGTTCACCGCCTTGCAGGCGGACCGACATGCATCCCTCTTCACCAGCGGCGTCGGCCGCCGCCCCCAACTCCCGCCGACCCTGGGCGCTGTACGCGCTGACGGTCGGCGCCTTCGGCATCGGCACCACCGAGTTCGTCATCATGGGCCTGCTGCTGCAGCTGGCGGGCGACCTGCACGTGAGCGTCGCCACGGCAGGCTTGCTGATCTCCGGCTACGCGCTGGGCGTCTTCGTCGGTGCGCCGGTGCTGACCGCCGCGCTGAGCCGCGTGCCGCGCAAGACCGCGCTGCTGGCGCTGATGGCCATCTTCACGCTGGGCAACCTGGCCTGCGCGCTGGCCCCCAGCTATGAGCTGCTGATGCTGGCGCGCGTCGTCACGTCGCTGGCCCACGGCACCTTCTTCGGCGTGGGCGCCGTGGTGGCCACCAGCGTGGTGCCCGCGGACCGCAAGGCCTCGGCCATCTCGACGATGTTCACCGGGTTGACCGTGGCCACGCTGCTGGGCGTACCGGCCGGCGCATGGCTGGGCCTGCACTTCGGTTGGCGCTCGACGTTCTGGGCCGTCAGCGCTATCGGCCTGGTGGCGATGGCCGTCATCGCCGTGTTCGTGTCGGCCCGTGAGGCGGGCGCGGGCAGCGCGATGTCCATGCGCGAGGAGTTCAAGGTGCTCAAGCGCGGCCACGTGCTGCTGGGCCTGGGCGCCACGGTGCTGGGCTTCGGCGGCGTGTTCACGGTGTTCACCTTCGTGCAGCCGCTGCTGCAGCAGGTGAGCGGGTTCGGCGACGCTGGCGTCTCGGCCGTGTTGCTGGTGTTCGGCGTGGGCATGGTCGTCGGTAATGTCGTCGGCGGCCGCCTGGCGGATCGCGCGCTGGTCCCCACGCTGCTGGGCACGCTGGCGGTGCTGGCCGGCGTGTTGGCGCTGATGCGCTGGGCTCTTCCCCACCCCGCGCTGGCGGTGCTCTTCGTCGGCTTGCTGGGCGCCGCCGGTTTCGCCACCGTGGCACCGCTGCAGTTGCGCGTGCTGGACAAGGCGCAGGGCGCCGGCCAGAGCATGGCCTCCAGCCTGAACATCGCCGCCTTCAACCTCGGCAATGCACTGGGCGCGTGGCTGGGCGGCGTGGTCATCACGCAAGGCGCCGACCTGCTCGCGCTGCCATGGGCCGCTGCGGTGCTGCCGCTCGGCGGCCTGGCGGTGGCATGGGTCAGCGTTCGCACCGAGAGCGCCGCCGCCACGCGGCCCGCCACGAAGACCGCTCAGGCCTGCTGAGGCCCGAAGAGGCGCCGCGCCAGCTCGCCGGCATCGTTGACGGTGCGCAGTTCTGCGTACGCCGCCTCGGCCTCCGGGTAGGCGCGTTTCAGGTAGTGCAGCCACTGCTTGAGCCGCCCGCCCTGGTGCCTGGGCGCCACGCGGGCGCGCACCTGGTCGAAGAAGTCCTGCATCAACGGCAGCAGCTCAGGCCAGGGCAGCGGCACGGCGCGCTGCCCGGCCACGCGCAACGCCAGGCCGGGGTCGGCCACCATGCCGCGGCCGAGCATCAGGTGCTCGCAACCGCTGCGTTCGCGGGCGAGCGCCGCGTGTTCGGCCGTCCAGATCTCGCCGTTGGCGATGACGGTCAGTGGCACGGCGGCCCGAATGTCTGCGATGCGTTCCCAATAGGCCGGTGGCTTGTAGCCGTCCGCCTTCGTGCGCGCGTGCACGACGATCTCCTGCGCACCCGCAGCATGGATGGCGCGCGCCACGTCCAGCGTCCTGCTCGTGTCCATGTAGCCCAGCCGCATCTTGGCCGACACCATGATGCCGGCCGGCACCGCGCGGCGCACGGCGGCGACGATGGCGTGGATGAGCTCGGGCTCGTCCAGCAGCACGGCGCCCCCTCGATGGCGGTTCACGCATTTGGCCGGGCAGCCGAAGTTCAGATCGATGCCTTCCGGCCGCAACTCGGCCAGCCGTGCTGCGTTCTCGGCCAGGCACTGCACATCCGACCCCAGCAACTGAGGGTGCACGGGCACGCCAGCGGCCGTGCGGCCGCCGTTCTTCAGCTCGGGCACGATGCGTGTGAACACGCGGGCCGGCAGCAGTTGGTCCGTCACACGGATGAACTCGCTGACGCAGCGATCCACACCGCCCACGCGCGTCAGCACGTCGCGCAGGATGTGATCCAACAGCCCTTCCATGGGCGCCAACAAGATCACTGCGGGTTCTCCTGGTTCATCAGGTACAGCCGCAGGTCGAACTCCAGCTGAAAGTACTCCGGCTCCATGTGCTGGCAGAGTTTGTAGAAGGCCTTGTTGTGCTCCAGCTCGCGCAGGTGCGCCAGCTCGTGCACGACGATCATGCGCAGCAGCGCGGCCGGCGCCTCCTTGAACAACGTGGCCACGCGGATCTCGCGGCGCATCTTCAGCTTGGCGCCCTGCACCTGTGTACGCCGCGTGTGCGTGCCCAGTGCGTGCTGCAGCACACGCAGCTTGGCGTCGTAGTTGACCGAGTTCAGCGGCTCGGCGTTGCGCAGGTGGCGGGCCTTCAAGGCCTGCACATAGTCGAACAG
>JACCDX010152631.1_pt1 | contig 28364 bp, 29 predicted proteins | sample 7449681 | NCBI WGS metagenome assembly JACCDX01 (sample SAMN15323450, study PRJNA562643) | freshwater metagenome | isolation source: river surface water | place: USA:Blue River Watershed | collected 2017-08-18
ACATCTGGTTGTGAGGCAAGTGCCTGATCGATTGCTGCGATCAGTGCTCCCTCATCGCTTACGACTTTTAGCCCGCGCTTTTCAATGACTGCTCGTGGTTCACCCTCACCAGCGAGAACTCCTGCCACAACATCTCTAGCAAGGCGATCAGTCAGTTCTCCGCTGTCAATGAGAGTTTGGATTTCTGCTACCTGCGCTGGTGTTATAGCAAGTTCCTCAACTGATTTATTTTCGGAATTTGCAATTCTTGCTAGCTCACCACTCCACCACTTACGAGCAGCTTGCGGTTTGGCGCCTGCTTGCACTGTTGCATCGATAACATCAAGCAAATCGGCATTCACTACATCTCTGAATTCAAGTTCGCTAAATCCCCACTCGGCCGACAAGCGCTTGCGCCGCTTCTCTGGATTCTCAGGTAGTGACTGGCGAATCTCTTCCACCCAGTCCCTCGCAGGTTCCACCGGAACCAAATCAGGCTCTGGGAAGTAGCGGTAGTCCTCCGCGTCAGACTTCACTCTTCCGCTGGAGGTGTAACCACGATCTTCGTGCCAATGTCTGGTCTCCTGAATGATGGTTCCGCCATTAGCGAGGATATGAGCTTGACGCTGGATTTCATAGCGAACAGCGCTCTCAACACTTCGAATCGAGTTCACATTCTTCGTCTCGGTTCTGGTTCCAAGCTTGCTTTCGCCCTTTGGACGAAGAGAAACGTTGGCATCGCAGCGGACGTTTCCGCGCTCCATCCGAGCGTCTGAGACGTTCATCGACTTCACAATGTCGCGAACTGACCTGACATAGGCAGCCGCCAGTTCTGGTGCCTTATCCCCTGCGCCGAAGATTGGTTTAGTCACAATCTCAACTAATGGAACACCAGCACGGTTGTAATCAACCAATGAGAAGTCAGCGCCGTGAATGCGGCCAGTTGAGCCGCCAACGTGGGTGAGCTTGCCTGCGTCCTCCTCCATGTGAGCACGCTCAATCTCAACATCAAACACCTGGCCGTCTGAAATCTCGACGCTTAGCTTTCCGCCAAAAGCAATCGGCTCGTCATATTGCGAAGTCTGGAAGTTCTTCGCTAGATCTGGGTAGAAGTAGTTCTTTCTGGCAAATCGGCAGGTTTTGGCAATATCACAACCAAGCGCTAATCCAATCGCAATGGATGACTCAACCGCTTTCTTGTTTACCGAAGGCAGTGCGCCAGGAAGGCCAATGCAGATTGGACAAACGTTGGTGTTTGCCTCGTTGCCGAACTCATTCTTGCAACCGCAAAACATCTTGCTCTTAGTGTTCAGCTCAACGTGGACCTCAAGGCCAATTACAACCTCAAACTGCTCAATCGCCTTCTCATATGGCATTAGCTGATCTTTAGACATTTAGTGCCTCCAAATCCGGTGCCTGGCTAATCAAATAACCGCCCCACTGCTGCTTGTAGAGGTTTTCAATCAACGCCGCCACCCGATAAGCCTTGGCATCCTGCATCGCTGGAGCCAGAATTTGAACGCCCGATGGCAAACCATCCTCCTTGGCAAGACCATTTGGAACCGAGATGCCGGGAATTCCAGCCAGGTTGGCAGGAATGGTGGCAATGTCGTTTAGGTACATCGCTAGCGGATCATTTACCTTTTCGCCAATTTTGAAGGCGGTGGTTGGCGCGGTTGGAGTAAGTAGAACGTCGACCTTAGAAAATGCATTGGCAAGGTCTTGCTGGATAAGCGTTCTTACCTTCTGCGCCGAGCCGTAGTAAGCGTCGTAGTATCCCGAAGAAAGAGCATAGGTTCCCAGGATTATTCTTCTTTTTACCTCAGGACCAAAACCAGCTTCTCTAGTGGCGGCCATCACTCGCTCAATGGTTGGGTTGCCCTCTGGCAGCACCCGCATTCCAAACCTAACTGAGTCATACTTTGCCAAGTTGGAACTAGCCTCCGCGGGAAGAATTAGGTAGTAGGCAGCAACTGAGTACTCAAAGCTTGGGCAATCAACCTCAACAACTTCTACTCCGTTAGCAACCAACTTGTCTATGGTGTCCTGGAAACACTCCTTCACACCGGCCTGGAAGCCATCGGAACTCAACTGCTTAACGACACCAACTCTTAAACCCTTGAAGTCGGCAGTGCGAACAGCTTCCGCCATTGAACCCAGTGAGTTAGGTAATGAGGTGGAATCCTTGGGATCGTGCCCACTTATGACATCCTGCAGCAGAGCGGCATCTAAGACTGTGTTGGTGACAGGTCCAATTTGATCAAGAGATGAGGCGAGGGCTATTACTCCGTAGCGGGAAACTGCGCCGTAGGTTGGCTTAGTTCCAACCGAACCTGTGACAGCGGCTGGATAGCGAATGGAACCACCGGTGTCACTACCAATAGCAAGCGGGGCAAGTTTTCCGGCAACCGCAGAAGAAGAGCCACCGCCAGAACCACCAGGAATCCTCTGCAGATCCCATGGGTTGCGCGATGGGCCATATGCCGAATACTCAGTAGAGGAGCCCATTGCAAACTCATCCATATTGGTCTTACCAAGTATCGGCAGTCCACCCTGACGAAGCTTTACAACAACTGTGGCGTCATACTGTGGCACCCAGCCTTCCAAAATCTTGGATCCAGCTGTGGTGGGCGCATCCTTAGTAACCAAAACATCCTTCACGGCAATTGGAACACCGTGCAGAGCTGACTGAGAATTCCCATTCGCCAAGTCTTGATCAGCCTGTTTGGCAGCCGCTAGGGCAGTCTCGCGATTGAGATGAAGATAAGAAAACGTCTTGTGGTTTAGTGCCTCACTTCTATCAAAGAATGCACTTGTTACCTCAACTGAAGAAACCTGCTTGGAAGAAATTAGATCTGCCAGCTCGGCAGCGGTCTTGTGAATAAGTTCGCTCACGGCTACTCCTCATCCAAGATTGCAGGCACTTTGAATCGACCCTCTGCACTATCGGGAGCAGCGCTGAGTGCCTCGGCTTGGGTTAGCGAAGGCAAAACCACATCTTCTCTGAAAACGTTGCTCATTGGGATTGGGTGGCTAGTGGGAACAACATCGCCAGAGACAGCCTTGTTGACTGATGCGACTGCATCAACAATCACACTGAGTTCTCCGGTTAGCTTGTTGACTTCCTCTTCGGTGACCAAGATTCGGGCCAGTGAGGCCAGGTGGCGCACCAGGTCAGGCGTTACTTCAGACATTGAGGATCTTTCCATTGAGTCGAAAAGACAAGTCTAGTTTGGCTTTGGAAGCCTCGAAAGAAAGGTCTGCTCGTCTATTACTTCAACCCCTAATTCCTCGGCCTTGGCCAGTTTGGAGCCCGCCCCTGGGCCTGCCACCACAAACGAGGTCTTCTTAGACACCGATGAGGCAGCCTTGCCCCCCTCGGCAATGATTTTGGCCTCGGCCTCTTCTCGACTAAGTGAGGTAAGGGTTCCGGTCACCACAATGCTGAGTCCAGAAAACACACCCTCTCGCTTCAGCGAACCAGGTCCTGCGTGTCCAGGAATTGACAGCTGAACTCCAGCCTTGCCCCAGCGTCGAATGATTTCTTGGTGCCAGTCTTCTTTCCACCAATCCAGAATGGACTGAGCAAGAGTTGGTCCAACTCCTTCAACCTCAGCCAGCTCGCCCTCGCTGGCAGAAAAAATCGCATTGAGCGAGCCAAAGTGATCGCAAAGCGCCCTCGCCGCAACTGGCCCGACATGGCGAATTGAGAGAGCAACCAAGATGCGCCACAGCTCTTTGGTCTTAGCATCCTCGAGATTCGAAAGCAGCTTGCTGGCAACTTCGGCTGGGGTTCCATCTTTCTTTCTAAAAAAGTCAACAACTTTCGGTGTTCCATCGGCTTCGTGCTTTGCGAGCCCAGTGTCAGGATCGAGGACGTAGGCGCGAATTGGCAAAAGTTTTTCAAGAGTTAGATCGAACAAATCTGCTTCAGATTGAATGGGGGCTTTAGCTGGTTCCAGAGGCTGGGTGAGAGCGGTAGCAGAAACATATCCCAGTGCCTCAATATCCAAAACAGTCCTGGACCCGATGTAAGCAATTCGCTCTCTTAGTTGAGCTGGGCAGCTCTGAGCGTTTGGGCATCGCAAATCAACATCACCCTCGCTGGCGGGAGCTAGTTTGCTTCCGCATTCAGGGCAGGACTTGGGCATGACAAATTTCTTTTCTTTGCCCGATCGCAGAGCCACGACTGGCCCAAGAATTTCTGGAATGACATCACCCGCTTTACGAAGCACGACTGTGTCGCCAATCATGATTCCCTTTGCAGCAACCTGGTCGGCGTTGTGGAGAGTGGCAAATTCAACTTCACTGCCGGCAACTCGCACAGGCTCCAGAACAGCAAACGGTGTCGCCCGGCCAGTTCTCCCAATCGAAACTCGAATGTCAAGCAGCTTTGTGTTTACTTGCTCAGGCGGATACTTGTAGGCAATTGCCCAACGCGGTGCTCTGGATGTGGTTCCTAAATCTCTCTGCCTAGAAAGCTCATCTACCTTGATTACCACGCCATCAATTTCGTGCTCGATGCTGTAGCGATCTTTTTCGAGCTTGCTGATGAATTGATAGGCGGATTTAGCATCCGAAACCACTTGGTAACGAGCAGTCGTTGGAAGTCCCCAGGAGCTGAGTAGCTCGTAAACCTCGGATTGCCTATTTAATTTTCCCTGCCATGCACCAAAACCATGAACCAGCATCCTCAGTGGTCTGCCAGCGGTGACCGCGGGATCTTTTTGTCTGAGCGAACCAGAAGCTGAATTGCGAGGGTTTGCAAATGGCTTTCCGCCCGAGGCAACGATTGCTGCGTTTAGTTTTTCAAAGTCAGCCAGGGCAAAAAAGACCTCACCGCGCACCTCGATGGTGTCAGGGTGATTTTTGCCACTCAGTTTGTGTGGAATGCCCTGAATTGTCTTGACGTTGGCAGTTACGTCCTCGCCGATCTCACCATCGCCTCGGGTGGCTGCGGAAACCAGCAGGCCCTTTTTGTATGTGACCGAAACCGCAAGGCCATCAATCTTTGGTTCGCACAGAAATGGTCCTCCCCCAACTCGTTCAGACCAAGTGACAAATTCTTCTTGGGAAAAGACGTTGTCCAGGCTCAGCATTCGCTCAAGGTGTGGATGCTGGGCAAACAACTCTCCAGCACTCGTTCCTACCTTGGCAGCCGGAGAATCCTCTGCAAATTCTGGGTGCTCAAGCTCCAGCGCCTTTAACTCTCGCTCTAATTCGTCATACTCTTTATCGGAAACCAAGGACTGATCTTGGTTGTAATAGGCATCGCGATAGCGAGCAATAAGTAGTCGAAGCTCTTCAATTCTTTCAACGCTAGACATTTACCACAGCTTCGCTGAGCGTTCTGTCGATTGTGGTTTGTCCAAGGACACGGCTTCCTTGGTAGATGACTGCCGTTTGACCCGGCGCAACGCCAAACAGTGGCTGATTTACTCTGATTACCAGTTCCTGGCCAACCACCGCAGCCTTGGCTGGAACAGAATCAGCGTGTGCGCGAACCTGCACCTCGCAGTCAAAGAAGTCTCCAAGGTTTTGTGGTTCTTTGCCGCACCAGGAAAAACGCGAGCCAGCTAATTCAGAAATTGCTAATGCCTCTTCTGGACCAACTACCACTTCTTTAGTAATCGGTCTAATTTCCAAAACATATCTGGGTTTGCCGTCCTTCGCCGGTCTACCAAGTTTCAATCCTTTGCGCTGACCAATCGTGAATCCAACATGGCCATCGTGCTCTCCAACCACTGCACCTGACTGGTCAATAATTTTTCCGGGTTCACTCTGCACAAATTCCCGCAGCCATTCTCTGGTGTCACCTTCCGGGATAAAGCATATGTCATAGGAGTCTGGTTTGTTGGCAACGGTTAGTCCGCGCTCCGCTGCCTCTTGCCTGACCAGGTCCTTGGAGGCGGTTGCACCCAGCGGGAAATAGGAATGCTTTAGCTGCTCTTGTGTGAGAACGCCCAAGACATAGCTCTGATCCTTTGCCATCGCCAGCGAGCGATGCAGTTCATAGTTACCCTCGCTGTCCTGACTAACAGTTGCATAGTGGCCGGTGCAAAGAGCATCAAAGCCAAGCGCTAGGGCTCGCTCTAGCAGGGCTGCAAACTTAATCCGCTCATTACATCTCATGCAAGGATTTGGAGTTCTTCCGGCTTGGTATTCGGCCAGAAAGTCATCCACTACATCTTGTTTAAAGCGCTCTGAGAAATCCCAAACATAAAAAGGAATTCCAAGCTTTTTTGCTGCCCGCTGTGCGTCCATTGAATCTTCGATTGTGCAGCAGCCTCTGGAGCCAGTTCTGAGGGTGCCCGGCATTCTGGAAAGTGCAAGGTGCACGCCCACCACATCGTGACCAGCCTCCACGGCGCGCGCCGCGGCAACGGCAGAGTCAACTCCACCGCTCATCGCCGCCAGAACACGCATTGGATAAGTCTAAATTGCCGGTCTACCGGCTAGGGGAAGCCGCTAGGGCCTTGGGGTAAGCACTCTTTAGAGCCGTTACAAAGGCCTCTGCGTCCTGTTCAGTCGAGGTATAACCCAGAGTGACCCTGAGGCAGCTGGCAGCGTCTGCCTCGGAATAGCCCATTCCAATCAACACATGGGATGGCCCGAGCACACCTGCCTGGCAGGCGCTACCAGCCGAAACACTGACGCCCTGCTGGTCTAGTAAGAACAACAGGGAATCATTGTTGACGCCCGGAAAAATGAAGTGAGCGTTGTGCTCCACTCGCATCGCGCCATTAGCGGTGATGATCACGGATGGAATAGCACTCTTTACTTCACTCTCGATACGATCTCGCAACTGCTTTAGCCGCGACTGTGTTTCAGCCAGCTGAGCGACTGCCTGCTCGGCAGCTGCTGCAAATGCACTCGCAAGCGAGTAGTTCATGGTTCCTGAGCGCAAACCACGCTCCTGTCCCCCACCATGAATCAGACTGCTTGGCTTTGCATCTCTTCGAACAATCAAAGCTCCGATGCCTATTGGCGCTCCGACCTTGTGACCAGAGATACTCATCGCGGTCAAACCAGACTGGGCAAAGTTAATTGGCACCCGCCCCAGCGCCGCTACGGCATCTGAGTGGACTGGAATTTCGTATCCCTTTGCCAATTTAACAACCCGGTCTATCTCAGTTATGACACCGGTTTCATTGTTTACCCACATCAAACTAATCAGCGCAATTTCGTTATGGCGATTCAGCAGAATATTTTCAAGTGCGGCTAGGTCTACAGCACCATTTCTGATTGGTACCTCCAGCAACTCAGCACCCTCATTTGCAACCAGCCATTCAATTGGATCTAGTAAGGCTTTGTGCTCAAGGGGTGAAGAGATAATCACCTTACGAGTTGGAGACTTTCTACTCCACCAGATTCCCTTAATGGCCTGATTGTTAGCTTCCGTTCCACCCGAGCAAAAGATAACCTCCGAGCGATTGCAGCCAACTGCATGAGCTATCTTGTCCCTGGCTTGCTCCAAGATTTCCCGCGTTGCTTGGCCATGGGAATGAGTTGAAGAAGGATTCCCCAATTGAGAAAGAGCGGCAGTTAGAGCAGCTAGCGCTTCTGGTCGAAGCGGTGAAGTTGCCGCGTGATCTAGAAAGACTGCCATTTAGTAAAGCCTAGTTAGAACAGCAGAGCAGTCAATTGCTTGCGGGCTGCGATAACCGACTCATCGCTCTCCGGAAAAAGGCTAAAAAGCTGCAGCAACCGCTCGCGAATGGCATCTCGATTGGCTTCGGAAGTTGCAAACAAATCAAGTAGGTGCTGGAAAGCACCAGCCGGGTCCCTGGACACCAGAAGCTGATCGGCTTTCAACATGAGCTGATCGAGTTCACTGAGCTCTTTGCTGCTAAGACGAATCATCAGTTCAACCTGCGCCAAGCCGGCTTTGGCATCCGAGTCATTTGGATACTCGGTGAGAATTTTCAAGAACTGGCTCTTGGCGGACGCTAGATCTCCTGCCTCCACCGCCGAAACCGCAGCTTCGTGTTCCTTGCTTAGTTTTTTCTGGGTTGCTCCCTCGCCAACGCTAACTCTTCCGGTGATTTGGTTTTGAGCAGCCAATTGCAGAACCTGCGAGAGAACCTGCAGAAGCTGCTGCTGAGAAATCTCTCCCTGGAAAAGTGGAGCCGGTTGACCAGCCAGCAGCGCAAGCATCGCCGGCGCGGCAGAGACTCCAACCGCCTGGGCCAGTTGCGGAGAGCTGGTGAGGCTCACCTCAATCGCTGCAAATCTCCCCTCGCTGGCAGGTAAGACCTTCAGTAGCAGCTGGCGAAGTTGATTTGAAGCCTCTGATTCATCGCTAATAAGCAGTAGCACTGGAACTTTTTCGCTCAAGCTCAGATAGCTGCGCAGCGTTTGCTGATCTGCCAGAACTAGCCAGTTGCTAATGAGCAATTTCTCACTGGCGCCGCCGAGCGAGGAAAGGTCCATCGCACCACCGAAATTACTCAATCTTCCACCGCCGCTGCCGTTAATAACTGCTGAGTGGCGCCGAGCAATGTGATTCTTTGATCACTGCCGGCAGCTGGTACATAGAACAGCAACATTGCACCATAGCGAGTTTCAATTCCGGATGCGCTTCCGCCGGAACCGAGCAAAATCGCCTCGTCACCTGAGATTGCAACCGCATCGCCGCGCGACTTTGGAATGATTCGGTATGTGTCAACCATATAGATTGCGACCAGTGCACCGCCATCGACAGTTGAAAGCAGCACTGGCTCTTGATCTGAAAGCTGATGGTCGAAGGTCAGGTTCGCGTTAGTAAGGGTTTCAACTAGACCCTGCTGAACAGAAGAAACGTCCTTGATGTAATCATTATTTGGATCCAGAACCAAAGACCAGCTGGACTCGTTGCCAAGGTTTAGCAAATCACCGACCGCAACCGCCAAAACGTCCGGTGAGACCTTCAAGAACTTATTGTCTGGCTTGAGCTGATTGGCCCCGACCAGCTCCGATGCTAATTCTGGGAAGTCTGAGCCAGGTAGCAAATTGGCATAGAAAAAGAGCGTGTATTTGTCTCTCGGCGACAGCTGCTGCAGCACGAATAGCTGAAGGTTTTCTTGTCCAGTGACAAACAGCATGTTTCTCGGCCAAGTATCTGTGGCAGGAGGCAAGAACAACTGAATTGGTTGATCCTGCAGTGGCTGCGGGTCTCGCTCAGCGTCGGTGTAGCGACGAACCAGGTTGTATTCAAACCTTCTAACCTCTAGCGCAGGTCCGGACAGACGTGTTTCCAAAGTCTCGCGGTTAAGTGTTTCATCCGACTGCGAAACAACTCCCAAGATCTCTCGCAGGATTCGCTCTCCCTGCGCAACGCTCACTGCCGGTGTTAGCGTCTCCGGCGCTGGCAGTGGGGATGGAGAAACAATCGGGCTTTGGTAATCCGGCACGCAGCCAGATAGTAAACTTACTGACAGCACCGTCGCACTAACCATGGCAAGTCTTGCCCTGCGTCCTCTGCGCGGTGACTCACCAGCTTGGCTCACTGCTCTTCTTGGCGAGCGCCGACGTGGAGGTCTTGGACCAACAATCTTTCTTCGACGCTTCTTCCAGTAATCCTTGGCATCCCATAGTGCCAAGGTGGAACCAGCCAACAACAGAGCAATCCCGATAAAAGTAATTGGTGCAATGGGTCCAGGTTCGTCCGGTAGATCCCAAACAACAGATAGCGCTCTGGGAGCTTCTTCAATTCCGTTTGATGCCAGTAATACTCCGGTTTCACCATCCAGTGGCGCCGATAGCTTGGCAGATGATTCACCGACTACTTCAGTCCGCCAAAGATCACTGCCGGTTGGATCAGCCAACACGCCTGAGCCGGCTCTTGGCTTCTCGACCAACTGAGCGCGCTTGGCATCTTGGTCAATCTGCAGTGCGATTTCGACGTAAGCGCTGTCGCCGAGCCATGCTTCGATGTCAACATCGCGCCCGGTCGCAATAAAGACTCTAGGCCCCAGGGACTCAACCGAGACCGGAGCCGGATAGGAGCTGAGCACCTTGCTGGGTATAAAGACGTAGGTGGTTGGCTCGACCAGAGTGCCGGTGGCGGTAATGCGGTCTAGCGGTTGGTTCTCCAGCTGGTTTACCACCCCGATGCTGCCCGCTACTAGCCCACCCACGAACAGCACGAGGGCAATCCAAATGCGCATAAGTAGGGCTCCGAGTAGACTTTGCTAGCTTGGAAAGTTTACTCGCAGAGGTAGGGGCAGTTGGCCGCAGATTCACGCTTCGAGATCGTTCGACGAGGCTATGACCCCCAGGCAGTAGACCGCGAAATCAAGGTTTTAAGTGCCGAAATCGTGCGTCTGCAGGAAACTAGCTCGGAGTTGGCTGAACAGCTAAAACTAATGAGCCAGCGCCTTACCGAGGCCGAGCAAGAAATTAGTCTGAGAGCTCAGCCCAGCTACTCCGCCCTTGGAAGCAAGGCTTCCAACCTCATCTCCAATGCCGAAGAGATTGCCCTGAAGCTCAAACAGGATGCGCAGGCCCAAGCTGATGAACTCATTAGCCAAACCGAAGCTCAGTTGGCCGAGCGCCTAAGAGATCTAGAGCAACGATACGAAGAACAGCTCTCCTCCGCCGAGCGCCGCAGCAGCCGAAGAATTTCAGCCGCCAACCTAGAAGCTGAACAGCTAATTAAACAGGCTGAGGACAAGGCCAAAGAGCTAGTGCGGGAGGCGGAAGCAGAAGCAGCTAGGGTGCGCGGACAAGTTGCCACCGAGATTGCATCAATGCGCACCACCGCTCGCAGAGAGCTAGAGCAGCGCAAGGCAGAATTGGAAGCACAATATGCATCCAAGCAATTCCTTCTTTCCACCGAGCTCAGAATTGACGAGCGAGCTAAGGAAGCGGCTTTGGCAGAGCTGGAAGCTCAAATAGCCACGCGACGCAAAGATGCGGAAAACGAATATCTGGAAAAGCATCAAGAGGCGGTTCGACAAACTCAGCAATACCTGGAGTCTGCTCAAAACGACATCACTGAGCTAAAGCGGGTGGCTGCCAATCTTCGCCTCGAGGTTCAGACACTGGAGATGGAAACTTCCCAATCGCAGGCCAAGATGCTGCAGGATGCTCGCTCCAGAGCAGAGGCGCTTGTCCACTCGGCGGAACTGGAAGCGGTGGCAATCAGTTCAGCTGCTCAAGAAGAATCAACCAAGCTGCTTCGAAATGCTAAGGCGGAACTCGCGAGCTTAGAAAACGCCGTCTCTTCCGCCAGGGCATATCTGAAGAACTTGAGCAGAGTAGTTACTGAACTTAAGGACCTGGAGGACTGATGGACAGAGCAAGGATTGCCAATGCCTTCCAGTTGGGTTTTCTGGGCGGCCTCGGTGTATTATCGGCGGTCTTTTTCGGTGCGGCAATTGGTCAATTGGCCACCATCCTCACCTACGTAGGGCTTGCACTCTTTATTGCTCTTGGCATGGATCCGCTGGTAAGGATGATGATCAAAGCCCGTCTGCCAAGACCGCTTGCGGTAATCATCGTCATCTTTGGATTTCTCTCAATTGTTTCCCTATTGCTTTGGGCCATCTTGCCAATGGCAGTTTCAGAGGCGGGAAAACTTATCAGCCGAGTTCCAACCATCATTGAAAATGTGGTGGACAACCGTCTTATCGCAACCTATGACGCGCAATTTGGTGGTGCAATTTCTGCTGCGGCTGAAAACGCAATCAATTTCGTTAGCAATTCCAGTAACTGGCCTACCTTACTCGGCGGGGTGTTCCAGATTGGTGCTGGTGTGCTCAGCGGAGTCGTGGGATTTGTAATCGTTGTTATCTTGAGCATCTACTTCATGGTTTCTTTGGAGTCACTCAAGGACTACTTGGCGCTACTGGTTGCAAAAAGCAAACGAGAGCGATTCCGCAAACTAGCTGATCAGATTTCCTTGTCGGTTGGTCGATGGGTAATGGGGCAAACTTCCGTAGCTTTGCTGCACTCTGTCTTGCTGTTTGCGCTGCTAACGATAGTTGGCTCACCATTCGCGCTGCTTCTGAGCTTGGCCGCTTTCTTGCTAGCACTAATTCCGTTGATTGGTCCGGCCAGTGCTGGAATTTTGGTGGTCTCGGTCACCTACCTTTCCGGAGCATCGTTCGCACTAATTGTTTTGATTTACTACCTGATTTATCTGCAGATTGAGGCCTACATCATTGGGCCGAGAGTGATGCAAAAAGCAGTTTCAGTGCCAGCAGCTGTGGTAGTTATTGCTGCACTAGTTGGCGGAACTCTGCTTGGAGTGCTTGGAGCACTGGTGGCAATTCCAATTGCCGCTGCAATCCTGCTGCTGGTTCGCGAGGTGTGGATGCCTCGCCAACAGGAGCGCTAATACTCGGTTGGTAATGGACTAGAGCCCGGCACAATCTCTTCGGCTATAGCGTTGAATACCCTGCGCGTAGCGCTCTCCCCCACCCACAAATGTTTCTCGCCGTCAAAGGCAAGTAATTTAGCCTTGGGCAAAATAGAAAATCGCTCAGTTGCTTGAGCGGGATTCAAAAATTCATCCAATTCAGGCACGAGGGCAATTAGTTTTGCCCGGGTGTCCTGCCAGCGCAAAAGATCAGCATCGGTTGCTCTATGCAGCGGAGGCGAAAGCAGGATTGCGCCCTCGATGTCATAATCTGGTCCGTATTTGATTGCTAGCTCCGTGCCAAACGACCAGCCCACTAGCCACAGCCTGGGCAGCTTTCGTTCCTCACAAAACCGAACGGCAGCCTGAACATCGAATCGCTCAGCTACTCCCCCATCAAAAGTGCCGGTTGACTTCCCTCTCGGTGACCCAGTTCCGCGGGTGTTGAACCGAAGAACCGCAACGGATAACTGCTCGGGCAAACGATTAGACATTTTTCTCAGCAGGTGAGAGTCCATAAAGCCACCGTGGGTGGGCAGGGGGTGCAAAGTAATCAGAGTGGCAATTGGCGATTTTCCGACCGGTAGAGACAGCTCTCCGACCAGCCTCTGGCCATCTGAGGTGAGCAGTTCTATGTCCTCGCGCACACTTGGCAGCTCAGTATTTGATCTAATCTCCATCAAGGCAGCATTCCATCAAAAATCTTCCAGCAGTGATTGTGGAAATGACGACGAGACTGCACGCCACGATGGGTATCCCAAGCAACCGTGTGAACTACGCCAGGGGTTATCAAAACTACGCAGACTGGACAAACCCAGCTTTTGCCCTCGTCAGCATTACCGCCTGCGGTTTGGGAAACCTCAAACTCAATTCCACGCTTTACCTCAATATGGGGGATGCTCATGCGCAGACGCGTAACATCAAGTTCTTGATACTCACGCTTAGGAGCGTTTCGACGGCGCTTACCCCTGGCCATTAGTACCAGTTGTTTACGTCAGAATGCAGAAGCGCTGCGCAAGGGGAACCGTAGCGGCCATCGATGTAGCCGAGTCCCCACAAAATTTGTGTCTCAGGATTGGTGCGCCAGTCTGCTCCGGCTGAAGCCATCTTGCTGGCTGGCAGCGATTGCGGAATTCCATAAGCGCCTGATGAGCGGTTTGTTGCATTCCAGCGCCAATTACTCTCGCGCTCCCAGAGCTTCACCAAACAAGAGAACTGGTTGTAGTCCCAGCCGCGAGAGGTAACCTCTGCCAATGCAAAAGCCTTCGGGGTGCCCGGTGCAGGATAGGGAGCAATGCGCACTGTCACTCCGCGCGCTTGCTGACCCGAAACAACCTCAAAGTCCGCTCTTGCGAAGTCGCCATCCGCCAGCGGGGTAATGGTGAGGGTTTGGTAGTCACCGTTTGGTTCGAAGACATTCACGGCATCGGCGCTGGCCATTGTTCCTGAGTAGGGATCAACCACAGTCACCATCACCAAGGAGGATGCAAAAAAGTAGCCCAGTGCGAACAGGTGTCGCCTTGGGCGGTTCTTTTGAAGCGCGTGTCTTCCCACATTCCTCCTGGAAGAAGCCTTAAGCCTATTGGTTAGAGGGATTTTTTGGCAATCATCCCAATAAACGCTGGGTATGCAGGGCGGTCACTACCAATGCCAAAAACTCATTGACCTCGGAACGACTCGGTCCTCCTTTAGCGCTGCCAAGTTCACGAGTTCTAATTTCCATCGGTTCGGGCCCAGATAGAACGCCGTTGGCCACTCGAATTTGAGAAACCAGTTGCTCGACCTGCTTTTGTCGATAGCCGTTTGGAGACGGTGTGAATCTTTCCTTGCTCGATCGAGCTAGTGTTTCAGCAATCACGCCGATTAGTTTGCGCTGATCACGCTTAATCTCGGTTTTCCCAAATTTCGCAATGCGTTCGGTAAGTTCTTTCACCTCAAACTCATCGGCCACCCTGGCAAGGCTTGAGTCGACCTCGTCAATCCGATAGCCACCTGGAACAAGGTCGAATTTGGCAACCGCCAACATCCCAGGGGTCACAAGTCTTGCTTGCGGATTTTCATACTGTCGTCTGACACGGTCCAAAAGCCCGTCAACCTGCTCCGGGTCGTAACCGAGTAAGTTGCCGGAGACTCTTTGAATACTCATTAGAAAACTACTAGCGATAGCAGGTATGCAATAAAGCTGGAAGGCAGCATTGAATCAAGTCGATCCATAAACCCTCCATGTCCTGGCAGGACATCCCCCATATCCTTGACGTTTAAATCTCGCTTTATGAGTGACTCAGACAGGTCCCCCAAGACCGAACTGATCAGTATTGCTAGTCCAAAGAGTAGACCAAACAAAGCTGAAGCACCTAATAAATACCCTGCGAGGAAGCCGCCAGCTAGTGCTCCGGCAACCGAAGCGAGGAATCCCTCCCAGGTTTTCTTTGGTGAAATCGCGGGAATTAGCTTGGTCTTGCCGAAGAATCGACCGACCAGATAGCCAAAGGAATCAATCATCACCACGGTGATGACAAGTGAAAACACCCAGGCAATCCCGTTGGGTTTATTTATGAGCAATACCGCAAAGCTGATTAGTAATGGAACATAAACCAATTGAAATGCAATGGCGCCAAACTCTCTCAGTGCCTGCTTGATTGACAGAAACTGCTTTCCAGCCAGCAGTTCCAGCCCCCGATAGGTGACTAAAACAGCCACCGAAGCAAGAAGAGAAAGCCACTGGCCTGCAGTTTGAAAGAAGTAGGTTGAGAAAACAATCGCTGGCGCTGCTAGCGGAGTAATTCTTGGCACTAACCATCCGGCGGCTCTTAGAACGGCAGTCAGTTCTCGCAAAGCCATAAAGGCTGCAAACGCTGCCCAAGTTGAAAATGCCAGCGGATGAAGAAGTGAAAGCAGGAAGACCCCGCCCAAGCTGAATCCAACGATTAGTCGGGGGCCTAGTGTGCGGGTCTTTGAACTTTCCACCTAAACCTCGAGCAGTTCGGCCTCTTTGTTTTTGAGCGCTTCGTCAATCTTGTCAACGTGCGCCTTGGTAATAGCCTCTAGTTCCTTCTCTGCGCGCTCGATGTCATCTTCACCGGCGCCACCATCTTTCTTGAGGGCTTCTAGATCTTCCTTAGCCTTGCGGCGAATATTTCGCACCGAGACGCGGCCGTGTTCAGCCTTGTCGCGAGTGAGCTTGACGTATTCTTTGCGGCGCTCCTCGGTAAGTTCTGGCAAATTAATGCGAATTACGTTGCCATCACTGTTGGGCTGAGCACCAAGATTTGGAACGGCTAGGAGTGCTTTTTCAATGGCTGAAAGTGCTGACTTGTCGTATGGAGAGATCAGAATCGAGCGGGCTTCCGGATTTTGAATTCCGGCCAACTGTGCAAGGGGGGTTGGTGTGCCGTAGTAATCAATCATGATTTTTTGGAACATAGCAGGATTGGCTCTACCGGTGCGAACCGATGCGAAATCTTCCTTGGTGGCCTCCAGGGCCTTGTCCATCTTGTCTTTGGCCTCAGCCATAATCTGTTGAATCATTTTGTTTCCTTATTGCTATGGCTTAACTCGGGTGCCGACTTGCTTACCAAGTAGTGCAGCTGACACATCATCCATGCCAAATACTCGCATTGGCATCTTGTTGTCCATGCAGAGTGAGAATGCAGTTGCGTCAACCACTCTCAGTCCCTGCACCAGTGCCTCTTGATAGCTGATCTCAGTTAGCTTCTTGGCCGATGGGTCGTGCTTAGGGTCGGCTGAATAAACTCCGTCTACACCGTTTTTTGCAACGAGTACTTCATCGGCATGAATTTCTAGAGCGCGCTGTGCAGCCACGGTGTCGGTTGAAAAATAAGGAAGACCTGCGCCAGCTCCAAAAATCACAACTCGACCTTTTTCCAGGTGTCTTATTGCTCGAAGCGGAAGATAAGGCTCTGCAACCTGCGACATTGAGATTGCTGTCTGCACCCTAACTGGCGCGCCAGCTTGTTCGATAAAGTCTTGCAGGGCTAGGGCGTTCATAACGGTTCCGAGCATGCCCATGTAATCAGCTCTGCCGCGATCCATTCCTCGATTGGAAAGCTCTGCTCCGCGGAAGAAATTTCCTCCACCCACCACGATGGCAATCTCAACATCTTTGGCAGCGGCTGCGATGGATTTAGCGATTTCAGAAACCACGTCTGGATTCACTCCCAGCGACCCAGCGCCAAAGGCCTCCCCGGAGAGTTTGAGCAATACACGACGCTTCTTTGCCATCTTCAACCTCCAGCAGACTCTGAGGACAATCCTAGGGGGAAAGACAAAGGGGTCCGGCCTAGGCCGAACCCCTTAGTTTTTTCTAATCCCTAGGCGCCAACGCGGAAACGAACAAAGCCGGTCAGCTTCAGGCCTGCCTGCTCAGCAACCTTGCCAACGCTGGACTTGTTGTCCTTTGCGAAGTCCTGATCAACAAGACAGGTCTCCTTGAAGAAACCAGTCACGCGACCTTCAACAATTTTCTCCAGGGCTGCTTCTGGCTTGCCTTCGTTGCGAGCAGTTTCAGTTGCGATTTCTCGCTCCTTGGCAACCACATCTGCTGGCACCTCATCGCGAGTTAGGTATTGCGGGCTGAATGCCGCAATGTGTACTGCGATGTCGTGAGCGACCTCGGCGTTTGAACCTTCGTAACCGAGCAAAACACCAACCTGTGGAGGTAGATCGCGGCTTGTGCGGTGCAAGTAAGCATCCACGCCAGGAGCCTCGATTACCGTCACACGGCGAAGCTCGACCTTCTCACCAAGAATCGCTGCCTGGTCAGTAATTGCATCCGCGACAGTCTTACCACCAGTTGTTGCGGCAAGCGCTGCCTCGGCATCTTTAGCACCAGCGGCAAATGCAGCATCGGCTGCCTGCTCAGCCAGCGCAACAAAGTTCTCTGCCTTGGCAACAAAGTCGGTTTCGCAAGCTAGCTCCAAGAGCATTCCCTTACCACCGGCTACGCGGGCAACTACCAAACCATTAGAGGTTGAGCGGCCTTCGCGCTTTGAAACACCCTTCAGACCCTTTAGGCGAAGAAGCTCAAATGCCTTTTCGATGTCTCCATTAGCTTCGTCGAGTGCGGACTTGCAGTCCATCATTCCAGCACCGCTTTTTTCGCGCAGTGCCTTTACATCGCTTGCTGTGTAGTTCGCCATTTACTCGGCCGCCTTTTCAGTAGCTTCTGCCTTGCTCTCACCCTCAAGCAATTCGCGCTCCCACTCTGCGAGTGGCTCAGCTTCTGCTCCACCCTTGTTGTGGCGTGCGATCATGCCATCGGCTGCTGCATCAGCAATCAACTTGGTTAGAAGTTCAATTGAACGAATTGCGTCATCGTTGCCAGGAATACCAATGGTGACCTCGTCTGGATCGCAGTTGGTGTCCAGAATTGCAATCACTGGGATGCCAAGCTTGCGAGCTTCGGTGACAGCTAGGTGCTCCTTGTTAGTGTCAACTACCCAGATCGCACTTGGGGTCTTGGTGACATTACGAATACCACCGAGCGACTTCTCAAGCTTTTCTTTTTCGCGTTGCAGAAGAAGTAGTTCCTTCTTGGTTAGACCTGACTTGGTCGGGTCTTCAAAATCATAAGTTTCAAGCTCCTTCAGGCGCTGAATACGCTTAGCAACCGTCGAGAAGTTTGTCAGCAGACCACCCAGCCAACGCTGGTTGATATATGGCTGACCTACGCGCAGCGCTTCAGTGGCGATTGGGCCCTGAGCCTGCTTCTTGGTTCCAACAAACATGATTGATCCGCCGTTAGCAACCAGATCGCGAACAAAGTTATAAGCCTTGTCGATGTAGTCAACGGACTGTTGTAGATCGATGATGTAGATACCGGAGCGATCAGTAAGAATGTGTCGCTTCATTTTTGGATTCCATCTACGGGTCTGGTGTCCGAAGTGGACTCCAGCATCCAGTAGCTGGCGCATGGTTACGCTGGCCATAAGGCACTCCTTTGGACACAAAAGTGCCCGCTCAGTTTTTGGTGAAAGCGGTTGCTATCACCCCTGGCAAGCCCATCCATCAGCACCTCGAAAGGACCGAACTAACGGATTTATTGGACTTACGCGAATTCGTCCCGACTAGCGGGACGTGTTGTAAGCATAACAGCCGAGCAGGGGTTTATCCACCGCTTTCTATTCAGGCCTCTAGCCGGCTCGGGCCTTGGGCAGTGTGTAGAAATGCTCAAATTATTAGCGATTCTTCTTCTTGCCTTTCAGCACTCACTAAGCCCAGTCAAGCCACCCGAAATCTGGGCCACCCCAATTCCTGATTTTGAATCTCGTCACAGCTGGGATTACCAGCTACCTGCCACCGAATACGGCGCGGGACACCGCGGAATTGACTTAGAGATGAAACTGAACGAAGAGATCAGAGCACCCTTTGACGGAGTGGTTAGTTTTGTCGGCAAGGTGGTGGATCGCAAACTGATTACGCTGCACTCCCTCACCGGATATAAAGCCAGTTTCGAACCTGTTTGCAGCAATTTGAGCGAGGGTGACTTTGTCAGGGAACAAGAAATCCTGGGGTGGGCATGTCCAGCGGATAAAGAGTACGAGGACCACTGTAAAGACTGTGTTCACTTTTCCGTCCGCAACGAAAGCGGCTACTTGAATCCCCTGCTGTTTGTCGGCAAACTCTGGCCCAGCGTTCTTATTAGCTAAGCCCTAGGGTGAGCTTGCTCGAATGCATCGCGTAAGCGCTCCACCGAAACATGCGTGTAGATCTGAGTGGTTGCCAGTGACGAGTGCCCGAGGATTTCCTGCACTGCCCGCAAATCCGCACCGTGGTCAAGCAGATGGGTCGCTGCCGAATGACGAAGCGTGTGAGGTCCAGCGGGACCAGTTGCGGTTTGTGCAAGGAGATTTGCAACTAGGGAGTAAAGCTGTCGAACCCCCACCCGCTTTCCTCGGGAAGTCAGCAGTAGTGCTTCCGGAGAAGTGTCATTTACCAACTTTGGTCTCCCAGCCCTGATGTATTCGTTGAGTGCTTTGGCTGCAGCATCTCCGTAAGGCAACATCCGCTGCTTGTTTCCCTTGCCGGTAACCTTGAGGAGTTTCCTCGAGTAATCGATGTCAGAAAGATTTAGCCCAGCTAGCTCGCTAACGCGCATACCGGTTGCATAAAGCAGTTCAAATGCACACAAATCGCGCAGTGAGGATGGGTTTTGATCCTGGGCTAATTCCCCCAGTTTTGAAAAAACTTCGGCCAGTGACTTCTCGCTGGCAACTTTGGGAAGAGTTCGCTCCAGTTTGGGTGCTCTGAGTCGCAGACCCGGATCGCTTGCCAGATTGCCCCGCTCAAAAAGAAACTCGGTGAAAGCTTTGGCACTGGATGTTTTTCGTGCAAGTGTGCTCTTGGTAGCACCGGCCTCAGATTGCCGCCACATCCAATCTCGCAAGGCGTCAAGCGTTAGTTCTTGTTTGGTGTCACTAAGAAATTCCAACAAATCAGACAAATCGCTGCGATAGGCCTTAATCGTGTTATCACTCATGCCGCGCGCTTCTAGCTGAGCCAGAAAGACTAAGAGTGAATTTTCCACAAATCCAGATTAGGCCTTGAATCTTCTAAATGCTTTGACATCTTTGAGACTTAGCCCAGATTCTCTGGCTATTTCTTCAACAGTTCTAGCCCCATTCAGAATCGCATCTTCAATCCTTCGCTTGATCTGATCAAAGTCGAGACTGGGAGCGCTCCCTAGGTGAATCGGATCAGCAAATCCGGATTCAATCAGGTGATTGCAGCCAGCTGCTGGAGGGAAATCTTTCGGTCCTGCAAGCGCAAAAGTGCTTCTGCCAAGTGTTCTGGAGTGACCAGCGGTGTTTTTTGAACCAGAGCGAAAACCTGCCTCAACTACAAAGGTGGAGGTGGCAGCTGCAGCAATCAATCGATTTCTTTGCAAAAAGCGAAAGCGGGTTGGAGCAACCGTGCATGCCATTTCGCTCACCATCGCACCACCGGATTGAACAATTCGATGAAATAGCTCCCAGTTTGTTTGCGGATATGCGCGGTCCAATCCCCCCGCCATAAAGGCGGCGGTAGGAAGCCCCAACTCAATCGCGGTTTCATGCGCTGTGGCATCAATCCCCTTGGCTCCACCAGAAATGACGGGTCGATTTATTTTCTTGACCATTCGCTTTGCGTTATTGATTCCAAATTGAGATGGATTTCTGGTTCCAACAATGGCCACAGGCTGGTGCTCTAAAAATGAAATATCTCCTGCTACCCACAGCAAATAGGGATTGTGTGGGTGCAAATCCTTGAGTCTTTCAAATAAAACAGGCGCATCTGATTCAAAAACTGGACGAGCATTCCACCGGATTGCTCTTTCAATCGCTGCAATTTCGTTTCGATGCGGCAATCGAAGCGACATCCGCTCAATCAAGTCGCAAAGCTGTGAATGATGAGAACTATCGATGAATTCGGACCAAATCGTCAGCGCCTTGCCGGATCGAAAATCTTCCAAAGCCTCGATTCCACGTTTATCAAAGACGGCTCTGGCTAGTGCATCTCCGGGTTCGTGCAGCAGAGACCAGAGAATGGTCTGTTCTTGTTCAGTAGAAGTTTGCATTTTCTCTCCTTGGAGAAAATGCTGTCGAGCGCCGGCTCAGAAAGGTCAGGCGTTAGATGAATTGTGGAAAACTAGGGCTTATCGCCGACTGCTAATTCTTCTGGGATTTCGATGTCACGCTTGCCAATTTCCTCAAGGTTTACATCCTTGAAGGTCATGACTTTGACCTGCTTGACAAAGCGGTCGGTGCGGTAAATGTCCCAAACCCAGACGTCCTGCATGTTTATTTCGAAGTAAAAGTCAGTAGCGGTATCAATGCGCTTGAGCTCAACTTCATTGCAGAGATAGAAGCGACGCTCGGTCTCCACCACGTAGCGAAACATCTTCACAACATCGCGATACTCGCGATAGAGCGAGACTTCCGCATCGCGGTCGTAGTCTTCGAATTCGCTCTCGTCCATCAGGGTCAGTCTATGCCCTTGGCACATACCCCAATTAAGCCTCTCAACAGAGCTGGTTACAGCCAGCTGAACAGATTTAGACTTAGAGAAAATCTGCCCTAGGCTAGGGGCTTGCGAGGAAGGTTGGAAGTTTGTCCACTGAGAGTCCAAAAGTCGTAATCCGAGTTGGCGAGAGTGAATCGGAGCTGCCCGTTGTGCAGGCCACCGACGGCCACAGTGGAATCGACATCTCTGGCCTAATGGCTAAAACTGGACTTGCGACATATGACCAAGGATTTGTAAATACCGCCTCCACCAAGAGCGCCATCACCTATATAGATGGAGAAAAGGGAATCCTGCGCTATCGCGGATATCCAATTGAGCAATTGGCAGAGAAAAAGTCATTTCTAGAGGTTGCTTACCTTCTTATCTACGGCAACCTGCCTTCGGAGAGTGAACTGGCAGAGTTCGATGGCAAAATGCGTCGCCACACACTCCTGCACGAAGACCTAAAGGACTTTTTCAGGGCATTTCCAACCTCTGCTCACCCAATGGCGATTATCTCGGCATCAATTTCTGCCCTATCGACCTTCTATCCAGATTCTCTCGACCCTAAGGATCCTGAGCAGGTTGAGCTATCGACGATTCGCCTGCTAGCAAAGATGCCAGTTGTTGCGGCTTACGCTCACAAAACTTCACTCGGTCAGGCGCTGATGTATCCAGACAACTCACTGGGTATGGTGGAGAACTTCCTGCGCATGACCTTTGGAACCTATGCCGAGGCCTACACCCAAAACCCAGTTGTTACCAAGGCGCTGGACACACTTCTTCTGCTTCATGCGGACCACGAGCAAAACTGTTCAACCTCAACCGTGCGATTGGTTGGCTCCTCGCATGCCAACCTGTTTGCCTCGGTATCAGCCGGAGTCAATGCACTCTTTGGACCACTGCATGGCGGTGCAAATGAAGCTGTGCTGGAGATGCTGAAATTCATCAAGGACTCCGGCGAAGGCGTTGGCAAGTATGTTGAGCGCGTAAAGAACAAAGAAGACGGCATCCGATTGATGGGCTTTGGTCACCGCGTCTATAAGTCATTTGACCCAAGAGCAAAAATTGTCAAGGCAACCGCTGACAAGGTGCTGGCTGAGCTTGGAGTGAAAGATCCGCTGCTGGACATCGCTAAAGAACTGGAAGCGGCAGCTTTGGCAGATGACTATTTTGCAGAGCGCAAGCTTTATCCAAACGTTGACTTCTACACCGGCGTTATCTACAAAGCAATGGGCTTCCCCGCGAAGATGTTCACTCCGCTTTTTGCAATTGGCAGATTGCCTGGCTGGATCGCGCACTGGCGAGAGATGATGGAAGATTCCACCGCTCGCATTGGTCGCCCGCAGCAGGTCTACACCGGTGCTACTGAGCGCTCACTCTAAAGAAATAAACCGAAGTATCGCCATAGCTTTTCTGGCTCTGTAGCTCTAATCCCAAAAGCTCAGGCATTTCCTGGCGGCTGCTTCTCTCCACTACGACCAAAGCATCTTTTGCCAATGATCTTGCAAGCAGTTGACTAACTTCTGTCAGTTTCTGGTTGGTTAGCTCATAGGGCGGATCTATCAAAACCAGATCAAACTCGGAGTTGTTGGTTTTTAAGAAGCTTTCGGCATCCTTGGTAATGAGTTGAACTTCGGCTTGCACTTGCTGCTTAGCAAGCGCGTTCTGCACCAGTTCAATGTTCTTCTTACAGACCAAAGCCGCCGCTTTCGATTTCTCTACCGCAACTAATGAAGCGGCTCCGCGTGAAACGGCTTCCAAGCCCAGTGCCGCGGTGCCGGCGAAGAGATCGAGAACCCTCGCACCGCTCAGAACATCCAAAGATTCAAGGGAGGAGAACAGGCTCTCTTTTACGCGATCGGCGGTTGGTCTGGTGACATTGGCTGCTGTCCCTAAGCGAAGAGAGCCAACCCGACCCGCAATTATCCTGCTCACAAGGTGAGCCTAGTCAAAACCGTCCGCTCCAGGCTCCAAGATTGTTGGGTGCTGGAAAAAGGTGTGAAGCTCACGATGCTTGGCGAAAAGACCGCCAAAGCTTTTGCACGCCAACTTGATATAAAGACAACCGGCGAGCTTCTGCAGCACTATCCACGTCGCTATCTCAAGCGCGGAGAACTAACCAGGATCGCTGATCTGCCAGTGGGAGAAATAGCCACCGTTGTTGGCGAAATAGTCTCGGTATCCGCTCGCTACATCAAAGGCAGGGGCGGTCACATCCTTGAAGCAACGATTTCTGATGGAACATCGCTGCTGAGCCTGGCGTTCTTTGGTCAAGCTTGGCGGAAAGACGAACTAACCAAAGGCCGGAGAGGCTTCTTCAGCGGAAAAGTTGGGTTGTTTTCTGGAAAGCTCCAGCTGGCTCATCCTGACTACGAACTGTTTGATGAAATCTCAGACGCTGAGGCAAAGGCTTGGGCCGAGCTTCCAATCCCCGTTTATCCTGCAACCTCCACCCTCCCCAGCTGGCGAATTGAAAAAGCTATAAGGCAAGTGCTGGGCCAGAGCGAAATAAAAGATGTAATCCCCACGGACATTCTTGAAAAGGAAAAACTAATCGGTTTATCCCAGGCAATCCAAAAGATTCATCAGCCAACAAAGGACACCGATTATGTGCAGGCAATTGAGAGCCTAAAGTTTCACGAAGCTCTGCTTTTGCAACTTGGACTAATCCAGAAACGCAACTCTTATACAGGTGATGCGGCGGCGGTATTGGATGATGTCAGCCGGGCCCTCGAGTTTGAAAAACACCTAGACTTCTCATTCACCGACTCGCAGCTGAGGGTCAATAGTGAGATTGAGCAGGATCTAGCAAGCGGAAAGCCAATGCACCGACTGCTTCAAGGAGAAGTGGGTTCCGGTAAGACTGTTGTGGCACTGAGAGCAGTGATGCTGGCGGTTGCGAAAAAACAACAATCAGTGCTCCTTGCTCCAACCGAGGTTCTCGCTGAGCAGCACTTCCAATCGATAACCAAGACCTTGGGTCCAGAGCTATCAAGAGAGCTCGGAGTAAGGCTAGTCACTGGCAGCTTGTCAGCAGCAGAGCGAAAGAAAAGTCTTTTGGACCTGGCAAGTGGTAAGTGCCTATTGGCAATTGGAACCCATGCTCTTTTTGCAGAGAAAATCCAGTTTGCTGAACTTTCTCTAGTTGTCATTGACGAGCAGCATCGTTTCGGTGTCATGCAGCGGGAGGCGATCAAGGAAAAAGGCAAAAAAACCCCGCACGTCTTAACTATGACAGCGACCCCAATCCCCAGAACCATCGCCATCACAGCCTTTGGGGATTTGGATGTCTCCACTCTGAGGGAGCTTCCAAAGGGAAGAAAACCAATTGAGACGTTCGTTGTGCCGGTTGAAAATGCTGCCTTAGTGTCGAGGGTCTGGCAAAGAGTTTCTGAAGAGGTCGCCAAGGGTCGACAAGCTTTTGTGGTTTGTCCGCGAATCGATGGCAAAGAGTATGAAGATAACCTGCAGGAATTAGGCAAGGTACCCGCTGCCGCAGCGACTGAAGTATTTGCATCGTTGCAGAAGAACCCAGCGCTCTCCGGCTTGAGAATTGGATTAATGCATGGGCGGCTGTCTTCAGAAGAAAAGCAGAGCGTGATGGCGAGCTTCGCAGCTGGTGAAACGGATGTCCTTGTTGCAACCACTGTTATTGAGGTCGGCGTGAACGTACCGAATGCAACGACAATGGTCGTGCTCGATGCTGATCGCTTTGGAATCTCTCAGCTGCACCAGCTAAGAGGCCGAGTTGGTCGCGGAAATGAAAGCGGAATTTGTCTTCTTGTCTCAGCCAGCGAGGATGGCAGCCTGGCCAGCCAGCGACTGAGTGCACTGGCTCAAACCACTGACGGATTCAAACTCAGTGAATTAGACCTGGAGCTAAGAGGCGAGGGCGATGTCCTGGGAGAGAATCAGGCTGGAACCAAGTCGCAACTGAGACTTCTAAAGGTCACAAAGGACGCGGAATTACTCGAGAGATCAAGATTGCTCGCTAAAGAGATTCTTCAGGGGGATTTGCCAGCTCAATTGCAACATGGGATTGAGTTGATGCGAATTGGTGCCCTAAGTAGTTCCTAAAACAATTCGTCACTGAGTATCTTGCTAAGCCAAGTTTTGCGGTGAATCTCACTTGGGCCGTGCATTCTGAGTGCCTGAATGTGGCTTGGCGAGCTGTAGCCCTTATTAGAAGCAAAGTCGTATTGCGGATACTTTTGATCAAGTTCAATCATCATGGCGTCTCTGCTCACCTTGGCAATAATTGAAGCTGCTGAGACTGCTGCACAATCTCGATCTGCTTTGACTCTGGTTACTACTCTCGATTGCTCGAGCCAATTCTGATTACCGTCTAGCAGGATAATGGCCTCGGGTAGTGAGATTTGTTCTAGGCAGCTCTGACCTGCTGTTTTGAGGCAGCTGATGATGCCATGCTGATCAATCTCCTGAGCGTCCACAAAAGCAAACGCGCTGTTACCCCAAGCCATAACACGCTGAGCAATTTCAGGTCGCTTTGATTCGCGGATTAGCTTGGAATCCTGAAGGCCTTGCGGCACCATCGTTAGCTGTTCACTGGTGAGAACAAAGGCCCCCACTGCAACCGGTCCAGCCAAAGATCCTCTGCCAACCTCATCGATGGCAATAATCGCCGGATAGACAGCTAGAAGTTCTGCTTCGAACTCAAGGGTTGGGAACGACACTAAAAGTCTCTGGGTAGTTAGACAACCAGGTCCAGTTATCGAATGGCCAACTGATGACAAAAGCATTGCCAACCACAACGGAAACAGGAACAAACCCTCCGGTTGGAAGATCTTGGTGATAACGAGAGTCTGTCGAGTTGGGACGATTGTCACCCAGAACCCAGTAGTTACCCTCCGGAACCGTCACGTTGAATTCAATTTCCGAAGGAGCATTGGCTCCGATGTATGGCTCTGTCAGTGCTTGGCCATTCACGGTGAGCTTTCCATCAGCATCACAGCAAACTACGGTATCGCCGGGTAAACCAATTACCCTCTTGACCAGGTGCTCTGCAGAATCCGGCGCGGTTATCCCAAAGGTTCCCAGCACGAAATCAGATATCTCTTGAATTGGCTCTTTCGGAGTTTCGGGAATTGCACCCAGCCAACCACCCGGATCGCGGAAGACAACGACATCTCCTCGGTGGATTGGCACCACTTCTGGTGCCATAACATTCACAATAATTCGATCATTGATCTGCAGGGTTTCCAGCATCGAACCCGATGGGATATAGAAACTTCGAATCAAGAAAGCCTTGATAGCAACTGAGAGAACCAGTGCTGTTCCAACAATGACAACAAAATCAATCAGAAAAGAAACGAACCAGTTTTTTCTGAACCTATTCATGCGTCGACGCATCGATGCAAGCATGGACTGGTTGCGGGGTCGCTCCCCGGGGACTGACATGCTGCCAGTCTAAATTAGGCTTCGGTGTTATCGCGCTTTTCGCGGATTTTCGCGGCTTTTCCTGAAAGGTCTCTTAGGAAGTAAAGCTTGGCGCGCTTGACGTCACCCTTTGAAATAACCTCAATCTTGTCGATCGATGGGCTGTGAACTGGGAAAGTACGCTCAACACCAACCTGGAAAGAAATCTTGCGAACGGTGAAGGTCTCGCGCACACCGGCACCAGACTTGCGAATTACGATGCCCTGGAAAACCTGGACACGGCTTCGGTTACCTTCAACGATGTTTACGTGAACCTTGACGGTGTCACCGGTGCGGAACTCAGGAACGTCAGACTTTAGGGTCTTGGCGTCGAGTGAATCAAGAATGTGCATTTCCAGCTCTTTCCTTTAGCACGCAGGACTAAACGGTCTAGTTGATTTCTGTGCTCTTTGCTCCCCTGCGGCAGAGACCCTGGGCACAGCGCTAAATTCTGCCACAGCTAAGGGCCAGAAGCAACCTAGAGCAGATCTGGGCGGTTAGTTTGGGTTCTTTTCAGGGATTGTTCTCGGCGCCAGGCTTCAATTTCAGCGTGATGGCCAGATAACAGCACCTCTGGGACCTCGAGTCCTCGCCAAGACTGCGGCTTGGTGTAACTCGGATATTCCAATAGGCCATCGGCGTGAGATTCATCAGCTAGCGACTGAGTGTTCCCAATAACCCCTGGAATCAATCGACAAATTGCTTCGATCATGGCAACCGCCGCCACTTCACCACCATTTAGGACGTAGTCACCAATTGACAGCTCCATGACGTCTGCGTGTGCCTTTGCATACTCCACCACTCTTTGGTCAATGCCCTCATAGCGACCACAGGCAAAAATCAAATGCGACTTTGTTGACAGCTGTTGTGCCACCTCTTGAGAAAAGGATTTGCCTGCTGGAGTGGTAAAGATAACGGTTGGTCTTCCAACCAAAAGTTCATCGAATGCCTCGCCCCAGGGCTCAGGCTTCATGACCATGCCGGCTCCGCCACCATACGGGGTGTCATCAACGGTCTTATGGCGATCGTGCGTGTAAGTCCGAAGATCGTGAGCCTTGAACTCAATTAGCCCGCTCTCGCGGGCCTTGCCGAGCAGTGAAATGTCCAGGACTGAAAAGAAGTCAGGGAAAATTGAAATGGCATCAATCTTCATCTTTATCCTCAGTCAGTTCTTCAAATAGCCCGCCAGGCGGGGTAATCAAAATACTTGAATTTTCGACATCAACCTGTGGAACAAATGCCTTCACAAAAGGAAGCAGGACTTCCTTCTCCTTGGTCTGAATAACCAGTAGATCTTGAGCTGGTAGGTGATCAACCCTGGTCACCTGACCAATTTCCTGGCCGTTTCGAATCACCTTCAAGCCAACCAACTGGTGGTCATACCAAGCATCTGGTTCAACTGGTAGTTGGTCGGATTGTTGTTCTACTAACAAGATTGCTTTGATCAGACCTTCCGCAGCTGAGCGGTCATCGACTCCCTCAAAGAAAACAACGGGAAGGTTGTTGTACCAGCGAAGTTCTCGAACGGTGACAGTCTTGCCAAACCAAGACGAGGTTTCAGGAACTTGAAGCTGCAAAACGCTACCCGGCGCAAAGCGTTCAT
>JACCDX011412146.1_pt1 | contig 28344 bp, 37 predicted proteins | sample 7449681 | NCBI WGS metagenome assembly JACCDX01 (sample SAMN15323450, study PRJNA562643) | freshwater metagenome | isolation source: river surface water | place: USA:Blue River Watershed | collected 2017-08-18
GCTCTAAGAGACGAAGACACACAAGCCATAAACAGATACTTTACTCCGGAGTTTCGTAACAGACTAGATGCTATTGTTCGCTTTAACAGTCTTGCTAAAGAAAACATGGAACACATTATTGATAAGTTTATCAATCAGATGAATGAACTTTCTTCTAAGAAGAATGTTAATATCATTTGCGATCCTGCTGCTAAACAGTGGCTAATTGACAAAGGGTTTGATAAAAAGATGGGTGCAAGACCGTTGGCAAGAATCATTGCCGAAAATATCAAAAAACCAATTAGTAAAGAAATACTGTTTGGCAAGTTGAAAAACGGCGGCGCTGTTATGATCACTGTCAAAGAGTCGCAATTGGTATTTGATTATCTTAGCAGTCCAGATTTTGATACCGAAACAGACTTATTACTAATAGACGCAGCGTCTATCACTGAGGTTAATGAATGACCTCAGTGATAGAACGATTAATATTATCCGGTGCATTAGTAGAAGATACAGTTGTTACTGCAAAAATATCACAGCATTCTAAATACGGTACAATTACACACCAATATCGTGATATGGTAGTTGATAAAATTGATAACGCAGTAAATGGATATATTTTTCTTTTAAAAGACCCATATACGTCTAATGCGATAAAAATATCAATGGATTCTATTACTAGTATAGAAGGTATGAGCCTGGATAGATATGCAGAAGTTTATAATATAAACTCAGACGGTAGTACTAAGACCATGGGCCGTAAACGCGGTAGAAAACCGAAATCCAGACTATAATTAACTACTAGTTTAATAAATATCAAGTGTTATATAACATAAGGTATAAAAATGGCTAAACTTGTAGAAGAAATAATAGTTTTAAAACTCAGTAAATTGGTAAAAGACAACAATAGCGGCAATAATGTTTTAAGCGATGAGCAAAAAGCATTATTGCTAGCTACTGTACCTGAGTTGATAGACGAAGTACTTAACGACTCTGCTGTTATAGTAGAACTTGCTGAATTAGAGTAACTCACTGCCGCTAAATAATTCAAGTATTAGGCGGCATCATGATCAGTGTAATTCTTTTATCAACTACCAATGACCAAATCAATGTAACAGGCCAGAAACAAAAAGGTGCTGGCTACAATAATACTATCGGTAATAACCATACCGTTAGTATATCACTTAGCAATTTTACTGGTCGTATATACATTCAAGGCAGTTTGGCTAGAGACCCAGGCGAACTAGATTGGTTTGATATACCAATCGGCGCAACTGCACCTTATGTACAATATCCGTTAGATCCGGCGTATCCAACTGGTCAAACAGGCGATACTGGAAATTATGCATACAGTTTCTCTGGAAATTACGTGTGGATTCGTGCAAAAGTTGACAGAACATATTTGGTACCACCGCCATCGAATTCATATCTAGTCGGCGAAGTACTTCAAATATTACTAAATTATGGTGCAATTGCACCAAGTAATCCATTGCCAGGCGGTGGTAGCGGTGGTGGTGCAATGGGTCCGCCCGGTCCACTAGGCCCAACTGGTCCAGCAGGTGTTACAGGTACAACTGGCACCACTGGTCCAACCGGACCAGTATCAAACGGTGCATATCAACGATACGATTTCATTGCCGATAGCGGTCAAACTGTATTCAATGCTGCATACAGCCCTGGTTGGGTAGATGTTTATTACAATGGTGTATTACTATTGTTAACTGATTACGTAGCAAATAATGGTAGTACAGTGATATTAAACAACAGTTCTGTTGCAGGCGACCCTGTGACAATTATAGCATGGGAATTATCTAATGTGGCACCAATTACTGGACCAACTGGTCCGGTAGGTGGGCCGACTGGCCCTACCGGACATACAGGATCTATAGGTCCAACAGGTGGGCAAGGACCAACTGGCTCGGCTAGCACTGTAACTGGACCAACTGGTATTGGGCAAACTGGTGCAACAGGCTCACAGGGCGCAACAGGTCCTGCTGCAACATCTATTATTAATTTTAGACTATTATTTGCAGATGGTGTTATAATACCAAGCAACTATGCAGATAACTTAACCAACATTACACTTGGTCAGATCACAAGACTAGGCGATACACAGATTACTGTAAATCACAATAGAAATCTGTATCCTGTTATGGTATCATGTCAAGGCGGACCAGGTGTACTACCGGCAGGGTCATTTAGACAAACTATACCATCTGGTGCTACCACTGGTAGTTATTCTGCATTAAGTGCTACTGTTAATAGCACAAGTTTGTATGCATTATCACCAGGTAATACAGGTGTACCAGCATCAGGTAACGGATATCTCTGGGTGACATTGATATTTACATCATGATAGGATTCAACTGATGGCATCTATACTTCCTATCATTACATTATATGTAGATAATATCAACATTACACCTTCTGGATATTGGCCAGTAGACGAAGGCCCTGTTTACGGGGACGATCAATGGTGGGAAGGCGGTCCGGCACCACAACCATATCGCTATGCGATGACTGCTACTGTAACTCAACAAAATCACAGTAGTTTCAGCACCGAACAGATGTATATCTACAATGCGTTAGATATTAAAGTGGGTATGTGGTATGCTGAAGCATCTACAGGTAAATGCTGCCAAATCGTAGCTATAAATGAGCTATTAACAAACAGTTCGACACTGGTTTGTACAATTGAAGATACCGGAAGATACGAACAATTCTCTTCTCCAGACGGTGTTTCTATAACAGGCGAACCTGGATTTGTTTTTGCATTAGACGAAGATGGTATTCCTGTATTTCATACACTTACGCTGTATAACAGTTTTCTTCAACCATATCCTGGATTTTTAGAAGATGTTATTAGCAAGTTTAACGCTAGAAATACTAAACAAAATCTGTTAACTGTTTTACAAGCTGGTAACGGATTTAATATAGGCGATCAGATCTATCTAAAATCTGATGGTACCTATGAATTAGCATTAGCCGATGATATTACAACCGTCAATGTGATAGGCACTGTAAGACAGCTAGGTATACCAGGATATGATTATTTCAGTTGGGAACCAAAAGGCAAAGTACTTTATGATTTACCAACACTACCAGGAAACCCCGGCGATGTATTATATCTGAGTACAACGGTACCTGGCAAATTAACTGCAACTAAACCAGATAATTTAGCAATGCCGTTGTTTATAAAAATAAACAACACAAGTGCTGTAAAATTATCACAAGGTAGTTTATCTGGTCCTCTAAACAATTTAACCAGTATAGTGCCGCCGACTATATATGACGACGAAGCGTTTGGCTATAGTTACGGTAGTCTGTGGATCAATATAGGCACTAACACTGCATATATTTGTATTAATCCCACAACTGGCAATGCAAATTGGCAAATACTAGGCGTAGGTGGCGGTGCTGGCCCTACAGGCCCAACTGGTGCCACGGGTGCTACAGGTGTAGGTGTAACTGGTCCAACTGGTCCGTTAGGGGGTCCGACTGGTCCAATTGGTCCAACTGGTGCTGATAGCATAATAACAGGTCCAACTGGTGCTCAAGGGTTAACAGGTCCAACTGGTGCAGCAAGCGATGTAACTGGACCTACCGGACCCGCTGCGGTTGGTGCATATCAAGAATACAATTATACTGCAACAAGCGGACAGACTATATTCAATGCTCTATATACTGCACCCTATGTAGATGTTTATGTAAACGGTCTTAAATTACCACCGGCCGAATATACCGCAGACGACGGTGTTACTATAACATTAAATGCACCATGTGTTGCAGGCGATCAAATAGATATCGTTGCGTGGTCTATTTCTAGTCTTAGTCAATTAACAGGTCCAACTGGCCCAACCGGTGTTGCAATTGGTTATTTTGTTCAAGATATTGCAGCTAGAAACGCATTAACACCAGTTCTAGGTGCAATTGCATTTGTATACGACGACGGTAGCGGTCATAACCAGGCATATATAGCCGTAGACACAGGTCCAACTGTATGGATGCAAGTCGGACTTAGTCAGGATGGGCAAAACGTAGGCAATACCACTTCTGGTAGTACAACACTGGTGAATAGTTTTACTGCAACTGGTACATATCTCAGTGCTAGTCCAGTTATGGTGGGGGTACTAGCCCCAACTAAAACACTAACTAGATTAAACATAGAAATTACTCAAGCATTTAACGACAATAACAGTAATATTGAAATTGGTACAGACACAGTACACGGATTATTAATGGATGGTACTTTAATAGATCCGTCAACGTCTGGTTCTTATACAACTACATTGTCATATCCGGTTGTAACTACAACTAGCATAAAAGCATTTGTAAATGCTGGCACTAGCACTGCCGGACAGTTCAGGATAGTGCTAGATTACAACTAACCAACCTGGATTTACAAAAACAGGTTCAACTAAATATCGTCGTAGGTATTTACACCGGCCGGATACATAATGACTTTACCAAATAACCCAACTTTTGATTTCAGACAGAGTGGCGTTTCTGGAGACCTTAGCTTTGGCAAAGGCGGACCTCGTTTAGTCAGTTCTGGTAATAATCTTCAACTGCTAACTGCGTCCGGATTACCAAGTAACATAACAATAAACCAGGGTAATTTTACTACCATTGGTGTTGGTACGTCCCAAGTAAACTATCCATTAGATGTTTGGGGTAATGTTCATATTGGTGATACTGCAACACCAAGTGGTATAATATTCCCAGACGGGACGTTCCAAACTACAGCTACTACAAATACACCAAGTTTTGGTATCCAAGGTACTATACAATTTGCAGGTATTGGCAACGCATTTGCCGGTGATTCTGCTCATCTGTTCTGGGATTATAATAACACCAGTCTTCTTTTAGGCGACAATGCAAACCTAATTGTAAACGGCTATCTAGTTGCATCTAGAATTGTTAGTAATAGTACCATTGATGGAAATGATTTAAACGTTGCAAACACTGCAATTGTTAACGGTTTTATATCTAACACGTCTATCTATAGTGCCGAGTTTAATACCAGCGGTATTGCTACTGTAGATTCACTTGTAAGCAACAGCACAATAAGTGGTACAAGTGGTATATTTGCTAATAATATATATACAGGTGCATTGAATAGTGCCGGTACAGTTACAGCAAATGCACTTGTAAGCAATACCACTATTAGTGGCACAAGTATTAATGGCATTGATGGTACATTTACCACTTTACAAAGCAGCGAAACTACAACAGTAAATGCACTTGTGAGTAATACTACTATTAGTGGCACAAGTATTAATGGTACCGATGGTACATTTACCACATTACAAAGCAATGGCACTACAACAGTAAATGCACTTGTAAGCAATACCACTATTAGTGGCACAAGTATTAGTGGTACCGATGGTACATTCACTGCTTTACAAAGCAGCGGCACAGCTATAGTAAATGCACTTATAAGCAACAATTCTATAAGCGGTACTGATGGTACATTTACCACTTTGCAAAGCAGCGGCACAGCTACCGTAAATGCCCTTGTAAGTAACACTACTATTAGCGGTAACGTAATAAACTTTAACACTGCTACATTTACAAATGTACAAGTAAGTGGTACTACAACTACTAACAACCTAGTTAGTAACAATTCTATAAGTGGCTCTTCGGGTATATTCACAGGCGCATTATACAGCGGTAATTTTAACACTGCGGGTGTTGCCACTGTAAATTCGCTGTCGAGTAACGGTGCTATAACAGGTACTACTATTTCGGGTACTAATGCAACATTTACGTCATTACAAAATAGTGGCCCAACTATAGTTCAAAGTTTGAATAGTAATACAAACGTAGTTGCAACTAATTTACAAAGTACAGGTTTAACAACTGTTGATAGTCTAACTAGTAACAGCAGTATAACATCTTTTAATTTAGAGATACTAAGCAGTGCTACAATAGATACCTTAGAAGTTCTTGGTGATACAACAACTGAGAGACTTAATGTACGTCTTAATGCCAATGTTGACTCTATAGCCAGTAATACAATTGTTTATGCAGCAGGACAAATAACAGGCGGATCAATAGATAGTCAGTCTTATATAACTGCGGCTGGTACAATAACAGGTAATGATATACTCAGTAATGGGTTTGTAGAAGCGTCAACTATTAAATCATCTGGATTAGCACAATTAAGTTCTCTAATTGTCAACACTGAAATAACTACCAGTACATTAAATGCAACAACTGGTATAGTTACACAGCAAATTTTTAGTAATACTGATGTTCAAGCTGCAAGCACTGTCATCGGCAATCAGATTTATGCAAATCTCAATGTAACATCAGAAAATATAAACGCATTTAATCAAATAAGTGCAAATGTATTAACTGCTAATAGTACTGTTAACACTGTTGATTTCAATGCATTAGGACTGGTTAATGTTACAAATACTACACAGAGCTATGGTAGTGGCGACGGTGCAGTAGTTGTAGCCGGCGGAGTTGGCATAGGTGGTAACTTAAATGTTGGCGGTGCTGCATTTATATCTGGTAATTTGCGTGTAGCTGGTAACTTAATTATTACTGGTAACACTACTACTATTAACAGTAATGTAATCAACATATTGGGACCAACTATTCAAGTTGGAAACGAATCTATCAATAATGCCCCGCTTACTGTAAACGACGGTTACGACCGCGGCGTTATAATGAACTATTATGTTGTGAACGACAACCATGCATTCCTAGGTTGGCAAAACAGCACTGGCGATCTTATATACATTACCAACGTACAGCCAAATGCAAGTAATGTATACAATCCATTTGAAGCCATATCAGGCTATGTTTATGGCAGAGCACACTTCGGTAGTCAATATCTCAGTAATACCACTATTAGTACCAGTACTACATCTGGTGCATTAATTGTTGCAGGTGGGGTTGGTATTGGTGATTCACTTAACACAGGTGGACAAATATCATCACTAGATGGTATTAGAGCAGTAAACGACATACAATCTAACGGTATAAGAAGTAACAGTTTTGTTAGTGCCGCAGGCACAATAATAGGCAACAGTATACACAGTAACACGTCTGTTAGTGCTACAAACATGTCCGCAACTAACGCCGTATCTGGTCTATTATTTGCAGCAAATGATTCTGTAACTAGTAATAATATCACTGCAAGAAGTTATATAACCGGTAACGTGTTAGTTGGTAATATTTCTGTATTTTCACCTATCATCAACGTTACAGATAGAATATTAGCAAATGCCATAGTTAGCAATTCATATGTTCAATCTCAATCTGTTAATGCAACAAATGGTAATTTTTCAATAGTTAACACCGATTACCTCTATGCTAATCTCGGAAGCAGCACTAGCTATTTAGAATCAAATTCGTATGTCAATGCACAGACTATAACTGCTCGTGCAGATTTAACAGCAAACCAAATTTATAGTAATACTTTTGTATTTGGAAACAACCTATATAGCAACAATTATGTGGTAACTGTTAATCTAAATGCAGAAGGTTTAGCAACCGTTGGCACACTTGTTAGTAATTTAACTATAACTGCGGCATCGTATATTTACGGTGAAGGTTATTACAGTAATAACTTTGTACAGGCTGACAGTTTCATCCTTGCTAATAAATTAATTAGTAACACTTCAGTCCAAGCTAGTGGTACAGTATGGGCAGGTGAACTGTATAGCAATAGTTTTATACAATCCACAGGTCAGGTAGTTGCACAATACCTGTATTCAAATATTGCTATTCAAGCAAACGATAAAATAGTAGGCGACTCTCTACGTAGTAACACATTCGTACAAGCCAATGGTACAATTATAGGACAAACTATTGTAAGCAATAGTGATGTTCAGGCTGCTGGTACTGTACAGGCAAATTATATTGTTGCCAATGTCGGCTTTATAGCTAATAACATAACAGTTGGCGGTTCTTCTCAATTCAATGTGTTAGTTAGCAACACCAGTATCACTGCCGGAACATACATACTTGCTAATGTTGCAATTGGTATAGGTACAGCCGTTTATAACTATCCATTGGATGTATACGGTAACATACATATAGGCGACACTGGAACACCTAGCGGAATTATATTCCCAGACGGTTCATTCCAGGCAACCTCTGCAACTAGTACATTGAGCTATGGTGCACCCGGTACTGTTCAATTTGCCGGAACAGGTAATACATTTACTGGGAACAGTGACAACTTATTCTGGGACAATAACAATAACAGATTAAATGTTAACACGTTGCGTGTTATCAATCAAATAACTACCAATAGTTTATCAAGTAACACAAATGTTGTTGCAACTAACCTACAGTCAACTGGCAGAGCCAGTGTGAGTTCATTAGTTAGTAACGGTGCAATTAGTGGTACTAGCGGTACATTTACATCTATACAAAGTAGCAGTACCGCAACCGTTAACGTATTAATAAGCAATGTGTACGGTTTGTTTGGACAAAACGTCACAGTTAATTCAACTAATCCAAGTCTAAGCACAACAACTGGTGCATTAGTTGTAGGCGGTGGTATCGGTATAGGTGGCAATATTGTCACTGGCGGATCTGTAAACTATTTTGCTGGCAGTGTAGGTGTCGGTGTAGCAAATCCAGCTACAAAGTTAGAAGTTGCAGGCGGTGCTATATTTGCTAATGGAACTGGCACTAGTTTATTTGTTAGAGATATTGCTAGTTTTAGAGGTGGTATTAACAATGATTCTGCTGCATATCTAAGCATAACTGGCGGTTTAAGTGGTTATACTGCATTCACCGGCAGTGTAGGTATTGGAACACCATCTCCTGCCAGTAACCTAGACATTCGTGGTGGTTTAGGTGTAACAGGCGCTTCTAATTTTAATAGCAGTCTCGCAGTTGGTAGTCTGTCGTCAAACGGTGCGATAAGCGGTACTACTATAAATGGCACAGATGCTGTATTTTCCGGCACTGCAACTGTTGATGCATTGGTTTCAAACATCTACGGCGTATTTGGCCAAAATGTAACAGTTAACTCGACCAATGCATCAACATCTACTTCAACTGGTGCATTAGTTGTAGGTGGAGGCATAGGTGCAGGCGGAGATATTAACGCAGGCGGCAATATTGCAATAGCAGGTCATGCCAATGTAAGTGCGTTGACATCTAGAGGCACTATAATTGTTGAAAAAGTTAACAGTAATTCTGCTGTTAGTGGTAATACCTGGGTATTAGATGGCAACACGTATACCAGTGCTAGCACATTCCAACAGGTAGTGGATGCGTGGCCAGCTACTGCGTATAGAACTGCTCACTATTTTATTCAAATAACTGATCAGACTAACGGAACTTACCAATCGGGCCAGGTAATGTTGATACATGATAGCACTGATGTGTATATCACTGAATACAACTACATTTACACTGACAGCAGTTTGGGAGAGTTTGATGCCGATATTGTCGGGGGTGTTGTAGAATTAATCTTCACTCCTGCTAACAGCGGAACTATGGTTATCAAAACTGTTAGAACTACTATTGACATCTAATACTAGCTGATTTGCAGTGTTGGCGCTATACTGTAGTATCACAGTATAGGAGACTTCACATGGTTGCTGCTACAAGCAAAATGATCTGGGTAAAATTTTCTCAAGAAGGTATTCATAGATATCCTGCTGCACTAACTGATCCAAAACTTGCAACAGGTGACAAATATGATGTTAGCTTTCTAGGACATCCTCATCGTCATATTTTCCATTTTCAAATTTGGATCAGTGTTACACACGATGATCGCGACATCGAGTTCATTCAATTTAAACGCTGGCTGCAAAATCTCTACGGCGACAATATTCTCAATCTAGATTATAAAAGTTGCGAAATGATTGCAGATGATCTATATTCTCAAATCTCTACAAGATATCCAAATCGCAGCGTATGGATTGAAGTCAGTGAAGACAACGAAAACGGCGCATTAATCAAATGGGATCGTGCTGATCACATTAAAGGACTCGTATAATGACCATCTATGTTGTACCAATAGAACCAATAGATACTCGCTACACAAGGCAATGGTATGATCATATTCCGAAACTATTAGATGCAGCAGGTGCAGAACAAGTTGCTATCATTGAAGGCGAAGATGTACCAGCACAACCAACACCAGGTGCGTTCTTAGATTTTGGTGCAACTAACATTTATAAGAGTTCACAGCTTAGTGTGATAGCTCAGCTATTTCGTGACGGAAAGATACAAGATGGTGATAAATTCTTGTATACAGATGCTTGGAACCCAACTGTGATTCAGCTACGCTACATGGCTGAATTACTTGGAAAAAATATTGAAATACATGGCATGTGGCACGCTGGTAGCTATGACCCGCAAGACTTCTTAGGGAGACTCATTGGTGACAAAGCCTGGGTTCGTAATGCCGAATGCACAATGTTTTACACATACGATGTAAATTGGTTTGCTACTGATTTTCATGCAAAGCTTTTCTTAAATGTGTTGTTTGATGAAACCTGTAGCATCGACGACTGGAATAAATGGCATAGTGGTTTACAAGGTAATATAGAACTAACTGGCTGGCCAATGGAATACCTACATGATATTATGCCAGCATATGCTAAAACAACTAAAAAACCACAGATTGTATTTCCGCACAGACTGGCACCAGAAAAGCAGTTGGAAATTTTTAAAGACCTAGCCGAAGCCATGCCAGAATACGATTGGATAGTCTGCCAAGAAACAGCGTTAACAAAAGATCAATATCACGAAATACTAGGATCTGCTGCATTAGTGTTCAGTGCTAATCTACAAGAAACCTATGGTATCAGTGTAATCGAAGGTTTGTTAGCAGGTGCTATACCAATGGTACCAGATCGTCTGAGCTACACAGAAATGTGGAATGACAGATTTAAGTATCCTAGCTTCTGGACCAAAGACTGGGACAATTATATTAGAAATAAACAGCGTTTAATTGATCGCATTAAATCTGACATGAATGCAGTTTTAAATCTTGATAATCGGCTACAACAAGACGTTGCAGACCAGATTAACAAAATATCAGCGTTTACTAATGCACAGCCATTAGTAGATAGACTGTTAAAATCTGCTTGACATTAACAACACCAGTGACCATACTTAGATATGACAAATTCATCATTTAAACGATTTCAATTTACAACAGACGGGTTAGAACTAAATCCGTCTGCTAAAAATCTCACAGACTCACAAAAAGACTATGCATGTTTTTTGCCTAGTATTAGTGCTATCTATGCTAGAATTGCTAGCATGAAAAACTACAACATGCGAGAATCACTACCGCCGGGTATGGTCAATGGGCTCAAAGATCTAGATTTTCTAGATCCTGCTAATGGCATGTTTTATTATCCTGTTGCCCTGTATTCAGCAGGCCACGCAATACTTGATCCAGAACAGAGTTTTGAACAAGAAAGTCTAGTTCAAAAACGTGACAGGTCTCGTACTGTGATGGTTGGAGACAGTGGAGGTTTCCAAGCAGCTACAGGTGTGTTAAAATATCCATGGCATGCAAAGCCAAATCAAACACCAGAACAACACATGGCAGACAAAGACGATGTGCGTCTTAAATTGCTGCGCTGGTTAGAAGCTACTAGTGATTATAGCATGGTACTAGACTGGCCAACTTATGCGTTGGTTAAGTTCGGTCTTGATCCAGTTACTGGTGCAAGTCTGCATCCTAGTTTGAGAAACTTTGGTGATTGCCTACGTGGTAGTTTAGAAAACCACGAATTCTTTATTAAGAATCGCAAAGAAGGCGCCACTAAGTTCTTAAACGTTCTTCAGGGGCGTAATCAAGAAGAAGGTGATACATGGTGGGATGCTACCAAAGACTTACCGTTTGAAAGCTGGGCATTCTCAAACGTACAAGCATCAAACTTTAGTATTAACCTACGACGTTTGATTATTATGCGAGATGAAGGATATTTAGAAGGTCGCGAATGGCTGCACTATCTAGGCAACGGTAAAATCAAAGCAGGATGCGCATTAACAACTGTGCAACGTGCATTGAGAAAATATGTAGACCCGGAATTAACTGTGAGTTTTGACGCTGCATCACCGTTTGTTATGACAGCAAAAGGTCAGATGTATTATGGATACGATTTGAGCCCAACTAATGTAGGGTTTAAAGGTGGTCCAATTGTTGATCGTAAAGAACTCAAAGGCGGTATACAAAGTTTGAATGATTGGCTAATTGAAAATCGTATTAAAAGTTGTATACCTTATCGCTCACGTATAGGCGATGCTTGCACAGTTGGTGATATCTGTGTTCGCGGTTATGACGACCTTGAATACAAAAAAGTGCAGTTTACTAAAAAGGAACTTGAGAACGGCGACTGGTCTAAAACACCAGAGGGTCGTGCAGGCGATAAATTTCGCTGGACCAAAGAGTACAAAGAGTATCTGTTGCATAGTCATGAAAATGGCGGCTTGTTTGATATGGGTACAGTAGATTACACAAACGATCGCAACAAGTATCAGCTTAAATGGCCCAGCAGTATGGATGGGTTTAGCTATTTGCTAGCAATGAATCACAATGTGGAAGTACACATTGATGCGATTCAAACTGCAAACAAATATCAAGACTTGCCTATTGAGGATGCACGACATCACCTAACACCAGACCTACTTGAGTTTAGAGATCTTTGCCCAGAGATATTCACTAGTGAACGTCCGATGGATTTGATTAACAAACATGCTAAAATGCTACAGCAGATCACTGGCATGGATGCTAACAATGACGTTAGCATGGACATAGAGGACATGTAATGGAAAGAGATTATGCAGACGGTGTGAAAACTAATGTTGAGTTTTTTGTAGGCACAGAAATAGAGCGCACACCAGCTTATGGTATGCGCACACTGTTTGTAGTTGGTATACAGTCTCCAATTGCAATCGTAGATTATGCAAACAAACACAATTGCAAACACATATTTGTGGGTGCTAATCAATGTTTCGATCCTGATGCAACTATGCAGAAATACAATGTAGACTTGTATGATGCTATGCAAAAATGGGACAGCATGCTTAAACCATTGCTGAAACTTGATTATCTGGTAACATTGGATTTTGATGTGAAACATGTAAACGCAGTGTTGGAATCGGGCTGGAATGAGTACGACAATTTTATACCGCAGATCAGTGTCAAAGTACCATACATTAAACAGTTCAACTATAATGCAATGTTGAAAATTGATGACACTGATTTTAAAGCATCTAATCCTGGTGTCTGGTGTCATTCTCTACATGAATTAATGACACGCGACAATTTTACATCCTGGCAGGAATATGGAAAGGATCAACCTATATGACAGACAATGAACGACTTATTGCTAGAGAAGAATATTTCGAAGAATACAGACAAGCCACTGAAGAACTAGTACAGATTCGAGCACGTATAAAAGAAGAAGAAGATTATTTTAATCAGTTAATGAGCGATTTGCATGAATCTAGCGAAGAACTGCATCATAGAATAAGTAGAATGCGTCGAATTATTACATTAATGTTAGAAACAGGTTATGACCCTGTTGAAGCAAAATTAAAAATAGACGAAAATATACAGTCCACATTGTGGAACGATCGGCAGAATTCGATGCTGTCAGTTGGCTCATTGGGTGCAATGGGAGCGTCGGGTATTACCACAGTAGGCGCCATCGGGGCCAATGGTGCCTATAACGGATCTATTAGTATTGCCACTGCTAGTTCAAGATTAAGAATATAGTCAATGATTGCATTGACTATATTTTTAGACTATAATCAATTTAAGTAACTTAAGAAGTTCTTAGCAATCCACTGCTTACCATCGGAGACAACATTGACAAATTACCCTGTTAGCGCGAACATTCGCGAAAAACTCAAATCATCTGGTACACGTTATTGGGCAGGTGACAACATATCAAGCTTCATTACAGAAGATACTAAAAAGCAACTGATCGACGAAGCCGAATTGGCATTTGAAACTGTATTAGATACACTGCTGATCGACCGTGAAACTGATCCAAACAGCCAAGGCACTGCACGACGTTTAGCCAAAATGTACTTTAACGAACTAATGGCTGGCCGCTACGACAAATCTCCAAATCCAACTGCATTTCCAAATGATAGTGCCGAACGATACGAAGGTATGCTAGTAGTAAGATCAGAACTTAAAAGTGTTTGCAGTCATCACCATCAACCAGTAACTGGCGTTGCATACATTGGTATTATTGCAGCACAAAAACTAATCGGACTTAGCAAATACACTCGCATTGCACAATGGTGTGCAAGACGCGGTACACTACAAGAAGAACTCTGCAACGATATTGCCAGAGAAATAATGGCAGCAACCGGCAGTAAAGATGTCGGTGTTTACATACAGGCAACGCATGGATGCTGTGAAAATCGAGGCATTATGGCACACAGCAGTTTGACACAGACTACTGTATTGAAGGGTGCATTTAATCACGACGACGGTACAAAGAAAGAGTTCTTTGACAATATTAAATTGCAACAGGAGTTTGCGCCACGATGAAGCTTTTTAAAAATATTGTAACAAGATGGGTACGGGAAGATTGGGAAAATCAACGTAAATTGAATGCAGCAAGTGGCTCGGGTAGAGCAATAAAAGTATCATCGTCAACACTTGACGATGAGATGAATACCAAAAGCAGTGTGAATTTTAAATTTCACTCTGCTCAAGGTGGTACAGTTGCGCAGGTTAGTTGGTACGATTCTAAACGCGATAGATACGAATCAGACCTTTACATTATCAGCGAAGACAAAGATCTTGGACAGGAAGTTGCAAGTATTATAATGCAGCACCATTTGAGGAACGGATGACCACTGTAGTTACAGTACCAAACATAGCAACTAGCAGCATTACTGGCAATAATTACCAAGTACTGACAAATTCCGGATGGATAACGCCGCCCGATCCTGCTGTGAAAATAGATAACAATGGTATAACATTACAAAAAAACGGAGACATTTATCAAATGTCAGATGGTAAAGTAGCAGACAAAGGTTTGTTTGATAGATTAGAACGTCTTGAACGTATGATGGGAATTTTACGTAGAGACAAAGGTCTGGAAAACGTTTACAAACCACTGCAAGAAGCTGGCGATAAGTATGACGCAGTGTTAGATAATGCAATTGCAGACATAATGAACATTGCAATAAACACCATGAAACAGCATGCAGATGATTACGAACAGTTGAAAACAGAAGCTAAAGTATATCATGCATTAACCAAGGACACAGACAATGCCCCAAGACCTTAATAATGAAGCCGTAACATTTGTCGGCACAGTCAACGAAGATGAAAACGGCGAACTCTATATTACATTCCCCGAAGAAATGATTGCACACCTCGGTTGGAAAGAAGGCGATGTTATTGAATGGGATACAGACGAGCATGGTAGAGTTGTTGCACGTAAAGCAAAAACCAATGGGCCAGTTGGACCATAATGCAGAAAATATACGAAAGTCCAGATGGTGGTAAAACCATATATGTTAGAGACTTTGGATCAGCTGATAGAACATTATACAACCACGGATATTTGCCAGGGTCATTCGACGACAAATTAAAGAAATTTGTTAACAACTCCGAAAAGGCAAAAGAACAAAAACTGTGGCAAGATATAGTCGAAGCTGCTAAAACTAATATTGCGCTAGCTGAAATGCTTGCACAAATTAAACTATTATATCTATTGAGCAAAGATGATGAAGACATATCCTCACAAACTTGAAGACGGCCGCTGGGTAATACAAGCAAAACAAGGTAACGATTTTGTAGAAGTTGTAGTTTCGTTAGATAGAATGGATCAAGTTGGTTGGGATTCAATAGATTCACTTGATATATCTGCTAATGTCGAGCATACTCATACAACAGATAACGAACACAAAGGCTGAACATGTTTGGTACAAACGAAATCATTGGTAAGAAATATTTTAAAGACGCAAGCAAGGATCAACTGTTTGTAACTTCAATGTTTATGACACTGCAAGGCGAAGGTCCTTTCCGAGGTGAACCTGCATTCTTTATTCGTCTTGCAAAATGCAATCTAGATTGCCAGTTCTGTGATACATTCTTTGATGACGGCGATTGGCTGACATTTGATCAAATTGCAGAACGTGTAGAACAAACCATCGATCAGTTTTACACAGATAAAAATCTAACACGCCCTGCATGGACCTATCATCAAGAAGAGTCGAACACACTAAAACGCATGGTTTTAGTAATGACTGGCGGCGAGCCTATGCTACAAGACAACATCGGTCCGTTTTTAGAATATATGGATAGAATCTTTCTCAAAACTCAAATTGAATCCAACGGTACACAAAACACAGCAATACCAGAATCAACTGTGCTAGTGTGTTCGCCTAAGTGTTTAGAAAAAGACAAAGTTGCAGTGCGTTACTTGAAACCACGTCCAGAAATACTTGAACGTGCAAACTGTTTGAAGTTTGTTATGGAAGCAGCAGAAGGGTCCCCTTATGCAGAAGTACCAGACTGGGCACATGCATGGCGAGATTCTACTGGCAAAGAAATATACGTAAGTCCAATGAATGTGTACAACGAAGTACCTCTTGCTTCTAAAAAACTGCGACTAACTAGCAATAAAACTACATTACAGGAACGCAGTACTATCGACGAAGTAGTATCGTTTTGGACACCTGGGTTACTTAATGCAGAACTCAATCAACGCAATCACGAGTATGCAGCAGAGTATTGTGTTAAGTATGGGTTCACATTAAATCTACAAATACACTTGTATGCAAGTTTGGCATAAGGATATTAAACATGAAAATACCATTTAAATACTTGCCAGCAAGTTGGGGTTTGAAAGGCAAATCAAGACTAATAGCTGAAGCAGAATACACGTTGTCTGGGTATGATCTCGCAGTAGAACTTGCAAAAATTGAACATGGCGAAAACTCAAAAGAATTTACAAAAGACGTTATTAAAATTGATCTTCAATATGGAAGAATAGATCAGTATCTTGCAGAACTGAAATTGATAGAGCTAAATCATACTGATAATCCCAATGCAATCGAACTTGCGAAACTTGAGCTTGACCTTAATCATAAGCGCATAGGTCAACAAGAATACGATCGTAAACGTGCAGACCTGTTGAACGAGCCATATATGGCTATGCCGAAGACCAGTTGCGATCCCAGCGATCCTAGCAAGACATTTTTTGAACTAGACTACAATCCTGCATTTGTAGAATACCTGCAAACAAACGGTTACAGCGGAGCCGAAGATGAGATTATTTCTCGCTGGTTAAATGATGTGTGCAACAGCATTCTTACCGAAATGGAGCCAATTGACAATGAGTTTGTTACTACAGTAAGAAAAATACGTAGAGACGACGGCAAGGTTGAACACAGTTAAATATGCCATTGCTAAGAGTTTAATATGGAACATTTTTACAATAATATTGAAGGTTGGTTTGATTACTCTGGTATCTACGACAGCATGATTTCTCACGCAGACCAGTCTGCACACTTTGTAGAAGTTGGGTCGTACATGGGTAGAAGTGCAGCATACATGCTAGTTGAAATAGTTAAAAGTGGCAAAAATATCAAGCTAGATTGTGTAGATATTGGGTATCAAGGTGAATTCAACAACAATCTACAACAGCTATGCGGTAGATATACACACAAGCAATTACCAAGTGTAGAAGCATCAAAAGAATATACGGATAACAGTTTAGATTTTGTATGGATCGACGGTGACCATTCTTACGAAGCAGTGGTGCAAGACATCAATGCCTGGCTACCCAAAGTAAAACCAGGTGGATGGATTGGCGGACACGACTACAATCATCCGCAGCACGAAGGTGTTAAACAAGCATGCTGCGAATTAATACCAGATCACAAAGAAGTCGAGCCATCGATGACTAATCAAGGCTATGGTATAGTTACCAGTTGGTTATGGCAAAAACCAACATAAATACTATGTGAACGATAAATCTATTAACTCATTATTAGAAAGCCCAGACTGGCCTGCAATATACAAACAGCAGGCCTCTCGTGGTATTATCAAAGAACTTAAGAAACTGCCATACCCTGCAATAGGTATTGAAGTCGGTGTTAATCGCGGCATAAACAGTTGGTATATGCTGAACGAATGTCCAAATATCAGTTCATTGATAGGTGTTGATCATTATCAATCATACATTGATTGGGACAGACCTATTACCAAACTTGAACAAGAATTAAACTACCGAGTACTGTTAAAGAACATACCGCTAATGGGCGATAGGTTTAATCTGATCAGAGAAGATAGCCAAACTGCGGCTAGCTTACTAGACGACGATGCTTATGATTTTGTATTCATAGACGGTGGGCATAGTATGAAGCAAGTGTTAGCAGATCTTGACAGTTGGTATCCAAAAGTACGTACAGGCGGTATTATTGCAGGTCACGACAGCAACTTATTCAGCGTCAATTTTGCAGTATCTAGCTGGTACAAGAGCAAGGGTTGGGATCTTTCTTTTTTAAAACAAGCACCTAACGAATGTTGGTTCTGGTACAAGACTGACAATTAAACAGTTGCACATCTATTGTTAATGTGCTACAGTATACGTTAGCAATCAGGATACTATAACATGGCAACTTACATTGTAATTGATACACAAAATCTGTTTATGCGTGTTCGTCACGGTATTCGAGCGCCTGACATTGATCAACAAATTGGTATGGCACTTCACATTATTTTTAACAGCGTTAAAAAAGTGTGGAATGAATTCAATGGCACACACACTGTATTTTGTCTTGAAGGTCGCAGTTGGCGTAAAGACTTTTATCCGCCATATAAAGCCAACAGAAAAGTTGCGGCTGCTAAACGGTCTGAACGCGAAGTTGAAGAAGACAAGGTATTCTTCGAAAGCATGGACGAATTTATAAAGTTCGTTACTGATCAAACTAATTGCACTGTGCTGCGACATCCTAATGCAGAAGCTGACGACATGATCGCAAGATGGATTGCGCTACATCCAGATGATCAACATGTTGTTATCAGCAGTGATAGTGATTTTCAACAGTTAATTGCAAAAAATGTTGTTATATACAATGGCATTGCAGGACTGTTGTATACACACGAAGGTATCTACGACAAAGATGGTAAAATTGCTAAAAACAAACAAGGTGCAGACCTTGCTGTTCCAGATCCAGAATGGCTACTGTTTGAAAAATGCATGCGAGGCGACGATAGTGACAATGTAATGAGTGCGTTTCCAGGTGTTCGCAAAACCAAATTAGAAGCAGCATTTCAAGATCGTCACACTAAAGGATATGTGTGGAATAATCTCATGCTGAGCAAATGGCTAGACCACGAAAAGGTCGAACATCGAGTACGCGACGATTACGAACGAAATCGTCAGCTGATCGACTTAACTCAACAGCCTATTGACCTCATTGAAAAGTTTGATAGAGTAATTGTTGATAGTACAAATAAAGAGCCTCGCAAGCAGATTGGTATCAACCTTATGCGGTTTTGTAACCTACACGGGTTGGTAAGGATTGAGAAACAGGTATCTGAATTTTCGTCTACACTGAGCTCGCTATACGTAGGCAATCTTAAAATGGAGTCTCAATGATAAACTGGCAATTAAAAGATGTATCTGAAAACAGTTGGATATTATCAAAAGACGGCACAATGTCTGCATTGGTTGTAGCAACAGCAGATGGGTTAAAAGTTATCGGAAATATCGAACGTAAACTATTTGAAAGTGCTGATGAACTTGGGTCTTACTTAGGTGGCACTCTTACGATAGAATCTCGAGATGCAGACAACGAAGACGGCGATGAAATAGGCGAAGTAAATGGCTATCCTATTAAACACCGAGTGGCATTCGACATAGTCGAAGACGACATTGTTACCTATACTAAAGCAACAAAAAGCAAAGCAAGATATGCTGCTGGATATTTTGCTATAGAATTTGATCACGGTTGGACACCTAGCTATTGTCCAAGAATTCAAACTGTGTTGAACAACACATATATCGGACCATTTCGTAGCAAACTTGAAATGCAAAATGCAATGTCTCAGAAAAAGAGAGTTAGTAAACTATGAACAACGATACATTACAAATACGCAGTTTTCTTGAAAAAGTGCGTATTGCAAAATCTGCAAACAGTAAAGAAATACGTGTCACTATTCAAGAAGCTGAACAACTTGGTATAGCACTAGGTATGCTGTTATCTAAAGAACTAGATATGGCGAATCAGATAATCGAATTGCAATCTCAACTGCTTGGTGCAGAAGTACAACAAGACGGCGGTGGGTTTTAAACAGCTATATTGATAAATATCGTGCTGTTTAGGAGTTACGATATTGTCAAGACCAAAGCCAAATGTGTTACTTTCTTACACAGATACAAAGACTTACAAAGCAGAAGAAGTACTAGAAGCTACTGGTATATATGCAGTATTCTACGAAGATAAACCTATCAATCTTCGTACTTTGAATAGCTTAGTCAGTTATCCAGGCCCAAAATATCGTAAGGTTAGTTTTAGTAATCCGGGACATGCGTTTAATCTTTGCACAAAATTAAACACCATGTTCAAATCTAATAAATTTACTGTTGTACTGTTAACTAGCGGTCAGCAGATAGATGAAAAATAATCTAATAGATTGGGTAACATACAGCGATCCAATGACATGGATCAAACAGTACGGGTTGCGTTCGCCGCAGCCCGAAATTGTCTTTACAGAAGAGCAAGATCCTGCATACAAACAAAACATATTACTACGTCAGCAGTTGTTTGTTAACCAAGGATGGAGATTGTCTCGTCGAGGTGTAAACCTTTTTACTGGTATATACAAGCACTATACTAGTACACACGACGACAATAAAATTATGACAGGTAAAGTATTGTTGAACATGGACAACGCAGTAAAAGGTCCGTGGGGATACAAAGACTCTACTATTATAGTGTTTGATTCTACCATACATTTTGAGTTGCAAATGTGCAACGGTAGCGCACAACAGTACATAGGTTTCAAAAACTAGCTTGCATTGTTCGGTTCAATAACAGTATAGTTCAACTGTTAACTAAGAAAGCGAACTGTACATGACCGACGAACTTCCCAGCAATGAACCCTGCTATAACTGCAATCCGCAGTTGTGGTCACAGTTTGTTGCTAGCTATAAGCGTCGGTTTGGTCTCGGTCCTAACCCTAATGCTGATTACACCGAGGCATTCTGCGCTCAATGGATTGACACAGAAACACTGCAACCCACAGACAAAAAAGTGGTTGACAGTATCTAACAATGTGCTAAATGTAACTCATCGACAACAAAACATACGGAGACACAGAAATGGCTAACGCTACTAACGCAACTAAGAATCGCATGCTTGAAACTGCAAGCGTCACTCCCTCCCGCCTTAAGATGGCTATGCGCCACAGCCTGCGCCGCAAGCGTCCGCTGTTCGTTTGGGGTCCCCCGGGCATTGGTAAATCGGACATTGTTGCCGAAGTTGCTCGCGAACAAGGCCGCCCGCTGATTGACATTCGTCTGCCGCTGATGGAACCCACTGACATGCGCGGTATTCCGTATCTGGCAGATGTGAAGATCTATGACAAGGACGGCAACCTTGTTAAAGACGAATCGGGTGTGCCGCTGACTGACAAAGTTTTCCGTTGGTCAACTCCGTCGGACTTGCCTACCGATCCTAACAGCCGTGCGCTGGTGTTCTTTGACGAAATGTCTGCTGCACCTCCCAGCGTTCAGGCTGCTACCTACCAGATCATCCTTAACCGTAAGATTGGTACTTACACTCTGCCTAAGGATGTTGTTATCGTTGCTGCTGGTAACCGTGTTAAAGACAAGGGTGTTGCTTACAACATGCCTATGCCGCTGGCGAACCGCTTTACTCACGTGACGCTGGATGTCAGCTTCGACGATTGGCAAGAATGGGCTGTGCTTAACCGTGTCCACAAGGACATTGTTGGTTACCTCAGCTTCCAACCGAACGATCTTAATCAGTTCAAACCTAGCGGCGATAGCTATGCGTTTGCTACTCCTCGTTCTTGGTTCTTTGCTAGCGAACTGCTGCAAGAAGAAGACGACAATGGCGAACTGGTTGATACCGACCTGCCGTCCGAAGTTCTCGGCGACTTGATCAAAGGTACCGTTGGGGAAGGTCCGGGCGTTAAGTTTATGACTTACCGCAAGCAGGCTGCTAACCTTCCTGCTGCAAAGGACATCCTCAGCGGCAAGGTTACCAAACTCAACAGCAAGCAGATCGACATCATGTATGCGCTGACCACTGCGCTGTGCTACGAACTGCAAGACGCTAGCCGCGACGTTAAGACGAACCCCAAAGCGTTCACCGAGTTCCACGAACAAACTGATCGGTTCTTCCGGTTCATCATGGACAACTTTGAGGACGAACTGGCTGTTATGGCTGCTAAGACTGTGCTCGGTCTTTACAAGCTGCCGATCAACGCACCGAAACTCAAGAATTGGGTTGAGTTCACCAAGCGTTACACCGATCTTATCCCGAGCATGTAAGGTTAATAATAACAAAACGAGCGTCATAGTCATTGACGCTCGTTTAATCTATGCTATTATGCGTTGTATAGGAGGACTAAAACATGGCAATGACTGTTAACAAAGACGCTGTTAAGAAAAAGATCAGCCAAGCACGACTCAAACTGCTGTTTTCGCAGCCGTTCTTCGGTACACTGACTATGCAACTGCCACTTGTTGATGCAACTGATTCGGGTTGGTGTAAAACTGCTGCGGTTGATGGCCGTAACATCTACTTCAACCGTGAGTTTTTTGCAGAACTAGATGTCGATGAGATTGTGTTTGTTCTGTGTCACGAAGTGCTTCACGTAGCACTTGATCACTTTGGTCGTCGTACTCATCGTGACCCTAGCTGGTGGAACATGGCCAACGACTACATCATCAACGGTATGCTGACTACTGACAAGATCGGTAAGATGCCTACTAAGAAGGTTATGGATGTTGACGAAAACGGCGAGACCAACCAGCGTGTAGGGCTTTATGATGAAAAGTACCTCGGTTGGACATCCGAAGCTGTGTATGATGATCTTGAAAAGCGCAAGGTCAAAAAGCAGATGACACTCGACGTTCACCTTGATCTCGGTAAAGACGGTACAAGCAAAGGTGGCAAAGGTGGTAAGCAACCTGTTGATGGTAACGGCAATCCGATCAGAGTCAGCGAAGAAGAACTCAAGCAGATCCGCGATGAGTTTAAGAACAAGGTTCTGCAGGCTGCACAGGCTGCGGCAGGTAAGATGCCTGCAAGCATGCAGCGACTGATCGACGACCTTGTTGAACCTAAAATCAGCTGGCGCGATCTGCTGCAACAGAACATTCAAAGCTGCATCACCGACGACTTTACTTGGATGCGTCCTAACCGTAAGCACATGTATTCGGGTGTGTTCCTTCCTGTGCTTGACAAGGACGAAACTATCGACATTGCAGTTGCAATTGACATGTCGGGGTCGATTAGCGATCGTATGGCTAAGGATTTCCTTAGCGAAGTCTACGGCATGATGAGTGCTTACAACGACTTCACTATCAGCATCATCTGTTTCGACACGCAGACTTACAACTATCAGGTGTTTACTAAGGACACTGCCGACGACCTGCTTAGCTATGAGTGCAAAGGTGGAGGTGGTACCGACTTCATGGCTTTCTGGAATTACTGGATGGAAAACGACATCGAGCCTAAGAAGGCCGTAGTGTTTACCGACGGTTATCCGTTTGGTACTTGGGGTCCTGAAAACTACTGCGACACTCTGTGGGTTATCACAGAAGGTGCTAAGACTCGTGTTAAGCCGCCTTTCGGTGAATATGCTTACTACGATCACGCAGAAGGTGTTAGTGAAATCGGTGCAGTCGCGTAAGCGACTGCATCATTATCAAATGGGGTTAAGATGAAGTTTAATCTAAATTCACGAACTAGCAGACAACGTTACGGTGGTGAGTTTATCCGCATTGTGTTGAACAAATTTGTCACAGAGTTTTGCGACGAATATGACATCTATGACTCACATAAAGTAAGCGATAATCTAAAAGATTACTCTGGTAACCTATCGATGCTTGTACAATGGGCCAATTCTAAAGGATGGTCAATTACCACCTGGGAATTGCGAAACTCAGCCGATAACACTTTATATGCATACGGTTTAGATTTTGCCAATGATTGCCCTCTTTTTATGGAAGCACGTCTGAAATATTCATGATCTTACGTCTTTGCTGTTATACTATATCAGCTAGCAAAGGAGAAACGCAGCATGAGTATTGAAGGTCATCTAGCTCGCCTTGTAACCGAACACAAGGTCTTAGACGAGCAGATCAAACATCTTATTGCACATCCGGGTTACGACACAATAGAAGTACACGAATTAAAAAAACAAAAACTTCTGATCAAAGATAGGATAGATACTATACGTAAGAACAATAGTTTTGTTCGCAATGAATCAGGAGAATCACGTTGACACCGGGAGAGTTTAAACCGCAACTTATGCAACTTACTTCACAACTCAGTGTAATGGTAGCAGAAAGACTTGCACACTGGAGTAAAGATATCAATGGCGCAGAAAGAAAGCGCATCATGGATATGATAGAAGGACAGTTGCCGCTAGTAATAGCCAACACAATTGCAAAGACACCTAGCTTACACAGCGCACAAGGCGTACAGTACTTAGAAGAACATCTAGATGAATGGGCCGATACATGGGCCAAGAAATTCATAAATCTGGATTGATACTAGGTACAAAACTGCAAGGCAATGATGTAGTCGTAGAGCTTGTTAACTGCGATAGCTTCGCATTGGCTATTTTAGAGATGCATTTGCAAATGGAATATCCAGATGCTGAGATATTAAAAGAAATCACAGATACAAAATACAAAAAGAAAATTTATGATTCTATTAAGATACGATTTTCTAAACAAGAAGATGCATTGAGATTTGTACTTAGCCACTAGGAGAAAACTATGGACCACATGAAACTAGGCAGAGAAATGATGATTGCAAGCGGTGATTTGCAAGACGATAAGCAGTGTTGTGACTGGGCCAGGATCGGACAAATACTTACACAGTTAGGTGCACCAAGAATGCCTAAATCTATCAACGACATGCGTTTGGACGACCAGTCTGTTATTGCAGATGCAATTAAAGCCCTTCAACAACGAGCACTGAACACACAAAAGCAGTAGTCAAATGCACTGCTCGAACACGCAGTAGATTTAACTTATACTATAAATAGTTTAATAACATATTTTAACCGTGTGAGTGTGCAATGCGTAAGATATTGAAATACCTCGGTATGTTTGCTCTGTTATTCGGTGTGTTTATAGTTGCTGGGTGTATTGGTATATTGTGCGAGCAATTTCACAATGATCTTATCGTTAGCACTATCTCATTTTTAGGTTCGTTTGGCTTTTTAAGCCATTATGCTGTGCATATCTATAATAGTATAGTATAATTTCAATAAATTAATTTGACCTCCAGCTAGTTTTTAGTCAATAATTTTTAGACTCGGTGTGTCAAGGAGAATTATATGAACGATCAACCAGTACCGAACCAGCCAGCAGAAGAAGCATCTATTACGCTGACTGATTTGCAAAATATTATTTCAGTATTGGATCTAGCTAGCAGCCGAGGTGCATTCCGTGGACCCGAGCTAGAACCAGTAGGACAACTTTATAACAAGTTTAAACGCTTTGTTGACAATGCTATGGCATTGAACGCAGCACAACAAGAAGGACAACAAGTTAATGGCTGAGATGTTAAAACATATCGGCATGCTTGAAAATACTGGCAAAAACGTTGTTGTTGTATTCATGAGCCTGCCACAAGACGAAGACAATGCATTAGTAATTGATACAGATGCATTGCCGGATCAATATAACGAAGCACTTCGCCGCATTGTAGAAAGTATCGAAGGTCAACAGGCAAAAGACCTAGGCGATATACTTGGTCGTAGACCAAGCCCAGATGGTAGCGGACAGACTATGCTGCAAAAACTACACGTTAGTCAACGACTAATGAAAGTACCCGTAGATCTGGTACATATGACACCACGTCGCGGCATGAAGTTCCCACTTCGTCAGATTCTTGACACAATGAAGCAAGTTGACTCTGAAACTCCAGCTGATCTAAACGATCTTGACCCTGTTACTAGAGCGCAGGTTATTGCCGAGATGGGTAAATTTAATGTTCATAAAACCAACATGGAAGGTACTACAGCAGAAGGGCAAGCTGACGCTGCACGAAATCTAATACGTATGGCAGAAATGCTCGAAGCAGATGCTGTAAACAAACGAGCAGAAGCATACAAAATTGATCCTACACTAAACCCAGCAAACAAAGCAGCTAAGGCGGAAGAACATGCTACTACACCAGTTGTTACTAAGTCTGCTGCAAAAGCATCTACAAAGGCTAGTGCGCCTGCAAAGACGCCAGCAGTACCGCGCAAAACATCTGTATTAGCTAAAAAATAATACATTGAAATAGTTAAGAAAAAAGGACGGTTTTACCGTCCTTTTTTGTTATACTGCCATTTCAGCTTGTATAGTGGGGTGACACTGATAATCTATCAATGCAAAGTCGTCTAGCTTGGCAGACCACACTGTTGCATGATCTGCAATATGTAATTTTGGCAGTGCATACGATGTTCTTGATAACTGCGTTTTCACTGCGTCAAAGTGATTGTTATAGATGTGAACATCGCCAAGAGTAATGATTAATTCGTTAACTTCTGCTCCTATGGTTTTTGCAATCAGATGAGTAAGCAGCGCATAGCTTGCAATGTTAAATGGTAAACCTAAGAATGCATCACAACTACGTTGATACATCTGACAACTGAGTTGATTGTTTCTAATATAGAACTGTGCCATCATGTGACATGGCGGCAGTGCCATAAGATCCAATTCGCCTGGGTTCCATGCTGATATAATGTGACGTCTACCAGTCGGATCGTTAGTTAATCCGTCAACAAGATTCTTAAGTTGATCTACTGTTTTCCAACCGTCTACTTTACGCCAATGACGCCATTGTACACCGTACACACGGCCAAGGTCGCCTTCGTATCGTGCTTTGGGTTTCCAATAATCTGCATTAGCATTAGCAGTCCATATTGTGGTCTTTTCAGGTTTACGTGTACCATGCTGTATTTCAGCAAGCCTGCGTTCGTCACCAGTACCCTCTAAGAACCATAGCAGTTCTGCAACCATTGATTTCCATGCTAGTTTTTTAGTAGTAACAGCGGGAAAACCCTGTTTGAGATCAAAGCGTAGCTGTTCTGCAAATAAGCTACGAGTACCTACACCAGTACGGTCTGAACTGTCTATGCCATTGTCTAATATTTTTTGTAGTAAGTCTAAGTAATTTTCCATGTTATACTCTCACCCATTTAGTAATGTTCAATTCCGGTACTGTCTCTTCAACCTCTACCTGTTTAAACTGTTCCAGTATTAGATCTTTTGGTAAAAATACATCGCAATCGTAGCTACCGGTAATGTGACTTAACCAGAACTCGTCAATGATATCCAAGCAGCTTTCCACTAATTGTGCGCCGCCGATGATTGTGAAATCTGTTACTCCAAACATAGTGTAATATTTTTTAAAATACTCAATGTACATACGTGTTACATTGGGCCCAAATTCAGTGAATTCACTTTTTGAAATGACAATGTGTCTTCGTCCGGGCAAAGGCTTGACAGGTAAACTATTCCATGTATTGCGTCCCATGACCATAGTAGTATTCATGGTAGATTGTTTAAACCATTTTAGATCTGCACTGTTATGTGGCCAAGGTAAGGTACCAGCTTTGCCAATCCCCCAATTTTCGTCGCAGGCCAGAATTGATTTAATCATTATCAAGTCCTTTTAGTTTATGACTATACAGTGTATCTAAATATCACACATATATCAACTTAAGAACTGATAATAAAAAAGCCTAAGTCTTACGACTTAGGCTTGCTGCGTCTTGTTTTAGTTTCAGTAGGAGTTTCTGTGTCTTGCGGGTCAGTTGATTCTGGTTTAACAGCTTTTGCCCTAGTTCGCTTAACTGGTTTAACTTCTTCTGGTTCTACTGGAACCCCGTCTAATTCACTAAACAACAATGCTGCCCAATGCTCAACATCATATCGCAGTTTGTTGTAGTCTATACTCATTTTACAACTGCGTATTTCACTTTCATCTGGATGTAGATGTTTTTCATGTTCAATGATTTTAGCAAAATGCTGAGCACTTACTTTGTACTGATTGCCATCCTTTGTTACTATTATGACCCGTTTAATATATTCAATTGGTGGTTCATTTTCAATTACCAAACTGTCGAATATTTCATTCCAATATTCGTCAGCAGCAGTAGTCTTTTTTTGAGAA
>JACCDX011365497.1_pt1 | contig 28329 bp, 22 predicted proteins | sample 7449681 | NCBI WGS metagenome assembly JACCDX01 (sample SAMN15323450, study PRJNA562643) | freshwater metagenome | isolation source: river surface water | place: USA:Blue River Watershed | collected 2017-08-18
AGGACTTCCGCGTGATGTTCGAACAGATGGAGGACAAGATCGACGCCGTCGCGATCGCGACTCCGGACCACATGCACTTCCCGATCGCGATGGCCGCGATCGCGCGGAAGAAACACGTCTACGTCGAGAAACCCATGTGCCGCTGCCTCTCCGAGGTGCGACGCCTGCACGCCGCCGCCAAGGCCGCGGGCGTCGTGACGCAGATGGGCAACCAAGGCCGCGCGGCCGAGGGCATCCGCCTCGCCCGGGAGTGGGTGCAGGCCGGACTGATCGGCGACGTTCACACCGTGCATACCTGGACGGATCGCCCGCGCACTCCCTGGTTTCACCCGGCCGACTTCGACCCCGACGCGAATCCGAAGGAAACGCCCGTGCCCGAAACGCTCGATTGGGATCTCTGGCTCGGAGTGGCGCCACCGCGCCCTTACCGCCCGGAGATCGTGCCCTCCTTCTGGCGTGGATTCACCGACTACGGCACCGGCTCCCTGGGCGACATGGGGTGCCATCAACTCGACGCGCCTTTCTACGCGCTCGATCTCGGTTCCCCGTCGAGCGTGGAGGCCGCGACCACGAAGCAGCATGCGAAAACCTTCCCCGCCGCGACGGCGGTCACGTGGAAATTCCCGGCGCGCGGCACGCGTGGTCCCGTGGAAATGAAATGGTTCGACGGCACCATGAAGCCGCCGCTGCCGGTCCCCGGCTTCAAACTCTCCGAGAGCGGCGGCAGCCTCTTCTACGGGACCAAAGGCATCATGAGCGTCACCTCGCACAGCGGCTCGTGCCGCCTCCTGCCCGAGGAGCGCATGCAGGCGATGACGGGCGCGCTGCCGCCGAAGACCATCCCGCGGGTCGCCGGCGGGCCGTTCACCGAATGGACGGCCGCCATCCGGGGCGGACCCAAGTGCGGCTCCGACTTCGATTACGCCGCCGGCCTCACCGAGGTTGTTTTGCTGGGCGTCGCCGCGCAGCGCGCGCAGGCGCGCCTCGAGTGGGACGCAGCCGCGGGACGTTTTCCCAACCGCCCGGATTGCGATGTCTTCGCCGGTCCCGGCTACACGTATCGTCCCGGCTGGGGAGTGTAGGATATGACCGGGAGCCGCGCGCCGTTGATTACCCCACGATGAGACTGCCGCTCCTCCTGCTGCTCGGCGTCGCCGTGTCGCGCGGAGCCGTCGCGACGCCGCAGTTCGAAGCCGACGTGCTCCCGGTGTTGTATCGTCACTGCTTCAGCTGCCACAGCGAGAAACAGGCGAAACCCAAGGGCGGGCTGCGGTTGGATTCGGCGGAGGGTCTCGTCGACGCCGGCGTCATTGCGCCCGGCAAGCCCGACGAGAGCGAACTGCTGCAGCGCGTGTCGCTGCCGCACACCGACGACGACGTGATGCCCCCGCTGAAGGGCGGGGCGCAGCCGCTCTCCGAAGCCGAGCGCGCGTTGCTGCGCGCGTGGATCGCCGCCGGGGCCAAGCTGGACGGGTGGGTAAAGTTCGAGCATCGCGAGCCGCCGCGCGGCGAGCCCGGCGCGGCCGTCGCGCGCACGGCAGTGCCGGAAATCGCCCGCCAAGTGGATGCCTTGATCGCTCGCCATCACACGGCGCAGCGCACCACGCTGAACGCGCCCGCCAGCGACGAGGTGTTCCTGCGCCGCGTCTACCTCGACGTCGCCGGCCGCATCCCGAGTCTGGAGGAAAGCACCCGCTTCCTCGCCGACCCCCGCGAGGACCGGCGGGCCCGGCTGATCGACGCCCTGCTCGCCGGCGAGGGTTACGTGAGCCACACGTATAACTGGAAAGCGGACCAGCTCCGCCTCAACCCGCGCGCGCTGGCCGGCGGGCAACCGGCCTGGCTCTACGACGACTGGGTGAAGGACGCCATCCGCTCGGGCCTGCCGCACGACGAGACGGTGCGTCAGCTCATCACCGCCAAAGGCTACCTCTGGGAAAACGGCGCGGCCGGATTCTACCTGCGCGATCTCGGCATGCCGTTGGATCATGCCTCGAACCTGTCGCGCGTCTTCCTCGGCACGCGCATGGAGTGCGCCCAGTGCCACGACAACCCGCTCGAGCCCGTCACCCAGAAGGACTTTTTCCAGATGGCGGCCTTCACTGCCGGCGTCTCGAACCTCAGCAGTCCGAGCGGCTATTCCAACGACCACGTCAAGCAGTGGCCCGAGCTCAAGATCCTCCTCGCCCGGACGGGCAAGGACGCGGCGCTGCAGGACGGCGTGAGCCGCGCGATCTCGTTTCTGAAGCGGCTCACCACGGATACCAACAAGCCGCTCACGTTTCCCGCCACGTATGCCTACGATCACGCCGCGCGGGGCCGGCCCGTTTCGCCGCTGACGCTGTTTGGCGACGAGGCCCGGATCGTCGACGGCGACCACCGGCGGGCCTTTGCGGAGTGGATGACCTCGCCGCGCAATCCACGGTTCGCCAAGAACGCCGCCAACCGGCTCTGGAAACGCGTCATGGGGGCCGGCCTGATCGAGCCCGTCGACAGCCTCACGGCACTGCCGCATCCGGAGCACCGCGAGCTGCTCGAACTTCTCACGTCCGCGCTGATCGGCTTGCGCTTCGACGAGCGGGCGTTCCTCGCCGTGCTGCTGAATACGCGGCTTTATCAGAGCGAAGCCGTGCGCGAGCGCCCGGAACCCGGGGCGGCCTTCGGGTTGCACGGCCCGCTCCTGCGGCGGCTGTCGGCCGAGCAGATCTGGGACTCGCACCTCGTGCTCCTCGTGCCGGACCTCGACGAGCGCAAATCCGCCTTGCGCCACGAGGGATCCCTTTTGAATCCGGCGCGGCTGCGCCGGCTCACGGCCATGACCGCCGACGAAATCGTCGCGCGGGCCCGCGATGAAATGGCCTACCGCGTCCGACGCCGCGAACACACGCTCCGGCTCGCGGAACAGAAGCAGGAACTCGCCGCCGCGCAGGCCGGCGGGAACGCCGCCGAAGTCCGCCGCGTGCAGGCCGACCATGCCCGGGAAAACGCGACCTTTTTCAGCCCGGAGCTGCAGGCCCTGGAAATGGGCAGCGCGGAACCGGTGCCGGAAACCGATCCGCGCTGGAAATCGCTGCCGCGGGATTTTCTCCGCGCCTCGGAGATTCCGCTGCCGCTGCCGCCCGGCCACTTCCTGCGCCAATTCGGCCAGTCGGACCGGCGCGAGATCGATGCGTTCAACCGCGACCCCAACACCACGCACGCGCTGGCGTTGATGAACGGCGATCTGGTGGCGCGCGTCCTCGCCCCGGATTCCCACCTGCAACGCCAGTTGGCTGCCGCCGATGGGCGCAGGGACCGGATGACCGCCCTCATCTATCGCGCCCTCCTCGTCCGCCCGCCGAGCGCCGGGGAGCTTGCGACGGTCGCGACCCTCACGGCCACCAGCGTCACGCCGGCGGAGGACACGATCTGGGCACTGCTGAATTCACCCGAGTTTCTCTTCCAGCGCTGACCCCACGCTTCCGCCGCATGAAATCGATCATGTCCGACCTGTCCCGCCGCGCGTTTGTCGAGCGCTTCGTCAAAACGTTTCTCGGCGTGAGTCTGCTGTCGGGCCTCGGGGCTTCGCGGGCCGCGGGGGCGCCACCCCGAACCCGGGCGAAGAGCGTCATCTTTCTCTACCTGCGCGGGGGACTTTCGCACATCGACACGTTTGATCCGAAGCCCGGCCGGCCCGAGATGGGCGGCGTGCAGGCCATCGGGACGAGTGCGGACGGCGTGCAGGTCTCCGAGTGGTTTCCCAACATGGCGCGGCAGATGCACCATGTCTCGCTCGTGCGCTCCATGACCTCGACGCAGGGGATCCACGAGCTCGGCGCCTACTCGGCGCGCACCAGCCACTTTATGACCCCGACGATCCGGCACCCGGGGCTCGGCTCGTGGGTGGTGAAACTGCTCGGCTCGGAGAACCGCTTTCTGCCGGGCAACGTCCTCATCAACGGCAGCCCGCAGCATCCGGGAAGCGGATACTTCCCGGCTCACCTCGCCCCGCTGCCGATCGTCGATCCGGGCGCGGGCTTGCAGAACTCCGCGCTGCCCGCCGCGGTGAGCGAGGCGGATTTCAACCGCCGCGCCGCGCTCGCGCGCGCCATCGGCAGCCACTTCGTGCAGCAGACGCCGCATCGGGATGCCGCCGCGTATCTCAAACTCCAACAGGAGGCCGCCGCCCTCATGAAGAGCGAAGATCTCAAGGTCTTCGACATCACGCGCGAAGACGCGAAGACCCAGGCGGCCTACGGTGCCCACACGTTCGGCAAGGGTTGCCTGCTGGCGCGCCGGCTGGTCGAGGCCGGCGTGCGCTTCATCGAGGTGGAGGACGATCAGAACTGGGACACGCACAACGATCAGATCAAATCCATGCGCCTCATGACGCCCTCGGTGGATCAGACGATGGCCGCCCTGCTCGCGGATCTCCATCAGCGCGGTCTGCTCGCGAGCACGCTCGTGGTCATGGCGACGGAATTCGGCCGCACGCCGCAGATCAGCAACGTCACCGCCGGGCGGGGGCATCATCCCGGTGTGTTCACGTGGTGGCTGGCCGGTGGTGGCGTGAAAGGCGGCTACGTCCACGGCCAATCCGACGCCATCGGCGAACACGTCGCGGAGCATCCCGTCACCATGCCGGATCTCAACGCGACCGTCGCGATGGCCCTGGGCATGGACATCGGCCATATCGAGCACTCGCCGTCGGGCCGACCCTTCACGGTCGCCGACAAGGGCCGGCCCGTCACGGCGCTCTTTTCGTAAACGCGCAGGCGTCCGCGCCAACCGGCCTGACCGAATCTCCCTCCCCTCCTCATCCGGCCCCTGTGCACACCCGCACTCCGGCGGCCGGTCGTTGCCCTCGCCCTGCCGTCCAGCTTGCCCGTTCAGTCGAGCCCTGCCTTCCCCGCACCATGAACCGCCGCTCCTTTCTCCATCAGTTCGGCACCGCCCTCGCCGCCGCCCCGCTCGGCTCGTCGCTCCTCTCCGCCGCGGAGAAATCCGCCCCCGCCGGCCCGGCGCCCGGCTCGTTCATCTCCCGGCTGCAACCCGCGATCGTCGGCGGCGGCTTCGAGCTGCCCGATCATTGGGTCTGGTGCGGCGCGCCCATCCGCGGCGAAGACGGCCGGTATCATCTCTTCGCCTCGCGCATCCCGAAGTCCGTCCACTTCCACCCGCACTGGCTCTTCATGTCGGAGATCGTGCGCGCCGAATCCGACACCCCGGCCGGCCCCTACACGCTCGCCGAAGTCGTCCTGCCGCCGCGCGGCGGCGATTTCTTCGATGCCCGCAGCACGCACAATCCCCACATCCGCAAAGTCGGGGACACCTACCTGCTGCTCTACATGGGCTCGACCTACGACGGTCCCACGCCCACGCGCGACAACCAGGAGGTCTGGCGCTCGCCGCGCTATCTCGCGACGTGGGCCCGCAAACGCATCGGCCTCGCCACCAGCAAGAGCGTGAAGGGGCCGTGGCGTCGCCTCGATCGCCCGCTGCTCGAGCCGCGCCCCGGCGAGTGGGACTCCATCGCCACGACCAATCCGTCCCTCTGCCCGCTGCCCGACGGCTCCTTCCTCCTCGCCTACAAATCGCGCCGCGAGAACCTCGGCAACCTTCAGGTCGGCGTCGCCCGCGCCCCGCATTATCTCGGCCCGTGGGAGCGCCAGCCGACGCCGTGGATGTTCAGGGGCAAGCCCGCGCACGTGGAGGATCCCTACCTCTGGTTCGAAAACGGCCGCGTGCATGCCTTGATGAAGGACATGTCCGGCGAGATCTGCGGCGAACAGTTCGGCGGCATCCACGTGACCAGCGCCAACGGCCTCGACTGGGATTTCGCCCACGCGACGCTCGCCTACAGCCGCCGCCTCCGCTGGAGCGACGGCCGCACCACGCGTCAGGGCTTCCTTGAGCGCCCGCAGCTGCTCTTCGAGCACGGCCGCCCCACGCACCTCTTCTGCGCCACCGCCGAAGGCCCCGGCTTCGACCTGAAGGACGCCACGCGCACCTGGAACACGGTCATCCCGCTCACGTCAGGGTAACACGGGTTCGCGCGCCCGCAGCGGCGCCCGGACTCGCGCCCCGGCCGACGATGTTTTCGGCCACGCGCCGATGAAATCGGGGCCGGCCCCCGCCCTGCGCACACCGGCTTTCCATCTTCCAAACAACAGGATGTTCGCCGACGTGGAAACGTGCCACGATCCCACGCGGTCCGGGTGGATTTGCTTTCGGTTTACCTCGCTACCTCCCGGCCCGGGCGTCCCTCTCGATCGCCCGCCCCTTGCACTTCGCCCCAACCTCAACACCTCCGCCATGCGACACCCAAGCTTTCCCCATTCCCGCCGTTTTTTCCTCCTCGGCCTCGGCTGTTCGCTGGCGTTTTCCGGCGGAATCGCGGCGGAGGAAAAGGCCATCCTCCTGAATCCGTTCGTCGTCAGCACCGAGTCCAACAAGGGCTACTACGCGTCGGAGACATTGTCGGGCACACAGCTGAAATCGCAGGTCCGCGATCTCGCCAACCCGATCACCATTCTCACCGAAGAGTTCATGCGCGACATCGGCGCGGTGAACTACGAGGAAGCCCTGGAATTCCTCCCCAGCACCCGCGAATTCAAGGGCGACACCTCCGACACCGAGTCCGTCACGTCGCGCACCGGCACTCCGTTCACCGTGCGCGGCTTTCGCTCCACCTCGCTGACCAATAATTTTTTCACCAGCCGCATCAAGGTGGACAACTTCAACACCGAGACGGTGACCCAGTCCCGCGGGCCCAATTCCCTGCTCTTCGGCCTCGGCTCGGTCGGCGGCGGTCTCGACGCGACCAACAAGACGGGGCGATTCAACGCCGACAGCTACGGCCTCGAGGTCCGCTTCGACTCGGAAGGCTCCAAGCGCGCCAGCGTGGACATCAACCGCATCCTCATCCCCAACCGCGTGGCGCTGCGCTTCGCCGCCTTGTCCACCGACCAGCGCACCCCGCGCGAATTCCAATACATGCGGCGCAACTCCGCCTACCTGAACTTCACGCTCCAGCCCTTCAAGGGCGCGACGATCCATCTCAACGCGGAGACCGGCCGGATCGACGAGCTCAACCCCCGGCCCTACCTCGCCTACGACAGCGTGTCCGCGTGGCTGAACGATCCGCGGACCCCGCTCCAGAAAGCGAATACGATCGACCGCACCCTGGTGGAGTCCGGCACCACCGCGGCCCGCAACACCGCCCGCAACCTCATCACCGGCGTCACCCAGGGCTTCTCGACCACCAACTACCTCGTCTACGTCATGAACGCCCCGCAGCTCGGGGTGCAGAACTGGAACTTCAAGTCGCGGGGTTCGGAGTCGTTCGTCAACGGCCTCAACCAGAACCAGACGAGCATTTCCGCGGCGACGCGCGTGCCGGGCGTGGACTTCCCCCTGGATACCATCGTCTCCGGGCCGTCGGACTATTTCGACACCACCTACGACAAATTCTCGGTCTCGTGGCAGCAGCAGGTGCTCGCGAAGACGTTTTTCGAACTGGCCGGCGCCTACGAAAAATCGCGCAACGAAGATTGGCAGCCGATCTCGCGCGGCGATTACGAGGTCTTCATCGACCCCAACTACTACCTGCCCACCCAGCGGGCGTCGACCAACCCCGATCCGACCAAGCCGCTGAATCCCTATTTCGGCCTGCCGTATGTCGAGTCCAACGCCACGCTGCAGAACCGCGATACGACGATGAAGCAGTATCGCGCGACGCTCACGCGGCAATTCGACCTCAGCCGGATCGAGCCGATCAAGGGCCTCGATTTCGGCCGCTTCACCGCCGTGGCGTTTCATTACTACCGGCATGTGGACAGCTACTTTCAGCAGCCGGAGGAAATGACCACGACCTCGGTGCTGGCGTCGGGCGTGCTCTCGGACACGCAGAATCAGATCCGCCGTCGCTACTATCTCACCCCGGGCCAGCCCGTGTCGTTTCCCGCCTTCGTGCCGAGCCAGGCCCCGATCGTCCAGACCGGGAATCCCGCCGTGCCGGGCAGCGTCGTCCCCACCGTCACCTCGGCCTTCCTGCACCGCCTGAACCCCGTCTACGCACCCGAGACCACCAAGTCGTATGCGGCGATCGGCCAGTGGGAGCTGTTCTCCCGGCGCCTGATTCTCACCGGCGGCATCCGCCGCGACGACATCAGCTCCCGGAATTTCGTTTTCGACCAGGATCCCGTCACCCGGCTTTTCCTCGGCAAGGGTCAGGGCGCGTTTGCCCCGGCGACCGAATCGTCGGTGACCAACACGAACTACGGCGCCGTCGTCAAAGTCACCTCGTGGCTCGATGTCTTTGCCAACACCGCCACGAACACCGTCGGCGCCGGCGGCACCAACTACGACATCTATAACCGGACCCTGCCCAACCAGGAGGGCCTCGGCTACGATCTCGGCCTGCGCGGCTTCTTCTTCGCCGACCGCGTGATTCTGAAGCTCAACTATTTCAACAACGAGCTCACCAACCGCGTCTCCAATCCGCTGCGCGATGGCGCCATCGGCATCGAGATGGCGCGGCAGAACGGCTACGTCGAACGCTACCTCGAGGGAATGGTGCTCAACGGATTCGGCAGCCGCGTCGCCGGCGCCCGACGCTTCGCCGATTATCCGGGCAACGGTCTCTGGAGCGACGTCGAATCCGATTTGACCGAGGGCTACGAACTCGAGGCCACGCTCAATCCCACCCGGCAGCTGCGCGTCATGCTGAACGTTTCCTACAACGACTCGAAGTTGAACGACACCTACCAGTTCACCCGCCCGTGGTATGAGCAATTCGTCAAACCCGTGCGGGACGACGCCGCGCTCCGCGCCCTCGTCGCCAACCCGACGTTCAATGCCACGCGGACCATCGGCGATTACATCACGGGCATCGAACGCCGGCTGAACTACCACGAAGCCCAGGTCGGCGGAGCCCGGCTGCGCGGCAACAACTGGCTGGTGAACGTGGTCGGGAGTTACGCCTTCGACCAGGGCCCGTTGAAGGGCACGCGCGTCGGCGGCAGCGCGCGCTGGCGCGAAGCACCCACCATCGGCTACCCGGAACGCGCCGGGACGTTCGACGTGGCCAATGCGTTTACCGGCAAGGACTCCTTGGTCACGGACGCTTTTGCCAGCTACGCCTGGCGGCAGAAACTGCGCGAGCGCGCCCTGAATTGGACGGTCTCGCTGCGGGTGAGAAATCTGCTCAACGACGACGAGGCGTTTCCCGCCAGCGCCGTCGACAACGGGCGGGGCGAAGCCCACATCCTCCAGCGGATCTATCAGGCCCCCCGGACCTACGAGCTCTCCGCCGCGCTGAAATTCTGAGCCGGTCGCTGCCCGTTTCGCTCTTTTCCCGGCCATGAAACTGCCCGCCTGCCTCGCCTTGCCACCGCTCGGCGCCCTTCTCCTCGTGCTCGCCGCCGCGGCCGTCGCGCGCACGTCTGCCGCGACGTCACCGCAACCGCCGAATATCGTCGTCATCCTCGCCGACGACTACGGCTACGGCAGCGTCGGAGCCTACGGCGCCGATCCCGCCCTCGTCCGCACGCCCAACCTGGATCGTCTCGCGCGCGAGGGCCGGCGCTTCACGGAGGCCTACACGCCGTCCTCGGTCTGCACGCCCACGCGCTACGCCCTCGTCACCGGCCGCTACTGCTGGCGCACGCCGCTCAACCACGGCGGCGTCGCCAACACGCTCGACCCGCTCCTCATCGAGACCACGCGCCCGACGATCGCTTCGCTGCTGAAAAAACACGGCTACACCACCGGCGTCGTCGGCAAGTGGCACCTCGGCTACGGCACCGCACCCCGCGTGGACTACACCGCGGAACTGAAACCCGGCCCGCTCGAGCTCGGCTTCGATTACCAGTTCGCCGTGCCGCAGAATCACAACGACATCACCCGCGTCTTCGTCGAGAATCACCGCGTCTTCGGCCTGCGCTCCGCGACCCTGAAGCCCGCGCCCGGCAAACTCGGCCTCGATGCCCCCGAGCGCAACGACCCGGAGACCATGGGCGACCTCACCGACCGCGCCGTGCGCTGGCTCGGCGAGCAGGCCGGACGGCCGGCTCCGTTCTTCCTCTATTTCGCCCCGGTCGCCGTCCACGAATTGATCACGCCGTCGGCCGACGCCCAGGGCTCGAGCCAAGCCGGTGCCTACGGCGATTTCATCCACGACCTCGACCGCAGTGTCGGTCGGATCGTCGCCGCGCTGGAAAAACAGGGCGCCCTCGACCGCACGCTCGTGATCTTCACTTCCGACAACGGCGGCGTCGTCAATCCCGGCAGCCGGACCGGTGCGAACAAGGTCGCGATGGACGCCGGCCTCAAAATCAACGGCGCCCTGCGCGGCGGCAAACACGACATTTGGGAAGGCGGCTTCAAGGTGCCCTTCCTCGTCCGCTGGCCCGGCCGCGTGCCCGCCGGCACCACGTCCGGCGAGATGATCGGCGTCGTCGATCTCTTCGCCACCCTGGCCGCCGTCGTCGGCGACACGAAGCTCGACCGCAGCACCACGGCGCCCGACAGCGTCAACGTCCTGCCCGCGTTTCTCGGCCCGCCCGCGGCGCAACCGCTCCGCCGCGACCTGATCCTCCAAAGCGCAAACGGCGTCTACGCGATCCGCAGCGGCCCGTGGAAGTGGATCGAGGGCGTGCCCCTCGCGCCCAAAGGCAAGAAGGCCCCCGCCGCCGAAGGCCCGAAAGCCGAACAATTCCGCCCGCGCCTGATCAACCTGCGCGACGACCCCGGCGAAACGACGGACGTTTCCGCCGCCCATCCCGACGTGGCGCGGAGCCTCGCCGCCACGCTGCGCCGCCACCGCGAGCAAGGCTTCAGCCGCGATTGAGGGCACGCCGCCGGCCTCGCCGCCCGACTGTTCGGCAGGAATCCCGCCGCGACGGATGAACGCCGACTCCGCTCCTGACACGGCCCGAGGCCGTCAGGATCTGCGCGGAGTGCGCACCGAGCTCGGCCTTGCGGGTGCGCACTACCGAAACGTCCTCCGCATCGACGTCGCCGCAAACCCGGTCGCACCGGCACGGATGTTCGCCATGATCACGACACTGCCGGGATCGCGCATCCCGATTGCCGCGCGACCGCCCAGCTTCGCTACGAGTAAACGCGCCTCCCTCCTCGCGGGGCCACGGCCGCGCGGCCGGAGGTCTCAGCGTGGACCCAGGACACCGGCTTCCGCTTGCCGCCAGTTGCTGAGCTCACGGCCCTCGGGATGGCCCTCGCACTCCCAGATTTCATAGGCCCGGCGGGCGATTTCCTCCCGGGCCGCGTGATCGGCCGACGTCAGACCCGAATAGATGCCGGTCGTCCGGTCATGCTCGGCAGCGGAGACCAGCGGATCGATGAGCATAGCGCATGGTTTCATGGGAAAACGTCGGGCCAAAGGGAGCGGACCGCAAGCGGGGCACGGCCATGCCGTCGGCTTCCTCCCGCCACCGCGGGACCTACGTCAGCGGACGACCCCGGCCAGCAGGGCCGTGAGCATCCGGACCATCTGCTCGTGGCTGCGGCTCACCTCCGCGAGGATGAAGTCGCCCCGCCGCTCCTCCGGCGCACTCCGCACGAGGCCGGCGATGTCGGCCATCACGCGGGTATGCTGCGCGATCAGATCCGGGAGGAACGCCGGAGCGACGGGCCGGGCGACGCCCGGGGGCGACGGCGGCCGCGTCCGCTTCGTCCACGCCCGAAAACGTTCGCCGGACGGCAGCGCTTCCGACTGCTGCTCCAGCACGGCAATATTGGCGCCCAGCCGAAAATGCTGATGGCGCAGGAGCCGCTGTATCGCCGCACCGTCACCGCCGCCTGCCGCCGTGAGGGATTTTCCCGTGGCCGACTGAAGATCGCGTTCCTGCTCGATCAACGCGGCGAAATCGCGGGCTGAAGAGGCAGACGCCGCGTCGTCCGGTGGAAAAGGTCGGGCAATGCCGGCCGCGCTGCCGGAAGCGAGGGGCACGGGGAAACGGCGGTAGACAGGCGGTTGCATAAACCGGGAAAGAGCCGCGAGGCGTGGGTGAATCCTACTCCGTTCGCCCCGCAAACGCGAGGGGCGCGACGGCGATAAATCCAACCCATGCTCCCGCAGCCGGTTGACCACGTCCCGCAGGGGAGCTCCGGAGCGGGAGCGCGTTGTCGCTGGTTTTTATGCTCCCCGTGGTCCAACTTCCGGTTCCACCAGCGTCCAGACCCAAGCTACCGGTAACCGCTCCGGCAGCCTTCGTCCTTCAGCCAAACATCCTTCGTGAACAGCTTCACCGAAATCACCATCATCCTCGTCCTCCTGCTCGCCAATGGAGTCTTTGCGATGGCTGAAATCGCCATCGTCTCCTCGCGCAAAGCGCGGCTCAAAGCGTTGGCCGGCGAAGGCTCGGCCAAGGCGCAAGCGGCCCTCGCCCTCGCGCAGCAGCCGACCCGCTTCCTCTCCACGGTGCAGATCGGCATCACGCTGGTCGGCATTCTGGCCGGTGCGTTCGGCGGCGCCACCCTCTCCGAGAAATTGGCGCTCTGGCTGACGCAATTCCCCGCGGTCGCCCCCTACAGCAAGGTGCTTTCGATCGTCATCGTCGTCGGCGCCATCACCTATTTCTCGCTCATCATCGGTGAACTGGCGCCGAAACGAATCGCCCTCACCAACCCCGAGGCGCGGGCCATGTTGCTGGCGAAGCCCATGACCGTGCTTTCGCAGCTCGCGTCCCCGTTCGTCTGGTTTCTCACCGTTTCGACCAACCTGATCCTGAAGGCCTTCGGCTTGGGCAAGGATGTCGAAACGCCGCCGTCCGAGGAGGAGATCTCGCAGATGATCGAACAGGGCACGACGGCCGGCGTGTTTCACAAAGCCGAGCGCGCGATGGTCGAGGGCGTGTTGCACCTCGATGAGCTGCCCGTGACGGATATCATGACCCGGCGCACCAAGATCGTGTGGTTGAATGTTCTCGATGCCGACGAAGTGAACTGGCGGAAGATTGTCGCCAGCGGCCACTCCCATTTTCCGGTGTATGAAGGCTCGCGCGATCAGGTCATCGGCATGGTTTCGGTGAAGTCGCTCTGGGCCAATGCCGCCGCCGGCGTCGCGAACGAACTGCGGATCCACCTGATCAAGCCGCTCTTCGTTCCGTCCTCGATCACCGCCGTTCAGCTGCTCGAGTCTTTCAAGAAAACCGGCAAACATATTGCGCTCGTCAGCGACGAGTTCGGGAGCATCCAGGGCCTCGTCTCCTTGATCGACGTGATGGAAGCGATTGTCGGCGACCTGCCGCAGCCCGGCGACCGGCGCCTGCCCGAGGCGGTCCAACGCGAAGACGGTTCGTGGCTCGTGGACGGGGCGATGCAGATCGAAGACTTCAAGCGTCGGTTCGAAGTCGGCCCGCTACCGCGCGAGAACAGCGGAACATTCGAGACGCTCGGCGGCTTCATGGTCGACCGCTTCGGTCACATTCCGGCCTCGGGCGAGCATCTCACCTGGAATGGCTGGCGGTTCGAGATCGTGGACATGGATCGGCACCGGGTGGACAAGGTGCTGGTGTCGAAACGGCCGGAGACGCCCAAGCCGACGACGGGCACGTAGGCGGAAGGATCGCGCCAGCGCCGCAGCCACGGTCAAATACTCGGGTGAACACCCGATCGGCGGCGGCGCACGCCCTCGCTCCGGCTTCACGTCTTCCCGGCTCTTCCATCCGTCCGATTCGCGGGCGAAAAAATACGGCAGGCCGGCGGTTGCCGGAGCGGAGACGAGCGCGTGAGGCAGGCCAGGGGGGACGGTCTTTTCACTCGGCCACGCATCGCGCGCGGTCGCCAGCCGCGAAGATAAGTCCAACCACGTGCTCCCGCAGCCGGTTGCCGATGCGCTGCACCAGCGCGGCGGAATCAGCGCCGTTCCGCGGTCGGATGTATTTTATGCCGATCGAGTCGCCGGGAACAAACGTCGCCTCGCGGCGCGGAACCAGCCTCCGCCCGCCGGAAAACCTCCCCGTCTCCGCTCGGGAGATTCCCGGCGGCATTCCCCTGCTTCGCCGCGCCTGCGCCTCCCTCCTGCTCCCGGTCGTTGATTCCCATGCCTGCCAAGCAACTCATCTTTGACGCGACCGCCCGCCACAAAATCCTCCGCGGGATCCAGCTGCTGGCGCGCGCCGTCAAGGTCACGCTGGGGCCCCGGGGCCGGAACGTGGTGATCGAAAACCGATCCGGCATTCCCACCATGACCAAGGACGGCGTCACGGTCGAGGAGGCGAAATCCATCGGCACGTATCTGGACGTCGTCGAGGGCATGCAGTTCGGCAAAGGATATCTGTCGCCCTACTTCGCGACCGACGCTGAAAAAATGGCAGCCGCCCTCGAGGGCGCCCACGTGCTGATCCACGAGAAGCCGATAACGCATCTCCAGGAACTCCTGCCCCTGCTGCAGACCATCGCCCGGAGCGGCAAACCGCTGCTCGTGATCGCGGAAGCCATCGAAGGCGAGGCGCTCGCCGCCCTCGTCATCAACAAAATGCGGGGCACCCTCCATGTCTGCGGCGTCAAGGCCCCCGGATTCGGCGATCGTCGCCAGGCCCAGTTGGAAGACATCGCGATTCTCACCGGTGCCCGCTGCATCACGCAGGACCTCGGGATCAAACTCGAGAACATCACCCTCGCCGACTTGGGCTCCGCCCAACGCATCACCGTCGGTCGCGAATCGACGACAATCATTGCCGGCGACGGGAGATCCGCCGCGATCCAAAGCCGCGTGAATCGGCTCCGGCGGCAGATTGAGGAAACGACCTCCGACTATGAGCGCGAGCATCTCCAGGAGCGTCTGGCCAAGCTCGCCGGCGGCGTCGCGGTCATCCACGTCGGCGCCTCCACCGAGGTGGAGATGAAGGAGAAGAAGGCACGCGTCGAAGACGCGCGGCATGCGACCCGGGCCGCCGTCGAGGAGGGCATCGTGCCGGGCGGAGGCGTGGCGCTGTTGCGGTGCGCAAAGGCCCTCGATGCGCTCCAACTCGAAGGCGACGAGGCCGTCGGCGCGCAGATGGTGCGCCGCGCCATCGAGTCGCCGATCCGGACGCTCTGCGCCAATGCAGGGGCCGAAGGCGCCGTCGTCGCAGCGCAGATCAGCGCCGCCCTGCCTTTCGTGCAGGCGCGCCGGAACGTGAGCCCGGCCGAGATCCTCGCGCTGTTTGCACGGTAACGCTGCGTAGGAAAGATTGCCGCGGATCCAAAGTGCCTTCCCGTTAGCGGGAGAATTCGAATCCACCGCTGGACCTGCTCGGCGTCGACGCGCCGATGGGCTGCACCCAACCTCCCTCTTTTTCCGCCCATGAACACCGCCTCCGACTCCGCCTCGTGCGGCTGCTCGCCCTCGCCCGCCGCTTCCGCCGCCCTCCGCCTTTCCGAACTGAAAGCCGCGCTCGCCGCAGCTCCGTCGCTGCCGCTCACCGTGATCTGGACTGACGGAGAGCCCATCGAGGCGCATTTCCATGTCACGGAGGTCGGCCGCGTGCAGCGCGACTTCGTCGACTGCGGCGGCACCGTGCGCCAGACGGTCACGTGCCTGCTGCAAACCTGGGTCGGAGACGACGTCGACCATCGGATCACCGGCGGGAAGCTGCTCAAGGCCTTCGAGCATGCCGCGCCCATTCTGCGCGGCGAAGACCTGCCCGTGGAGCTCGAATACGAAACCTGCAACGTGGTGCAGCTCGTCGTGGCCGCCATCCGGCAGGAGAGCGGACGGTTCGTGATCCAGCTGGGCTCGAAACACACCGACTGCCTCGCGAAAGAGCTCTGCCTCCCCGCAGGCCAGGCGAGCGGAACCGGCTGTTGCTGATCGGCGCGGGCGCAGAGACTTCGCGGCTTCAGCGCTCCGCGAGGCGCGGCCATCGGATCGGAGCCGGGCGCCTCGGCATCACGCCGGAGCGGCAACCGCCGCGGCGACCGCCGGGTGCAAAGCAATCCCGGTCGCGCCCCAGCGATCCCACCAACGTCGGGCCGCGTAGGGCAGGTTGTCCGACATCCCGTTCGCAAACGGACACCAGACGGTGAAGCCGTCCGCATCCATCGCGAGCATGAGCATCACGTGCCGCCGCGAGCCCAAGCCGCTCTCCCGCTGCTCCGGCACTTTCGTCGTGCAGACGAGAATGCTCCGCCCGGCGAGATGCTCGCGCAAAACCTCATCATAGTCGGAGGACGTGGTGATCTGCTCCGCGAGGCCGAGCGCCCGCGCAATTTCCCAGATTGCCGTCGCGTCGACCGCCCCCGGGCGCGTCTGCCACTCCGGGTAGCGGGGCAGAAAGCGCGCGATGAAGGCGGCGTCGGACATGCCGGGCCGGCCTTCGTTCTCCCGCACCCGCAGGAGGCAGCGGCAGGCCGCGCCGTGTTCGTCCAGGTTCATGCTCACGCGGCGTGGCGTGCCCGCACCCGGAGCGCCTGCACGGGTAACAGCGGTCGTCGACCTTGGGTGCCCGGACTGCCGGCGGACGGCGGCATCACGGAACGCAAGGGGGACACCTGCTTGATGGGAACGGCACGCGTCGCGGGGGTGGATTTCATGGCTCAAACTGCCCGCGATCCGAGGCAATAGCCACTTTTGGCCACACGCCGGGCAGGCTTCCGGCCGGCAGCTGCCCAGGGCAGCAGGATAGGCGATTAAAGTTCGGCGGCCTCGGTCGCGGAGTCCGCCCGTGCGGCCACGTCACGGGCCGGGAGGGTGATCAGGCCGCGGGCAGTTCCAGCCAGAACCGGCTGCCCTTGCCCAACGCGGACTCGACGCCCACGCGGCCGCCCATGCGCTCCACCGCCTTGCGGACGATGGCCAGGCCGATCCCGGAGCCTTCATATTTGTTCGAGCTGTGGAGGCGCTGGAAGATTTCGAAGATGCGTTCGTGCGCCTCCGGCGGAATCCCGATGCCCTCATCCTCGATCCAGATGCGCACCCAGCCCGGCGCAGCCGCGTCGCGGCCGAACGCTTCCGTCCGCACCCGGATGCGGGGCGACGCCCCCGGCGCGACGAACTTGACCGCGTTGCCCAGGAGGTTCGTGAGGCATTGGCTCAGCAAAGCTCCGTTGGCCGCCACCGGCAGCAGCGGCTCCTCGATGTGAATTTCGGCGCGGGACGGGGCCAGTTCCGGGCGCTCCCGCACGAGCGCGCAGACCATTTCCCCCACGTCCACCCGTGCCGGAATCGCGGGTTGCCGGATGACGCGCGTGAGCGCGAGCACATCCTGGATCAGGCTGTCCATGCGGATTGCGGCCGTGACCACGCGTTGCAGATGCTCGGCCGCCGCGGGCGCCACCTGATCCGGCGGCATTTCGAGCACGAGGCCGGTAAACCCATGGATCGCGCGCACCGGTGCCCGCAGGTCGTGCGCGAGGCTGTAGGCAAACGCCTCCAGGTCGGCCATCGAGGCGACCAGCTGCGCGGTCCGCTCGGCCACCTTTTGCTCCAGCTTGGCCGCGTTGCCCTGCAACTGCTCATGGGCGGCCTGCAAGGCCTGCTCCGCGCGCGCCCGGGCCGCGATCTCGGCCTGCAGTTCGATATTCGCTTTCTCCGCCGCCTCACGCAGTTCGTGCTGGCGCAGCCCGCCCACGAGCAGCGCCTCGTTCAAGGCCACCAGATCCGGCCGCAGCTCGCTGGCCCGGCTCATCTGGATCACGACGCGTTCCGGCTCGGCCCGCTCGTTCAACGCCGGCCACATCGCGAAAAGCCAATATGCGGACGTCGGGTGCGCCCCGTCGGGTTCGGCATGCGTGTCGCCCTCTCCCGTCTCGTAAACCCGGTCCAGAACCTCGATGCACTTACGCCCGCCGGAAACGATGCCCTCGAAGGGCCGGCCCAGCAGGTCGTGCTCCGCGCGGCCCAGCAACGCACAGAACGCCGGGTTCACGGTGCGGATGATATGGCCGGGCCCCTGCACCTCCACCATGGGCAGCGGCGAACGCTCGATGACCGGCGCCAGCCGACCGTAGGACGGGTCCGGCGTGGCGGCGGAATCGAGGGGATCCATGGCCCGCTCCGTTACTGCGGCAGGCCGGCCTCGGGCGGCGGACCTCCCGGTTGGCCCAGCCGGCGCGGCAGCCCGCTGGTGAGGGCATGGAAATCGGTGCGATGCGGCGCCACCACGACCAGACCACGCTGGTCGATGATATATTCGCGGATATCCTTGCTGTGGTTGCTGCCGCGCATCTTCACCACGACGAGCACTTTTCTGAGCTGCCCCTCGATCTCCACGTAACGCAGGCGGATGATATCGTCGGTCAGGAAGGAGACGGCGTAGTGGCTGAAGCGGAAGGACGTGAACGAATCCTCGATCTCGACCGTGCTCACGATGGTGACGCCGGCGCCCGTCAACGCGGCGATCATCCGATAGAGGGACTCGCGGAAATCGGCGCGGAAGCCGGGCGCCAGCGCCATCTCGAAGCCCACCAGCGAATCGATCACCAGCCGCTTGGCGCGGGTGCGTTTCACCGCATCCAGAATCTCCTGCATCGTCTCGTCGACGGAAAGATCCAGCGGCCGCAGGAACAGGATCTCGAGCTGACCCGCCGCGGTCGGAGCCCCGAAGTCGATGCCGAGCAATCCCGCCCGCCGGCTGTATTCCGACGGGCGTTCCTCGAAGACCACGATGATCGCCCCTTCGCCCTGCCGCAGGCCCGCGGCGATGAACTGGCAGGCGAGCACCGATTTGCCCGTGCCGGAAGGCCCGGCGATCAGGACGCTGTCGCCCTCAAAGACGCCCCCACCCATGAGTCGGTCCAGCTCCGGCACGCCGATGGAGATACGGCGATGCCGGTTCCGGTGCCCCGGCCCGGTCAGACCCAGCGTGCGGGAAAACGCCTGCAGGCCGAAGTTCCCGATCCGGATGGTATGGAGACCGGGCACCGACGCCTGACCGCGCAGCTTCACGATCTGCAACTTTCGCACGACCGAGTTGCGCTCCGGGATCTGCGAGAGCCAGAAGATGCCGTCGGCCACGGTGAAGACCGGGTTCTCGCGCATTTCACCCTCCGCGTATTCGCCGACGAGGAAGGTCGTCGCCTGATACGTGGTGAGGAGCATCGCCAGCCGCTCGATGAAGCTCTGGAGCTCCATTTCGCTGGCCGTGGCGTCGCCCCCCTTTTTGCGCAGGACGGTGCGGAACGAATCGACCACGACCACGCTCGGGTTCCATGCCTCCACCTCCTGCGCAATCGTCTCGAGCACGCTGTCGAAATCCTTCTCCACCACCACATCGCTCAGGTTGATGAAGCGGATGGCGTGCTGCAGCTTGGCATCGTCGAAAAACGTATATTGCTGCTGGTAACGGAGCATCTTGATCGCCGACTCGCCCAGCACGGTGAAATACAGCGCCGGGCGCTCCCGCGTGGCGTTCGCGAACACAAACTGGTGCGCCAGGGTGGTCTTCCCGCAGCCCGGCGACCCCGCGATGATATTGAACGAAAACTCGGGCAGCCCACCGCCTAAAATTTCGTCCAAGCCGCGCACGCCCGTCGGCAGCTGCCGGATGGAGACTTTGCCACCCGACTCCCGGGATTTGCGCCCTGGGTTTCGCGGGCCGGCTTTGGATTTGGTTTTCATGTCTTTCCTTCTGATTTCGGATCGCCGGACGCCGTGGACGGCCAGACCTGGTGCACAAGCCGCCGCGTCAACGCTTCGCCGATGAATGTCGCCAACAATTCCAGCAAATGCGTCACAAGGGTGACGCCGCCCCGGGCTGCCTCCTCCGGCTTCAGTTCGTCCTCCGCATCGCCGGGCAGCACAAACTCCGCGCCTTCCTTCAACTCGACCTTGCGCAGCCAGGCCACCTCGTCGGCCGCCAGCGCCAACGCGCGCACTCCCAGGGCGCGGAACCCCCGCTTCCCGGTCAGGGGCGAAAGCAGATCCCGCAACTTTCCACAGACCCGGACTGCGGCACGCAAATCCCTCTGCCCCGACTCGCCGGCGCGCCGCTCTGCAGCGATCAGGCGGAGCGCAAGAGTTCGCATATTTGGTTTATTTTTGGCCAAGAGCGTTCGCTTCGAAAATGCCTTCGAAAATGGACCGTGAAACTGGACTCCCGTGCACCATGGGACCTCGCCGCCGGGGCTAGATGCTTACCTCCGGACTGAACCTCTGCCCGAGTTTGTGGGCGCTGCTGGTCGCTAGATGCCGTCCACTCCGGTCGACCTCCGGCAGTTCGCACTGCTGCCAGTAATCATACAACGTCTTGACCAGAGCCCGTAAGGCGACCGGCGAACTCGGCTTCACATGGTAGGCGCTGGCCCCCAGCCAGTAGGCCTTTTCGATGTCATCGTTGTCCTGCGAACCGGAGAACACCACCGTGGGAATCACCGCCCAGCTGGGATTCCGTTTGAAGTGCTCGAGGACCGCGAATCCATCCCCGTCCGGCATCTTCAGATCGGTCACGACGAACTCCGGGTAAACGTAGATAGTCCGGTCGGAAAACTTTCCCCGGCCCTCCAGATAGTCGATCGCCTCCTGCCCACTGTTTGCGGTTTGGATGGGCCCCAACACGCCGGCCGCGCGGAAGGCGGACACGATCAGCAGTTGGTCGTTCGGATCGTCATCCACCACCAGAATCGTGGGATTGGCTCGTTTCATGGGGTGTGGAACTGCATGACAGCTAAATTCTAATCTCTCCCCGCGCGGCAGGGCAAGCATCGATGCCGCTGGACTGCGGAAAAGAGCGCGCCGCCGCACCACTCCGCGCCGTGTTGCCGCCTCGCTCGCCTTTCTGCCTGCCGTGAAACAACGTCCCTGCTGCGGCCCCAATCGCACAATCGGTGCCACCGTCACGCCCCCGCCCCGCACCATGGACCTCACCCGCCGATCCTTCCTCCTCACCTCCGGCGCCTCGATCGCCGGCGCGGCGCTCTGCCCGCGCTCGGCGGCGGCCAAGACCACCCGCCTCACCATCCCGACGCGCAGCGTGATCCCCGCGGCCCTGACACCATTCGGCCCCGACCTGGCCATCTCGCACCGCGATTTCCGACGCCACCTCACCGCCCTCGCCGCGGTAAAAGGCGTGACGGCGATCATGGTAAACGGCGCCGCCGGCGAGGATGGCGCCCTCTCGCGCGATGAGCGCCGCGCGCTCGTCGGCGAAGCTCTCGCCGCCGTCGGCGACCGCACACCCATCCTCGCCGCGGTGCGCGAGCTGAAAGGCGACACGGATCCGGGCATCCTGGCCAAGGATGCCCAGGCCGAAGGCGCGCACGCGCTGATGATCATGCCGCCGCCACGCAAGGATGACCTCCGGTGGGAAAATGCCCGCGTGCGGTTCGAGCGCGTGTTCCAGGCGGCCGACCTGCCCGTCGCCATCTATCACACCGGCTATGCCACCGAAACGCTCGTGCAGTTCGCCGGCCTGCCGCGCGTTTTCGCCCTCAAGGAAGGCGGCGGCGACCCGGCTGCCTTTGCGCACAACCTCGTCGCACTCCGCGCCGCCCGGCCGGACCTCGCCGTGTGGTCCACCAACAGCCGCTGGCTGCTGGCCGACCTCGCCGTCGGGGCGGACGGAATTCTCTCCGGGATGGGCAGCGTCACCGCAGACTGGCACGCCGCGCTCGTGGAGACCGTCGCGCGCGGCGATCTCGCCGCCGCGCGGCAGGTGCAGGCCCGCATGCTGCCGCTCGTGCGCGCATTCTACCGGCCCGGCCAGAACCCGCACACGCGGATGAAATACGCCCTCACCGTCCTGGGCCGGCTGCCCCACGCCCAGGTGCGGCCGCCCCTGCAGCCGCTGGACGAGACCGAGCGCCGCGAGGTGGAAGCCGCGCTGCGCGAGACGGGTCTGCTGGCCTGACCTTCCGGCCTGCACCGCGGAACCACGACGTCTGCCCGTGGATCGCACGGTGGGACGCGCCCCGCGGAGCACAGCTACGGCGCAGATGGCGGTCATCGGCCGCGCAGGAACCGGACTTCGTCCCGCAACCGCTCGACCTCGCGCCGCAGCTCCACAACCAAGCGCAACGCCGGGAGGTCCAGCCCCAGCTCGCGCCGCAAGCGTTCGAAGTGCCGCAGTTCGTGAATCGCTTCGTCATCGAACCACCAGCCTTCGCTTGCCGGCGACGTGACCGGCGCGATCAGGCCGTGACGACAATAGACCGCGATCAAGTAGCGCGGCGTCTGGGTGATATGGACAACGACATCGATGGGATAAACCTCGCCGGCTGCCGGCTCGAAGCGTTGGAGGACGAAGGGAAATGCCAGGGCGTTCATGGAATAAAGGTCGCAGACGGCAGGACCGCCTCACGTCCGCCGCTCCCGCGGCGCGAAACGCGAGGACTGCGCGAGTTCTTTCCAGCGGGCGCGCTCGTCGTCGTTCATCGTGGTCGGCACTTCGATTTGGGTCACGACGAAGAGGTCGCCACGCGCTCCCGTCCGCCCCTTCGGCAGGCCATGTCCCCGCACGCGCAACTGCCGCCCCGGATTGGTCCCCGCCGGAACGTGCACCTTGATCGGGCCCTCCAGGGACGGCACCACGATGTGCGCTCCGAGCGCGGCCTCCCAGGGCGCAAGCACCGCGTCGCAAAACAGGTCCGCGTCGCGGACCCGGAGGTCGGGATGCGCGGCGTAGCGCACGCGCAGAAAGAGATCGCCCGCTTCGCCGCCGCCGAGCCCGGGAGCGCCCTTGCCGCCAACGCGAATCCTCCGCCCCTGCGTCGCGCCGGGCGGAATCCGCACTGCAAAGGAATGAGTTTCGTCGGCACCGGTCCGGTGGTTGAAGGTATGCACTGACAGCTCGCGCACGGTTCCGTGCAGCACCTCCGCGAGGGAAACGAGAATGTCTCCTTCGATATCGTGGCCCCGACGCACGCCGCGCCCGGGCGGTGCCTCGGCGCCGAAATCGAACCCCGCGCCGTCGACGTAGTCCGCCCGGTCCGGGCCGCCGAAGAACTGCTCGAAGAAATCGCTGAAGCCCGTGCCCTGAAAGTGCACCCCCGTTCCGCCGGCGGAGCGGTCCGGCGGCGACGCCTCGGGCGAACCGGAAGCCTGCCAACGTGCCCGCAGCTCATCATATTTCTTCCGCTTCAGGGGATCGCCGAGCACTTCATTGGCCTCGTTGATCGCCTTGAATTTTTCCTCGGCCGTTTTCTTTTCCGCCGCCACATCGGGATGATATTTCCGCGCCAGGGCACGGAACGCCTGCTTGATCTCGTTCTCCGACGCTGCGGCCGTGATGCCCAGGGTCGCATAGTAATCTTTGAAGTCGGTCGACACGGGCTTCCGGCGATTTCCCTACGCGCCCACCGGGACACCGCACACCTGCGCGCGAACGTCTTCCAGCCTGCTCCGCTCCTCCGCTTCCATCTCCGCGGAATACTGCCCGAAGCGGGCCGCGGAATTGCAGCGGGCACGATGCAGGAGCGCCGCCTGCGCGGCCGACCCGTTGCCCTCGCGTCCCGCCCACGCCTGCAGGGCGGGCCCCTGCAGCGCGCGACCGAAGGAAAAGCTGAGCTGCCACCACGGCGGCGAGATCCGGTTCATGGCGTCGAGATGCTCGGTTGCGCGCACCGCGCTCTGACCACCCGACAGGAACACGATGCCCGGCACCGCAATCGGCACGCAGTGCTTCATGCCCTGCAGCGTCCGCTCGGCCACTTCCGCCACGGGTGCCTGCCGCGCGCACGTGGTGCCGGAAAGCACCATGTTCACCTTGAGCAGGAGCGTCTCCAGCTGCACGCGCTGCACCGCCAGCAGGGCAAAGAGCGCGCGCAGGCTCATCTCGGTGACCTCGAGATGCCGCTCGATCGGATGATCGCCGTCCATCAGCACCTCGGGCTCGACGATCGGGACGAGCCCCGCTTCCTGGCTCAGCGCGGCAAAGCGCGCCAAGGCGTGCGCGTTGGTCGCGATGCCGGCGTCCGTGGGCAGCCCCGGCCCGATCGTCAGCACGGCCCGCCACTTCGTGAAACGGGCTCCGAGGGCCGCGTAGCCGACCAGCCGCTCACGCAGGCCATCCAGACCTTCGGTGATGGAAACGGAAGCAAAGTTCGCACATTTTCGGAACCAAAGTTCGCACATTCGACTTTCTGAGCCCGAACGGCGCCCTTCTGGCCACAGGTTTCGGAAGCAAAAATAGCTCGTTGTCTTAACCGACCCCACATCCGGAAGCAAAGTTCGCTCGTTGTCGGACGCCCTCGCCCTCGACGTTAAGTCTAGGTGCGAGGTTTGCTTCCGATCAATCGTTGATCCCCACGACACCGAACTTCGGAAGCAAAGTTCGCACATTTCTTCTATAACACCCCCAAAAAACGACATACCCGCCTATGAGCAAAAAGAATCAACCCGAGTATATACTCCACGCATACGCCCTCTCCCTTGGCTACTATCCGGTCGCCAAACGCCTCCAACGTGAACTGGAGCTTAGGAACCAACTAGACCTTCAACGTCGTGTCGGAGCCGCGGGCCTTCGTGCAGTTGCCCGAATGAACCAAAAGGTTTCACAGCAGCCACGAACCAAGACCCAAAAGCGGAAATCACGCACCTCCCCGAGCCCCGCCAATGGGCGCAAGCTTACGGGGGCCAATCTCTATCCTGAACAGACGCTTATACGCGATTGGGTATCCGTGCTGTGATCCTCGCCTGCCCGGAACTTGCCGTCTGGATAAAGGCCAATTGTCCATCGACGACTTAGGAACGAGGGCAAATCACCTTGCCAACGCGAAATTAAACGAGGAGGCTAATACATTAACTGCATGAACACTTCGCCGCAGTTAACCTCAACATCGCATGGATGAAGATGGCTAATTGGGCGACAGGCCCTATTGGTGAGCGTCTGTTATTGGACATCCACCAGATACTCCTTACTCGAATCAATGACGACGAGGCGGGACGATATCGCAGTGTCCGATTTCGAATAGTCGGATCAGAGCATATCGCTCCCAACCCAGCCAGCGTCCCCGTGAAAATGGAAACGGCGTTCGCTGCCTTCTCCGAGGTACGGGGCCGCCACCCGATCGAGCGGGCCGCTGACCTTCACGCGGACATTGTCACAATCCACCCCTTTAGCGACGGGAATGGACGAAGTGCCAGGCTCATTCAAAACATAGCACTGATCAAAGCTGGATTCTGGCCAATCATTATACCTGTTACTGAACGCGCCCGTTATATCGAAGCCACGTATCAATCTAATACTGGCAATATGAGCCCGTACCGCGAATACATAATCGAAAAAGTTGTCGCGTCTGGGCTAGATCAATTGGCGATGGTCGATTAACAGCACAGCTAGACTCCCCAATGCTGTCCCACTATAAACCGTTGAGCAGCAATTGAGGATCGGGAGAAGGCGGCGGCGGACTTGTGGAGACGAAGAGTTCGTCGAGGGAAACACGGGCGCAGGCGTGGAGGGAGAGGACTTGTAGGAAGGTGGTCAGATTTGTAGTGACCTTATAGAGCCGGCGAGTGATCGCGCTGGCGAGGTAGGCGCTGATGGCGGTCCAGATCTGGACGCGGATGGCGTTGGGCGAAGTCCCGTAGAAGGAGCGCAGACGGAGGTTTTCCTTGATCCAGCGGAAGAACAGCTCGACCTGCCAGCGCTGACGATAGAGCTCGGCAATGGTGGCGGCGGGCAGGTCCCACGCGTTGGTCCAGAAGGCGAGACGACGATGATGCGAGTGGTCGTAGATACTGACGCGGCGCATCGGCTCGGGCCAGAGGCGGGAGGCGACGGAGCCGTTGAATCGAATCGTCTGATCGCTGCGCAGCGTGGTGGTGCGATCCACCGGGCGGGATTGCGCGGTGTAGTATTTTACGTCGAGGCGATCGCGCACCACGAAGAACGCGCCCGCTTGAGCGATGCGGCGCAGGCGCTGGAAATCAATGTAGCCGCGGTCCATCACCAGATAGCTGCCCGGCTCGATGGGGGCCTCGTCGAGCCACAGCACGTCAGCGTAACTTCCCTCGGTGATTGTGGCGAAGACCGGCAGGCTCGCCCGCAGATCGAGCATCGTATGCAGCTTTACGGTCGCGTCCGATCCGGTCCAGTTGGCCCAAGGACAAAGGGCGAGACTCAGATCGATGAAAGTGGAGTCCAGCGCGTAAACCGGCGCTGTCAGATCGAGCACGTTGGGCTCGTCGCGGTAGGCCTCGCGCGCCCTGGCGATGAGCTTCGCGGCGAGCGCGGCGAACAGCTGCCAAGGTCGCTGTTCGTTGACCCGCGCCAAGGTGCTGCGCGTGACTCGCGAACGAAAACCGAGATGGTGACGCAGACGCGGTTGCGCCTCCAGGCACGCTTCGATGTCACGCAAGCTCTCCCGAAAAGTCAGCTGGGCGAAGCTCATCGCCAGAAAATGATCCCACGCCGAAAACGCACGCTGGCGCCGGGCGTTGTCATGCTCCTCGACGATCCGCCGAAACTCCCAGTGCGGCACACACGCCATCACCTGCGCGAACACGGTCTTGCCTTCGTTCATGCGGCAAAACCCCGCAAAAACGGCTCAGACGTTCAAATCGTGAGCAGCCCCCGCCTTCCCGAAATGAACGCTAATGCGTGAATTACAACAGCCGCGCGCGTGCTTAATGGGACAGCATTGGAGGGCACCCCGCCTACAGCAAGCGGCGGGGCCGGCTTGGGTGCATGGGGCGGATTGACGGCGCGGGGGCGGTGCGCAGGCTCGCGGCTCTCCTATGAAACTACCCCGTCTGCTGGTTTTGTTGTCGTTGGCGGCGTCGTGCGTCGCGTGGTCGCCCGTGGGCGCCGCGCCGGCCGCGGGCCCGGTGTATGAGCTTCGGACCTACGTCTCGCCTCCGGGCAAGCGCGATGCGCTGCTGGCGCGTTTCCGCGACCACACGCTGAAGCTCTTCGAGAAACACGGCATGGTGAATGTCGCCTACTGGGTGCCGATGGACGAGAAGGACCGCGGCGCGGACAAGCTGATCTACCTGCTCGAGCACAAGAGCCGCGAGGCGGCCGACGTGTCGTGGAAGGGCTTCATCGCCGATCCCGAGTGGAAGGACGTGAACAAGAAGACCACGGCCAAGGGGCCGATCGTCGAGAAGGTGGAGTCGCTCTACCTCACGCGCGCGGATTTCGGCGGCACGATGCAGGCCGGCCAGAAGGCGGGCGGCGCGGAGCGGGCGTTCGAGCTGCGCATCTACACCACGCCGGAGGGCAAGCTGAAGAACCTCGATGCGCGCTTCCGCGACCACACGGTGAAGCTCTTCGCGAAGCACGGGATGACGAACCTCGGCTACTTCCATCCGCTCGACGCCGACAAAGGCGCGGCCAACACGCTCGTCTATTTCCTCGCGCACGCGAGCCGCGACGCGGCGGCGGCTTCGTTCAAGGCGTTCCGCGAGGATCCCACGTGGACGCAGGTGCGCACGGAGTCGGAAAAGGGCGGCAAGATCACCTCGAAGGTCGAGTCGGTCTTCCTGAAGCCGGTCGACTTCTCGAAGGTGAAGTAACGGTTGCGGCGGGGCGGGCGCGGGACGAGCGTTCCGCGTCATGACTCCCCACCTCGAGGGGCGGCGCTTCCCCACGCCGCCCGCGGATTATCTGCGCGGCGCCTCCGATCGGCGCCGCTTTTTGCGCACCCTGGCGGCGGGTGCGGCGTTCTGGACGGTGCCGGGCGCCTTCGCGGAGGCGCTCGTGCGCACGCCGGCGCAGACGGCAGGGCCCTTCTATCCGGACCGGCTGCCGCTCGACACCGACAACGACCTGCTGGTGATCAACGACGCGCTGACGCCCGCGGTGGGCGAGGTGACTTTCCTGAGCGGCCGCATCCGCGATGCGCGCGGCGATCCGATCCGCGACGCGGTGGTGGAGATCTGGCAGTGCGACCAGCACGGGGCCTACCTGCACACGGGCACCACGAATGCGGAAAAACGGGACCGCAATTTCCAGGGCTTCGGCCGATTCCGCACCGGCGCGAGCGGCGAGTATCTGTTTCGCACGATCAAGCCCGTCGCCTACCCGGGGCGGACGCCGCACATCCACATGGCGGTGAAGCTGCGCGGGCGGGAGAAGTTCACCACGCAATGCTACATCGCGGGCCATCCGCAGAACGAGCGTGATGGCGTGCTGCGGCGGATCGCGGACGCAAAGGCGCGGGAGTCGGTGATCGTGCCGTTTGCGCCGCTGCCCGGCGCGAAGGCGGGCGAACTCGCGGCGCGCTTCGACGTGGTGATGGGTTTCACGCCGGAGGCGTGAGGCGGGCCGGTGGCGGGGCGGCCGGACCGGATCGCCCCTTGCCATCGCGAAGCGCGGAGGCTGAGGATCCGCGCGTGCAAAAAATCCCCTTGGTCGTGCGCGCGTTTGCGGTCGTTGCGTTTGGAGTTTTCGCCGGCTGCCAGAAAAAGGCGGCCCCGGCGGGCGAAGCGGCCACAGCCCCTGCGCCCGCGGCCAAGACGGCCGC
>JACCDX010226967.1_pt1 | contig 28327 bp, 33 predicted proteins | sample 7449681 | NCBI WGS metagenome assembly JACCDX01 (sample SAMN15323450, study PRJNA562643) | freshwater metagenome | isolation source: river surface water | place: USA:Blue River Watershed | collected 2017-08-18
ATTTCCCTGGGTGTATACTCATGACATCAGAAGTTCGCTTCTGATATTTCAAAAGCCCCCCACTCTGTGAGGGGCCTTTGTTTTTATATTTTATTTTCCATTGTGTGCGCTGATTCATTTGCGCGAATATGCGACATGCGCATGTTCAGCGCTATTTTTTTGATCAAAAAACCCGCCGTTATGGCGGGAGGTGTTTATTTGGTGGTGTACTGGGATTGAGTTGGGGCAACGAGCGCCCATACCAACATCACCAGCATGCCAGAAAACAAAGCGAACACAATCATATGGAGCATCTTCCTTGTGTGGTGGGGAATGTATCCTACCTCACTGTGTTTATCTTGTCCAAAAGAGTGACCCGCCATTGTGGCGGGTCGGGGAATCATTCACGCTCGTCATCCTCGAGCTCTGGCGGATTTGCGAAGTCCTTGCGGGTCAGCAGATAGAACCCGAGCAAAGAAATCAGCGAGAGCGCCAGATACCAGGGGTATTTCACCAGCAAGGTGATGATGCCACCTGCAATCAGGATGGTGACAGCGAGCGAAATGATGCTCGAAAGGGTCAGGTCGTGAAGAATCGCCACGATGCGGTTTGCGATCGACATGGTGACCCTCAGTTGAACCGATGCGGTTCTTCGCTGATGCGCTTGGCGAGCGCATCCCACTCGGCGTCGTTGAGCTTGATGCAAGCACGGCGCGAGGCGTGGGGAGCCACGCGATCTTGGTGTTGGCGCCAAGCGGAACGCAGGAAGTTGAAGATGGTGACGATGACGATGAGGAAGAACAGGCCAGTGAGGTATTGGGTGGCGGTCATGGAGTACTCCAGTGGTGGTGGAAAGGACTGAGAATAGTATATCATGTTTTTTGATACATGTAAATACCTATTGTGCACTGCCGTAGAATGGCTTATGATAAGCTTCTATGCACAAATACGACCACCTGCTTATCGAGGAAAAATGGCAAAAATTTTGGCGTGACAGCGGACTCTATCGCACAACGTCCACCCCCGGGAGTAAAAAGTGCTACGTCTTGGATATGTTTCCGTACCCATCGGGAGAGGGACTCCACGTAGGTCATCCTAAGGGCTATATTGCGACGGATGTATATGCGCGTATGAAGCGCATGCAGGGGTATGACGTGCTTCACCCGATGGGCTGGGACGCATTTGGACTTCCTGCCGAACAGTACGCACTGAAAAATAAGGTGCATCCTAAGGCTGCGGTGGAAAAGAATATTGCACGCTACAAGGCCCAGCTTGAACATATTGGATTTTCGTATGACTGGGATCGCGAGGTGTCTACCACCAATCCTGATTTCTATCGCCACACTCAGTGGATTTTTAAGCAACTCTGGAAGAAGGGTCTGGCATACGAGAGTCATGAGCCCATCAACTGGTGCCCCTCATGCAAGACGGGGCTCTCGAACGAAGATCTCGATGGGGGTGCATGTGAGCGCTGTGGCACCAAGGTGGAAAAGAAACCGCTTCGTCAGTGGGTGCTCAAAATCACTGCATATGCGGATCGCATGCTCGCCGACTTGGATGGTCTCAATTGGCCAGAGCACATCAAAGAAAGTCAGCGCAATTGGATTGGAAAAAGTGAGGGTGCCGAAATTACTTTTCCACTTCGTGTTCCTGGACAGCCCGACGGCAAGCACGCGGTCACGGTCTTTACGACACGCCCCGATACCCTCTATGGTGCCACCTACGTCGCCATCTCTGCCGAGCGTGCGCAAGATTGGATACAGAAAGGATGGGATGCCCCAGATGCGGTTAGAAAGATGGTAGATGAAATTCTGGCCGAAGAAAAGGAACGGGCTTTTGACCTTGCCGAAGTGGCACAGAAGAAGGGGGTGAACACGGGGGTGATGGCGGTCAATCCCGCAACTCAGGAACCCATTCCCGTTTGGGTGGCAAATTATGTGCTTTCGGGATATGGCACGGGGGCTATTATGGCGGTGCCGGCGCATGATGAGCGAGACTATGATTTTGCAAAAACATACAACATCCCAGTGGTGCACGTGATTGATCCTGTGGTCGAACACCCCGACGTGGTGGGTAAAGGCGACCGCATTCACAAAAAGAAAATTGTCGCCTTGGTCGAGCATGACGGCAAGTATTTGTCGATTCGTTGGAAGCCGGAGCTTGGAGGTAACCTTTTTCTGGGAGGGACCATCGAAGGGGAAGATACAGTGTCTGACACGATTTTGCGCGAACTCGCAGAAGAGACCGGCTATACCGACGCGACGGTGGTGGATGTGGCGGAAGAAGTATTTCATTACGATTATTTTGCCTACTCTAAGGGGCAGGCATTTTCGGCCGACATTCATTTGGCACATGTGCGACTCAACTCACTCGCGCAGATCTCTCCCGCACTCGAGTCAGATGAAGCAGGGAAGTTTGAGGTGGAGTGGCTCACCAAAGAAGAAGCGCTCCGCGTCGTCAATCCACCTCATGCACGCGTCTTTGCACGCTATGCGCTCGAGGCTCCGTATACGGGAAATGGAAAGCTGGTGCACAGTGGCGTACACACCGGGCTTCACTCTGATCAGGCCAAGATTGCCATTACCGAGGCAGTCGGTGGAAAGCAGACCACCCAGTATCGCCTCAAGGAGTGGGTGTTTGCGCGCCAGCGCTATTGGGGTGAACCATTTCCGATTGTCTTTGATGAAATGCACACCCCACACGTGGTCGCAGACAGCGAACTTCCTGTGACGCTTCCGATGGTCGAGGCATACGAGCCGACCGATACGGGTGAAAGTCCGCTCGCCAATATTCGGGAGTGGGTGGAAGTGTATGGACATCTGAATCCCGAGGGAGAGTTTGAAACATTACCGAAGGATGATCCACGAGCGCGCCGATTTACCCGAGAAACCAACACCATGCCCCAGTGGGCAGGGTCGTCTTGGTACTATCTGCGCTACATTGATCCGCACAATGCCTCACACATCGTCGATCCTGCGCTCGAAAAGGAGTGGTCGCCTGTCGACTTTTATGTCGGAGGTGCAGAACATGCGACCCGTCATCTCATTTATGCGCGCTTTTGGCATAAGTTTTTGTTTGATATTGGTGTGGTCTCTCACCCCGAACCATTTTTACGTCTCATGAATGTGGGACTCATCATGGCATCGGATGGACGCAAGATGTCCAAGCGTTGGGGTAATGTGATAAATCCTGATCATATCGTGGAGCGTTTTGGCGCCGATGCGCTTCGGATGTATGAAATGTTTATGGGGCCTTTTGGGCAAGCGATTGCCTGGAATGAGGACAATCTGGTCGGGGCGCGTCGATTCTTGGAGCGCGTCTGGCGTCTTTCGGCTCGCGTGGGAGAGCCTACCTCAGAGCCCGAGGAACTCACGGTGATGCGTCACCGTACCAAGAAGAAGGTGAGTGAAGATATTGAACAGTTTGCCTTCAATACCGCTATTGCCCAAATGATGACCTATCTCAACTTGCTCGAGAAGTCGGATGTGGTAGCCAAAGAAACATATCTCGAATTTCTGACTATCCTTGCACCGTTTGCTCCACATATGACAGAGGAGTTGTGGCACACGCTCAATCCAGATCAGGGCTCTATTCATCGCGCGACATGGCCGACTTGGGATGAAGCAAAGACCGCGCATACCATGAGTACGATAGGAGTGCAGGTGAACGGAAAACTGCGTGCGACCATTACGGTACCGGCAACAGCGGAAGAGTCTATGGTTCGAGAAACAGCTCTCGCACATCCTGATATCGTAAAATGGCTGGCGGGAAACACCCCCAAGAAGGTGATTATTGTGGCAGGGAAGATTGTCAGTATTGTGGTCTAATATGAGAATCTGACTCTCTCGTTCCGAAAGACCCTTGTATTTCAAGGGTCTTTTGTCTCTCAAAAACGCTTGACAATATTTGGGAAGGTGCTAAAACTATGAAGAACCACCTCTTAGGGGCGCGGATGTCAATATCCGGTAAATTATTGTGTAGGAAGATTACTCATCATCATTATCTCTCATGAAGAACGTCAGCATTTCCTTCAAGCCAAAAGCCGTCACGAAGCATTTTCTCTCCGCGCTTCCACGACGCGCACAAGACGTGCTGACCAAGCGCTATGGTCTTGGCTCCGAGACCAAGAAAATGACGCTCGAGTCGATTGGCGAAAGCTACGGCATCACCCGCGAGCGCGTGCGCCAGATTGAGAATTTTGCCCTGACCACCATCCGCAAGTCGGACGGATTCAAGGAGCAGGTCCCTGCGTTTGAAGAATTGCGTGCTCAAATGGTCGCTATGGGCTCCCTTGTGCCTGAGCATGATTTTCTGGTTGCACTCTCTAGTGACAAGTCGACGCAGAATCATCTCCACTTCTTGCTCGTACTTGGAGATCTCTTTGTGAAGCACAAGGAAGACGAGGACTTTTCTCATCGCTGGAGCACCGACCCTGAGATTGCTGACCAAGTCCACGAGTCTCTTCGCAAACTGTATGCTTCTATTTCTGACGAAGAACTTATTGAGGAATCCAAGATGATTGAGCGTTTCCTCAACCATCTCAAGGATGTATCCGAGGAGTACAAGAATGAAGAAATACTTCGCCGTTGGCTCTCTCTGTCGAAGAAGATGGGCAAAAATCCCCTTGGGGAATGGGGGATGTCGTCTTCTCCCAATGTGTCTGCACGTGGGGTGCGCGATTACGCCTTTTTGGTCCTCCGCAAGCATGGATCACCCATGCACTTCACCGAAGTTGCCAAGGCAATTAGTGCCCACTTCGACAAGCGTGCTCATGTCGCTACCACGCACAACGAGCTCATCAAGGATAAACGCTTTGTGTTGGTCGGGCGCGGACTCTACGCATTATCTGAATGGGGGTACTCCACAGGAGTAGTGCGCGATGTGATTGCCGAGGTGCTCAAGAAGAACGGACCACTGACCAAGGAAGAAATTGTCGACAAGGTCATGCGCGAGCGGTACGTCAAGCCCAATACGATTCTCGTCAACCTACAGAATCCCAAGTATTTCAAGAAGCAGAAGGATCACACATTCATCCCTGCATAGGAGCCATCGCACCCACCTTGGGTGCGATGTGTGTTTTATCTATTTTTCGATTTGAGTTTCGTGCGTTATACTGAGAAGTACCTTTTTGCCCACCATGATGTCCTCTCTTACTGCATCTTTCTTGGCGCTCTTCGATCACGCATTCTTTCGGGTGCTGGGGCAAGTCTACGACTTGTTGGCTTTTTTTGCGTTTATCTGGGGTCCGGTAGCAACGGTGTGGGTCGCGCATAAGCTGTGGCTGTCGTATGTCCGTGCTGCTTTCATGCAACGCAGTTTTGATTTCATCATGCTTGAGGTGAAACTTCCGCGCACTATCGACAAAACCCCGCTCGCGATGGAACTCGTCCTTCAGGCGTTTTACCAAGGAGGGTCTGGCACATGGCTTGAGCGCTATTGGGATGGCAAAGTGAAGCCATGGTTTTCTCTCGAAATTGTCTCGATTGAAGGGAAGGTGAAGTTCTTGATTCGCACCCCGTCTAAGTTCAAGAAAATCATCGAGAGTCATATCTATGCCCAGTACCCCACCATCGAGGTGGTGGAAGTCCAGGATTACGTTTCGCTTGCTCCCTATGCACATGAACTGAAGGATTGGGATTTGTGGGGATGCGAATTTGCACTCACCAAGCCTGACCCCTTTCCCATCAAAACGTATGTGGACTATGGACTCGACAAGCCAGGTACCAAAGAAGAGTTCAAGAGTGATCCGATTACTTCTCTTATTGAATTTCTTGGAAGTGTTGGGCGTGGTCAGCAAATTTGGATGCAGATTATGATTCAGCCAAACGGTGATCGCTACAAGACTCCTGGAAAGTGGTTTGCCACACACGACTGGAAGGACGAAGGCAAGCGCGTCATCAAAGAAATTCAGGCAAAAGCAGGGGATGATGGCAAGATGTCCAAGTCAGACATCGAGGCAACTTCCGCCATCGAGCGCTCGTTGTCCAAAATTGGTTTTGACTGTGGTATTCGTGCACTGTATGTCGCCAAAACAGAGCACTATGATCCCAGCAATATCGCTGGCATTACTGGTGCATTTCGTCAGTACAATTCACAGACGCTCAATGGGTTTCGCCCCAATAATGCAATTGGGTTTGATTACCCTTGGCAGGATTACAAAGACTATCGCTTAAACAAGCAAAAGAAAGAAATTTACGATGCGTATGTCCGCCGGTCATTCTTTTATCCTCCACACAAGCGCACCCCGTTTGTGCTCAACACCGAAGAGCTCGCCACGATTTTTCACTTTCCTGGTGGCGTGGCCGAGACGCCCACATTTGAGCGTATTGAGTCTCGGAAGGGAGAGCCTCCCGCCAATCTTCCGATATGATGTCATCTCCTCCTGTCTTTGTGCCTCCGTTTTCTTCTCCTCCTCCACCCGCACCCACCCGGGTGCGTTTTGGTCCAGGAATGATTGCACTCTTTGTGTGTGTGGATCTCTTGGTAATGGTCGGTGGGGGAGTCTGGTGGATGAGTTTGCCTCCTTTGCGCACCGCTCCCGTCGAAGTCACGATCGAAGCAGGGAGTTCTGTGGGCTCTATTGCGACTACGCTCAAAGAGCGGGGAGTCATCCAGGCGCCGACGCTCTTTCAGTTGTTGGTGCGATTCAAGGATGCTGATACGGCGCTCCCGTCAGGCACATTTATCTTTCCTCCGGGCGAGCATCTTTCCCAGGTAGTGAATCGTCTCATCCTGGTCGATCGAGGTATCGAGCGGATACGGCTCACCATCCCCGAAGGGTTGACCTCGCGGGAGATGGCTCGGCTGGTCAGTAGTGCACTTCCAAGAGTAGATACGGAGGATTTTGTGGCACTCCTTGAGCGTCCTGGGCAGTATGTATTCCCTGAGACATATTTTTGGTATGCCAATGCAACCTCAGGGGATGTCATTTCGACGATGCAAAGTGAGTGGCACAAGCGCACCGATGCACTGCGCGAGGAGGCGCTCGAGTCGGGCAAGAATTGGAATGATATTGTGATTATGGCATCTATCATCGAGGAGGAGGCGGTCACCGACCTTGATCGCAAGCGGGTGTCGGGCGTATTGTGGCATCGTATGGCCATCGGAATGCGACTCCAAGTCGATGCTTCGTTTGCATACTTGATGGATAAAGCATCTTCAGAAATTACCGTCAGTGATTTGGCATATGATTCTCCCTATAATACGTATCGATACAAGGGGCTTCCTCCTGGCCCTATTTCACATCCGGGCATGTCGTCACTCATGGCTTCACTGCATCCTACCCCCACCAAGGATTTATACTATCTGGCAGATGCCTCAGGGGTGACCCACTTTGCGCGCACCTTCGAGGAGCACAAAAAGAACAAGGAACGCTTTTTGCGGTAATGGTCAAGCAAGGTTGGACACCGTACACTCATCCCCATTTGTCATTATTGGTGCGAGGTACTACTATAGCCATATGAATCAAGAAATACCTCACCGAGTACATGGGATAGGTGCGAATGGGATTGGCGTTTCCGCCATTTTGCGATATGTGGCGCGCAAGGGTGGAGTGGTGAGTGGGTCGGATAAAGAATTACCCCCTGACGGCGCATTGCCACGCGGAACGTACTACGAAGGGCACGATGCGTCGCATGTGGAACCTCATGTGGAATTGGTGGTGTATTCACCTGCAGTCCCCGAACAGAATCCGGAGCGCATGCGTGCGCGTGAATTGGGTATTCCGGAGTGCTCTTACCCTGAGGCGCTCGCTCGGGTGACTCACGGTAAGCACACGATTGGGGTGTCTGGAACGCATGGTAAGTCGACGACAACCGCACTCTTGGGCAAGCTTTTCGAAGCGGGCGGATTTGATCCATCGGTCATCGTGGGTGCTGAGGTGTCGGGGTGGGATCACAATTATCGCTATGGAGTAGGGAGTACTTTTATTGTTGAGGCATGTGAGTATCGTAGACACATGCTTTTGCTTTCACCGCAGACTATTGTGCTCACCAATTTGGAGCTCGATCACCCTGATTATTATCGCGATCTTGCGGACATCAAAGAAGCGTTCCACACCTACGTGAGCAAGCTTGCAGGTGAAGATATTTTGGTCTATAACGCCGACGATGCGAATCTTCGTGATGTGACGCGCGGGTACGATGCGGTGACCGTGCGCTATGGTATTGGCGAGGGGACCGATCTCTACGCCAAAAATGTCGTCGAAGGACCCAAGGGGCAAACTTTTGAAATGGTATGGAAGGGCACATCGATTGGCACTGTATCCACACCACTTCCTGGGCTCTACAATGTGTACAATATTCTCGCTGCTACGGCCACTTATTTGGCGCATGGGGGAGATGTATCACAAGTGGCACCTGTCTTGGCAGTCTTTCATGGTGTAGGGCGTCGTTTTGAAGAATTAGGAACTATGCCCGAGGGTCCACTCGTGGTGTCGGACTACGCGCATCACCCTACGGCACTCGAGGCGGTCCTTGAGGCGTCGCGGACACGTTATCAGGGTGCGCGGGTGCTCGCAGTGTTTCGCCCGCATCATCGCGAGCGCACAATCAAACTCTTTGATGCGTTTGTTGATGTCTTGAAGCGTGCTCCTGTTGATGTCATGCTGGTCGAAATATACGATGTCGCGGGAAGAGAGGAATCTACGCAAGTGAGCTCTCAAGATTTGATTACTGCGGTGAAATTCTCCTCACATGAACTCCTGTACACTCCGACACCTCAGACTGCACAAGTTGAGGTGCGCCGATTGAGTGCGGGGTACGATGTGGTGCTGGTGATTGGCGCAGGGGATGCGGATCAGCTGGCACGAGCGCTCATTACTCCATCATCATGAAGCACCACGTGTTAGCATTTGTGGATTTGGAAACTACCGGGCTCCATCCACTCAAGCATGAGATTATCGAAATCGGTGTGGTGCGTGCCACGCAGGGAAAAGATCAAAATGGTCGCCCCACGCTGACGTATTTGGATGAGCGTGAAATAGCACTCAAGCCCCTTCGGATTGAAGATGCGGACCCCAAATCACTCGAAATCAATCAGTATCACAAAAGAGATTGGACGCATGCGGTAGCACAGCATGAGGGACTCTCGGCATTGGCCCTGTATCTCGACGGATGCGTCTTTGTTGCGCAGAATGTCACTGCGGATTGGTCATTTCTCTTGGCTTCAGGAGAGCGCCATGGTGTACCATTTGAGCATGTGGTGCACTATCACAAACTCGATCTCGCCTCGATGGTGTTTGGAAAATTTTACGCGACGCCAGATTTGTATAAATTTAGCCTCCGAGAAATGTCCGTTCACTTCCAAGTGGCAAACACCCGCGCACATACGGCACTCTCTGATGCGCGTACGACATTTGAAATTTGTAAGCGTGTCATCGAAGGCGATGCGCCCTAAACAAAACCACCCTGAGGTGGTTTAGAGTACTGAGAGAAATTGGGGGATTGGTGGCTGAGGGGTCCCAGTGAGGTGTGCAAGGGCGACCCGCACGGGATAGCGCACCCAGTCATACGCGTAGACACATGCGCCAAGCACAATGAGGAGTGCACCGGTGAGCATGACAAGGACGACCAGCCCCGCGTACTCGATTTCGCTCTCATCCATGACGTATCCGTTTGAGGAACCTTTGCAAATGATACCACACTTGAGCTCAATATGCAAGTATGGTAGTCTCTGTGATATGGAAGGGCACAAGAAAAAAGTCTTTGTAGGGATGAGTGGAGGAGTAGATTCCTCCGTTTCTGCGTTACTACTCCGCGAAGCAGGGTATGAGGTGGTGGGGGTGTTTATTAAAGTCTGGCAAGCAGACTTTTTGCCATGTACCTGGCGAGATGAGCGCCGTGAGGCGATGCGGGCGGCAGCACATCTCGGCATTCCTTTTCTCACTCTCGATTTGGAGCGTGAGTACAAAGAAGGAGTGGTGGACTACATGATTCGAGAATATGCGCGCGGACGCGTACCCAATCCCGATGTGATGTGCAACAAAGAAGTAAAGTTTGGAGGATTTTTGCAATTTGCACTGGCACATGGTGCAGATTTTGTGGCCACGGGACACTATGCACAAACCACCATCGCGGGATCTGCGCTTAGTGGTCTTTATGCTGGGGCTGATCAAGACAAAGACCAATCTTATTTTTTGTGGACATTGACCTCGGATGAACTCGTACGCACACTTTTTCCTGTAGGACACCTACCCAAGACTGAGGTGCGACGACTGGCCGAGCTTCATGGATTGCCGAATGCAAAAAAGAAGGACAGTCAGGGATTGTGTTTTATGGGGCACGTGGATATGCGAGAATTTTTGTCTCACTATGTAGAGCCCATCAAGGGCGATGTGGTCACTGAAGATGGAGAGGTGATTGGTGCGCATGATGGTGTCCTCTTTTTTACCATAGGACAGCGGCATGGGTTTCGCATTCATCCTGCGCATCAGACATCCACGCCCCTGTATGTGGTGGGCAAAGACATGACCACGCATCGCCTCGTCGTGGCCCCTCGGACGCCTGTTGATGCTGGCACTATGGGTCCGGTACACCTGACCTTGACCGATACCGTATGGCACGATGCCCCAATACGAGGTGAGCGCCATGTCACTGCGCGGGTGCGTTATCGTGGGCACCTCCATCCTGCTTTAGTGACCATGAACGGTGATCAAGGGCTCGAAGTGACAATCGAAACCCCACAGGATCCCATTGCACTGGGGCAATCACTCGTGCTCTATGATGGGTTGCGGGTGATCGGGGGAGGCATCATTGATGCACAGCAGTGATTGCAGAGAGAGAAAGTCATAAGGTATGATAGGTGCATGCAAAAGCACACATTTATCATTGGTCTCGTTGTTGCTGGTGCCATTATCACGCTTGCGCTCGTGCTCTCACGCGATACTCCTTCGTCTGTGACTGCATCCTCAAGTGAAAAAGTGACAGCCCCGGTGACTCCGACATCATCATCATCATCCCCATCATCTATGACTGCAACAATCCCTGGATTAACCATCGAAATTCTTACCCCTGGTTCTGGAGCGCCCATCGCCAAGGGCCAGGTGGCAGTGGTGGACTATACTGGATCGCTGACCAATGGAGAGGTCTTTGACTCGAGTATTCCTCGGGGGCAACCCTTTTCCGTCAACCTCGGGAGCGGTGAAGTGATTCAAGGCTGGGATTTGGGCATCGTCGGTATGCAGGTGGGGGAGGTCCGCCGTTTGACGATTGCTCCAGAGCTTGGCTATGGCGCCTCTGGATTCCCTGGAGTGATTCCACCCAATGCGACCTTGGTTTTTGAGGTGACACTCCGCGCCATCAAATAGTATGTTGAAGTGGCTTTTCTTGGTGGTACTGATACTCTCGGGAGCTGGTTTTGCAATATTTCATTTCAAGATTCAAGAACTCGAAAAAAATCCTGCCAAGCTACCTCCTATCGAGGGGCGAGAGACGGTGACGATTGCGCATGCATATAAAGATGGTGCGCATCAATTTGGAGGATATGTTTATCTTCCGAATTCCTGTCACACCGTCACTACACGCATTATTCGAGACGAGAAAGTAATCGAAAAGATGGAACTGCGTGTCGATACCAAAGATATGCAAACCCAAACCGCATTATGCTCCATGTTGCGGACAAGATATTACTTTAGCGCACTCGAAGAAGGACCGAGAGATATTCGCTTCACCTTTCGCTTAAATGGCAAGGAACACGACCATCGACTCATCGAGAGTAGCGCAACTGGCGTGGGGGCAACATTAGAAATGCCAATGACTTCTTCCACTACACCATGACCACTCCTGTTTCAATCATCAAGTCCTCAGGTGAGCACGAGCAATTTGATGTCGATAAGCTTATTCGCTCGCTCCAAGAAACCAAGGCACCCCCAGATGTCGTAGATGATGTCGTGGCCCATATCAAGCGAGATTTGCGGGAAGGTATGACCACAGACGAAATATACCGCCATGCATTTCTTTTGTTGCGTCGATATGATAGCCCCTTTGCCGCTGAGTATAGTCTCAAAAAGGCTATTATGGAGTTGGGTCCATCGGGATTTCCGTTTGAGCGATTTATTGCAAAAATCTTGGAGGCGCAGGGCTATCGCACGCAAGTGGGAGTCACTGTGCGCGGACACTGTGTCTCCCACGAAGTGGATGTCGTGGCAGAGAAGGACGATGAACGCATTTTGGTTGAAGCGAAGTACCATAATTCACCGGATATGCGCTCGGATATTAAAGTAGCACTCTACGTCAAAGCTAGATTTGATGATATTACCCGTCGCCTCAATGCAGAAGATGGGGAGCGGTACAATCATGCGTGGCTCATCACTAATACCTCCTTCACCTCACAAGCCATCGAGTATGCCGCATGTGCAGGGTTGGCACTTACGGGGTGGAACTATCCCGAAGGACGGACACTCCAAGACCTGATTCGTGCAACTCAGACACATCCTTTGACCTGCCTCACCTCTCTCACTCCAGCCCAAAAATTCCAACTCCTCTCCGGCGGGACGGTCCTCTGTCGCGAGGTGGTGGATGAGCCAGATCGACTCCGCGACATCGGACTCTCCTCGTCCAAGGCCAATCAAGTCGTCGAAGAAGGCATCCGTCTGTGCCCCATCACCTAATGTTGGTTGTCACTCCTCCCACTCTCTGGGTATAATACGACACATATGGAACTCTTTGCCGTTTCGGATTGGGAAATTCTCCAGCGCTTATCAATAGCAGTATTACTTGGTCTCGCTGTGGGCGCAGAGCGTTCGCGGGTAGGGAAGCGCGCGGGTATGCGCACGTATGCTTTGGTGTCCTTGGGGGCGGCACTCTTTATCGTCATCGCGGGGGTGGTCTCACAGCAATACGCAGACACTTATGTGTTTGACCCGCTTCGCGTTGCCTCTCAGGTGGTCGTAGGGATTGGATTTCTGGGTGCAGGTGTCATCTTTGTGCAACGCCAAGTCCTCACCGGTCTCACCACCGCAGCGGGATTATGGGTGGTTGCAGGTATTGGCGCAGCATGTGGATACGGCTTGTATGTCATTGCTACATTTGTCACCTTCCTCGTCCTTACCGTCTTTGAAGTCTTGTGGTATGTCGAGGAACGGTTTGTGCGTACAGCCAAGCATGATGATGACGAGGAGCCGATTTACCCCACCAAGCGCCATCAGCACCATGAAGACGAAAATTAAGAAGGCCGTTATTGCTGTAGCGGGGAGCGGTACTCGGTTTTTGCCTGCAACAAAGTCTCAACCCAAAGAGATGCTCCCGATTGTGGACAAACCCATCATTCAGTATGTGGTCGAGGAATTAGTTGAAGCGGGCATCGAAGATATTATTTTGGTGACCAAGTGGGACAAGAAGACCCTGGAAGACCATTTTGATCGTTCATTCGAACTTGAGCGTGCTTTAGAAGAAGCACAAAAGCACGAGCAACTCAAAGCGGTGAGACGAGTGTCGGAGATGGCGAATTTTATCTACGTCCGCCAAAAGGGTCCGTATGGAAATGGAACCCCCATTCTCTCCGCACGCGCACTCTTGGGCGATGAACCGTTTGTTTTTGCGTGGGGAGATGACTTGGTACTCTCTCAGTCCTCATTCACCAAGCAACTCGTGACGGCATTTGAATCACACGGCGCACCCACCATCGGTGTTCAGCGTGTACCCAGAGAGCATGTCTCGCGCTATGGCATCGTCAAACTGAAACCCGGCACCAAACAAATGGAGTCGGTGGTGGAAAAGCCCTCCATAGCCGATGCACCCTCTGAACTGGCGCAATTTGGGCGCATGATTCTCACTCCAGATATTGTTCGCATACTGCTTGATACTCCGCTTGGGAAAGGGGGTGAACTGTGGGTGACCGACGCTATTAGTGCGTATGTGAAAAATGGGGGCATATTTATGGTTGAGGAAGTTGCTAATGGAAAATGGCTGACGACTGGTGACCCACTCAATTATCTCAAGGCTATGGTCGATTATGCGCTCGCACGCCCTGATATTGCCCCTGAGTTTCGGGCATATATGCGTGAGGCATCACAGTAATACTATCTATGGGAGTCTTTTTCTTTACGGTGTTTAAGATCGTACTCGGAGTGATGGTGTTTACCACCGCATTCTTGTGGAATAGAGAGCTTCCTGATGGATTGTTTGGTGCAGATCCGGTGCATCGTGTACCCGCAGACAGTGTGGTGTTTTTGGCTGATAAAACGTGGCTGGATAGTGATGGGTCACGGCGCACTGATCAAGAGATTTGGGATACCGCACTCACCCTCATTGATGAGGCTCACCGCTATGTGCTCATGGACATGTTTTTATTCAATGATTTCAATCGCCATATTGACCACGTGCCGTATCGTGCACTGTCGAGTGAAGTCCTAACCCATCTCGTCGAGAAGCGTAAATCTGATCGCATGATGTCGGTGTCGCTCATTGTGGACCCTATCAATACCGTCTATGGAGGTGCCATTTCATCACCGGTTGAGTCACTCAAGAGTGTCAGCGGGATGGCGTTTACCTCGGCACTCCTTCCGCTTATTGATTCGCATCTGGTGTGGAGTGCATTTTGGCGTCCATTTTTTTCTTGGTTTGGGAATTCCACTGAAGCAGGATGGCTTCCTCACCCACTCGATTACGATAGTCCAAAGGTGACGCTTCGGACGTGGGCTGCCCTGTTTAATTTTAAGGCCAATCATCGTGGGGTCATGGTGGTAGATCATGCGACAGGGAATCGCGATACTGATCCCGTCAAAATGGTGACATTGGTGACCTCGGCATATCCACACGATGCAGGAAGTAGTGATATGCACGTAGGGCTGATGGTCAAAGATGCCATATGGAAAGACGTCGTGACCGCGGAAGCACGCGTGGCGCAGTTATCCGATCTCGAACTCCCTGGGTACATCAAGGACCGCGTCACGGACGAAACTGGTGATGTGTCTGTCGCCCTCTTGCGTGAGCGTGCACTTCGAGACACACTCATGGCGCGACTCGACGAAGCAGGAGAAGGAGACACCCTCCGCATCATGTCGCGGGCGCTGGCCGATCGTACCATTATCGATGCATTGGTGCGGGCGTATTGGCGCGGGGCTGATATTTTGCTCCTCCTAGACCCGAATAGTCATGCTATGGGATATGCCAGCTATGGACTTCCCAATCGACCGGTAGCTCGAGAACTGCAGGCCCGCACAGAGGGCGGGATCACGATTCGTTGGTGCGATATTTCACCTGACGCGTGTGGGGCTAAGTTGGTGATAGGGGACACGGCGAGCTCTTCATTTATGATTGTGGGCTCCGCAAATCTCACACGGCGCGCACTTGATGCACGTAATTTGGAAATGTCCATTTTGGCAACCCGAGCCTCTCCCTTTCACGCATGGGAGGATGCGGTCGAATACTTTGACGATGTGTGGACCAATGCTGATGGTCATGTCACAGTACCGTATGAGGTGTATCAGGATACGACTTACTGGCGCACGCCAGTGTATCGCGTCGTTGAACGCACTGGAACTTTGCCCTACTGAGTATGATATACTCTGATTACTATGCGTATATTCATTAAATTATCTGGAGAAAGTTTGCGCGGGGCTCATCATGGAAGCACTGTGCAGTATGACGAGCCTACCCTCAGTGCCATTGTGACAGAAATTCGCACTCTCCTTGATGCGGGCCATCAGATTGGTCTGGTTGTCGGGGGAGGAAATTTGTTTCGTGGATATACGCTGACCGGAACGCTCTCGATTGATCGTCCTACTGCTGACTACATTGGCATGCTGGGTACAGTACAAAACGCATTGGTATTACGGGACTACTTTGGTTCCAAGGGAGTAGAGACACGCGTATCCTCGGCGATTACGATGCCTCAAATCTGTGAAGGGTATATGCCCAAGCGTGCACGGCGTCATATGGAGAAGGGGCGAGTCGTGATTTTTGCTGCAGGGCTAGGCGCACCGTATTTCACGACCGACTCCACTGCAGTTCAGCGCGCACTGGAAATGAAGGCCGACATCCTCATTATGGCCAAGCATGGGGTTAATGGTCTTTATAGTGCAGACCCTGAGAAGGATCCCCATGCAACATTCATCCCACACACGACCGCAAGCACCGTGCTCGAGCAAAATCTCAAGGTCGCAGATCTTTCTGCTATCGCACTTGCGAAAGAACATGGTCTTCCGATCAAGATTGTGGCAGTCGATCATATTGCGCGCGCGCTTGATGAGTCTGTCGGCTCGATTGTGGATCCAGTATAAAAAACGACAGAACAGAGTATTTGTCAATTTTCACCTCGCGTCTTGCACGCTATAATCAACCCCATGCTCACATCCAACGACATTCGCTCGCGATTTCTTGCTTTTTTTAAGGCACGCGGGCACGCTATTATCCCTTCTGCCTCACTAGTCCCACAGAATGATCCCTCAGTGTTGTTCAACACTGCCGGGATGCAACCCCTCGTGCCCTATCTTTTGGGCGCTCCACACCCAGCTGGGGTGCGACTCGCAGACTCTCAGAAATGTGTCCGCACCCAAGACATCGAGGAGGTCGGCGACAACACCCACGATACCTTCTTTGAGATGCTCGGAAACTGGTCACTCGGGGATTACTTCAAAAAAGATGCGATCCACTGGAGCTATGAATTTTTGACATCCAAGGAAGAGGGTCTGGGTTTAGATCCTAATCGCTTGTACGTCACCGTATTTGGAGGTAATGCAGATGCGCCTAAGGATGAGGAAGCATATGCAATATGGAAGGAAATTTTTGATACCGCATCCGTTCATGGCGAGCATATCTATTGGATGGATGGAGAATTGGCCAAGAAGAACTGGTGGAGTGCTGGTGATAATGGTCCCTGTGGTCCAGATACAGAAATGTTCTATGATGTGACGGGCAAGCACAACACCGGGATGACTCGCGAAGAGTATCTGTCTGCGGACGACAAGCAAGAGGTGGTGGAAATCTGGAACGATGTCTTTATGGAGTACCTCAAAGAAGGGGGAGTCGTGACGGGGAAGTTGCAAAAGCAGAATGTCGATACTGGTTCGGGATTAGAGCGTATCGTGATGGTGGTGCAAGGAAAGGACAATATCTTTGCGACGGATATGTTTAGTGGCATGATGCAGATTCTCCGCTCTGGTGCCACATCCTACAACGAACGTTCCGCGCGCATTGTGGCCGATCACATTCGGACCTCTGCATTTATGATTGCCGACGGCGTTGCGCCATCAAACACCGATCAGGGGTATATTTTGCGCCGACTACTTCGTCGCGCAGTCCGACATGCCGACACCCTCGGTCTCTCCACCGGCTTTGCTCCTCTCATTCAGGAGGTTGCCCGAGTATACGAAGGAGTGTACGACAATGTCACCACACAAGTCCCGGCGATTATTGCAGAAATTGAGAGTGAGGAAGCCAAGTTCAGGAAGACTCTAGAAGCAGGAATGAAAGAGTTTGAGCGTTGCGCCAAGACTGGCGCGGTAAGTGGGGTCGATGCAGCAACTCTCTATCAGACGTATGGGTTTCCATTCGAAATCACCAAAGAACTTGCAGACGAGCGCGGGATTCCTGTTGACGAAGCAGGATATCTGGCAGAAATGAAGAAGCATCAAGATCTTTCTCGCTCTGGGAGTGAGCAAAAGTTTAAGGGGGGTCTCGCCGATCACTCCGAAGAAACCGTGCGTTTGCATACGGCACACCATTTACTCCTTCGCGCACTGCAAATGGTCTTGGGCGATGATGTACACCAACGTGGATCCAATATCACTGCGGAGCGACTCCGCATCGACTTTGCCTACCCTCAAAAGATGACAGATGAGCAAAAGCGTGAAGTAGAACGCATTGTGAATGAGAAAATCGCCGAAGATTTGCCAGTCTTGCGCACTGAAATGAGCCTCGTGGATGCCGAGAAGTTGGGCGCAGAACATGAATTTGGTGCCAAATACCCCGAGCGCGTTTCTGTGTATTCGGTCGGACCCAAAGATGCCACTCCCGAGAATCCCAAGTTTGACGAGCGATTCTCTATCGAATTTTGTGGTGGCCCGCATGTCACGCACACGGGCGCACTATCCCACTTTCGTATCCAGAAAGAAGAAGCGGTGGCGCAAGGCGTGCGACGCATCAAGGCCGTTCTTGAATAGTCCACAGGACAAGGGTGAGATATCTCGGCAGGGAATAGATCGGCATGGTACAATACGTCCATGCCGCTGTTTCGTTCTAAGCCCAAAAGTGGTCAACATTTCATCATTGTGTTTGACATTGGTAGCGCGTCCATTGGTGGGGCGTTTGTCAGTGTTGACCCCACCCGCCCGCCCGAGATTATTTTTACGATTCGGCGCGATATTCCTTTTCAAGAGAAACTCAATTTTCAGCGTTTCTTGGACGCGATGATCAAGACGCTCGAAGAAATCTTTGTGGCGATGCAAAAGGCGGGTGGGGGAGTTGTGGTCGATCAAGCCTTTTGTGTGCTTGCCTCTCCATGGTATGCGTCCCAAACGCGCTTGGTGCGCTACGATCAACCTACGCCCTTTGTGGTGACTCCAAGCGGGCTCGACAAGCTCATTCAAAAGGAAATCGAAACATTTCGATCATCAAAGCTGTTTGCACATTCCAAGGTGGGTAACGTGGCTCCAGAAATCATGGAAGCTAACAACATTCAAATGAAGCTCAACGGCTACGAAGTCCGCGACCCCAAAGGCAAGAAGACTTCCGAGCTCGAAGTAGCACTGTACATCAGTATGATTCCCGCCAACATCCATCAGTCCATTAACGAGTCTATTCGGAAGTTCTGGCATCTCCCGTCTGTGCGCTTCTCTTCTTTTTCGCTCACTGCATACGATACGATTCGAGACATGTTTACCGAAGAGTCGTGCTTTCTCTTTATGGACATTTCTGGTGAGGTGACTGATATTTCTTTGGTGAAAGATCGCGTCCTCCTCGAGTCTATTTCATTTCCTGCGGGGAAAAATATGTTGGTCCGCGCCGTCGCCAAGGCTATGGGTTCGACCATCGAAGTGGCCCGATCTGAAATGGACCTCCATCTCGATGGGAAGGCCACCAAAGAGCACAGCAAGCAAATTGCCGATATTCTTGATAAGGAGACCAAGGAATGGAAATTATTTTTTGAGGATGCGCTCGCGCAGTTTGCCATCGAGTTCCCCATCCCGCGTTCCATCTTCTTTACCGCCGATGACAATGTCTCTGCCTGGTTTGAAGGAGCTATCAAGCAAGCCAATTTTGCGCGGTTTGCACAGGAAGACAGTCAATTTACTGTACGTTCTCTTGGAAATCAGTTTTTAAGTAAGTTTGTGCAAGTCCTTGAACCTGACGAAGCTGACCCATTCCTCTCCATTGAAACAATTTTTGCGAACAAACTCAATTCATTAAAAAAGTCCTAACATGCCCAAATACCTCATCCAAGACATCATTCCACCAGAGCGCCGTAAGCGCACGCTCCCCAAAGAGGAGACCGTGGTGCACCATGCTCCTGTCCAGCATGGAGAGCACCCTGTGGCCATCTCGCATACACCCAAGCCTGCTCATCGCACTGAAGAGACTTCTGTCGCGCATCATGCGAGCCATGCGACGCGTATCAAGCCACGGGAGCGCGAACCTGAACCAGAGTTCGAGGCTCATCGGGTGGCACCGCTTCATATTGCGCACCCCGAACCTCGCCCCAAGCACAAGAGCGATGAGGAGGAGGAAGAAGACGCCATTTCTACCCCTAAATACTTTGATGAAACACTCAATCCACCCACCCGCCAGCGCGGTGCGATGGTGCATCATTTAGGGACGACACCACCACCACAAGAGAGTGAGGGATCACTACGCAATTGGCTCCCATGGATTTTTGGATTCGCGGGCATGGTGGCACTCATTTTGTTTACCCTCAACTTCTTTGGGGGTGCGGTTGTGACGGTGACACCCAAGAAGGACACTCTTCCGCTGGATCTCAAGCTGAGTGCTTTCAAAAACCCCACTTCAACTGAATTACCTTTTTCTGTGATGCGCGTTGATCTCGAAGAGGCAAGGGAAGTGCCGGCCGTAGGAGAAAAAACGGTCACTGAGAAAGCAAGTGGGAAAATTGTCGTCTACAATACCCAGAATACGACACAGCGCCTCATCAAGAATACCCGATTCCAGAGCTCGGCAGGCAAGATTTATCGCATTACGGATTCGATCAATGTGCCTAAGGCTACGGTTTCAGGAGGCAAGACGACTCCCGGTTCTATTGAAGTCACCGTCTTTGCGGATGAAGCCGGGCCAGACTGGAATTCTGCCCCAACAGACTTCACTCTTCCTGGACTCAAGGGGTCGCCAACTTTTTCCAAGGTGTACGCGCGAAGCAAGGGTGCTATCGAAGGCGGAGCATCCGGAACAATCAAGAGTGTTTCTGAAGCAGATATGAAGACCGCACGCGATGAACTGCGTGTTCAACTAGAAACCAAGTTGCGTACCAAGGCAAGGAGCGATTTGGCTCCCAGTCAAATTAGCTATGACACCGGTATTATCGTAGAACTTGGTGAGCCAGCGCTTTCTAAACTCGAAGCCTCGGGGCCAGACAAAGCGGTCGTAGTTCAGAAAGGTACGCTCTACATGATTACCTTTGACAAGGAATCTCTCACCAAAACCCTTGTGGGTCTCCTCATCAATACATACAAGGGAGAATCCGTCATGATGACAAACCTCGAAGCACTCACACTGTCGGTACCCAAGATGTCCGGGACTGAGCTGTGGGAGCTCGATCGACTCGACATAGCGATGCAGGGGAATCCCGAACTGGAGTGGTCGATTGATGAAGCGGGAATCAAGAAAGCACTCCTTGGCATCCCTGAGAAGAATTTTAAGGTGATTATGGCGCAGTTTCCCACCATCGATAACGCTGAAGGCAAGGTGGATCCATTTTGGAAACGCACCTACCCGCTTGACCCAAGCGACATCAAGATTGTCGTCACCCCCACACCATAGTGGGGGTTTTTGGTCCTAAATTTAGGCGAAAATGAGAGGAGTCTGAAGATTAGACCACAGAAAACCCCAAAACAGCCTCTCCCATCCACATTTTTACCCAAATAGCGCTTGACCAAACTTTTTGCTTCTGCTAGTATCTGGTGACCATTTGACATGAGCGAAGAAAAGCAATCAGGAGCCACATTAAACGGAATTATCACAGAGGCTCTGCCCAACACCATGTTTCGTGTTTCGACCGAAACGGGAGCTGAAGTGCTTGCGTATCTTTCCGGGAAAATGCGCATCCATCGTATCAAGGTACTCGTGGGGGACAAGGTCATCTTAGAAGACAACCCCTACGGAGGAAAGTTAAGAATTATCAAGCGAATGTAGTAATGGATCATATCCGGCACGTTCCAAAGAGGTCGCAAGACCCCTTCTGTGTTCAGTGCTTAGAACAACCACCATGCGCGTCAAAGCATCCGTCAAAAAGATTTGTGCGAAATGTAAGTCGGTCCGTCGCCACGGAGCGTTGTACGTCATCTGCGAAAATCCTCGCCACAAGCAGAAGCAGGGATGATCACATATTTTACCATTCCATTATATAAGCCATCATCATGCGTATCTTAGGTATCACCGTTCCGGAACAAAAGCACCTGTGGGTAGGACTCACAGTCTTTTATGGCATTGGGTTCACCACCGCCAAGAAGATTCTTGCGGAAGCAGGGGTAGCGCCCGACAAGAAGCCGGGAGACATCTCGACCGACGAGGAGGCCAAGATTCGTAAGATTATCGAAGGCATCACCATCGAGGGAGACCTCCGCCGTGAGAAGGCAGCCAACATCAAGCGCTTGAAGGACATCCGCTCCTATCGCGGTTCCCGACACGCTCGCGGACTTCCATCTCGTGGTCAGCGTACCAAGACCAACTCACGTACTGTGCGTGGTAACGTGCGCAAGACGATGGGTAGCGGTCGCCGTAAGCTCGAGAAGAAGTAATTCCAGCCAATTTAACAACGTAAGCAACGAACAATGGGTAAGAAACGAATCGTCAAGAAGGCAGGAGGAAGCGTGGATCAGGGTCTCAAGGCCCGCTCCCTTTCCCGTGTGCCAAAGAAGAAGATCGTGCATGCGGTCCTCAACATTCAGTCCACCTACAACAACACGATCGTGTCCCTCTCTGACGCCGAGGGGAAGGTGCTCATGTGGTCCACATCCGGATCGCTTGGGTTTAACGGTGCCAAGAAGGGTACCCCGTTCGCTGCAGCCAAGATTGGTGAACTTCTCGCCGAAAAGGCCCAGCTCATGGGACTCAAGTCCGTCGACGCGGTCGTCAAGGGCGTGGGATCGGGACGTGAGTCGCCAATCCGTGCATTTATTGCCAAGGGTGTCGAGGTGACGTCCATCAAGGACAAGACCCCTGTCCCACACAACGGACCTCGCCCTAAGAAGCCTCGCCGCATTTAATCCCTTTCATCTACTGCCACCATGTCTTCAGATCCAAAATGTAAAGTCTGCCGTCGCGCCGGAGAAAAACTCTTTTTGAAGGGAGAGAAGTGCTTCACGCCAAAGTGTATTTTTGAAAAGCGCCCCACACCTCCTGGTAAGCCTCAGAATGAGCGCAAGCACCGGAGCATGATTACCGAATACGGTATTCAGCTCAAGGAGAAGCAGAAGATTCGCAACGTCTACGGAGTTTCAGAAAAGCAGTTTCGTGCATACGTGAAGGCTGCAACTACCGAGACCAGTGGCTCACCAGTGGACCACCTCTTCGAGAACTTGGAACGCCGTCTCGACAACGTAGTCTTCCGTCTCGGCCTCGCTGCTTCTCGCACACAGGCACGCCAGATGGTTTCTCATGGTCACTTTGTGGTCGGAAAGCGCAAGCTCACCATTCCATCATTCCGTGTATCTACTGGAGACGTCATCACCATCCGCGAGGGTAGCCGTGTGTCACCACTCTTCACCAGTGCGACGGAGAAGATGTCCAAGCACACCGCTCCTGCATGGATTACCACCGACCCCACTAAGCTCACTGCAGAGATCAAGGGTTCACCCAAGTACGACAAGAATGAGCTGTCATTCAACGTCCAGTCTGTCATCGAATTCTACAGCCGCTAGTCAATTCACCCTCACTCTTGTATAATTTTGCAAGTTTGTTACTAAGCAATAAAACCCAACGCTATGCCTGATCACAACGTCGCATTGCCATCGAAACCAAAGCCTGTCTACGAAGAGGGCTTTACGGGTGTCTACGAGATCGAGGGTCTCTATCCCGGCTACGGCCACACACTCGGCAACTCACTGCGCCGTATTATTCTCTCTTCGCTCCCCGGAGCAGCACTCACCTCGCTCAAGATTGATGGTGTGCTTCACGAATTCTCTACCCTCGACGGGATGAAGGAGGATGTGATTACTTTTATCTTGAACCTCAAGAAAGTCCGCATTAAGTTGCACACCGACGAACCCCAGACCATCACCCTTTCGGTTTCTGGTGCCAAGAAGGTCACCGCAGCCGACATCAATGCCACGGGCGTCGTCGAAGTCCTCAACCCTGACCAGTACATCTGTGAACTGACCGACAAGAATGCCAAGGTCGATGCAGAGATGAAGGTAGAGATTGGTCTCGGATATCTTCCCAAGGAAGCTATTCAAAAGGAAAAGGTAGAGATTGGTACGATTGCGCTCGACGCCGCATTTACCCCGATTCGCCGAGTGAACTATGAGGTAGAGACTATGCGTGTCGGTGATCGCACAGACTACAATCGTCTCAAGATTACCATCGAGACCGACGGTACCCTCACTCCCCGCCAGGCGATTGAGAATGCCATCGAAATCATGATTGTTCAGCTCAAGTCCATCATCGGATTCAAGGAAGAAGAGCTCATCAAAGAAGAAATGCCCGTGATGCCTCCAGCAGGCGAAGAGCCACTTCCAGAAGAAGTCGACACCGAATTTTTGAAGACGCGCATCGATTCCCTTGATCTTTCCTCCCGCACTCAGAATGCACTCTCTGCCGCCAACATCCGCACTGTCGGAGGACTGGTACGCAAGAAGGAAGAAGATTTGATGGAAATTGACGGCTTGGGTGAGAAGGGAGTTCAGGAGATTAAGCGTGCGCTCTCCAACTTCGGATTTACCCTCAAGCAGTAAGCGGGGCTTGCAATTTCGTTTTAGTCATGTAGATTTATCACCACCAATATGAGACACCATAATGCCAATAAGAAATTCGGACGACAAGCAGGACAGCGTGAGGCTTTGATGCGCTCTCTGGTGGTCTCTCTCGTGACTCACGAGAAGATCATGACAACGGAAGCCAAAGCAAAGGCACTACGACCGGCTATTGAGAAGATGATTACACGGGCCCGTGAGGACTCAGTCTCTACTCTTCGCCTCATCATGTCGCGCCTCAACAACAACGAAGCGATTGCCTCGAAGCTTATCAAGGAAATCGCTCCGAAGTACAAGGATCGCAAGGGAGGCTACACTCGTATTACCAAGCTCGGCGCACGCAGTGGTCGCGGTGACGCAAGTCCGATGGCAACCATCGAACTGGTTTAATTAAGGATCACGACCCAAACCATGGAATATCACATTAATGCAGAAGGGAAGTCGCTCGGCCGTGTGGCCACAGAGGCCGCATCGGTCCTCTTGGGCAAGAACACCACAACGGTCAAGAAGAATGCTGTCGCAGAGGTGACGGTGCGTATTTCCAACGCCGGACTCATTGCAGTATCCGACAAGAAGATGCGCCAGAAGCTCTATCACACGCACAGTGGCTACTTGGGCAACCAGCGCACCCTCACTCTCCGCCAGGTGGTGGAAAAGAAGGGTCATGGTGAAGCCATCGCCCGCGCCGTCAAGGGCATGCTCCCTGGCAATACGCTTCGTGACAAGCGCATGAAGCACCTCGTCATTGAGGACTAACCCTCTTATCTCTATTATGTCAACTGAAACAACGCTCAAACCAAAGGCCGCTCCCAAGGCATCATCCAAGTCGGGTGCACGCTACGTCGAGGCTGTAGGTCGTCGCAAGACTGCCATCGCTCGCGTTCGCGCTACCGAGGCATCCAAGAACTCGTTCAAGATCAATGATCGCGCCTTGGAAGAGTACTTTGGTACCGAAGAGCTCCGCGCTATCGTCTCTGCACCTCTCGATCGTGAGGGCGTCGTCGAGAAGTTTGCTGTCACCATCAAGGTGGTCGGAGGAGGGACTCATGCACAAGCAGAAGCCATCCGCCACGGACTCTCTCGCATCCTCGTGATGGGAGACCCAGAGCAGAAGTCAGAGCTCAAGAAGCTCGGATACATCCGCCGAGACCCTCGCAAGAAGGAGCGCAAGCACTTCGGTCTCAAGAAGGCACGCAAGGCATCTCAGTGGTCCAAGCGCTAGTCTCAAAACACACTTCACTCGAAGTGTGTTTTGTTTTGTGCCGTCCCTAGGAAACACTTCTCCACCCAAGCTTATACATAGGGTACCCCTATGTAAACACGTGCGTGTTGCAGTGGTGGGTAGGGAGAGTATAATGAATCTATCCATGGATGATTTTTTGAAAATGGATGTGTTCTTCGTTGTCACTACCGCAGTTGTGCTGTGCGTAGGGACGTTCGTGTTGGTGGCGCTGTATTACATGATTCGCATTCTCCGCAGTGTTGATCATGTTGCGCACAACATCAGCGAGGAAAGCGACCGTGTGCGTCAAGACCTTGTCGTCCTGCGCCAAAAGATAGCCGAAGAGGGGATGCGGGTGCGTCACTTCTCCGATTTTTTTGAATCAGTGACTGGGCGTTCGAGACAAAAGCGCAAGCAGACTCCTCGCGAGGATGCATCATAACTAGTTATCATTTATTTTTCACCATATGGCGAAACTCAACAACAAGCAGGTCGCAGTCGGACTCGGACTTGCTGCCGCTGCAGCAGCGGGCGCAGGATATTACTTCTTTGGTAGCCCCAAGGCTGCTACCAATCGCAAGAAGGTGCGTAAGTGGGCGACCGAGCTTGAGGCAAAGGTCAAGAAGAGTGCCAAGAAGCTCGAGAAGCTCGACAAGAAGGCATACGCTACTATCGTGGACGAATCCATGAAAGCATACCAAAGCATGAAGTCTGTGGATGCACAGGAATTGGCTCAGGCTGCCATGGAGCTCAAGGAGAACTGGAAGAACGTTGAAGCTGAACTTGCCCGCACGATGGGTTCGACGGCAAAGGTGGCCAAGAAAGAGGTGAAGTCTGCCAAGAAGGCCGTTGTCGCCACTGCAAAGAAGGTGGCCAAGAAAGTTGCCCCCAAGGCACCCGCCAAGAAGGCCGCTCCTAAGAAGAAGCACGCATGAGTTGTGATAATTGCCAGTGTGGTGCACAGACCGAGGAGAAAAAGCCCACTGTCTGCCCTCCACCCGGCACCTCGGTCGAGCTCGACCAAGACGGATTGTGCCCCTGTGGCAAACTCCTCGACCAATGCTGTCACAAGGAAGAGATTTTGGCAAAGCAAGCAGAAGATGCATCATAGCATCACCACACCACGCACTCGCGTGGTGTTGCTTTTGCCAGATGGCATCTGAATGCGTATACTTTGGGTATGGAACTCGCACTCTATCGCAAACATCGCCCAGCATCCTTTGCTGACGTGATTGGACAAGACGATATCGTCGCGACACTCACCCGCTCGGTCAAGGACAAGAAGTTTGCCCATGCCTACCTCTTTTCTGGTGGTCGCGGAACAGGAAAGACTTCGGTGGCCCGCATCTTTGCGAGCGCAATGGGGTGCACCGCAACCGACCTCTACGAAATAGATGGTGCATCCAATCGCAAAATCGAAGACGTGCGCGAACTGCGCGAGGCAGTGCACACCATGCCCTTTGAATCCCCCTATAAGGTCTATATTATCGACGAGGTGCACATGCTCACCAAAGAGGCATGGAACGCGCTTCTTAAGACCTTAGAAGAGCCTCCAGAGCATGTGATCTTCATCCTCGCGACCACAGACAAGGATAAAGTCCCCGACACCATCATTTCTCGCTGTCAGACCTTCACCTTCAAATCCCCAACCCTCGCCACGCTGACTGATTTTGTGACGCAGGTAGCCAAGAAGGAAGGAGTCACCTTACCCCGTGCCGCCTCCGAGATGGTGGCACTGTCTGGCGATGGATCGTACCGCGACGCACTTTCTGTACTCGAAAAAGTGCTAGTCACTGGGCGAGATGGAGCGCTCGATGTAGACACGGTGGCACGCATGGTGGGCGCCCCCACGCACGACTTGGTGCATCGCGTCCTCGTAGCCATTGATGCCAAGGCTCCTGGCGATGCCTTGCGTGCGGTGCGTGAAGCGGTGGCGGAGCATGTGTCGATGCCGGTGTATCACAACATGATCATCGAGCACATCCGCGCGGTACTCCTCTTGCGCTACGATACAACCATGGCAGGGGAGATTCGCACGCAGTATGGTGAAGATGCACTTCGTACGCTTCAGCAGTTTGCGGAATCACCCAAGCGGGATATCAACTCGCACACCCTCTTGGCATTTTTGGATGCCACCCCATATTTGGGACATAGCGCCAACCCTGCGCTCCCTATCGAGCTTGCAGTGATTCGTGCTGTCGGTGACCAGGCAGGGGGAAAGTAGGGATTGACACTATACATATTTGTGGGTATAGTTGTGGGAGAGTTCCACAACAAGGAGTCCCCAATGGACCAAACTACCCCTGTCAGTGTCGGCACCGAAATGATCTATGCACGGGATCTTTCCCCGTACACCGTGCTTGCCATCTACCCTGATGGACGTCTGTACGTCCAACGTACTTTGGTGACCACGCTTGGTCCAGAGTGGTTCAGTCGGCAGATGATTGCCGGCTCGTGGGTGTATGTGGAGCTGAGTCCGACCACGGCCCGCGCCGGGAGTATCATCAGACATGCCTCTTGGAAAGGAGCGTTTGTGGTGGTGGCCTCCCCCGAGCACAATGCCGATTTCACGGTCATGCAGTCCCACATCGTGGACGACCGATCGGATTGGTCTCTCGCATACCCGACACCCGTGCCTGGCACTCTCGCCTGAGCCTTCCACACACAACGCCCCTCTCGGGCGTTGTTTTTTCGTTAGAAAATGATAGCATAGAGCGACTGGAGGGGAGACCTTCCAATATATTGCGGGATCGTCTAATGGTAGGACAGAGGCCTTTGAAGCCTTTAATCTTGGTTCGATTCCAAGTCCCGCAGCAATCCGCTCAAAATTCTCTGAAGAGAGAATTTTGATATGCGGTTGCTTGTAGGACTTGGAATCGAAAGACGGAGGCCGCGAAGCCGTCTCTGCGTCCTCGCGGAGGCGAGGCCGAGTCGGGGTCGAGAGTACTTAGGATTTTGGGTGCAAGCAACCTCAAAATACTTAGTAACTCGTGACCGCAGCCAAGTCCCGCAGCCAACTTGAGATAGGTTCGAAAAACGCAGATAGGTAC
>JACCDX010381118.1_pt1 | contig 28272 bp, 28 predicted proteins | sample 7449681 | NCBI WGS metagenome assembly JACCDX01 (sample SAMN15323450, study PRJNA562643) | freshwater metagenome | isolation source: river surface water | place: USA:Blue River Watershed | collected 2017-08-18
AAATATGAGTATTAAAAATGGCACCGATTTCTTGAGAAATTTTGGCCACTTGCTCTAAATTTTCTGGAGAGACCGTATAAGTGGAATGTGGTTGAGCAACTAAAGGAATATATTCTCCACCAATTTCGTCAATTACTTTTTTCCAATTTTGTAAATACTCAATTCTTTTATCCCAATTCAATCCATCCGGGCCTTCAAAATCAAAAAATACTGGACCTATTGCATGTCTTAAACCAACTTCTACTGCACCTTTGTGTGCCATATGCGGATGTAAATACATATCAAGAGTGCAAGTAGTTCCGCCCAACAAAGCTTCTAAAGCTCCTAACTTTGCACCAATATAAGTTCCCTTTTCATTCATAATTCTTGCTTCTTCAGCCCAAACTTTTTCTAAGAATCCTTGTAAATCAACATCTTCTGCAATTCCTCGTAAAAGAGTCATTGGAGTATGCGTGTGGGTATTGATTAAACCGGGCATTACTAAATGATTTGAACAATCAATAATTTTTTCAGATTCAAATGATTGAGTCTGATCAGATGAAATAATGTTAACAATTTTTTTGTCTTTAATTATGATACTTATATTTTTTAGTACTTCAGAAGTTTTATTTACGGTTAAAGCTATTTGAATATTATGAAGGATTAAATCTACTTTTTGGCTCATTTACTTTTCTACCAATATTTTTGCTGCTTCATCCAAAATCTTTACAACTGTTTTTGCAGAATCCGAAACAACTTTTTGAACATCTTCCATAGTAATTATTTCATTACTTAAACCAGCGCCAGGATTTGCCACTATACAAATCGCAGCATATTTAATTCCTTTTTCTACTGCTAAAACGACTTCAGGTACACCTGTCATTCCAACCATGGTTATCCCAAATTGTTTTGCCATTTGAATTTCTGCTTTTGTTTCAAATCTTGGTCCCTCAAAACCACCGTAAATACCACCATCAGAAATTTCTATACTTAAATTTCTTCCTGCTTGTAACAAGACTTTTCTTAAATCTTGATCGTATGGTTCATTCATATCTATATGATTAACGCCATCTTCACCGTCATAAAATGTTAAAATCCTATTTTTCGTGAAATCAATAAAATCATTCACAACTTGAAAGCCACCAACCGGAACTTTTTCATCAAGTCCGCCACAAACATTTACTGCCAAGATTTCTTTTACACCCAAATCAAACAATGCTTGAATATTTGCTCGGTAATTTATTTTATGTGGCGGAACAGAATGTTTTACTCCATGTCTTGTTAAGAAATAAGTTTCGCGACCATGCCAAGTTCCATGTGTAACTTGAGCAGAACCATATTTAGTTTCAATAACTTTAACTTCGCTATTTTCTAATGGGGAAAGTGAATAAAAACCAGTTCCTGCAATTATTCCTAAAGGTGATTTCATTTTTTGTGTAAATGACTTCCATCAAATGCGTCGGGTAATAATTCACTCAATTTTTTTGGTCCATCATTATGGTCAATCATTAACTCACCGCCGCCATGTTCTTGAAGTAATTGTCTACATCTGCCACAAGGCAATAAAATTCCTGGCTCTGGTCCAACACACGAAAAAGCAATCAATCTTCCGCCACCAGTTAGTGCAAGTTGAGAAACTAAACCACATTCAGCGCAAAGAGTTAAACCATAAGATGCATTTTCAACATTGCATCCTGTAACAATTCTTCCATCGTCAACTAAGGCTGCTGCGCCAACTGGAAAATTTGAGTAGTTTGCGTAAGCATTTTGTTGAGCTTTCTTTGCTTGGTTTCTTAACAATTGCCAGTCAATATTTGTCATAGTTATCTAAGACTACGCTCTTTATCTTTGAAATTTATACCCAATACTTAAATTAACGAATTTATTCGCTGAATTAAAGGGTTCTGTGTCAATTCCTCTTTTGTTCTCAAAAGCGCAATTGAAGTTCTTCTCCTCCAAATATCCTCAGGCTTTTGAACCAGTTCATTTTGAGCAATAAAGAGAGCTTCGGCGAATGTTAAATCTAGTTCGGGAAAAATTCTAACTCGATTTTGAGGATCTTGTTTCATAATTTCTAATATTTTGAATGATTCACTTCCATGTCTTCTCCAAATTGCAGGAGCTATAACTTCAACATCGTTTTCAGTTACCCCAATGAGTTGTTTAAAATCAGATTCGAATGTATTAAATATTTTTTGATCATCTTCGCCATACCATTTTTTAACTTTAGGTATTGAAATCCCAAGCTTTCTTACATAATCAACAACTTCTTCACCAACATTTACACAATCTGTTAATTTTCCGCCAAAAATTGTAATAATTTTACTTTTCTTGTTTACTTCGATTTCATGTTTTCTTGAAAGTGCTGTCCATTCAATTTTTGAAACATCTTTTTTTCCTTTAACAACCAGAGGTCTTACCCCACATCTTTCCGAGATAATGTCATCTTTAGTTAAAGGTTTAACTAGATTTAAGCAACGGTTTGCTTGTTCTAAAACAAAATCTCTGTCTTCATCAGTAACTTCACTGATTGGATTTTCTACTCGTGTGTCTGTTGTGCCAATCACACTTCTATCTTGCATAGGTATTACGTAAAACAATCTTCCTTTGTCATCAAAAAAAGCTAGTACTCGATTATTTGTAGTTAATTTAGGTACAACTAAATGTATTCCTTTTGATAATGCTAATTGATGCAAAGTTTGATCATGAAACTTTGATGTTAGATCCTTTCCAAAGGGTCCACCTGCATTGATAACAACATCTGCATTTAATTGAAATTCTTCACTTGATAATTCATCTTTCAAAAATAATTTCCAATATCCCTCTTCATTTTTAGCATCAAGCATTGATACATAATTTGCAACTGCAGCACCGTGTTCTTTAGCATTTTTTACAAAATCCCAAACAAAACGTGCATCATTATCAATCAATAAAGCATCGTCGTATCGAACTGCGCCTTTTAAACCGTTGGAATTAATTAGATTTTCAACTTCAGATGTTTCTTCTGGAGAATAAACTTTGGGAGGTTTGGTTTTGAATCTTCCCAACGCCCAATAAAGAATTGTTCCTAAGGCTCCTAGAAATCTTCCAAAAGGTGCCGTTGGACCAATCGCTGCAAGAAATGAAATTGCTTTAATTCGATTTGGAAATGCATCGAGCAAATGATTTCTTGATCCACATAAATTCCAAACCAAAGGTATTTCATAAGTTTGTAAATATTTAATTCCGCCCCAAACCATATTGGAAGATTCTTGACTTGTGACTCCAGCGAAATCACCTCGATCAATCAAGGCGACCTTTACTCCCCCGGCTGCTAAAGCTGCTGCAGAGACTGCTCCATTTATCCCAGCTCCAACAATTGCAACTTGAAATTTTTTATTTTTGAGGTTACTTATGTGATGCTGTCTTGACTCCAAGTTTGCCTCACATTTTCGAAGATATTTACAAATACATCATATAGTTAAGTTTTAGACTCTTCAATTCAAAAAGTTATCTAAATGAAATCGAAAAGTTAAATGATTGTTATCGTGTGAAAATTGCAATAAAACCTGATAAATGAAAGTATTAATTAAAATCATGGGAGATTAGATGAATAAGAGAATAAGCATTTTAAGCACTCTATTTGTATTTTTTGCTCTTTCTGCTTGTGGTACTTCTTCAACAATTTCGTCAAGTTCTAGCGATGCATCTATGCCCATGGCAGGTACAGAGATTTTGATGGATAACAAAATGGCTACTGCTGTTGATACCCGCTCAGTAATAAAAACAGCGTCACTTGGAGTTCGAGTAAAAGACATACAAAAATCAGTTGATGAAGCAACTTCAATTGCAAAAGAATTTAATGGTCAGGTTGACGACTCTTCGATATATAAGAATCCTGGAAATAATGAAATAACTAGTGCAAATTTAACTATTAGAGTTCCTGCAGAACAATTAGAAAATGCTATTGAAAAATTAAGATCTATTGGGGAAGTTGAAAACTACTCACTTTCATCATCTGATGTGACTATGCAAAAGGTTGACCTTGAGGCAAGAATTTCATCTCTTGAAACATCAATTGCAAGATTTAAGGAATTAATTACAAGTGCTACAAACGCATCTGATTTGATCGCAGCTGAAAGCGCTCTTGCAGAAAGACAAGCAGAATTAGATTCCTTGAATGCTCAAATGAAATATTTGAGCCAACAAGTTGAAATGTCTGCAATTTATATTTCTATGTATCTTCCTGAATATCTAAACACAGTAAAGCCACTTGGGTTTATTCAAGGAATTGAAAAAGGCTTTTACGCAATCCTTAATTTAATTATTAATTTAACTTCAATTATCGGACTTGTAATTCCTTGGCTACTACTCCTTGCCTTACTGGTAGCAATTTACAAAGTAATTCAAAAAGTACGTAGACGATAATTATTTAATTTAAATATAATTAAATAATGTATTCAAAGATACTTGTGATAGGTGAAGCCTTAATTGACGTAGTTCATTCTCCTGATGGTCAGATACAAAAAATTGTAGGAGGATCCCCTGCTAACACAGCGGTTGCTTTATCAAGATTAGGTGTAGATACTTTCATGAAATCACGAACTTCAAGTGATGAATTTGGAACAATAATAAGACAATATTTAGAAAGTGAAAATGTAAATTTAAGTTTGGGTGTTATTGCAAAAGAACCTTCAACAGTTATTAAAGCTTTTATACAAAATGATAGATCTGCTAAATATGAAGCTAATTTAATTGGTGCATCAGACTTTGGATGGAACTTTAACGAACTTGAATTTGATCAAAGTAACTTTTCTTATGTTCATTTAGGATCTCTCACTTCTTATGTAGAACCTGGAGCTTCACATGTTGAAAACTGGTTTAGCAAATTAAGAAAAGAAACTCAATTATTACTTAGTTTTGATCCAAACATTCGTCATCCACTAGATGGACAAAAAGCTGAAGAAGTAAGAAATAGGGCAAAAAGACTTTGTTCTATTTCTCATATTGTTAAAGCTAGTGATGAGGATTTTGAATGGATTGCACAAACTAATAATTATCAAGAATTCGCTAGAAAACTTATAAATACTGGAACTGAAATCGTAATTATAACAAGAGGTAAAAATGGTGCTTGGATAATTACAAGTGACGAAAATGAATTTGAAATTCCCGCGCAAATAATTGAAGTAGAAGACACAATTGGTGCCGGTGACACTTTTTCAGCAGCTTTTCTTGCTCAATTAATTGAGAAGGAAATAACTACACTTCAAAAATTAAAAAACTTGAATAAGCATGAATTAGAAGTCATGCTTAAGAATTGTGCCCATGCATCAGGTGTGACTTGCTCAAGACAGGGCGCCAATCCTCCTTCTAGAAATGAAGTTAATTGGTAACATCTAGTCACCTAGAAAAGGATTTAATTTGAGCACAGCTATATCTTCTCCTTACGTAATTGATTCAATTTGGGAAAAATCTAAAAGTTCAGCATACGTACAAATTGGTGCACTTACGCTTTTAACAATAATTAGCGCACAAGTTGTAATTCCACTTCCTTTTACTCCGGTGCCTTTAACACTGCAAACTTTTGCAATTTTGTTTGGAGCAGCAGCAATAGGTCCATACAAATCAACAATTGCTCAATTCTTATATTTACTTATCGCAGCAGTTGGCTTTCCAGTTTTAGCATCCGACAAAGGTGGAGTCGAAGCACTTTTTGGTGCGACAACCGGTTATCTGATTGCTTTTTTGGTAGCAAGTTTTGTTGTTGGATATGTGGCAAAACAATTTTCTACTCGTAAATTTATTAATGTTTTGGTTGGTTTCTTTTTAGGTACTTTTCTGATTTATTTTTTTGGTGCTACTTGGTTAGCCTTTTACACCGGTAATGGTTTAGCTTATGGAATTTCTAAAGGAGTAATTCCTTTTATTTTTGGTGACATATTAAAAGCTCTACTAGCAGCTTCATTATTACCATTTACTTGGAAAATAATTAAAAAGTAATGGAGTTATTGCTTGCACTTTTTGCAGGAATGGCAAGTGGTTTCTTAAATGTTGTTGCAGGTGGAGGAACTCTAATAGTTTTTCCAACTCTTGTTGCTTTAGGACTTTCTCCACTAGTGGCAAATGTTACGGCCGCTGTTGGAGTTTTCCCGGGATCACTTGCTGGAAGTTGGACCTACAGAAAATTATTACTAGAAAACAAAAAATTAGCTTTTCTTTCCGTAATATTCATGCCCGTCTTTTCCTTTTTTGGCGCACTATTACTTCTTAGATTGCCAGAAAAGAATTTTGAATTTATTGTTCCTTTCTTGATTGGAACTGCGGGATTATTGGTAGCAATACAACCGTTTGTTTATAAGTTATTTCCGAAAAAAAGTAAAAATGTATCCCTTAAATTAATTATTCCAGGATTTATCATTTCAGGAATTTATGTTGGGTATTTTGGTGCTGGCACAGGGGTGATTCTTTTGGCAGTTTATGGCTTAGCGGGATTAGCCAACATTCAACAAGCAAATGGGTTAAAAAATCTAGGTTCAGGTGCCGGAAATGCAGTAGCAGCATTGATATTTATTCTTTCTGGATTAGTTGTTTGGAAGTTTGCTTTATCTGTTGCAATTGGTTCAATTATTGGTGGAGTTTTAGGAGGAAGGATTGCTCAAAAATTAGATGCCTCGATTTTTAGACTTATAATTTTATTCATTGCAGCTTTTGCTGCAATTTACTTGTTTATTCAAACAAACTAAATTCCAAAAAATCGACCTACTTGCCAACCCATTTGTTCAATTAAATTTATTGCATCAATTCTTAAGTACCAAAGATTTTTAAATCCTTTTATTCCATAATGAGCGCCTTGTTCAAATCCACCAATAAGGCCTTCAAGTGCTGGAGATTTAGAATTATTTATTTTAATTCTGATTTCCTCCATGCTATGAAAAATCACTTCTTTCGATGCTTCTACTCTTTCTCCAAATAGGTTCAAAACATTTGATATTTGTAAATCAACTTCTGGAAAACCTAGTTTTTTATTCAACTCTTTAATAACTTCTCTCGATGTTCTCTCATTGGCAAATAAAAACAATGCAATTGCTAAAGGAACTATTTGATTAGCTTTAGAATTAAGAAGGTAATTTTGGTTTTTCCTTTTTACTTTCCATAATGGATGATTTTTCATAAAATTAGAACAAATATTATTTATATTGTCTTTATTATCACTTATAAATCTTGGTTTAAGTAATATTTCAGTCCATTCATCCCTTGCCTTAAGAAGACAATTTGATATTTCAGTTATACTCAATTTTTTATTCTTCCTAGCACTAACAATTAGTGCATCGATTGCAAAGAGAACTAATTGAAAGTTATGACTTATTAATGAATCATGAGGTGGAGCAGTAATTCCTTTTTCTCCATAAATACTGGTAATTTCTTCCTTACTTTTACCTTGTAAACAACTTCCCATTACATCACCAATCGCAGCCCCCATTAATGCACCAAGAATTCGATCTTGCTTTGAATTAGGCACAGGTTTAGTGCGAAATAAAGATCTTGCTAAATTCGGACTTTGGTAACTCATAAGAACCACCTTTAGTTACCCAATAATAAAATATATTTTTAATTTTATAAATTAATAATTTTAAGTAAGTACCTAATTTGGTATGTCTGAATTTATACTAAAGATAAGATTCCTGCGGCAACAAATGCAAAACTTATTCCAAGATATTGAATAAGTCTTAATTTCTCTCCTAAAAACGCTGCTGCCAAAATCACTGTTGCTGCCGGGTATAAAGAGGCAATAACTGCATTAATTGAAACAGAACCTTGGTAGGCAGCAATTACAAAAACTGCATTAGCGCTTGCATCTAACGCACCAGAAATTAAAACGAGTGACAACGTTTTCGAGTCATAGCCAATTTTTAGTTTTTCCTTAATTTTTACAAAAAAGAAAATAATTACTAAAGCAGAGGAAGTTGCCCTGGCAAATACTAAAGTCCACATTCCATTTGCTTCAGATGAAAATCCAACTATCGAAAGAAAAGTACCTATCAATAATCCAGAAAGTATTGCTAACGCTAGACCTTTTCCACTTACGATTAATTTACTTCCAGTTGGAGAAGTCTCAAGACTTACTAGGAACACAGAAATTATTGCAAGTCCAATACCTATCCATGCCAACCAAGTTAAATTTTCACCAAAAAATATTCCGGCAATAATGGGAATCATTGTTGAAGCAGCTGCTGTTACAGGACTCATAACTCCCATTGGTCCAATTGCAAGTGCTACGTACAAAAATCCCATCGCCAAAATTCCAACTAATCCTGCAATTAGCCCTAGATAAATGGCTTGATCAGAAATTGTTCCTGGCAACATAAAGGCATAGATCAATAGAAAAAATAAACCAGCAGGATAAGACAATACTAAAACTTTTACAGCAGAAATTTTTTTACTAACAAAACCACCAAAAAAATCAGCAGTACCCCACATCAAACTAGAGATGAGTGCTAAAAATGCTGACATGAAGTATAACTTATCAGGTTTGTCTGGCAAAGTAGTTACATGGCTTTAACTTTGATCCAGAAATTTGAAAGTAATCTTGATTTAAATCAACTAAAAAAAGTTATTCAAAATGATGAATTTCAGAAACAAAGAAATAAAGAGACTAATTTAATAAATTATGAAATACAATCGAATATAACTTCGCAATTTACCATTAAAAAAGTTTTAGAAATAGATTTAGCTTCAAATATCTCAGCTATGGTATCTAACCCTTTTGAAATTACAGAAGTATGGAACTTAGAAGAGAAAGATAAAATTTTAGTTATAATAAAAATACCTAAAATTCAGACAACAATTGAAGTTGAATTAATAAAAAATGGCAAAAGTGAATTTCAAGTTAAATCAGAAATAAAATCAACTGTTTTTATGATGGGAAGTTTTGTCGAAGAACATGTAGCAAAATTTTGGAAGAAGTTGGTCCAAAAAGACTTTCAACTACTTACTAGTTGGCCAATTAATCAAATTTAGTATTAAAAATACTTTCCAATTCAAACTTGGTACTTTCATAATCAACGTGCAAAACTCCTATCATTCCTAACTCACTGGCGCCTTTAATATTGTGAACTAGATCATCTACAAACACAGATTCTTCTGGGTTAACTTTTAACAGATCTAAAGTGTGATGGAAAATCTCAGGATCAGGTTTACGCATTCCCACCTCGCCAGAGATAACAACTTCATCAAACATTTCATCCCAACCATTTCTAGGATAATTATTCCCCCAGGAATTAGAAAGTAATGCAGTTTTAAAACCCATTTTCTTTGCTCTATGAACAAGTCCATTCATGTCAGGAGCATGCTCAAAAAAATCAAACATTCTTGACAGCAAACCTTCTTGTTCAACTTCAATATTTCCAAGTGTTTTTAATGCATGAGCTAATTCTTTTTCAAAGTCAGGAACATTCATTTCGCCTTTTTCTAGGGCATGAATGGGATTAATTCTTAATTCTTTTTCAGCTTCAGGTCCAAGCCAATCGTTAAAAACTTCGTAATAAGTTTGAAGATCTATATTTTCTTGTTTGGTCCAATTGGTCAACATATGATCTAAACCATTAGTTAAAACTCCACCCCAGTCAACAATGAGCGCTTTTGGCAGAATCAGACTCTTAGACATATGTACTACTTTAGTGCCTAACTTGCAGACTTTAGTTTTCTATTACCTTTCTTTGCAACAAAATTAAAATTCATTAAATAACTTGCTAATAGGTTGAATGATTCTGTTACGTTTCTATTCTCTTTATTTACTACTTCTTGAGCTTTCAACCAATATTTTGCAAAAAGTTCTATATCCTCTTCCACTTTTATTATATTTTCAATAACTGTCCATCTTAGCAAAATATCATTTATTAAGCTTTCATACTTTTTACCTAAATATATTTGATTTACTCTATTTAGAACTATGAAAGGTTCTAGGGTGCTAATTTCTTTAAGTATTTCTAATTGTTCATTACATCTAATCAATGAAAGTGGATTTGCTTGCATAACATAAATTATTTTGCTTGATATTCTCAAAACTTTTGGTATATGATCAAATCTTTTAAAAAAACCTTGATCAAAATTATCTTTTTCTAATTGATCTGGCAAAACTGAACTTAAATCACAAACTATATTTGCATAATTTTGACTTGCAAATTTTAAAACTTCAATTAGTCCAGTAGTTCTTAATTCAGGCCATCTTTTTGAATTAGAAATTCCAGTCATTACATGTAGATTGTGTGAAACTTGAAAAATATTTTTATCAAAGTTTGATTTTGATAATTTTCCATACATGGCATCGTGAATTGTTGAAGATATACCAGGAATTTCACTAACGATACTTAAACTAGAGGCAATTGAGGGAGCTATTGAATCTAAATCCAATAACAACGTGGGTTGATTGGCTTGAGCCAGACAAAATGCGGTGTTTATCGCAACAGTGGTTCTACCTGGGGCACCATGATTTCCCCAGACAGAAATTAAACCAGGAATAGTTTCTTCCATTGGTTTTTCCGGTTCTTTTGACTTTAATAAATCAACTAACTGCAATGCAGAAGTTTCTACATCTTTATAATTTATGCCTTGAGTATATTTAAGACCAAATTTTTTTAATTTCTCAAATTGATCTAAATCATCTATTTGATAGACCCCAATAATTTTGATCTGATTTTGATCTATATGTTTAATAGTTTCTAAATTAAGAAGTGGAAAATCAGTACTAATAACAACGACTGCAGAATTATTGGTTTGGATACATGAAATTAAATCGATAGCGTCAATACATCTTCTTTTAATAACTAAACTAGAATCTTCATTTAAGTTGCTTATTAACTCTAGTTGCCAAGCTTGGTCATTCAAACCTAAAATAATTTCAGTTTTCAATTTGAACTAAATCCAATCCTTCGGTTCTTGAAGAATTAATTAAAGTTGCAACTAAGTCTTGTGGTGTCGCGACTACAACAGTGGAAACTCCTCCAAAATTAGTGTTTAATTCATCAACCCAAACTACTGAAATCTTTGGAATCAGAAGTGCTGATGAATTTGTTAGAGGATCACTAAACCAAACATCGACTTCATCATTTTCTTTCAAATTAGGGGGTAAGTGTCCATTAGGTATTTTTAGAGAAACATTTCTAAATGTTGATCCTTTACCAATAAAGCTTTCTGCAATCAATTCATTTGAATTGATAACTTTTTTTGCAAATAACCCAACTGGATTTTTATCTTGCTCAAGATAACTCTTATTGATATCTCCCAGATCTAATGCTTTTAGTTCTACATCTGTACTTTTTATGACCTGGCCTATCGGTATGGGTTTTTTTGCCACCCAATAATTAGTTCTTTTTTTTGCGTTTTCTGCAGAGAAATATAGATTGCTGACTGTAATACTGAAAACAATAAATGCTGAAATGACATAGATCATTTTGTAATTTTTTATTTTAAATCCCAAGGTTTTTTTCATTTACTAAACACTTCTAGTTCACTTTTATATTTGACCCACGAAATTGCTTCAGTATTTAATGTTATTTTTTCCCTATTATTTACTAGATCAAAATGATCATTAAAGAAATTATTCAAAGTCCCTGAAAAACAAAGTTGATTTATCAATTTAATTTGCACATTAATTTTATGTAACATTAAGTCTCTTAAACTTGATTTAAGATTCCACTTTTCTTCAAATCGTGTTAATTTTGAGTTAGAATTTTTTAAATTATTCACACCTAAAATTTGATTTACTTTGATTAAATATTTATATTCATTTTCTTCAACTAAAATATGTTCCTTAAATACTTCCACTATCTTTGCCGTCAAGATAAGCTCAGTGAGAAAAAATTTTTTAAATTGTCTGGTGTGAGATTTTAATCTATTTACCAAACAAACTTGATTAAATTCGGTTCTAGTTTGAGACTCAAATAAGGCATCGTCTTTCTGTAACAGATATGAATGGGCTTGAATCTCAAGATTTCTCTCAAGTTCATTTAAATAGAAGTAATTCATTTAGTAATTTTTACTAATTATCAAATTAACTTCTACTAAATTGGGGCAAATTTTACCCATTAATTTACAAATTCTATATTGACTTTAAGTTAAAAATAGTTCATTCTACTAACTCATATATTTAAGGAGTGAGAGTGAAAATAATTCCTCTGCATCAAAATTTTGATTCAAATCTTTTGTTAAGAATCAAGCCAGAAGCAATTTATAATGATAATTGGATTCAAGACGAGCTTAATTTTGATGAGTTTGATTCAGTAATTCCATTACCGATCAATACTTTAATCTCTAAAGGATTGCCAGAGCCAAAAGCCTGGACTAAACAACTTGTCACAGGAATAGCGGAAGTTTTAATCGGTGAAAGACCAATTTTTCAATTAATGCGATGGGTCTCATTTGATGTCTATCTGGAAATAGATAAAAACATCAAGCAAAGAAACAATAAAAATAGTCAAAGAATTAGACCATTGATTCGAAGTGTCCACATTGATCAAACTAGTGAAAATGTCGTTCAAGCAATTGCAGTAATTCAAAAAGGTAAACGAGGAAGAGGAATGGGAATTAGACTTGAAGCAGAAGAAGATCGTTGGCGTTGCACCGAACTACTTGTTGCCTAATTTAATTTCCGCTAGCTCCATGGCAACGTTTATATTTTTTACCTGACCCACAAGGACAAGGCTCATTTCGTCCAACTTCAGTAACTTTTGATTGGGAAACTGTTTTAACATTTTCAGAATTATCAAGTGTTGGCGCTGAATATGAAAGATTTTGTTTTTCAACCTTGGTGAAGCCTTTAGCCTCAATATCTTCCTTATTGTCTTGCACTTGTACTTGAGCATTAAATACAAAGCCAACAACTTGTTCTTTGATTGCATCCATCATGGCAACAAATAAGTCATAACCTTCTTTTTGATATTCCACTAATGGATCTCTTTGACCCATTGCTCTTAAACCAATACCTTCTTGTAGGTAATCCATCTCATAAAGATGTTCGCGCCATTTACGATCTAAAACACTTAAAACCACTTGTCTTTCAAGTTCTCGCATAACTTTAGGAGTCAATAAAGCTTCTCTAGTTTCATAAGCTTGATTTACGTCTTTTAAAAATGCTTCAAGAAGTATTTCTTGATCAATTGATCCACCATTTTGTTGTTTCAATGCCTCGATAGAAACAGCCACTGGATATAAGTTGCGAAGAGCGTTAAATAATTGATCTAAATCCCACTGTTCCGGATAGCCTTCGCTAGTAGCAGCTATGACATAGGCTCTGATGGTTTCCTCTATAAATTCTTTTATTTGAGGAGATAAATCTTCTCCCTCTAGTACTTGTTTTCTTTCCTCATAAATTACTTGTCTTTGTTTATTTAAAACTTCGTCATATTTCAAAACATTTTTTCTTATTTCGAAGTTTTGTTGTTCAACTTGAGTTTGAGCATTTCTGATCGCATTTGTAACCATTTTTGCTTCAATTGGTACATCATCAGGCACATTAAATCTTCTTAAGAATGCATCAACTAAATCACCCTTGAAACGTCGCATTAATTCATCTTGCAAAGATAAATAAAATCTTGATTCTCCAGGATCTCCTTGGCGACCCGAGCGTCCTCTTAACTGATTATCTATACGTCTTGATTCATGTCTTTCTGTACCTAAGACATACAGTCCACCTAGATTTGCAACTTCATCATGCTCTTGTGCAACTTGCTGAGTGGTTATTTTTAATTCTTCTAAATATGCGTGATTGTATTGTTCTAAATTTTCTTCTGGATCTAAACCTTTTTGAATTAAAGCAGCATTAGCAAGAAATTCAGGATTTCCACCTAACATAATGTCGGTACCACGTCCTGCCATATTTGTTGCAACCGTAACTGCACCTTTTCTTCCAGCTTGCGCAACTATGGAAGCTTCTCGAGCGTGGTTTTTCGCATTTAAAACTTCATGAGGAATTCCTCTTCTTTTTAATAAACCACTTAGATATTCGCTTCGTTCCACACTTGTAGTACCAATCAATATTGGTTGACCTTTTGCATAACGGGTAGCTATATCTTCAACTACTGCATTAAACTTTGCTTCCTCAGTTCGATAAATCAAATCAGAATTATCCAAACGAATCATTTTCTTATTTGTTGGAATTGGTACAACACCTAATTTATAAATCTTGTCAAATTCTGCAGCTTCTGTCATTGCAGTACCGGTCATACCTGAAAGTCTTCTATACATGCGGAAATAATTTTGCAAAGTTATTGTCGCAAGTGTTTGATTTTCTTGTTTGATTTCAACATTTTCTTTAGCTTCTATTGCTTGATGCATTCCCTCGTTGTATCTTCTGCCTTGCAAAATACGACCTGTGTGTTCATCAACAATTAATACTTCACCGCTCATGATCACATAATCTTTATCTTTTTTAAATAATTCTTTTGCTTTCAACGCGTTATTTAAAAATCCAATTAAAGGTGTATTTATTGATTCATATAAATTATCGATATTAAGCATTTTTTCTACTTTTTCAATGCCAACTTCCAATACTCCAACAGTTCTTTTCTTTAAATCAACTTCATAATCTGTGCCAGCTTGAAGTGAATTAGCTATGCGTGCAAAATCTTTATAATGAGTGCTGGTTCCATCAGCAGGTCCTGAAATAATTAATGGCGTTCTTGCTTCATCAATAAGAATTGAATCAACTTCATCAACTACAGCAAAGTTGTAACCACGTTGTACTCGATCATTAGGAGACCAGGCCATGTTGTCTCTTAAATAATCGAAACCAAATTCATTATTTGTTCCATATGTTATGTCGCACAAATAAGCATTTTTTCTTTCGGTCATATCCATATTTGGACTTATGGTTCCAACAGTTAAACCAAGGAATCTATGTATTCTTCCCATCCACTCAGCATCGCGATGTGCAAGATAATCATTTACGGTAACAACGTGAACACCACTGTCACTCAATGCATTTAAATAAACAGGCAAAGTTGAAACTAAAGTTTTTCCTTCACCAGTTTTCATTTCAGCAATATTTCCTAAATGAAGTGCTGCCCCACCCATTAACTGAACGTCATAATGTCTTTGGCCAATAGTTCTTATTGCAGCTTCTCTTACTGTGGCAAATGCTTCTGGTAATAAGTCATCTAAAGATTCTCCATTTTTAAATCTTTGTTTGTAACTGGCAGTAAGGTTCTTCAATTGATCATCAGTTAAATTCTTGAATTCTGGTTCTAGTTGATTGATTTGTTTAGCAAAACTTTCAAGTTTCTTTAAAATTTTTCCTTCGCCAGCGCGAAGCAACTTATCTAAAACTAAAACCACTTAATTAATTCCTTTAATTTCTCTACGGTAAAAAGTCTTTATATGTATATGTTACGCAATTGTTACTTTAGTGCGAACGCAAGTCCTTAAATCCATGTTTTTACTCACAATTTAATTAGAGGCAATCACTACGCAACCTTCAACTTTATTTCCTTTAGCCTCAAGAGCTTTGATTGATTCTGAGAGACTCACACCGGTAGTTATCAAATCATCCACTATTAATATTGGCCTTTTTTCAGTCTTGGAAACTTTAAAGGAATTAGCTAGATTTAGTTTTCGTTCTTGATAATCTAACCCAACTTGATCGATTCTATTTTGAAAATTTCTTATCAAATTTTTTTTAAAGCGATATTTACTTTTATTAAGAAAACACGCTTGTTCAACCATTTTTGAGATCGGATCTTGTCCTCTTCTTTTGATATTCGAAATACTTGTGGGAATATTTACCACTACATACGATTTATTTGAAGTGATTAGTTCAAGCCCTACATAAATAATAAAACAAAGTATTGGACCAAGGGAATAAATATTCTTATCTTTATAAGAAACTATGAATTCGATTATTTTTGGATCATTTTTTAAAAAATATAATACTTTTTTGTTATTTATTTCACGAATTGAGTAATTTTGAAGAATTGATTTTAAACAATTAAAGCAAATAATTTCATCCACTTTTCCACAATAATGACAATACTTTTCGAATAATAAAGATTTAAAAAAAGTCATCAACATAAAATACAAACAAATTTACTACTAAAAAAATTCTATTTTTAAAATGTGGTTAAATTAATCTTGTGGATAACTAATTTGGATAATTGGGACTTTTAGAGTTAGGAATAACCTTCCATTCACCTGTAACTCTTTGCAAAATAGTTCCATCATTTATCTCTAACAAAGTTGATTGTCTTGCTGTTCCTGCAATATCTTGGACTCCATTTATAGAATAAATATTTCGAGATTGACCAGTAAAAATATCTAGGCTATTTACATTCACAGGTTGAGATCCAGAATCTAAATACAAAATAGTTGATTCATCTTGCCAAATAGCTTTAGTTATTGAAAATCCATCTCTCATAATTTTTTGAATATTTGTCAATACGATTGTTCCAGGATTTCTAATTACATTTGCAATTCTTAATTCCGTTCCGTAAACCGTTCTGGTAATCAATAACACCCTGGAAGCATCTGGTGCAGGAATTATTTCAATAATACTTGCCAAATCAAAATTTTGTGCAAATAAATTTAACTTCTGTTCTTGTGAAAATACTGAAGGTTGGCCATTTGTAGTAACCCAAATGGTATCCAAGACATCTATTTTTGGATTGCCAATATTTGTAAAACTAAAATTTATTTCTTTAAATTGAGGATTATAGCTATAAATACTTAAATTTGTTTTAGATGGATCAATTAATGCAAATAAAGTTTCTGTTCTATTAGATGTACCAAAAGACCAAACTTTTGAATCAATTTCAGTTTTACCTGTTGGTAATCTATTTTCAAGATTATTTTTCCATAATTTATTATCGGAAATAAAATATGCTTCATTATTTCTATTAGAATCAGAATAGAATTTATCCCAGGTTGTCGCTGTCTGAGTAATTGGAGCATTCAAAATACTCAAATTTTGAGTGCCAACTTTAATTTGGATTGAATTAACTTCAGAAATTCTTGTTAAAGTTTTAACTATTTGTGCTGCTAATAATTGTCTTTCAAGACTTGCGGCTTTAAGAACGGCTTCATTTAATGAAACACTTGCAACTCCGTTTGCTATTGGCACTGAATTAATCGAAAGTGAACTTCCTACAGGAAAAGCAGTAATTACTGAATTATTAAATTGTTCACTTGGTCCTGCCAAAAGTAATTGCATCAATCTTGTTGCATTTGCAGTTATAGCTCTAGGTAATATCACTGTTTCAGGAACTAAGAAAGATTTTGAAGGGTCAACAAACCATAAAGGATAGAATGAGAAACTTCGATCTAAATCAGTTTTTGATATAACCAAGCCATCAAAATTGATATCAATTCTCCACTGATCATCCACTTTCTGCAAGATAAACGTTTTTGATAATTGGTCTTCGGGATTAACCAAAGTAATTCTGGATGATTCATTAACTCGAGAATGTAGAGCGGCGGAAAAATTAATTTGGTTTTCGTTAATAAATTGAAATTGGCCTTGTCCTTCATAAACCTCTATAGATTTTGTGGGATTCCAAGTATTTTTTTTATTCGGAACTAAATATTCTCTAGCAATAGCGAAATCACTATCACTTGAAGCAGATGCATTCAAAAAACCTGAAACTATTTGTTCTTGACTCATCCCAGGTTGTGGCCTACTTGCTATAACACGAATTATTGAATCTTGATCATTAGAGCCAAACTCAGGTCCTTGTTTCACAGAACTGGAAGTAGGTATATTTCCACAAGCAATAAGTACGAAACTAGAAGAAATTAGAATTAATTTCTTTAACATCAATTTGAACTTTTACTTGGTTGTACTAATTCAATTTTTAGATTTTTATCCAATTCAACACTTGTATCTGATCCAACGCCTATGGCTAAAGGAGAATGTGTAACGGATTTATGTGCAACTCTTGGCAGAGTTAAACGAAACATACTTCCCATTCCAGGAGATCCCCATGCATCTAACCAACCCGAATGTAAACGAGCATCTTCTAAAGCAATTGCTAAACCAAGACCTGTGCCACCTGTTTTTCTATTTCGAGCAGGATCTGAGCGCCAAAATCGATTAAAAACAAGAGAAGATTCGCCCGGTTTCAAACCTGGCCCTTTATCTTTAACAACTACTGCAATAGCTTCTTCATCACTTCCAATTTCAATTTCAATTGGATGACCTTGTCCATATTCAGATGCATTTGAAATTAAGTTTCTTAAAATTCTTTCTACTCTTCTTGGATCCAAATCAATTTCAGGCGCATCGCCTGTAATTACTACAGGAGTTTCTTGACTTGACAATAAATTAGATAAAGAATCAGCAGTTTTTTCAATTAACTGTTTTACATTCGTTTTTTTCAAGGATAATTCTGCTGCTCCTGCATCAAATCTACTTATCTCTAATAATTGGGAAAGCAAAATTTCAAATCTTTCTATTTGTGTGCTAAGTAATTCTGCAGCTCTAGCAGTTTCTCCCTTATATTGATCTCTTGCTTCATATAAGACATCTGCAGCCATTCTTACGGTAGTTAATGGAGTTCTAAGTTCGTGAGAAACATCAGATACAAATCTTCGTTGCATTCTAGACATCTGTTCAAGTTGAGTAATTTGTTCTTGAATAGAGGCGGCCATTGAGTTAAATGATCCTGCTAATTTTGCAAGGTCATCTTCTCCACTAACTGGCACTCGTTCGTTTAATAAACCTAATCTAAGTCTTTCTGCAGCATTTGCAGTTTTTCGCACCGGAGATAGAACTGATTTAGTTAAATACCAAACCAAAATTAATAAACCAATTACTAAAAAAATACCTGTAGCTAAAACAGAAGATTGAATAATATTTATTGTTTCTTCCTCTTGCTGTAAGGGAAAAAGCAGGAACAACAAATACGTGCCATAATTTCGAATTTCAATTGGAGCACCAATTACCAAACCAGGTACGTTTCGACCGTCTAAATAATTTATTTGGGTATAAGACCACAGCAGATTACTTGAATTCTGAACTTGTGACTTTAGTTCCTCACTGACACTTGTTACTGCTACAAGATTTGTTCCTCTTTCTGGAAAACCAAAACTAGAAAGTTCTGGTGAAGTTAAAAACAAAACGTCATATAAACCAGATTGACCCGCTCTATCTGCTAAAGCAGTAACAGCAGTATCAACAATTGAAGTTATGGTTAATGAATTTGCTCCAGTATCGGTTGCCATGATGATTCTTTGAGTGTCTTTTATAGCTGAAGTAGCTTCAGTAATTGCAGCATTTTCTTTCGCTGAAAGTATTCCTGTGCTCACACGATTTATTAGTAATAATCCAATAATTGTAATTAATATGGTTGACATTAAAAATGTGGTGGAAATAATTCTGATACTTAAAGATTTATTCCACAAACTTCTAGCATTGCGAAAAAAACTCACGGACCTGCCTTGTACCCAACGCCTCTAACTGTCATAACAATTTTTGGGTTTTCTGGATCTTCTTCAACTTTTGCTCTTAAACGTTGCACATGAACGTTTACTAAGCGTGTGTCAGCTGGATTACGGTAGTGCCAAACTTCTGTCAATAGCTGCTCACGTGTGTAAACCTGCCAAGGTTTTCTTGCTAGAGCAACTAATAGATCAAACTCTAAAGGTGTCAAAATAATTGTTTTTCCATTTCTTTTAACAGAATGACCTAAGACATCAATATTTAAATCCCCTAAAGTTAAAGTTTCTGATTTGTAATCATCTTTTCTTAATCTTGCTTTAATTCTTGCAATTAATTCTTTTGGCTTGAAAGGTTTAATAATGTAATCATCAGCGCCAGATTCAAGTCCTTGGACAACATCTAAAGTGTCTCCTCTTGCGGTGAGCATCACAATAGGCACAACAGATTCGTCTCTAATTTTTTTACAGACTTCTATCCCATCTAAACCTGGAAGCATTAAATCTAATAAAACTAGATCAGGTTTTGCTTCTTTAAATATTGAAAAAGCTTTTGCACCATCGTCACAAAAAGAGGGTTCATATCCTTCAGCTCGCAAAACAATTCCCAACATCTCAGAAAGCGCTTGATCGTCATCAACTACGAGAACTCGAGCCATAATGACATGCTTTCACTCGTCTTATGACAAAATCAAATTGGAGGTAGAAATGACTCAAGGTCCTAGCCAAAATTTGATTCCTTTAACGCAACTAAGCCTTAATGAGATGCTAGGTGGTGCACTTAATTCTTTAAGACGTATGCCAAAGACCATGCTTGGAATTGGTTTATTCGCAGCTTTCGTAATTGAATTGAGTAGCTTATTTGTATCTGCATTAATTATTAGAAGTGGTGGAGATTTAACTTCACCAGAACTTCCTGAACCTACTGGGACTTTTACCCAAGAACAATTACAAGAATTATTAAACGCTTTAATTCCTAGCATTCAAGCTGCGGCATTTGCCGCAGTCGTTTTATTTTTTGTGCAATTAATTTCAACTACTCTTTTTACCCACGTAATTGGAAATGCAATTACAGGAAGAAAAATTAATGCGAATGAGGCTTGGCAAAAAGCTAGACCTCAATTGTTTAAAGTATTTTTAATTTCTTTACTCGGCGTAATTCTTCCTGTGTCTTCACTAATACTTGGTATTGCTATTGGTATTGGACTTGGAACAAGTCTTCCAGGAAGTTTTGGATTATTTATTACCTTTACCGGATTAGGAATTGGATTATTTGGAGCAATCTATCTTTGGACAGCACTTTATGTTTCAGTTCCGACTTTAATTCTTGAAGATTCAACGGTATTAATTTCACTCAAAAGATCATTTGCTTTATCAAAATCAATGATGTTAAGAGTTTTTGGTATTGGTCTTGTTGGGGTGATAGCAAGTCAGGCATTATCTATAGTTGTAGCAACACCTTTTACTTTATTTGCCTCAGTTGGAAATCTTGAAAATCCGGACACTACTTCAGTATTTTTCAATTCATTAGGATCAATATTTGGATACACAGTGATGTTACCTTTCATGGCAGCATTCACTGTTCTTCTTTACACAGACTTAAGAATTAGAAAAGAAAATTTAGCTAATCAATTAAATCAAGCAAAAAATCAGTAGCGGTAATGATCTGGCTTGTAAGGGCCATGTTCATTAACACCCAAGTAATCTGCTTGAGGTTTTGTTAACTTAGTTAATTTTGCACCTAATGCATCAAGATGCAATCTTGCTACTTTTTCATCTAATTCTTTTGGCAAGGTATAAACCCCTACTGGATAGTCATTGGTTTTAGTGAACAATTCAATCTGTGCTAAGACCTGATTTGTAAATGAATTACTCATCACAAAAGAAGGATGTCCTGTAGCGTTACCAAGATTTAGAAGTCTTCCTTCACTCAAAATAATTATTGAACGACCATTGTCAAAAACCCATTCATCAACTTGAGGTTTTATATTTACTCTTTTTGCAGATTTATTGTTACCTAATCCTGCCATGTCAATTTCATTATCAAAGTGACCAATATTTCCCACAATTGCTTTATCTTTCATTTTGGTCATATGTTCAACAGTGATTACATCTTTGCAACCTGTGGCCGTAATAATGATGTCTGCATTTGGTAAAACATTTTCTAAAGTGTTTACTTCATATCCATCCATTGCAGCTTGCAGAGCACAAATCGGATCAATTTCAGTAATAATTACGCGTGCACCTTGTCCACGAAGTGATTCAGCTGTGCCTTTACCAACATCTCCATAACCGCAAACCACTGCAACTTTACCGCCGATTAAAACATCTGTTGCTCGATTTATTCCATCAATTAAAGAATGACGAGTTCCATATTTATTATCAAATTTACTTTTTGTCACAGCATCATTTACGTTAATCGCAGGAAACAACAATTGTTTTGACTTAAACATTTCATATAAACGATGAACACCAGTTGTGGTTTCTTCAGTTACACCTTTTATGTTGTTTGCAATATCAGTCCAGAGTCTTGAATTTTCTTTCAAAGTCTTTTGAATAAGTTTTAATACAACAGAAAATTCTTCACTATCTGCTTTTTCTGGTTGTGGTTCTTCTCCTGACTTTTCAAATTCAACACCTTTGTGTACTAATAACGTTGCATCTCCGCCATCATCCAGAATCATGTTTGGACCTTCCCCATCTGTCCAACGTAAAATTTGTTCTGTACACCACCAGTACTCTTCTAAAGTTTCGCCTTTCCAAGCAAACACTGGAACACCTTTAGGATTTTCTTTTGTTCCATTAGGACCTACTACAACAGCTGCTGCAGCATGGTCTTGAGTTGAAAAGATGTTGCATGAAGCCCATCTAACTTCAGCGCCCAATTCAACAAGGGTTTCAATTAAAACTGCAGTTTGAATTGTCATATGTAAAGAGCCAGTAATTCTTGCTCCCTTCAATGGTTTCTTGGCACCAAATTCTTTTCGCATTGCCATCAAACCTGGCATTTCGTGTTCAGCTAATTCAATTTCTTTTCTTCCAAAATCTGCTAATGATAAGTCTTTAACTTTAAAATCGATATTTCTTAATTTGTCTGCTTTCATTGAAAAATCAGTCACTTTAAATTTGCTCCCAATATTTTTAGATTCTTTAACTGTTGTCTAATTCTGCCAGATTAAACGGTTCTTGCAACAAAGGCGTGACCAATTACCTCAATATCGAATGATTTCATCAAAATTAATGCTGCTTGGCCAATTTGTAATTCAATTTCTTTGGAGTCTACTTTTAATTTAGTTTTACCTTCGATATTTAGAACACATGAATAGTGTGCATCTATATCCGCTTTTTTGGCATTATCAATTGCGATTAATTCGAAATTAGCTTCAGGTTTGTAAACATGAATTCCGTCACTAGTTGGAAGACTTAACACTTGGACTTCGTGTTCAACCACCAATTCCAAAGCTTGTTGAACTTTTATGGGCTTATTTGTTAAACCCATTCTGAGGACATTGTCTGAGCTTGTCATTACTTCTATAGCCAATCCTGAGACATAAGAATGCGGAGTGCCAGGCTTTACATGTATTGCATCACCTTTTTTTAATTCATGAAATTGCATTAATAAACAGATTAAAACTCCAGGATCGTTGGGATATTTACTTATAATTTTATCTAATACATTTTGTTCACTTAATGAAATTTTTAAACTTGATAAATTAGATTTCAATGTTTTATTTGCTTTAATAATTTCATTATTATTTAGATTAAAAATAATATTTGCAGATTCTTTAAAACTTTTGTGCTGAATTAGTGCTTTCAAATTTTCAATCTTAGAATCATTGGCTAATATTTTAAATATTTCTTGAACTTTTTTACTATTTCTTACTCCTGCATAGGCTAAAAAATGTTCAAGTGCAAACAGCATTTCATCTTTACCGTGTGAATCTGATAAACCATATTGTTCATATTTTTCTTGAGCAGTTTCTTTATCTGGATGTACTTGAATAGATAAAGGTTCTGCTGCGCAAAGAATTTTTACAAGCAGGGGAAAATTAGATTTAGAATTAATTATTTGATTATTCTCAACTAGAACAGAAGGACTAGATTCGTGATCTCCAAACCAAAGTTCTGCTTGAGGTTTATCGGTATTTGTATTCCATTTACTTAAGCCATTAACTTTTCCCCAAAGATAATCCTTCAAGGAACCCTTAACAACTAATACGTTGTTATTCATTTGAAAAAGTTTTATCCACCAATGCCACGAGGTCCTGGAGTTGCTTCATCAAGAAGCATCACTGGTATTCCATCTTTTATGGGAAAAGTAGTTTCACATTTTGTGCAAACTATTTTTGTATCATCCTTTGAAACTTCTACATCAGCATGCTTTTCACATGGACAAGCAAGAATTTCTAACAATTCAGGTTTAATGACTGAACTCATTTAGCATCCTTTCGAATAATGCTAAGAACTTCATCTCTAACTTTTTCCATTGTTGCACGGTCTTTAGCTTCTGCGTTAAGACGCAACAATGGCTCGGTATTACTTGGACGAATATTGACCCACCAATGGTCAGTACTAAAGGTTAGTCCATCTAAGTCATCTATTTGGACATCTTTTTTATTATTAAAATATTCTTTAACTTTCATAGACGTTTCTAAAACATTGCTTACTTTGGTATTGATTTCACCACTTGCAACGTATCTATCAAATTCTTTCAAAAGAGAAGAAAAACTAGTTCCAGTTTTAGTTTCGCCTAATGCTGCTAATACATGTAAAGCTGCCAACATCCCACTATCGGCAAACCAGAAATCTCTGAAATAAAAATGGCCTGAATGCTCTCCTCCAAAAATTGCATTAGTTTCTTTCATGACTTCTTTAATAAAGGAGTGTCCTACTCTAGTTTTTTTAGCTATTCCACCATTTTCTTTCACAACTTCTGCAACGCTTCGTGAAGTGATTAAATTATGAATAATTGTTGAACCTTTTTCCCGAGCTAATTCTCGTTTTGCAATCAACGCGGTAATGACACTTGGAGTAATGCTTTGACCAAGCTCATCAATAAAAAATGCTCTATCGGCATCTCCGTCAAATGCAATTCCAAGATCAGCTTTTTCAAGAAGAACTCTTTTTTGTAAATCAACTAGATTTTTAGGCTCGATTGGATTTGCTTCATGATTTGGAAAAGTGCCATCAAGTTCAAAATACATAGGAACTATTTCAAAACTGGTATTTTCAAATACTTTGGGAACAATAAAGCCACCCATTCCATTTCCTGCATCAATTACAATTTTTAATTTTCTAGAATTTTTAATATTTACTAAAGAATGAATAAATTTGACATATTCTTGATTTAAATCTTTGGTTTGGCTTTTTCCTACTTCACCATCATATTTTTTAATTCCAGTTAAAAGCATTTGAGTAATTTCTTTCAAACCAGAATCTTGTCCCACCGGTCTTGCTCCAGGTCTTGCTAATTTAATCCCGTTATATTCAGCTGGGTTATGGCTTGCTGTAAACATGGCTCCCGCAATATTTAAAAATCCGGAAGCAAAATAAAGTCCATCGGTTGAGGCAAGTCCCATCAAAATAACATCCACACCTTGAGTCATTACGCCGCGAGCAAATGCATCAACAAGTGAAGGACCACTTGGTCTCATGTCATGGGCAATTACAACTTGATTATTTCCACCATCATTTTTTCTAATTTTTAATACTTCAACAAATGCTTGGCCTATAAGAAATGCCAGATTTTCATCTAATTGATCAGGAACTATTCCTCTAACATCGTAGGCTTTTATAAGTGTTTTTAAAGATTCTTCTGTAACAGGTGCATTCATCAGGTTTAAAGACTAGTCCAGATGATTAAAAAATTTAACTTCGATTTTAGTTTTCGTCACGCACAATTCTTAAATGCGATCTTTTGGCGTAATCTTGGGCAAAACTTGGTTCTTGCCACACACTTGGTTGTGGTTTGGCAGCTTCTCTAACTGCGTTAGCTAGTGCTAACAAATCATCTGGGGAAGGAATTTGTTCTTCTGGTTCTGTTTCTAATCTGACAATTTCCCAACCACGAGGTGCAGTTAGTTTGCGTGCATGAATCTCACACAGGTCATAACAATGTGGTTCAGGAACTGTTGCTAATGGTCCCAACACTGCTGTGGAATCGGCATAAACATAGGTAAGAGTTGCTACAGCAATTTTGCCGCAGGATAACCTCGTGCACTTTCTTAAATATGCCATGACAAATAAACTAGTAAATTTGTTACTAAAGTGACGCGAAGACGCGCCTGATACTTATATATACCTTTGTTATTGCTGATTATCTAAGTGAATTAAACAGCTTGGGAACGGCGCATTCGTCGACGTTCTCTTTCGGAAAGTCCACCCCAAATTCCGAAACGCTCGTCATTTTCTAATGCGTATTCCAAACATTCAGCTCTAACCTCGCAAGATCCGCAAACCCTCTTTGCTTCTCTTGTCGATCCGCCCTTCTCAGGGAAAAAGGCTTCTGGGTCTGTTTGAGCACAAAGTGCTTTTTCTTGCCAGCTAGGTGCATCTTCGTTTTCAACCAAACGTAAGCCCGTGAAGTCGGACAATTAATAACCCCCATTTATTTGGCACCGAGTTATTGACCCGGTGGCTATAAAGAAACTACCTGAATGAATTACACGCTTGTAATTAGGGGTAGGTCAAGTATTTTCGAGTACTTTTTTATATTTTTCTTTATTTTTAGCCTAAATGTCCGTTTCTTGGGACATAAAAAGTAATTAATTTTGCCAATCAGGATTTTCTGGAATCGTCATTTGATCAAGATTAATGTGTTCTAATTTTTGATCAGGCCAAATTCTTGAATCATTTTTGGCACTAGAACCAGCACCCATTTCCACATTGTCTGCCACTACAGAGTCAAAAATTTTGCAATCATCACCAATTTTAGAACCACTAGCAATAATGCTTGAAGAAATTACACAATTATCGCCAATCAAAACATTTTCCCCTATTACACATTTATCTAACTTTGTATTTTTTCCGATAGAAGAATTATTTCCCACATAAGTTCCATTACTTATTTCAACATTTTCATTTATTGACACATTTTGTCCCAATAGTTTTTGAGAATAATTTGAAATTAAACCTGTTTTAATTTCACCTTTAACTAGATCACTTGATCCTTTTATAAAAGCCTGTGGAGTTCCCAGATCTAGCCAATAACTTTCATCAACAACCCCAATTACTTTGTAGTTATTTTTTAACAAATTTGGAAATACTTCTCTTTCGACAGAAACCACTTTTTCTATAGGTATGGTGTCAATTATTTTTCTTTTGAACACATACATACCTGCATTTATTTGATCTGTAATGATGTCTTCATCTTTTTCAGGTTTTTCTAAAAATGCTAAAACATTTCCTTCTTTATCTGTAGGCACTAAGCCATAGGCTTTAGGATTTTTTACTCTGGTTAAATAAAGAGCTACGTCTGCTTCCTTTTCTTTCCAGATTTTCAAAACATTTTCAATATCTACCCCAGTTAATACATCACCATTAAAAATCACTACCGGTTCTTCTGGACCGCAAGTCAAAAATTGACTTGCGTTTCTAATTCCACCACCAGTACCAAGTTGTACAGGTTCATAGGCGTAATCAAGTTTTACTCCCATGAAAGAACCATCGCCAAGATAAGTTTTAAAAACTTCTGCTTTGAATGCAGTACCTAAAACGATGTGATCAATTCCTGCATTTTTTGCTTTTGAGATTTGATGCTGTGTTACAGGAAAACCAGCAACTTTTAACATCGGTTTTGGAGTATGAATAGTTAAAGGCTTTAATCTTGTGCCATATCCACCTACAAGCAGTATCGCTTCAGTCACAAGACTTCATCCACCTTTTATTTATAAAAAATAAATAAAACTTAAATTACTTTAAGAACCAGGTGTTGGTGATGTTTCTGGATCAAAAGTAACTGGATAAGTTTTTGGCACAAACAAAACCCAAGTTTGACCTGGTGCAAACACATAAGGTGTTGCTCCAACTGTGTAAGTGGTTGGATCTGTTGCCATTGCTCTAGACCAAGTGGCTTCAAATCTTTGTCCATCTCTCATCACAATTGCTTCGCCTGATCCAACGGTTTGAATCAACGGAGTTTTATTTCCATTTTTATCTTGGAAACCTGAATCAGCTAATTGATCAACAAATTGAACAATTATGTTTTTTGCAAATAACGGTTGGTTAGTAACTGCATCTGATGCTGGTGTTCCATCTAATGCCACAACCCAAGCATTATTTGTTGCATCCCATTCAGCACCAACTCTTGATGCTGGCCATTTGGCTGAGAATGAATTAGTTTGTGTTCCACCTGTTGCTGCAACATCTGAAAATGTCCAGCCCATATCTTTTGCTCCACTCATACCCGTCAAAGTATTTGTAAGCGCGTTTAAATCAACAGTTAAGTTGTGTGGTGCATTTTTATCTGTTTGTCTGGTGTAAAGCTTTCCATTCAAACCATGACTTGCATTAACTAAGTTTGCTTGATCAATTAGTGGCAAGAATTTTTGTTGTGCACCACTGAATGCAAATGCAGGAGTGCCAAATTGCTCCATGATTTCTAAATCTGAAATACGCGCAGATCTAACTGGGCCAACTTTGGTTGGCATGCTGGAGTTATAAACTGCAGCAATTCTTGTTAAACCAGCTTCTACTTCTTCCACAAAAACCATGTCAGCTGCAGCAATGCCCCATTGAGGTCTTGCAGGGTTAACGTTGTCAATTTTTACAACGACAATTGGTCCACCTTCTCCACCAGGAAGGCCTGAGATTGGACTAATACCAGTTTTAACTGTTTCACTTGGTTCTGGAGTTGCTTCTGTTGCTGTTTCTGTTGATCCAGCACAGGCAGAAAGT
>JACCDX011131184.1_pt1 | contig 28269 bp, 32 predicted proteins | sample 7449681 | NCBI WGS metagenome assembly JACCDX01 (sample SAMN15323450, study PRJNA562643) | freshwater metagenome | isolation source: river surface water | place: USA:Blue River Watershed | collected 2017-08-18
ATGCAGTAACAGTCAACTTAACCGGTGTAGATGTTGTTGAAGCACCTGTTGTTGTTGCAGAAACAGTAACTCTATAATAGTTATTATTAGCATCTGTAAATGTTGGTGTAACTGTTAATGTTGCACCTGTGGCACCAGAGTATGTTGTATTTGCTGGTGTACCATTTGAAACGTTTACATAAGAACCGCCAAGTGTTGCAGAACGTTGCCATTGATATGTTAATGGAGCTGCAGTATTTCCTGTTGTAATCGAAGCAGCAACCGTAAACGATGCTGTACGACCGCCACCATATTGAACAGTATTGGCGGAAGGATTCGTACCAATCGTGATGATAGCATCTTGGTATGTTGAATCTTCGTTATCACCATTGAAGTTCGAAATAGCCACTAAAACTTCTTCTTGTACACGGTCTGCACGACCACCAGATCCGGTTGTTCTTAAAACCCAACCAGAATGTGTTTTTCCGTTAACTGAAGCTTCATTGGTATCAACAGCAAATAGACCAATGGTTGCATCTTGTGTATAAACGTTAGCGGTCGTATTTGCAAACAAGCGGGCTACGTTATCCGCTGTTGGAGCAGAGTAATTAGCCTTTACGTTTGTAGCATTTACAATCGTTGAATTGACAGCCCAATATGGTGCATTGGCTGCGTTATCGTTATTTCCCCATGAGGACATCTTCTTCTCCTTATTATTGAAGGTTGTTAGTTATTTATCTTATTTTCTATCTTGTTTACTACCGTCCTGTGGACCAGCATCTGGTTGGTTAGGACGCTTTTTCATTGATGGATCAATCTCAACAGTATCTCTGTCTTGACCAGTTAAAGTCTTACCACCTTTCATTACAGCCAGAGCATCTGGTTTACTTTCTCCATAACTCTCTGCTTTGTCTGTTGTGGTCATTTTAGGCTTTTTACCATAACCTTTGGTTGATTTATCGTCTTTTTCCCAATCGTACATATCTTCTTTCATATTCTTATTCTTATATAAAGACTTAATCATACGAGCGGATTTCGACATTTCACGTTTCATTACTGAAGAATCATCAGTATTGTTGGCTCCATCAAATGGCATTTGAGTTGCAGCTTGAGTGTCTTGGAACACATCTTCACCCATAGGTTTTATACCTTGTTTACGTTGTAAATAACCAGTAAGACCCTTTACTCTCTTTTTAGCAATTGCATTAGATTTAGCATGTAAATCAGCAAACCCCTTAGACATATTTTTGCCTGGTTCTGCAGCATCTCGGTTCATTTTAGCATTTTTAAGACTGGCTGAAGATTTGTCCCTATATGAATCTAATGTTGATTTTGAGATTTCATCAATCTGTCCAACTTCTTCTTTTTTCATTTTCTGTTTCTCTTTCTTTTCAGAAGGAGAAGGGCCAAAAGTTTTGTGAACCAACTTATCTAAACTGGTATGAAACTTTGTTTCTTTGGCTTTACTGACACCAGCTTCTTCTTTGTTCAAATGTTTTTCTAAACGGTCAATAGCACCTTTCATATCTGGTTTCTCTTTTGACTGTTTCTCAATCTCAGCATGTTTCTTTTCACGCTCAGCTGAGGCTTTACGGAATTTGTCTAATGAAGTTAGTTTTTTAGATTCTTCAACTTGTTCACGGTTTAATAGAGCACGGTGTTCAGCATCAATAGGTATAGAATGTTTTTGAATTAATGCTCTTAACATTTCTCTACTTCTGGTTTTTGTTGAAGTGGTTCCTGCTGTTGATACCTTTTTAATTGCTCGATGAACCGCTGGCGTTGCTGTTGGTTCATCAGAATGAATAGCCATTAGATTCTTTAGATGTTTCTTTACTGTGTCATGGTCAGATTGAGTTGGTTCGTGTGACCGACTACTACGAATACCCATACCCGAAACTTCATCTAAATTTTCTTCTTTTTGTAATCTCTCATCAGGTTTGTGGTCACGCAACCACTTGGCAAACTCACCTGACTTTGAATAACTAACTTTTTTATCTGTTGTTACAAACTTTGGATCAATGCCTCTGGACGATAGAAATCTATTCAACCATTTATCTTCATCAAGTTGAGTTTCTTCAACAACATGGTCTTGCTTCCATTTTATGAAAGCACTTGATTTGGCATGAGAGATTTTTGTATCTTTAGATACAAACTTAGGATTAATTCCTCTTGACGATAAAAATTGATCGAGTGTGCCACCAGCTTCATAGATTCCAGCTTTAGCGGACCATGGATCAGAAGGATCAACACCAAACCTAGGTTTTGCTGGTGTTGGATTCTTCTTGACAATATCTCTTAAATTCTTAGCCATAGTTATTCCTATTTTTTAATCTTAGTTCTGTCTTGGACTTTTTTGAAAGCAGAACGAGCTAAATCTTTAGCACGGCTCATTGGTGTGTGGACTGCACCAGATTTATCTTTTACATCTTTGTCCATCTTTTTCCATCCAGAAGTGCCTGCAATAGTTGCTTCATCTATTTCAACATCTTCATTACGCTGTTTTGCATAGTAAGCAGCAAGAGCCATCTCTTTACGTTTTGCTTTTGATTTGCCAGCAAACTTTGGATTATCAGAATGTACGAAATCACTAATCCAATCACCAGCTGTTGCATCTTTGCCAAGAACTTCATTAATCATTTCATCTAATTGTTCTTCTGTATATTCTTCAAATTCAACTTCTTCTTTGGCAGATTTCCAACCACCACCCATTGCTTTGTATTTCTTTGAAGCCCAACCATTAGCATAAGCAGATGGATACACTGCAAACTTAGACTTAGCAGCTGCTTTTGCACGAGCCCATTTTTCTGGACTTGTTGGTACATTTTTCTCATCAATCTGTTCCACTTCTTCATTAGTTTCTTTTTTACCTGTTAAAAAACGACCAAGGTTTTTTAGATCACTCTTTACAGAACCTGATTTGTCTTTTAGATAACTTTTGTCAGCAACATCTTGGTTCTTTTCTGGTGATTTTTCTAAAGCTTCAGGCATAACAACATCTTTTTTCTCTTTCATTGATTTCCATTTTTCTTCTAAACGGTCAGAAAAAGATTCTTTCACTTTCTTTTTGCCACGGAGAATAGCAAAATCGTGTGCATCAATTTTATTGTTTTTATTTGCATCAATTTTATGTTGGTCACCTTTTAGTTCCTCATCATAACGACCACGAGTTTTCTTGTAATCGTCTACATCTTTTTTAATCAAATCTTTTGTCTTTGGACCTTTGAGTGTATCAACAACATGTTTTTCTGGTTTAGAACCACCATACGCTTTAGTAGAACGGTGTATCAAACCAGTTTTGGTTTTAGTAACTTCACCAGAAGCAGCTTCTTCAATTGCTTCACCGTATGTTACATCTTCACCTTGAACTTTAACTGGATATGTTTTACCTTTAAACGAAAACATTTTTTGGCCAGCAGTATGAGCAGCATAAGCAGCTTTGCGTAGACCAGTTTCATCTAAATCAGCTTCAGACATTTTCTTTTCGTTGATTACTGTATTTACAGCATCAACCATTGATTGGGTTACTTTAAGTTTTGTGAACATTTTATTCTCCGTTTATTAGCAGTTCCACTTGCGTAATGCTTTGTTAATTCTAGAATCTGGATCTCTAGCAGTCTTAGCTGATGTTAATCGCTTTTTCATTCCACCCATTCTTGCACAGAATGATTTACGGCGATTGGCTGCTTTAGAACCTGGTTTTAGTTTTGACGGTTTAGTAGTAACCGCCATCGATAATTTAGAACCTGGATTTTCTCTACGATAAGATGCAATACCTTTACGATTTAAACCACCCTCTGGATTTTTACCAGCTGCTCGTTGCCAAGCAGGAGATTTTTCGTCAAGATATTCTTCAGCTATAAATTGTTTAAATTTTAACATTTTTCTTCTTCTTTATAGTTACACCAGATAAAGCAAACTTATCTGCTGGAGTTGTTAAAGGTTCTTTATTAGAAGCACCAGACATTGATCCAGCAAGCCCCATATCGGTGGCACCTGGATCATCTATTGCTTCTACAAATTGTTTAAACTTTTTAAATTCTTTTTCTTCACGATATGTTACATCGCCCATTCCTGACATAGGGTATACTGTTCCCTGTTGGCGAGTATCGAATTCTGGTCCTACACCTTGGGATCGAATAGCGCCAGAGGCACTATTGACCCATCTTTTCTTTTTGTTTACTTGCTCTTTGTCTTTTTGGAAGTTTGGCTCTTTGGCTTGGGGCTTGACTTCGACTTTGGGCTCTTTTTCTTCGTAGGTGCGGAAGGTGTATCCGGAGTTGCTTGCGATGTCTCCGTCACGGACGTCATCGATTTTTCCGAGCTTTCGCTGGAATTGGATGAAGGGGGAGTTGTTGTCGTGCAAGGATCTACGGTTGGTTTTATTTTTAAGAAATCGATTAGTGCTTTTAACATTTTTTTGTTCCTTGTATAATGAATTAATATTTAAGTTAGAGTTTCGAATCAACCAATCTTCGGCGGTTTCGTTAAGAGCTTTGGTGTCCAGGAAATCATTGATTTTCTCATAGATTTCATGAATGTCCTGCTCTTTACTATCTATATCTCCTGTATTATCAAAAGATACAAATTTATCAAAGGTCTCTTTAAAATATTTAGTATTTTTCTGAGATTTCAACCATTTCTCTTGCCGGATCGATTCAACCATCATCCTAGACAATAGAGAGTTCCTTTCTTTACTGGTCTCATTGGTCGTTTTAACGAACACCATTAAGGTTTCATATCCCAATTCTTCCAATTCTTCTTTGATATATGATATTCTTGTGGTATCATCCGCTGGGCCATTGATTATCAAAGGACCACGGTTTCGAATTGATTCTTGGCGGTAATCATTTGATTTTTCTGACAATTTTTGTTTATCAGCCAAATACTCTTGTGCTTGTATAAAATTTAATTCAACAATACGGGATTCAGAAATAGCTTCACGGATAATGATATCTTTACCAGAACCTGGACCACCAGTCACAAAAATGGCCTTGAACATACCACGGTCAGATGATTCATGTAGACCCATACCCTTACGAGTATCGTGCATTAATTCTTTTGCATGTGAATCAGAAACATGTGACGGAACACCTTTTCTAAACTCACCGAAATTCTTGCTCTTGGCATGTTCTCTCATTTTTGATGCGGACATACCTTCGGTACCCTCAGCGTCAGGATCACGATGACCAGCCGAATGAACTGTTATCTTTTTGAAATGGTATTTACCATGGCCAGCTTCAACACCATTGTATTTGTGTAATAAGTGGTGCATTTCTTTAACACGGTCAGAACCAACAACCACATGTAAATGTGTAACGCCGGTCTTATGTGCTTCTACCGCATGATGTAATATCGTTGGTTTTTCTTTAGAGGCAGCAACAAAGTTTGTACCACCTGAACTTTTTTCTTCGGTGATTGTGCCTGAAACATACCGCTTTAAGTGTTTAATTTTTTGTTGTGCTGTTAATGGATTCTTTTTGGTATCTTGTGTATGAGAAACAATTATCGAATGAGATGCACTATTTTTCTTTGCAACTTCTTTTACTTTATCGATTAACTTTAAATGACCTGTAGTAGGAGGACTCATTCTACCAAAGGTAATAACATGGTGTTTTTCACCTTGTTGTTCTTCTTTGATTATGTCTAAAAATGATTTCATCTTACTTTGCAAACCTAGGGTTATTTAAAATTGAATTTGAAACTTTTACAGGTACTAGTTTTGATACAGGTCTCATTTTTCCAGCTTTATCTTTTTGTTGTAATACAATACCTTCACCTTGTGATTTTTTACCATCTATACTAGTTTCCATATCTGGATGTGATATACCTTTTAATAAATGTTCTGTAGCTTGACCTAAATGGTGTCTAATATCTAAAGACCTTTGAAAGTGTTTAGAGTTATCATCTACATGTTTTTTCATTTTATCAAACTCTGCTTGCTTTCTTACCTGGCCAACAGGAGTTTTTAATTTATTCACTGCTTTTTTTGCTTCATCATCTATGTGTTTCTTATAACCCTCAACTGAAGCAGTTTGACCTTTTCTTGTTGTTCTATTTAAGTATGTAGTAAAGTGGCCACCCTTCTTTACGTTTATGTGTTCTGGTGTCAGATGTTCTGTTGAATGATTCTTTAATAATTCTTTGGCTGCTTCTAAATGCTTTTCTGTGGCTTTACTATCTTTTTCAGAATATGTGGATGGGTCTGGTTTATACTCATGTTCTGGAACAAAAACATTATCACTATGTTTAAGGGCTTTCTTGGTAACACCATGAGCTACACCTTTGGTTATCTCTGTATGTATTGCTATTCCAATAGGTGCTTTTGTTTTTGCTTTATAAGTGATTCTATTTGGTGTTGTGGTTGTATGTCCATCGGACTTTTCTCCAGGAGATTCTGGTGTGTGTAATAAATCTCCTTGAACATGGTGACCTTTGTTAACAAATTCGTGGCCATGTTTCAAAAGTCTTTTAAGTGAGGCAGCATAGTCTGGTTTATGGCCAAAATGTTGGTCGACTTCTTTAGGTGTTCTTGCTATAACACCTCTAGCAATTCTGTGTTTATCTGATACACCAACACCTTCTTTATCGTGTATAACGTGCACCGAGGCACCACCATCAGTTTTTAGTGAAGCACCAACAGAGCTTTCTTGTCCCATTCTTTTTTTGTGAAATTGATGTAGTAATTCTATTGCAGTCTGAGCATGTCTTGGATCCTCATGTGGTAAATCTTTTGTATGAGTAAGGTGGCCCAACATCTCATCATCTACGGATGTGGCTTCCCTCAAGAATGTTATAAATGACTGCATTAATTTCCTTCTAGAATGCAACACACTATGGTTGCAAAATGTGATTCTGGTTTGATTATTTATACAACAAATCATTTATCATAGCCAAACCATAGAAAGATTGGCTTTGATACATAGTCATCGAAATTGTTGGATTTTACTGCCAGGAAGTACCCTCGAAATCACCCCAATAGGTTCTTAACTCTCCTTGACCCTTTAAGACATTGAACGGTAAGGTGTGTATTAAACCTCGACTGGAATAATAGTATATCAGTTTTTGTGGCGGTTTGTCAAGAGCTGATGCAAAAACAGCTGAACCTGTTTCGGCACCAATGAATATCTCCGATTCCATAATGTGGTAAATATTGGTCATAAAGTCTGTGCTATATTTCCAACCATCATAAGTTTCAGGAAGTTCATTTTGTATGCAGATTATTTTTTCATAATCTGGTTTATTATATTCACTTAAAATTTGCTCAAATAGTTGTTTCGGCCAATTTCTGTAAGTATTATATGGAGCATCAAATAGAGGAAAGATTACTATTTTTTTCTGTGGTGTTTTGGTATTTTTAATTTTAGCAATATCGCCAGATATATCTCTAAAATCCCAAAGGTTAACTTTTCTCCAAGGCAAAACTTGTTGGCCCGGATCTGAAGAAAAATAATCAGTGTTCTCACAAAGAAACTTAAACATATCTTGGCAATATGCAGCTGAATTGATTGTGCCAGACATCATGTGAAATTTAACACCAGGATTTTGCTTACGAATATATTCTAAAGCATTCAGTAGAGCAACCATATCACCATTTCTCAATGGACCACCAAATGTGTTTGGTGCAATATTAATAACCATTTAACAATTCTTCTAATTTGTTTTGGTGTAACAATTTCATTTTTCGATTTAGATAATAGTGCTTCTCAAAAATTGTATTAATATTTTTACCATTATCCCAAGATATGTCATCACCATTTCTGAACTGAATATCCCAATCTTCTGCTTTCCAAATAACATAACCGTCTTTATTCAATAAGTCAGCCAACACGGAAACTCCAGAAAGACTTGTAATAAAAGGATGGTTGCTGTTTTTAATAATGTAAGCATTGGTCAATAAATCATTGTTGTAATCAATGTAATGACATTTTTTTAAACCAGATAGTGTATGTGATCTCCTACGATCATCTACGGTACCTTCTGACCACCTGTCGCCAATATATGGTGCATCTTGATGAACTTCAATATTCATTTCAGGAAGTATAATCTGAAACTTATCATCAACTTCAAAATTTAATTTATAATTATCTTTCATGAAATTTTCATAACGACAAGTTTCTATTGGTCGATTCGGATCATTTTTATCTTCACGAATAGGCCAACTACTCATATGTGTAATATTGCCATATACAAAAACTTCGTTTGCAAAATTAACATCGGAGAATAAATCTTGGTGTGCCAAAAATTGTTTGATGCCTTTAAATTTGGCCATTTCTGGTCGAATAATCAAATCAATTTTACCATATGACTTTTGTAAACCAGACAAAACTGGCATGCCATTTAGAAAATCACCTAAATTGGATGTGCCTGATAAAAATATTTTCATTCACTAAATTCCTTAAAAGCAATAAACCAATCTGAGTTTGAAACTGGATGTAGTTCAAACAATTCTGGTTTCATTAGATAAGACATCAATAATAATGTTTGGTCATCATCAACTAAATTATTTTTAAACAACTCATTAATTGAATGGTGTACCATAGCTTCCAATTTAGGCCACAACTCACGGCCTGCAACGATACAAGGACCTGTGATGTGAACGTCATTATTTGCAATAACGTCTTGGATGTATGTTCCTTCTTGCCATTCTTTGATGTTAAAGAAATGTATTTTATCCTTATTGAAAGGATATTTCCATTTATTAATACCATTTAACGTTGATTCACTTCTACAATAACCAAAATCTAGCCAAGCGATCAAATCAGTTTTGATAAGGTGCAAAGACCTACAAACAAAAGATGATTTTAAAGCATTAACGAGAACGTAGTCAGCATTCCAGTATTCTGGATTTTTTACTTGCATGGGATTTATTTTACTTTGATATTCAGGATTTTTCTGAATATTTGTAATTTCTTCTCTTAATTTTGTAAAGTTCTTTTCAAAATCAATTATTAATATTTCTGTTGGCCTATTTTGTCTTAGAAATTGTACCTCTTTGGCCAAATCTTTGGATGTATATACGACCATATCATTTTCTAATTTAGCCAAGTGACTAAATCTTTCCAGATATGTTTTTGTGGTTCTCTGTAAATAATGTGGTAGACCTTTGTCTGGTGTCCAATCACCTCGACCAATGTCAAAGAAAGCCGTTACGATTGTAATGTCATTCATTTTTTAGCAATAATAGTTAATATGTTTGGAAGATTGGAAACTGGTTTACGAATTTCATCTTCATGATTACAAATATGTATAGGTGTGAATCCTGCTTTGTGTACCAATTTAATTAATCCGTGCACATCAAAATGGTGAAAGTGTTCATTTTCTTTTCTGTGTTTCCATGTTCTAAACCATTCGGCACCCATATTCTCATGCATCCATGGTAATGATATCATAATATAATTGGTTTGTAAAGAGGCCAATAGTTCATGTGTGTTTGGTTGTGGTATATGTTCAATAGAATCAAAAAAGGTTACTGCATCGAAATGTTGTTTAGTAACATCTTCCACAAATTCAACGCCTTGTGGTAGTGGAAAATTAGAGATATCATGACCATAACATTTGGTTACATTTTGTGCCTTACAATATTCTAAAAACTTTCCATCACCATAACCAAAGTCACAGATGGAATTAAAATCAGCATATCGATCCAATAAATCGAATCTCAATTTAGACATGGCTAAGTTCATTTTAGTATAATACTCCATGTAACGAGTATCATACTTCATAATTTCACCTGTTTGTTTTTTTTGAAACCAGTGACCTGGTTCAATCATCTCATAATTTTCAATCATTCTTTTTCGCCACAATAGTTAATATATTTGGTAGATCACTAAATGGTGTTCTAATTTTATCTTCATCATTACCGACATGGATGATTTTGCATCCTACATCAATTAATAATTTTGTCAAGCCATTGCAATCGAAATGGTGGAAGTGTTCATTCTCTCTGCGGTGTTTCCAATTCATGAACCATTCTTTACCATAAGATTCGTGGTACCAAGGAACAGAGATGACAAAATACTTTGCTTTTTTTGATTTCAATACTGGCACCAAATCTTCTACGTCTAAGTGTTCCAACGAATCAAAGAATGTCATTACATCAACTTCAACACTATCAGGATCATCTACTTTTGTGATGTGAGGTGGTAATTGATAATTTGATATGTCATAACCGTAAGTTTTGTGTCCTTCGATATGACAATACTTTAGAAAACTGCCGTTACCATAACCAAAATCACAAATAGATTTTACATAACCAATGTGTTTTTCAATCAGACTATATCTCAATTGCGACATACTATCTGTTGTTGGATAGAGATCATATCTTGTTTTTGAATATACTTCACTATAATCAGGACCAGGACCCGTTCTAATTTGAAATAGGTGACCTGGTGATACTACCTTATAATTTTCATACATAATAATTTTTATAGTTGTGAACTATTTCCATTTCAGAAGGCACATTATTAATATCATAATTTTTATCTGTTGGCCAAATATTGAACAGATAAGGATTGTTCGTATATTTTTTGCCACATAACAAATAATAATAAGTCATATAACAATCCATCCAACCCATAGTAGGATAGAAGTTATCTTGTATGTAGTCAGCATTTTTATTAATGAATTCTACAACACCAAAGTAATTGTCTATAAAGGTTTTTACTTTAAATATTGAACCACCGCCTGCACCATAACCTTGAACATCAGGATAAACTCCAGAGAATTCATGTATCATTTTTGTAAACTCTGGATGAAATAGATTGGCGTGTGTTGTTGCATGACCAGCAACTTCCCAATCATCCTCTACTGTTACAGGTTTAATCAATACAACATCATCTTCAACCATCATAAGATGTGTAGTATCAGTTTTAATACAGGCAATATAGAATCTACTCAACCACTCTAATATCTTTTCTTTTCTGTAACCATAAGGTTGAACAGGATAACTTAGATTCTTTTGTGAATGATAGTATTCAATATTATACTGTTTGCATAACGTATAATAATCTGGACCACCATCACAAGCAATCATAAAAAAACTGTCAGGATGAAACTTACGAATCGATTGAACGGAATATTCAGTTGCTTTTGGTTGTGTTGAAACACAGTTGAAAAAACCGATAGATGCCATTACATCAACCTATCTTTCCATGTTGCAGGAGTTTTATCCGAAATAATTTCCAACGGATAAGAATAATCGAATGCTTTTGGACCTTTTTGTTTGATATACTCAACAGTTTCTTTTACAGCGGTTCTTAAATCTGTTTTTGTTTCATAATTAAGTAACCGTCTTGCTTTATCTGCCGAACAAGATGCGTGTTTAACTTCTCTTGGTCGATCTGGCATATGAATTGGATCACCATTGAAACCACATTCTTCAGCAACTATCTTAGACATATCTTTTACAGTAATTGTTCCTTCATCTGGTCCAATGTTAATTATTTGATGAACCAAGTTAGGATCAAGTGCCATTTTTTCTAAACAGTTAATACAATCATCAACGTAAGAGAAACATCTTGTTTGTAATCCGTCACCATAAATGATAGCAGGTTTACCTTGAAGATTACGATTAATCATAATACTCATCACATTACGGAAAGGATCATCATATCGCTGGCGTGGACCTACGATATTATGTGGCACAGCAATGTTCCATTGCATTCTGTGTGTGTCACATAAAGCTTTCAATACTTCTTCACCAGCAACCTTGGCAATACCATAAGGGTCTACTGGTTGTGGTTTCATATCTTCGGTAAATGGTGTTTGTTGCTCACCATAACGTGCCATAGAAGTGCAGTATACGAATCGTTTTACTTTGTTTTGAATTGCAGCTGATATTGTTGCAACTGATGCTTCGAAAATGTTTCTGGTAATGAAACTTGGACTGAAAACAGAAAGTCCCTCATGAGCTGTTGCTGCGGTATGAATTACCACATCAACATCTTTCATAATCTGAGCCATCTCATCAACATTACAACAATCAACAACATATAGTTTGGCTTTCAATGGTACGTTATCAACATAACCACCAATCAAAGTGTCATTACCTATAACTTCATGGCCAAGTTCAATCATTCTATCAGCCAAATGACTGCCTAAGAATCCTGCTAATCCTGTTATAAAAATTTTCATTTGTATCTCGCTTCAATAATTTTTCTCCATTCAGGAACTCGGTCGTATTGATGAACAATACAAAACTTTTTTCCTGTGGATGTATATACATATCCATCAATAAAATCTGGTTCTTCTTCCAATAGATGTGGTCTAAATGATTCGATCTTTGATGGATCGACAGTTGTACCTGCTTGACAGGCCCAACCATCACGTTGCCTTGCAAACTGAACGACATCTCTAAATGGCAGTGTTTGTATCAACACATTAAATACTGCTTGATCTACTATTGGAATAGGACGATTCACGGCTGATAAGAATATATTCAAACACAAGTCTTTCATATATTCCGATTCACCACCCAAAGTACCTACATTATAAATTTCACAATCTCTAAATTGATTGTAAAAATATTGACCATAAGTTTCTAATAGATTCTGGTTACCCCAAGGTTCATTCATGTATTGAATTGCCTCAGAGCCAGCAACTAGTTTTTTACCATTTAGATTTTTTTTTAACCAATCTACTGGATTACTTTGAAAAATAATATCTTTGACATCCGTTGTAATAACATAGTCATAATATTCCCAATTATCTTTAAGTATATTATAGATGTGAAAGAATCTTTCAACATGAATTGGTAGACCTGATTGATATGTAAATTTTTTATTCTCTTTATCCTCAGTGCCAACAACGACCACTTTGAAATCATGTTGAACAAGTTTCTCGACTGTTTCTAATGTTGAATTAAAAACAATCATTATCTTATCACCTACAAAACCAGTTTCATTGATTGATTTTACCCAAGGTGCAACCTTATCGAAATCATAGTTGGTTATAGCACCAATTATTAAGCTTTTTTCCGCCATGGGTATTCTCCATTATATTTTTCATTCATTACTTTATTACCATTTTCAAAGAACTCTGCATTAACAGAACCTTTACCACCATCTACACGATAACAGGTTGTATATTCACCTGTACAATGAAACTTAGGAAAGTGTTTAGTGATTGCTTGTAGAAATACTCTATCTTGTCCCCAACCGCCATGCCAAACACTTGCTATCTTGTTTGCAACTTCTGTTTTAATGAAGTAACAATTAGTATCTATGTGATGAACTCCGTGATATGTTGGCCAAATACCTAACGATTCACAGTCATCAAAGCAAACAAACTTACCTTCTTTATTGTAAACTTGACGGAGAGAATAACACCATTCTAAGCCTCTTGTGTTAATTGTTTTGATACATTGTTCTACATGAGAACGATACAACCAATTATCTTGGTCAAGATAACCAACATATTCAGTATTAATTAGGTGTGTGAAAGCGGCATAGACACGGTGGCCATAAAATCCTTTGGCACCGACATTGATTGGTAGAGAACAGATATGGATCCGTTCATCACCAATGGCAGAATCAAGAACTTCCAATGTTTTATCTAGATATTCATCACCATCAATAACAACATAACATTGTGTAGGATGACTTTGATTTAAAACGGATTCAACAGCAGTTTTAACCTCTGGTGAACCAGTGGTTGGTATAATCACGGTAGCAGACATAATTTATTCTCTTGTCAATTTCAATATTTTTTCTATTTGTTTCTCTATAACGGGTTTACGATTCGGCCAATATATGTATTCTTTATCTCCGGTCGAATGTAATTTTTTAAGGAAAGGAATGATCATTTTTTCAACTTCAGCCAATCGCAGTTTATAATCATCTGCTGTTTCTGCTGTTTTGTTTATGACTGAATTATATTCTTCTTCTGATACAGCAGAGAATCCAAAGTCATCATCATCATCGGTATATTCTTGTAAAATCTTATCAAAATCAACTAGAGCCATTTTTTCACCTATCGTTAATTACATCTTTCATATCAAGAAGCATGTTATACAATTCGAACAAAGCAACAATCGAATTATAGTGTTGATAAAAGAATTTGGTTACTTCTGTTTTCTCATATTGCCTGTTTCGTTTGGTAGCAGGTTCTTTTGCACTTAATATTCTCTTGTTACTATCATCTGTTGCCAATGCAATAACTCTTGTTGCAAGAGTACTAACACTATCTATCTTTTCTGTAGGCATAACATCTTTGATATAATTTCTGTATCTAAGTGTTACAGATATTTTATTTAAAAATTGCACTGGTATAGTTTCTAATTTTCTTTTTATACCATTTAACCTATGGTTGATAGCAATCATTTTACCATCATTGATAAAATACTTTTTATTTGATTTGTATTTTTCAATAAGTTCAAAGGCTCGGTCGAAACCTTTTTGACCTTGAAATATTGCGTTTTCTATATCGTCTAGTGTCATTTTATTTGGCTATTACATACTTTGATGAATTAATGGAACGAGCAGTTGCGTAAGTGTAAACATTGCGAATAAAAAGATCCGCATTTTGCCTATTTTTATTTAACCAATCAATTAAAATAGGATTAACCTCATTTGTTACTTTAGCACTTGCTTTTTCTCTTTTCTCATCATATTGTATCCTATCTTTTTCTTTTAATTCTTCATCAAGAAGAACTTTATAATCTTTAAAAATTCTATTTGCATCTTGATATACTTTATACCATTTTTTTCCAAAAGATAAATCTATCGTACACAATATATCTGCTATTGGCCCAGCCGACAAACTACCTTCGAAAGCACCTGCACCAGAAAGCTTGACAACACCTTTATAACCTTCTGAAGATGGATCATGACGCATTTGTAGTTCCATACTCTTATCTTTCGACATGTAAACTATTAAAGTTCTTGTATACTTATTGATATCATCTTTGTCATTATACATCTTCCAGTTACTAATACCACCATACTCCAGTTTGTCGATTTCTCTTTGTTCTTGTGGTCGATTAAAATTGACTTTTAGAATTTTAACTTCATTAGGTTGTTTTTTTAGTGATAGTGGCAATATATCACCGTTTGCAATTGTTTTGCTTATAAAAGCATTTAATTTTGTGTAGTCAAGCTGTTTTTCAGATACTAAATTTGCAATTTGTTTTTTGGCTTCATCAGAAGCAAAATAGATATCAGCTGTAGACCATTTATTAATGTTATCGAAAGGTCTTGGAATTTTTATAATTTCAGCTGCAGGATCTCTGTTTTTGTTTTTATTCTCTATTAATTTTTTTTGATTGTCATTGGCTTTTTTGTAAAGTTTGGCAATATTTTCCATAACTTCTTTATCACCTTGAGCATAAAAAATATCAGACCAATTTTTTGATTTTATGTAATTAAAATTTTTTGAAATGGTGGATATATCTTTCATCAATTGTGCTGCAATATGTAATGAAGATCGATACCATTCTGTTTTTTTGCTTTTAGATTTTTCTTGAACTCCATATAACAAATCTTCAACTTCGGATAGTGAAGCTTTACCTGATAAAAGTTTTTTTTGAAATGTTTTCTCTATACTAGCGTTTGGATATTTTTTGTTCCAAAAAGATTTAAAATCAAAATAAGATGGATATGTTTCTTCATTAAAGACTTTATCAATATTGGCCACACCATGGTAATCGGCTAAAGCACAAAACAATGCTTGAGCAGTTTCTTGAGCATCTTCTTTTTTTGCCATCTTTTACCTAATAATTTGAATGTCTTTTCCTGAAGTCCATACTTCAAGTTCTGTTCGTAATCTACCCTCCGATTTGAGGGTTTCATATCTATTTATAGCCTTAGTCCGCCACCATTCAATTACATTGGACAATTCATGCTTCTCATAATTTTCACCAGGTAAAAGTTTATCAGTCTTACAATTCATGTAATCAATAGAATTTTTAAAACCATAATCGGAAGTATAATATCGTTTCTTCTCTGTTAGTTTCTTGGCATTATCAATGGTCTCAACAAAGTCTTTACCTTCTGGTGTCCCTTTTAATGCCGATTTTGTCAAAGCAATAATCTTGGTAAATGTTCTCAACTTTCTACTGGTCGTTGATGTGTCACCACCTAGTAAATCACCTGTTATATTTTCAACGTAATTTTTTAAATCGTGGTATCTTTGACCGTGCATCATAGGCACAATATCAGATTCGGTCAAGCCTCTAAATCGAATATATGGTTTCATACCATCATATTGTGATACCGATTTTGTTGAACCATACAAACTGGTAGTTTCAAATAGGCATACATTCATGTCATATTTTTTATTACAGATTTCTCTTACTGTATGACTGGTACAAATGGCAGATAATAATTTACCACCCAAATAATTAAAGCCAAATGGCTGAGATGGTACAATTACAAATCCCATGACACAAGCAGTATTAAACCTTTTGGCAGTATCTTCATTTTGAATCCAAACTTGTCCTAAGAGTTCGTTTCTAGGTTTCATATAGATCACTGGTGAACCTAAACGAATGAATCCTAGAATCTTTCCTGAGTTTCTCTCTCTGACTGCCAATTGTATATTCTTACCAACTGGTGCTTTGTTAATGTGTGATGAGGTAATGGCAAGTAATGATTCCCACATTTCATTTGGTATTTCACACACTTCAATATCCATATCTTTTGGGTGCATAGAAAAATCAGAAAATAAATCATCTTCAATTGGAAATAAAGAAGATGGCATATCAGCCACATTCTTCAATTTCTCGTCACGCATGTATTCTTCGGTACTTCCAAGGTTACTGAAGTAATCCTTAAATACACCGGCACAATGTAAGGCCTGATCTCTAGTCAGAATCATACTTTAAATCCACTAAATTGTTTCTTTGGTCGTTCTTCTCTGGTACCAAATGTGTTTAATGGCTTATCGTGACCAGCATCAGCGATACCCATCTGTGCAGCTTGTTCAACATCATATAGTTTCATTTTTGCACGGTCAACACCAAGCGTGAATCTTTTGTGATATGTTGGATCATTATATCGATTTTTTAATTGTTTCACCATGATTTGACCGAGTTCTTCAAGTTCTTCGGATGAAATCAAAGCAAACATCAAGTCTGCGGTGGCGGGAAGTCCGAACGACTCACTCGTATCCTCAAGTCCTGGATCACTGGATGTATATCCGCTTCTGGTAGTCTGTGTAGCAGATACAATAGGAACATTAAACTCAACAGCAAGGCCACGTAGTTCTTCTGCAATTGCTTTAACGTAGGTGTAGGAATTAATATTGCTGCCAGCTTTAATACGAGCACTACAACAAATATTAAGATAATCAACAAATATAATGTCAGGTATAAAAGACCTCTTGAGATTAAGTTCATTTAATAATGTCCTGAAGTGAATTGTGGAAGCTGATGCAGTTGGATATTCTTTGATGATTAATTTGCCAGTGGTTTTCTCACGCACTCGATTGACTTTTTTATCATACATGTCTTTTGGTAAATCTATCAAATCGTCAATCGTAACATTCAGTAAGTTTGCATCAATTCTCTCTGCAATCTTTTCTTCACTCATTTCCAAAGTGAGGTATAATACATTCTTGCCTTGGACCATACACCCAGCAGCCACATGACACATAAACAAAGATTTACCAACGCCAGTACCAGCGAGAGCGATATTAAGCGTTTTGTTTGGTAGACCACCTTTTGTAATCTTGTTGAAGTAGTCGAGGTCGAAAGGTATTCTTTCCTCTTTTCTATGATAGAATTCATATCGAGCATCTGAGTCCTGTAAGTAATCGTGGCCTACTGAGCTGTCAAAAGAGACCGCCAAGGCGTCTGATAAAATCTTGGGTATCTGTCCTTTGTCGTGATTTCTATCTTTCCCGTCCAATATGGAGATACTGCCCAAGACAGCGTTATAAATGGCTTTTTCTTGACAGAATTTTTCCGATTTATCGATAAGCCATTGTATCTCGGAAGTTTCGTCTTTATGTTTTGCAATTTCTTCCAGATAAGTTTCTGCTCTCTGAACTTCGTCAGCTGTGAGATTTCTCTTGTCTTTGATGGCAATACTGAGCGCTTCAATAGTTGGTGCACTGTTGTAAGTGTTTGTGAATGATGTGATTTCATTAAATAAAGTTCTTTCTACACTATCACCAAAATATTCTGACTTTACAAATGGTAAAACTTTTCTGAGAAAGTCCTCATTGTAAATCAGATTCTTTAATATTGTCTGTTCCAGCTTCATCCACTATTTCCTGTTCAATGTTACTACCCATAATTTCTACTAATAAATTACCAATATAGTTTTTGAAATCGGTATCTTTTTCTAACTTCTTTGGCTTGTCTACTGGAGATTCTATCACATCATAGGCAAAAAGTAAATACACCTGTTGATTTTCTTCTTTGAATTTTACCTTACCATATTTGAATATGGTATTCTTATATGGACCTTCTAAGAATTTAATGTGTACCGCAGTTTCATCATTCTTTGGATAAATGAAACAATAGTCTATTCCCTCAATCATCATTCACCTTCTGTTTTTGCCGTTTTTCTTGTATTGTTTCTTCTTTCCAAATCTTTCTAGGATTGGCACAGAAAATACAATGTTTATTACCACAGCTAAATAAAGAACATTTTAAATATCGATGTGGTTGTTTCATCACATCAGTCCATTTATATGCTTTGGCTATTTTTACTTTGTTTTTAACTATATTCTTTTTTTGTTGAATACGTTTGCTATGTTTTTCTTTTGTTTCAATATCACTCATCTTCAGCACCATTCATAGTTTCAACTTCGAAAGCTTCTTCAACATCACCTTGCATAATACTGCCTGCTGCAATTTGATACTTATTCTTAATAAAGTCTTGAAATGACTTTTGCTTTAAAATTGGCAACCAGAATTCTTTGCTGTCCACTTCTTTGATGCGATATTTCTTTTCCTGGATTTCTCCATCTTCATTTACTTGACTATACCAACCATTACTAGGTTTAACCACATGGCCGGATTCAAGTGCAATATCAAGTAGACCGCTCCACTTGCTAATGCCGCCATCGAAAGATACAGTAACGGGAATTTTAGATTTTTCTTTAACATAACGAGATTTTTCTACATTGATTATAAAATTGTAACCGACAACTTCGGTGCCTTCTTTTTCTTGTTGGCGACCAATAATAAAAATATTATCGGCTGAGTAATATGAACCTGTACCACCACCAACAATGTCTTTCGGGAACATACCGATTTCTTTATAGGTGTGATTAACAACAATCATTGGTACATCTTTCATTGTGAGATGTGGTGTCACCATACGAAATAAAGACTTAACTTGTTTAGCACGGGACATATCTGCAACCGATTTACCTTCTAGTGCATCTTCAACTTCTTTTTTAGATGCCAAATTACCGATAGAATCAATTACAATAATTAATCGGTCGCCACGTTCCAATTGAGTAAGCTGTTGCATAACATCAAATTTGAGCTGTTCAATATCGGTAAGTGGTGTATGCAGGACACGAGAAGTATCGATCCCAAAACTGTCAAAGTAACTTTGAGGAGTACCAAACTCACTATCGTAAAACAAAAGAGCCGCATCTTCATATTTGTCCAAATAAGATTTTGCCATCAATAAACTAAACGCAGTCTTAAAGTGTTTTGATGGACCTGCCCACATTGTAAGACCTGGTGTTAAACCACCATCCAATTTACCAGACAATGCCACATTGATAATAGGAATTGCCGTTGGTATCATATCTTTATCAGTAAAGAACTTTGATTTAGAAAGAATCGCTGATTCTTTAATACTACTGTTCTTTTTAATCTTATCAAGTATACTCATAATTTTCCTTTTTAAAAGTCACCACCATCTAATCTAACTTGTTTTTCATTTTTGGATTTCTCTTGCTTTTCTTTGAAAGCAAATTCTTCCTCATAATCATACTTAGGTTCTAATTTTTTGGTTGGTTCATCAATTTGATGATGTTCTGTATAAATGCCAGGTGCTTGGTGAACAACTAAAGGAGGTATAGTTTCACCTGAGGCCTCATCAATTACAATTTGTTTTTCTTCCTGTTTTTCTTCAATTTTAACTATATTGTCTTTTGGTATTTCAACTTTATCTTCTTTGATTTCTTCCAATTCTTTCTTTTCAGTAAATACAGGAATATCTGGTACTATATTTACAACCTCTTCTTTTTTGGTATTACCATTTCTTTGTTGTAAAGACATATTTGCTGCTATTAATAATAACACAGCCAACGGGTCAAATACAACCATTATTAACAAGATTACCAAACGAACTGCCTTATCGATGGCATTGGTATCTTCGGTACCATAAATCATATCACCAATATATTTGATTGGTCCTACTTCGGCAATTAATTTATTTTCTTCTTTGAGAAGTGGTAGTTTTCTTTTACTGATATCGGCCAATTCTTTTTGTGTTTGTTGAATTTGTTTATCAACATTGGCTGATGCTGTTTCTGGATTGCCAGCTCGTTTCAACAAGTATTCTAATCGGTCTTTGGCAATCTTTTCTTGTTGATTAAGTGTTCTTATTTCGACCGAATTGGCACCAGCATCTAAAGTTGAATCGATATGTGCTTTAGATAAAAATCCAAAAATACCCATGCTTGTAATTATCATCAATATTACCACAGAAGATGTTAAGTAATATTTTAATAACTTTGGACAAGTTTTCCAATTACGATATAACCACGATGCTGTGACTAGTTTGCTGGCTTCAAGAACTGATCCCATAAAAACGATTGGCCAAAATGCGCCAGTAAAAATGGCTGCTAAACCAATAATTGAATAGTATGCTGCAATGCCAGATAAAAACAATGCTGATAGTAATGTTAATATGATTAGTATCATGAGAAGAAATCCTCGATTGAATTAACTTTTTCTGTTTTCCATCCAATACAATCAAGAATGATACGAATTGGTTCTAGGAATGCCTTGTCAAATTGCATATCGTAATCAATGTATTGTTGTAGTTCAAACTCTTTTGGTAAACGAGATGGATACGATATGACTGTATCTTTAAATGGATTAGGCATTTTCAGGTAAGTAAACTTGACCTTTTCACCTTCTTGGATGAGTGGATATTTTTTAGTAAGATTCTTTTGTTTTAAATTATGGTTATAAAGAATGGCACCTTTGACATGAATTGGTGTTCCTTTCTTATACAAAGTTGCTGCATCAGAATAGGTATTTAGACCATTCAGGCCACGAGGAAAAGAAATTTCTTCTACAGGCAATTTTTTAAACTCTTTTCTAAAATCATCAATAAATTTATGAATATCATTTTCTGTACCAGAAACCATCAAACGAATAATCTCTTTCATCTTCTCACGAATGGCAGATGGTGTAGATGACTTGACCATTTCTAGGCCCATCACTTTCAAATCTGGTTCTTTATATGCGACACCCTCATTGTTGTAAACATTCAAAATGTATCGCTTCTTCGCTGTCCAAATACCTTTGTTAGACAAACCTTCTCGTTTCATTTCCATCTTTTGCTGATATGCGTGAACGTAATCGGCAAGTTCTTTATACGATTTATCAATAAATGGTTGAATTCTTTCTTCACAGATTTTATCCATGAAATCAATCGTCTTTTGAATCTCTCTATCTTTATAAAACTTATTGACCAAGAGTCCGAGTTTGAGATAGATTGAATCGGTATCGGAAGCAATCACATAATCTTTATCTTCCGTTTCAACAATTTTATTCATATATTGATTGAGTTTGTTTTCAATCCAACGAATACTTAATTGACCAGCAGTAGTAACACCAAGTGCCATTCGTAAATCATAAAAGCGAAAATACTGGCTGCCAAGAGCACCATAAGCAGAATTAAGAGAAACTTTTTTCGCCAACTGAATGTTGTTGTATTTGGCAATTCGTTTTTCAATTTCGTATTTTTTACTTTCGTCTGTTTCATTCTGGTATTCCTGTTTTGCCTGCAACATCAACTTCTTAAACTTTTTTCTATCTTCATACATTTCTTCCATCATCTTTGGCAAGAAGCCTTGGAAGTCTGTGCGAAAGAATTGACCATTTGGTGTCAATGTGGCACCTTCAAGTTTAGATGTGTCAATTTGTTTCTTTAATAACTTATCAACTGAAACACCTTGTGAAAGAATATTCCGCATTTCATCAGTATAGTTCTCTGGCTCAATTAGTGTTTCTGGTGAGATATTATACTGCATCATCAAATGTGGATACAAACTGTTCAAGTCAAATGAGGCAACCCAATCATGTAAACCGATTTGTGGTTCTTTAACATAGGCACCTTCAAAGGCCGAATCTTTATCTTTGACAATACGAGGTGGAACAATAATATCTTTTTCACGGAGATAAGCATGTGTCAAGGCATCCCACATACGAGTTTGTGCAAAGACATCTTCGTAGTTTGATTTGGTGTCATATGCAAGAGTTACTGCCAGTTCAAGCAGTTTCAGTTTATCTTCTAGTTTAACAATCAGTTCAACGTCTTTAATGTTATACTCAATAAACTTTTGATAATTCAAACGATAGAGTGCATGTAGATTATCATACTCATCATATGATATCTTACCTTCACCAAGTTCTACCTGTGCAATATTATCGAGGCGATATGATTCTTGTGATTTGCCGCCAGGAGCATACCATTTGTATAGTTCAATATAATCAAGTGATGAAATACCAACAAGAGTGTAATCAATCATCTGCCGATTATTCACATAGGCATTTCGTTCTGTAATGAAGTTCCAAGGTGACAATTTCTTGGCTTCATCTTCACCAAGAATCTTCTTAAATCGATTGATGAGATACGGTATATCAAAGAACTTTGTATTCCAACCAGTGAGTATGTCTGGATAATTATCTTTGAAATGATTTAAAAATGTTTTGCATAGATTGTATTCGTCTTTGCAACGAATATAAACTTCATCACCTTGTACCTCATATTCACCACAACCATAGACGGTGATGCCACCATTCAATTTACGAATAGCAATAGCTGTGATCGGTTCGTTGGCTTGATATGGGTCAGGAAAGCCATTCTCTGAACCAACCTCAATATCGATGATTGCGATGGCAATTTTGTCGAAATCATAATCAACCATGCCTTTGTGTTGGTCGGCAATAAAGGCATATTCAAAACGAGTTTGACCATAAATCTTTGTTGCACCAGAAACACCCTCAAATTGCTTGATGTAATCTCTGGCAGCTTTGATACTTTGAAACTTTTTCTCGTCAAGATAATCACCTTCTAGATTGGTTAGATTGGTGATCTTTTTAGATGGTATGAATAAAGACGGAGTATATTCTACTTTCGTCTTTACTCTTTTGCCGTTTTGAATGCCACGATAGAGTATGTTACCGCCAATACTCTGAACATTTGTATAGAAACTCATTAACCTGTAATTAGTGTTTTAGTTGGTGGAAGAACGATTCCAGAACCAAAGACTTGATTGTAATTATTGACGAAATCTTCAGCTGGAACATAAGAGTATACTACATTCTTCTTGTTCAAGGCAACCGTAGAACCAGTTTTTTGTTCGGCATGAATAGGAAATGGTGCAAATCCTACATTGGGTTGGCCAGTCTTGGGATCACGAACAATGGCGATACCAACTGGATTAACCATTACGAATTCCGTTTCGGATTCAGACTCCACTTCACCCAAAACTTCTTCACCTGTTACTAATTTTAACGTTAAAATCTTCATTTATTTCTCCATGGCATAAATAAGTATGTAGTTGAAATGAAATTATATCTGTTTTATCTCTCCATGTCAACCTGACATTCGGTATTCTTTATTATCCCCAATAACAAAACTAACAGAGGATGGTAGAGGACAACCTTTATCAAAAATAAATGTTAAAAAGTAAGATATATCCAATTGTAACAGCAATGTTATTTGTTGGCAATGTATTTGCACAGCCAATCGTAACAGATTCCACAACTAGAAGTACCAGTGATTCTACTTCTAATAGTACCACAACAATCAAATCACCGCCACCAACAGCCGTGGCACCGAATATCACATCACTCAATAACGATTTGTGTGCGGTAGGTGTTTCTGGTGCAGCTCAAACACAAATTCTTGGTATTGCCATTGGTGGTACTTTTATCGATAAGAATTGTGAACGATTAAAGCTTTCCAAAACTCTTTATGATATGGGTATGAAAGTGGCTGCTGTTTCTACACTTTGCCAAGATGAACGTGTATTTACCGCTATGATGAATGCTGGTACTCCATGTCCAGTTGATGGTAAAATTGGTAATGAAGCTAAAGCAGTTTGGGAATCAAATCCTGACCGCCAACCACAAAAAGTAAAAAGTAAAGACTAATGAAAAAGATACTAGCGGCACTGCTATTTGTGGTGTCCTCTTTTTCGTATTCTCAAATTGTTACTGTTCCTATTCCAGGTGCACCAGGTTTATCGGTGACTGTAGGAACAGGTGTTAATGCTTTACCATTACAAAACATAAACAATAATCCCAACGCAGTAAATATTACAACACACGATGACTGGTATAATGAAGTACCATTGGGTTTCACATTTCCTATGTTTGGCCAAAACTTCACTACATCATGGGCTGCAACAAATGGTTTTGTAACATTTCAAAATCCACAAACATCAGGACTATGGGGTGGATGTTGTTCTGGTGTTGATTTAAGAAACACAACCGATCCACGATATAATTATACCATTTACGGATTACATACAGATTTGTATTCTTGGAATGGACAGAATCAATATTATCTGCGTGAAGGTAACACGATGACTTATGGTTGGTATAATTTAAGTCAATGTTGTTCTTCACAAGGTGGTAATAGTTTTGAAATTAAAATCGATTCGACAGGTTTAATTGATACACGAATTGCTGGTGCATTGGTTTCTTGGAATACCGTCACTTCAGGATTCGCTGGTAATTTAGCAAATGGTGAATACTATCAACATTATCACGGCCAAGGATTGAATATTACACCAGGTTCTTCTAATATTTTTAGTTGGCAGGCTTTGAGTGGTACAGGTCAAGGTGTTGACCAATGTACAATTAATCCATTATATTCACCATCTTGTCCAGGTTATGCATCTGCCTATCTAACACAACAATGTACCATCAGTGCATTGTATGATCCATCATGTCCTGGTTATCAACAAGCCTATTTTAATCAACAATGTAGTTTGAATTCTCTGTATAACTCTGCTTGTCCTGGTTATCAACAAGCTTATTTCACCCAGCAGTGTACCGCAGATCCGTTATATAATATAAATTGTCCTGGTTATCAACAAGCTTACTTTAATCAACAATGCACGGCAAATCCACTTTATAACTCTGGATGTCCTGGTTATCAACAAGCTTACTTTAATCAACAATGCTCATTAAGTTCATTATACAGTCCACAATGTCCCGGTTACGAGACCGCATATCGTGCTTACTTAGCTCAACAAGCGTGTCAAGCAAATCCACAATCTAGTCCTACTTGTTCTGGTTATGTAGCACCCACATCTAGCACAACAACTACAAACAATACTACAACGACTGAAGTGGTTGCCGTTTCTTCATCTGGTACTGTTAGCACAACACCAGCTGTTGTTGCCGATCCTGTGGTCAATCGTGTAGTCACATCAACTTCAACATCTACAGCACCAACAGCGCCAGCTGCACCCGTTCAATTAACAAATACAAGTTCATCACAACAAACAACCACTACATTGGTAGAAGCATCTGCAACACAATCTAGTTCTAGTTCTTCATCGGAATCTTCAAAGTCCAGTTCATCAACTTCAACATCTTCAGCTTCCACAAGTTCTAGTTCTAGTAGTTCACCATCAACACAGAGTCCAAGACAAACATTACAACAGGCAAGAGTTGAAGCTGCAAAACGCCAAGCCGTTGCAAAAGGTATGGAAGCAGTCAAAGAAAGTGGTGAAGCAAAATCAATGGATAGTCAAGTTGCAACTCAAGGTTTAGTAATTGCAGCAATGGGATTTAGTCCTGCTTTCGATGCTTATAATAATGTGGTTATGAAAGATGCATCGTTTTATAAACCGTTTACCATTTATGGTGGACAAAAGAATGTAGATAATGCAAGAGCTGGTCGTAGATTGTTTGGTGCGACCGATCAATTACATAATCAAATGGTTCAATCACAATACGAATTAGGAAAATAAAATGTCAACAGAAATAAAAGATGTCAATAAAAAAATTGACGAAGCCGAAGCGGCAGTAAAAAAGTATGCCAGTAAAGATACTGTTATCAGTATTGGTGGTTACGAATTTACTCCAGCCAAACTAATGGTAGCATTTACCATTGTATCATCCACACTTGGTGCTTTATACGGTGCTTTTGAAGTATACAAATCATACCAAGATATGAAAACTAAAATTGAAAAATATGTTGCACCAGATTTGTCTGAGTTCGACAAGCGTTTAATTGTGGTAGAAGAAACATCTGCCAAAACTAATGATTATACCCGTGATATTAAGAATGATATTAAGAATGATATTCGCAAATTAGAAAAAATTGTGGAACAAGTTGAGCGTGACAACAAACAACTGTCCCGTGAAATCGATCAAGACATTCGTGTATTGCGTAAAGAGATTGATAGTAAGATTCAAAAAGCAATGGATAATCCATTAGCAAAATAATATGATAGCAGGCCTCGAAATTCCACCTATTTGTAAATCGAAAGGCTGTGAAAGGCCTGCGCAGATTTATGCCGCTAAGACTATGAATAGTAACGGTAAAAATCAATATCTAAAAACGTGTTGTCGGCATTCTTATAAAGACCTAAATAAGTAATGCTGACAATTCATCCAATAGACTTTTGGGTATATCTTATACTCAACTATTGGTTTTTTCCACACACACTTATAAATCATACACATGAACGAACTAATCTATGTCCTGGTAACAACACATCTCACCATAATCGCCGTAACACTATATCTACATCGTAGTCAAACACATCTAGCTGTAACATTTCATCCAGTTATAAATCACTTCTTTAGATTTTGGTTATGGTTAACTACAGGTATGGTCACAAAAGAATGGGTTGCAATTCACCGTAAACACCATAGCATGACTGATCAAAAAGGTGATCCACATTCACCACAATTATTCGGTATTTGGAAAGTTTTATTTGGTGGTGCATTGTTGTATAATACAGCAGCCAAAGATAAATTAATGATCAATGCTTTCGGTAGAGGTACACCAGATGATGCAATCGAAAAGAATTTGTATACACCTTTAAATTATTTGGGTGTTTCAATTTACTTTTTAATTTGTTTTGCTTTGTTTGGATATTGGGGGATATTAGTTTGGTTGATACAGATGTTATGGATTCCGTTTTGGGCTGCTGGTGTAGTTAATGGAATAGGTCACTATTGGGGGTATAGAAATTATGAAACAAGAGAATCATCTAGAAATATTTTCCCTTTGGGTATTATTATTGGTGGCGAAGAGCTTCATAATAATCACCATAGCGATGCTGGTTCTGCCAAGCTTAGTAGGAAATGGTTTGAATTAGATATAGGTTGGTTCTATATTAAAGTATTAGAGAAATTCAAACTAGCAAAATTAAAATAATTACTTTTGCTGTTTTTCTATACGTTTAAATTCTTCATCTTCAGCAATTGCATCATCAATATCTTTTAGTTCAGGAGGTTGAGCACCTGTGCATGAACCACCACTACTAAACCACAACTCCATAGCTTTCTTACGATATTCTTCTAAATCAGAACTCATCTTCCTCTACCTGCCTTTCGCATAACATTCATCTTAGGTGTAAAGTTTTGTTTTGGTTTTGGTGTATTTAATGGTTTAAGGTTACGAACCCGTTTGAGTTGTTCTTCATGAAACTTTTTAGATGTATCATCACTCATATGTTCTCCTTTGTTTGGTTGCGGAGGAAGGAATCGAACCTACGGCCCCTGGATTATGAGTCCAATGCTCTACCTCTGAGCTACTCCGCTGTAAATATTTATTCATAAAACTAAAATGAATTTTTCAAACCTTATAAACGCCGGAAAAATTTTCGGAGGCTCCGGCGATCCAACCTTTTTTAGAAAATTATGGTAAAATCTTCTCTCTCTGAACAATTTGGCATGTCTAAAGAATTTGGCAAAGAAATATGTTTCTTCAATTCTATATTGTCGGATGATGTAAAAGTCAATTCAATAACAAATGGTATAAATTCATTCTCATTGACTTGTCCATATGAATAATTGTTTATATGAACGTGAACCAATTTTTGGTTCAATTTACTAACAAAATTGGCCATTTCATTCAAGTTAAAGTTATCTTGTATATCATGAAATTCAATTAC
>JACCDX011094683.1_pt1 | contig 28258 bp, 30 predicted proteins | sample 7449681 | NCBI WGS metagenome assembly JACCDX01 (sample SAMN15323450, study PRJNA562643) | freshwater metagenome | isolation source: river surface water | place: USA:Blue River Watershed | collected 2017-08-18
AAAAAGAAAGTATAGTTAAAAATACATATAATATATTAATTACAACTGCATCATCCATATTAACTGGTGATACACATACACCATTAGTTATTGCTGGAGAAACTGCACATAAAATACATCGTTATTTATATCAACATGCATTACAAGATATTATTAATACAAATAAAAACATGATTGCAATTATGAATTCTGAAAAATTATATGCACTTTCTAAAATATATTGTACTAACATAGCAACTATTAAATTAGAAATTAACAATAATAAATTATATGTGGTTAAAAATAATATTGAAACAAATATAATTACAGATTTTATTTCTATATTAGAAAAAAATATGGAGCATATGTTAGAAACAAATAAAAATCAAAACATAAATATTGTTAGTTTATCTGAAAGATTACATGTATTAAAAGATATCATTCAATATATAGAAGATGCATCTAATTATATGTTTTATAATTATTTCCATAAAATAATTACAAGACCAACTAACATAAATTATAATTTAAAAAAATATTTTATTAAATGTATTGATAAATTGAATAATTTTGTTAGTTTATTACAAATAAAATATCCTGAACAAGAAATAAAAATAAATAAAACAAAAGAATGTGTTGAAAGTCAACATAAAATTAAAATGGAAGAAAAAAATATAGAATACTTACAAGAATTATACAAAACTTATCAAATACAAATTGATAATAAAATAAGTGCATTAAAAATGAATGATTCTTTATTTAATTTTAAATTTACAAGTAATGAATATATTGATTATTATGCGGAAAAAACAAAAATATATGCTTTTGGATTTAAAAATATTCTTAAAAGTTTAACTAAGAATATTTTAATAGTACCTTCTGGTATAGTTGAAGGAACATTTGAATTAATTATATCTTATATGTTTAGTGTATTTTTAAGTTGGCGCGGAATATTTATTATTTTGTTAGTTGCTTTTATTTTAAACTTTGGACAAATATTTGCATTTATTTGTAAAAGCCTGTCTAAATTTGAATAAACTAACAATTCTTTAGTTATATTTAGTAAAAACACGATAAGTGTCACTATTTTTAACCATTTGATCTCTCATTGTTTGATATTTTTCATAACATTCTTTAGTTCCTTCCCTTGGATAATCATGGAAATCTCGATATAAACATATGGGATTATTTTTCACCTTTTTTTCTAATTCTTTCCATTCTTTTTCTGTATTACATGGTCTAAAATTACGACCAACATATTGTCCATCTTTTCCACATTTGGCACACTTTGATTTATTATGTGCATATGCATCAATATACATATCTTTTTCGGTTCGTTTAAGAACTTTTCTTTCAAAACGACTATAATTATCAGTAGGTTTATCAGATATATTATTTATAAATTCTTCAGCATCTATTTTATTCTTATACAAATGATTTTCTAAATAATCAACATAATTATCATTATTTTTACAAATGTAAGGTTGATTAGTATTTATTTTATTTATATTTACTATTTCATTTAGATTTATATTTTTATCGGCTTTTTGTGCTTGATATTTACTAACAGATGATTTCCAAACTCTTCTACACGGAAAACACACATATTTGTTACGTGGTTCATAATGAGGAGTTTGATAAGTGCTTTTAGTGTAATGATTATAAGTTCTATCAGCACTAAAACATTCAAAACAAGTTTCATTACATTTACATATTACACAGCAAGGACAATTACTTCCCATTCTCATATCACAACCTTTTTTACGACACATTATTTAATATAAATATTATTAATTAATATTTATATTATTATTTGTTATTATTATTATTATTATTATTAACGGCGTCTTTTTGAATAACGTTTTTTTCTATAATTTCTTTTTTTTGTGTATCTCTTTTGATGTCTTTTTTTATGACTTTTTTTGTTTCCATATTTTTTATAACGTCTTCTTGTTCTAATTTTACCTCCTACTGGAGAATTATTTAAATCTAAATCTCCATACATATCATCAAATGCATTTTTTTCTTCATCATCTTGATTAGCAGCTGGATTTTCATTCATAGCAGCATAATAATTATCTCTATTTTCAAAATATAATTCATTATTATTTATATTTGGTGAAGGTTCTGATGGTGGTTTTATATTTTCATTTTGATTTATATCCCAAAACCAAAATTCCATTTGATTTCCAGCGGTTCCAACGGATAATACACTAGGATCTTGACTTGCTTGTATTTGACTATATTGCATTTGACTATCATGTAATGTTGTTTCATTTGAACTAATAGAAGCATTATCATTTACAAATTGTGTCATTTCTTGCAAACGTGATTTTACGACTTCACTAATATCTATTAAATCTTGATTGGGATCAACGATATTTGCTGGATTGGTTGAATCCTCATTATTCATAAGAACTAATTTAATGCTATCTACACTAAAACGGGTAACATTACCACTAATTGAACGTAATTCATTTATTTTTGTTTGAGTTGAACGGGAAGCGTTCGTTAAAATACTTACACCAGATGTTGATGATGATGATAAATTACTGCCAACACTGCTTTGAGAACCTTCAAATGCAAAATTTGTGTAATTTGATGTTGCCCAATTACCAAGTATATTGGTAAATACATTTGAAATATTAGTTATTAATTGAGAAGCAATTGGAGGAGCAGCAACAGATAATTTATTTATTCCTGTTATTGCTGCGGAACCTAAATTGGTTGTTTGCTGAACAGCAAAACTACCTAAAGCTTCAATATATTCACTAGTTTCAATACCAGTATTTTTTAAAAAATAATAAATCATTGTTACAACTGCACCTGATTGAAGCCAATCTTTTATGTATGGTCTTGAAATATATGTTGCATCAATTATGGATTTAATTAATGGAGATATAGCTGCAATTGCATCACGTTGTGCAGGAGGTAAAATACCTATAAACATAAATATGGAAGCTAATATTGATGCGGTTTTTTTTGCATAATCTGGTCCTTGATTTTTAATTAAACTAACATATGTTCCAACAACTTCAAACATTATCATCCATAATTCTCTAAAACGATTTACGACACTTGCATCTTGTGCTAGTTCATCATTTACTTGAACATATGTAAAAAATCCGGTAGTTAATTTAGTTAAACCTCCAAATAATTGGCGGCGTTGTTCATTTGTTAGATTTGTAACTACTTCACTTTCCATTAACTTATTAAATTCCATTTTAAAAGTATTAATTTGATTACTTATGTTTTGTTGTTCTTGTCTTGCCATTTCTTGAGCGTTTAATGCTTCTTGAGCAGAAATACGTTGTTGTCTATTTTGTTGTGCTGCTTGAGTAACTAATTTAAGACTTTCATTTAATTGATTTATCATAATTTGAACTTTTTCATCAACTACTTCTTGAGGTTCAGATATATTTCCTAACATTTGATTAATAGCACCTGCTAAAGCAGGTATTGTTTGAGATACCTCTGTTTTTTGTCTTTTTAATGGTGGATATATTGGACTGCTCATATATAATATTTAAATAAAATTATTTATATATTATAATTTGTTAATATTATACATGACATACATTTCCTGAACATTTGAATACATTTTCATTATTATTATTTATTGGTTTATAATAAGATGATTTAACATAAAAAAATATAATAATGGCAAATAAAAATACTAATATTATTCCTAAAAATTCATAGGACATATAATCAAAATTAAAATCTAACATATTATGATTAAATATAAAATAATACGTTTCTAAACTAATTATAAATATGTTGATAATTCCTTATTCCAATCCAAATTTGTAATAATAGGGGGAAAAGATATTTTGTCAGTTTCTTTTGAACCTTCAATTGCATTTAATAATGGAACTCGCGTTTGATAACGAATTTCATTTATTAAATTCATAATATTGGGATTTTTTGATGCCTCATTCCAATCTATTTCATTTATAAAATATTTGACTAAAAAATATATGGCACTTGGATTACCTGACATCTTATGAATTTGACCTAAATTAAATCCGGAAATTGGATTTGAGAATATTTCTTGAATAGTTTTATTTGCTGGATTTAAAATTTTTTCATAATATTTAATTGCTTCAGGATTTGTATTATAGACTATATCATTCCATCTTATTTCATTTGTGTAATTTAATAAAATATTAAATGCTTCAGGAGCAGAATTTCTAGTTAATCTATTCCAAAAATCATTGCTATAACGTTGTGAATTATTTTCTAAAAGTTCTTTAATAATATTTAAACATTGAGGGTTAGGGTTTGAAGCTAAACCGTCAATTAATTGATTTTTAATTAATTTTTGTTTTATGTTTTTTTGACTTAAAACAGGATAAGCAGAAGGATTTTCGGTTAAATTTTTCCATCCCCAATTACCTAGTGGTGGTTCTGGAATTTCATTAATATGTTGTTTAATGTATTCAATTGCAATTGGACTGGGATTATGAGTTAGTCGATAAGCTAAATGATCATCAGCACCCGGATTTTCTTGAATAAAATATTCTGCAGCATAAGGTTGTTTTGTAAAATATATGTACATTTTATCCCATAATGTAGGTATTCCATCATTTGCTTCTTCTTCGTCTTGTTGAAAAACTTGAATATTATTTTTAACGATGTTAAGTGTTTCTGGATTTGGATTTTTAAATAAATTTTCCCAATCTATTTTATCTACATTAGATTTAAGTATATTTAATGCGCTTGGATTTTCTGATATATTTTTCCAATTATCTAATTCATTTAATTTAGACGCAACAATTTGAATTGCTTCTGGATTGGGATTTTTACTTAAATCAGTAATATTTATTTTTTCTATATTTTCCTTAATTAATTCCATTGCACCTGGATTTTGTGCTATTTCGGTCCAATTTAGTTTTGAAAGAATAGTACCATAAGAAAGTGTTATTGGGTTACGCACATGCATAGAAATGGGTTGTAAAGAAGGTGTTGTGATAGATTTTTGGGAAAATTGTTTTGAATATTTTTTTGGTGGCATTCCTCCAAATTTTTGTTTTTTTGTTTTTTTATTTTTGCGTTTATTTTTTCTTTTTATTGTATATTTCATAAAATATGTAAATAATTTTTTTCAAATATATATACTTAAAAATATAACATCATAATATATAATGCCAGAAGGTCCGGAAATAGCAATATTATGTGATGCTCTAAAAGTATATTATCCTGAAAAATATTTTGATTGTTATGGTAAACATTTATTTTATCAAAATACAAAAAATGATTTGATCGAAAATTGGTCATTTGGTTTAACTGGTAAGGTTAAAATAGATGAAAATAATGTATTAACAAAAGTTATGACAGGATTTGTATATGGTGCTATAGAATTTAACACAACTAAAACAGGAAAATGTTGGTTAAAAACAGAGGATAATTTGATAAAAGAAGAAATTAATAAATGGACTAAATCAAGAAAAGCATTGGGAGGTTTATTATTGGATCAAAATTTAATAAGTGGTATTGGAATAGCATGGGGTTCTGAAATATTGCATAAGGCTGGACTAAGACCAGATTTAAAAGCATGTGAACAAGATTTAAGTAATTTATGTGAAACATTAGTGGATGTTAGAAATTATGTAATAAATTTATATAAATCATATTTAAAAAATATTACTAAGAAAGAAGATGTAAAAGAATTTATTAATGGATGGTACAAAAATTTGTATTCAATAAGAAATATGGAGGTTTATAAAAAAGGAAAAGAAATAAAAGTAGCTGGTCGTACATGGCATATAAAATAATAAGTTTTTTATAATAATATATATTATAAAAAATAATATAAATACAATATGACATAACAATATATAATAAAATGGCTGAATTTACAGAAGAAACTGGTTATTTTGACTCCAATTTACAAAACAACTCAATTATGGTTTTATGTGTTGAAGAACGTGATGAACCACGTGATTATAAATTAATTGATAATAGAATTTTTATTTTTTGGGAAGAAATTAGTGAGAGATATATGGTTTATGGTCGTAGACAGGATCAAGGTAATTTTAGTGGAGTACCATATGCATTTGGATTTGAATCAAGTAAAGAAGTATGTGATTTTCTTCGTTTGCTTTTAGAAAAGCGTCAATGTAGTATGACATATTATAATTATAATAATTTATATGATATGGAAAGTGGTATATTAGTTGAAAATGTAAATTATGAATTTTTCGAGGAAAATATGTCAAGAAACTATGAAATTGTTGCATATGATAAAATTACGTTAAATCACAAACCATTAAGATCACAAATTAAATTATTGCGCAGTGCGCAATCAATTATTTAATTATAATATACATAATAAACAATATCATACTGAGATTTATTATACATAATTTGAGATGTATATGTAATATTATTATTTTTACATATTTGTCTTATAACAGTTAAAAAAGATTTATTGGTAATAGGATTTTCCAAATACTTTCTTTTAGAAATAAAGTAATTAGGTTTACAAAATTCAAAGAATTTTTGAATATCTTCTGTAAATATTCCTTTTTTATAAGAATTATTATCAACTATGTAAAATTTATCAGTTTTTGCACATATTTTATTTAATAATCCAAACAAATCTTCGGTTTGTATATTATTTTTAAATATTTGTGAGGACATACTTTATATATAAATAGGATTATTTTTATATAAAAATTATATAAAAATATTATTATTTGTTTTGTAAAATATTAAATAAATTATTCGTAAAAAGAGCTAATTCTATTTCATCTTCATGAATATTATTAAATATTGTTATATATTTACATAATAATGATATAATTTCATATTTTTGGTTTTCACTTAATTCATCTGTAAATTTTATGAATAAAAAATAATTATCTAAAATATCCATAACTGAATAACCACGATCATAAATAGAATATAATAATGACACGGATTTTTCTAAAAATCCATTTTTTATTAATATAGTATATTCTTTAAATAAGTTAAAACTTATATTAGTACAAACATTTATAGCTAAATCTTCAGTAATAGGTTTATTAATTAATTTAAATTTTTCCATATAATTTATTAAAATTTTTGCATTATTATTGCATACATTTAATATAAAATCCTGTGCTTCTTGGGTTATATTTAATTGTTCTTTACAAATAATTTTATTCATTATTGTTTGTAAATTTATTTTATTTAATGGCTTTATTTTAATAATTATTAGTCTTGATTGTAAACTTTCAATAACTTTTTGAGAATTTGTACATGATGCTATAAAATGCACATTATAATTATACTTATCAATACAATTGCGAAATACTTGTTGACTTTGTTCATTAATAAGATCAATATCATCTAATACAACAATTTTCTTTTTTCCCGGAATAGAAGAGCAAGATTGACAAAATGTTTTAACATCATTACGATAATAATTTATACCCTGTTCCTTAAGAGAATTTATATATAAAATATTGTTATTATATTGATTTGCATCATATTTATTATAATATTCTTTAATAGTTGCATTTAAAAATGTTGTTTTACCGGATCCAATATCTCCAATAAATATAATATTTAAATTATTCATATTAATAAATGTTGTTAGTATATCTATAATTTCATTATCTGTTTCAAAATCATTAAACTTTTGTGGTTGGTATTTATTTAAAAATAATGTATTCTCCATTTAAATATATATGTAAAAAACTATTTAAGTTTATCTTTATTAATATTATTATAAATAAAATGTCAGATAATTATTATGATATTTTAGAAGTACAACAAACTTCATCTGTTGATGAAATAAAAAAAGCATATAGACGTTTATCATTATTATATCATCCAGATAGAAATAAAAATAGTCCTGAAGCAACACTAAAATTTCAAAAAATTAATGAAGCTTATGAAATATTATCTGATCCGGAAAAAAAAAGAGAATATGATATGACACGTAATAATCCCTTTTTTAATATGATGAATGGAGGAGGAGGTGGAGCACAGCATGTACATATTAATGTTGATGATATATTTCAAAATTTATTTGCAGGAGGTGCAGGAAATCCATTTATGAATGCTGGATTTGGTCCAGGAATACAAATTTTTCATAATGGCGTAAATATTAATCTTCAAAAACCTACACCAATTGTTACTACTATTGATATTCCAATTGATAAAATTTTATCAGGAACAACTGTTCCAGTTGATATAGAACGATGGATAATGCAAAATAATGTTAGATCAACCGAAAAAGAAACAATATATGTTGATATACCTAAAGGGATGGATGAAGGTGAAATAATTATTTTACGTGATAAAGGTAATATTGCACAAAATGACAATAAAGGTGATGTAAAAATATTTATAAGAATTCAAAATAACACGGAATTTAAACGTCAAGGTTTAGATTTAATTTTAGAAAAAACAATTACATTAAAAGAAGCACTTTGTGGATTTTCATTTGAAATTAAACATTTAAGTGGAAAAGGTTATACAATTAATAATAATTCTAGTACAAGTATAATATATCCCGGATATCGAAAGGTAATACCAAATTTAGGTTTTACACGTGATCAACATATGGGAAATTTTATAATTATATTCAACGTTAAATTTCCCGAAAAATTAGATGAAAAGGTTTTAGAACAATTGAAGGCAATTAATTTTTAAATATATAGTATATACACATATGAAAATATTGGTTGCATGTCACTGTAAAGAACCACATTTAGAAGATAATGGATTATTATTAAGTCCAACATTAAATTTTACGAATAAACTAACAAAACAATTTAATCCTTCTGATACCGAAATACATTACATAGATCAAAATCCTGATTGTCCAGCATATGGAAAAGAATATCAGTATTACGAATGGTCTGAAGTTCCAAATAATTATTTTGACTTAATATGGTACGAACATTGTCCTATAGGACCTTTAGAAGAAGATAGACAAACAAGGGAAATTTTTCAAAGTCTTGTATCTAGTTCTTTAGAAAAATTAAAAACAAATGGATTAATAATAACGCAAACATATACGTCAGAGGAATTTATAAAAGGCATATTACAAAAAGTTGGCATAATTTATAAATATAATATTGAAACAAATGTAGTGCTATTTAAAGATATACCTTATTGGTTATTTCGAAAAGGAAATCATGAAAATAAATCAAAAGATTTGTATATGATAATAAAAAAATCAAATAAAGGCGGGAGAAAACGAACTAACAAAAAAAGAAAAAAAAATAAACAAAAAAAAACTAACAAAAGAAAATATAATTAAATTAATTTAAAGATAATTCTATAAATTAATAAATATGACAATAATAGCAGAATATTTATGGTTAGATGGAAATCAAGAGTTGCGTTCAAAATCTCGCGTAATCAATGAATGTTGTGATACACTAAAAGAATTGAGTGATGATGGATCATCTACATATCAAGCAACAACAGAAAATTCTGAAATAATTTTAAAACCCGTAAGAGTATTCAGTTGGTATGATAAACCATATACTTATACTAAATATGGTTTTCATTTTTTAATATTATGTGAAGGATTTAATACTAAGGGTGATCCAATTGAAACAAATAGCCGTTTTACAGCTGATAAAATATTTAAAAAATATGAAACCTTACAACCTTGTTATGGTTTAGAACAAGAATATTATTTTCTTAAAAAGAATAAAAGATATGTAACAGATGATTTATTTTGTTGTGACGAATATTGTAGAACTAATAGAAATGGTATCGAAAGAAAAATTGTAACAGAGCATTTAGAAGCATGTATAGAAATAAATTTGGATATTAGTGGAATAAATGGTGAAGTAACAGAAAGTCAATGGGAATTTCAAATAGGTCCGGTTATAGGGGGAATTATGGCGGGGGATCAGTTGATAGTTGCAAGATTTTTGTTAGATAGAATAGCAGAAAAATATGATTATGAAGTTTGTTATGAGCCGAAGTTATTTAAAAATATAAGTGGGTCAGGTTGTCATATAAATTTTAGTACAATAGAAACAATGGGAGAAGGTGGATTGGAATATATTATGAAATATGTTAAAAATTTGGAGAAAAATGCGTTAAAAACTATTGAGGTATATGGAAGAAATAATAAGGCGCGTTTACAAGGTGAATTTGAGACGGCAAGATGGGATACATTTAGTTGGGGTATTGGTACCCGTAATACATCAGTTAGAATTCCAATTCAAGTAGCGCGAGATCAAAAAGGATATTTAGAAGATCGTAGACCAGGTGCAAACATAGATCCATATTTGGCTTGTTCAACATTATTATTGCATTGTTTGGAATAAATGTTTTTTTAACCGAAGGCAGCTTCTTTTTAAGTAGATTTCAAAATATATTAATTGTTAAAAAAACAATTTAAAGACAAAGTATTTATATAATATGTGTGAGAAATAAATAATTTTCGTCAATATCAATGATAACGTCATATATAAGTGGGCTGCAGACCATAGAGATGATTAGTTATCCTTTAGTATTCACCATAAATTATATCTATTTAGATTTCTATTTAGACCAGTATTAGGGGCTGGCATTAATTTGTGTTGTCTATACTATATATTGAGTTTTATTTGTTTTCACACCATAATTGCAGTGCTTCTGTAGCTCAGTCGGTAGCAGCGTTTGCCTGTTAAGCAAAAGGTCCCAGGTTCGAGCCCTGGCGGGAGCGTATTTAATTTTATATAATATTTATAAAATTAAATTTATTTTAAAAATAAACTTAAAGATAATATAGTAAGTATAATTAATATAATGTCAGATACTGATAAACTAACAAGTGAAGATATTAATAGATTAGATCCTCAGCAACTTGCAGAATGTAGACAATATAATGCTTTTTTAGATAAGCATTTTGATAGATTTATGGAAGATTTAAAGAATATTGATAATAAAATAAATATTCGAGATAGAATTAAAAACATGAACCAAGAAGAATTAGATAAAGAAATTGAATATTTGGTTGATTTAATAATGGAATATAAACGTCAATCAGATGGAGAAGATATTTTACTCGAATATCGTGAATTATTTTTACAGGCAAGTGCATTAGCAGACGAAGAATTAGCAAAGGAAGAAGAACAAAAGCGTTTAGAAGAAGAAAAAAGACAAGAAGAAGTAAAATTATTATTACAGCAAAGAGAATTGGAAGAACAAAAACAAATAGAAGAATTTAAAAAAATGGCTGAAGCAGCCATGTTAGCTAAAAAGGCAAAAGATGAAGAAAAAGCTAAGGCAAAAAAGCCAAGAGCAACAAAAAAGAAGGAAGAAAATATTACATTAGTTGTTAATGAAGAACAATTGCCTGAACCACCTGCTCCAGCAAAAAAACCTCGTGCAAGTAAAAAAGTAGCTCAAATTTCTGAAGAACAGCCAAAACCAAAAAGAACTTATAAGAAAAAAAATCAAGTTGTTTCAACTGATACTAATTAATTTTTATATAATATATTAAAAATATATATTATGTAATTTATTAAATATTTTTTAATGCATAATTAGCAAAAATAGTAAATGAAGTAATACTGTATCCTAATAGTAATCCATTCATAACTATAGATTGATTATTTATGCTATTATTTAGTCCAACTAATGATATGGAAGCAATATAAGATGAACTTAATATTAATGTAGATAATGTTATAGACTTAATAATATTAAACATTTATTATATATTATATAAATAGATGTCTTTATATTATTATATAAGTATTTATATAATAATATCTATAAGAGCCTCCTCTGGGAATCGAACCCAGGATCTCTTGTTTACAAGACAAGTGCGCTACCACTGTGCCAAGGAGGCCTACAAATTATATTGTTGTGTTGTCTTTAAATTGTTTTTTCTATAATTAATATATTTTAAAACCTACTTAAAGCGAAGCTACCTCCGGTTAAAGAGAAGAACCAACTGCATTTTCAGCATAAACATTAAAATTTTGTGCAGATAAAAACCCCACCAACCAAAATTGCCAACATTTAATAGTTACTTTTTCTTGAAGTGAAATATCGGTATTGTCACTTAAATATTTTTTTGATCGTGCTAATAATTCATTACATCTTTCTTCATAAGTTTCTTTAAATATACCACAAGCATGATGATTACCAATTACCCATATATCATTATTCCATGTATTTAAAAAATTATTTTCTGTCTTATTGTTTTCCATAATATATAATATATTATCATATTATCTTTAAATTGATTTAACTTTGATAATTAGTATAAGGTGATGGTCTAATTTGATTTTGACCCAATTCAGTTAAAAATCTACCACATTGTTGTCCTGCAATGCAACTAGTTGCATGTATCATTTTTGCACGACGAGTTGCAATACTTGATGCACCTACACCAGCACCTGGTGTATATTTATTCCAAAATTCTCCAGGCTGATTTGATACAGCAACACCACCAGGGGTCATTTTTGTACTACGACGACCACCGACACCAACATTTTTTTTATATAAAAATCCTGGAAAAGAATTATCTCCAAACCAAAATTGTCCATATGAATTACTACCTATTCCATAACTTTTTATGTTTTTTCCCATTATATATAAACTAATAAAAAAGAAATAATATTTTACATAAAATATTAAATTAATAAACCTGTTTTTCTATAATTATTACACATTTTACATTCGTTTTTCATTCCTAAATAATGATCATTTCCTTCAAAACATATTGATGGTATCATAAATTCGTTTCTACAAGTAAACTCTTCTAAATCATCTAACCCATTTATTTCTTTATCCATTTCATAATGATCATATCTCATGTTTATATCAAATAATTCATAACCTAATTTTCTTCTACATAATGGACAACTAAAATTAGAGTTTTTCCTAAATAATAATTTTTGTTTAAATGCATTAAATATACATTTTTTATGAAATGCATGACCACAACAAGTTAAATATGCTTCAGATTTTTTTAAAATATTATCAAAACATATTGGACATTCTGTACCTGGTTTTATGTAACATTTACGATCTAAACTACAACTACATTCTCTATTTCCTATCACTTGTGGAAACACAATTTGATCTTTTTTACAATTACATTCTTTTGTTAAAATATACGATATACATCCATTTTCTTCTCCACGTTCTTTACAATTATAATAATATGATAAATTACGTTCATACAAATAAAATACATCTTCTGCAGTTGACATTCATAAAATAATATATTAATTATCATTTAATTAAAATATTATTCAATTTTTTTCACTTTTTTTAAAAAGGTGGATATTTAGGTAATCTTTTTAGTCGGAATATCACTTGCAACTAAATAAATGGAATTTTCCGTAATAATAATAAATTCTGATCCTGATTTATATAATTTAGCAATAGGTGAAGTATATTCTTCGGCAGATTTAACCAATAATTTTTCACCTGATTCACGAACACCAATACATGATTTCTTTTCTAATGAACTATGCCAATAATCTAACATAATTGGTTTATCATCTGAAATAGAAATTTTAGTAGCATGTTGTAATGTTAAATCAGTTGGTAAACGCATGTTAGTTGTTTGGGTTTGCTGTTGTTGGGGTTGAGTAGTAGGAACATTGCCAGATTTTTGTTCAAATGATGACATATCTTTATATAAAAAAGTATACATAAGTCTTTAAATACTTATTTTAAAAATATATATATTTCTAATATGTTTAAAAAATATAAAAATAATATAAATAAAATATATAAATGAAACCATTACCAAATAAATTAACAACAAATCAATCTGTTCCAACAGAATATATTTTATATTCAATTGATAATTATAAATCAAAAATTTGTTGTTTATTACAAGATATATTAACTAAATTTTTAACTATTATTATTGGTTATTTTAATATAATTACTGAAAAAATAATGATTAAAAATAAACAATATTATATATTTATTTTAATACGCGGTTTAGAAACTATTATTCATGTATTTCAAACATTATTTTATTATACTAAAAATTTAGATCTTACTTTTTATCATTGTCAAAAAGCTTATTATTTTTATATTGAATTTATTGAACAAATTTCTGATGATAATATTACTTTTTTACAATTAACATCAAGAGATGCTGTATTATTTGTATATAAAAAAACTATTTATGATTTAAATAATGAATATAAAAAAAATATTATTGAACCATCTGAAGAAGATAAAAATATATTAAATACATTGGATATATACATTAATTTTTATAAACTTATTATAATAAATACAATACATCAGCAATCAAATAATAATAAAATACTATTTGATGAATGTTATAAATGTATGGAAAATATAACTGAACAATTAATCAATTCAAAATCAAAAAAAAATTATATAGAACACATATATTTATTTACAAAAAATATATATAATTGTGATATGGATATCATAACATTTTATAATTTGATTTATCAATTTACTGATAAATTGCTATTAAAAAAAAAAATTAATGATAAAGATATTATACAAAAAATATATGACTGTTCTCAATTTATAAATAATTGCGATTTTACTTTAATAATTTCACATATTTTTAAAGAATAAATTAATGAATTATTTCAAATTCTATCTTTGCCTTTTTTTTATTTGTTTTTTTTATTTTATTTACAATTAAACTTTCAACTTCATTTAAAATATTTATTTTAGTTTCTGCAGTTGCATTTATTTTTTCAGTTGCATTTATTTTTTCAGTTGTATTAATTTCTTCAGTTATATTAATTTCTTCAATTGTATTAATTTCTTCGTTTATTCCGGTTAATATATTAATAACTTTACGTCTTGTTTTCTTTTTTTTATCTTTTAATAAATCTTCTTTATTGATAATTTTTTGACAAATATATTTAAATTCCTGTTTTAAAATATTTGTCAAAAATACGTATACTTTTTCTAATATATTTTCATCACACATTCCAACAATTAATACACTTCCCGTTCTAAATATCATAAAAGAAACTTCTACAATATTTGTTATATCTTTTGGTTTATTATTTAAATGTATTTGATTTTGCATATCATAATAAAATTTACATTGAATACCGGGATATGAACATGGATCATATATTGCAGAAACTGCATATTTATTTCGTAATATATCAAATAAGGCTTCTCTATTTATATAGAAACCACAATTAAAATTTGAATTAATTAATACAGTATCACTAGTTTGTTTATATGCTAATTTATAAGTATGATATGGTTGTAATGTTTCGATTATATTATTTAGTACACTAGCATACATTGTATCATTTTGAACACCTGGAATTTCTAATTTTCCTGTATTAAATACTTTAATATGAAATTCTTTAAATACATTATCAAATTTAATACGCAAAATCATAACAAAACAATTATAAAATGCTTGCTTCTTTTTTGATCTATAAGCCATTATGTCTTTTTTTGAAATACCAATGCTTACCTTACGAATATCTTTAAATTTAATTCTTCCATTAGGATTATCAATATGGCTCATAATAGTTTCTTCATAATATTTTTCGGAAACTAATTTTTCTTGTATTTTTAATAAATCTTCCGGAGTTTTAGAATTTATTTTTATTTGTTTCTTAATTACTCCATTTTTTGGCCAAGAATATGGAATTATTGGTATATCCCAAAATATTTTTAAATCAATTGGATTTTCTAAATATGCTATTTTTGATTTTGTTGATATATATATTTCTGTAGGTAATGGTGCTTCTCCATCAAAAATATTTTCATTATTTGTATCATCCATATCTAATGTAGTATCATCATCTTTAACATCATCATAGAAATCATCAAATGCTTCCGGGTTTGTTAAAAATGATGACCATTCATCATCTATATTATTATTTTTTTGATTTAAAGCCATTATCTATATTACTTTCTATTATTTCTTTAAGTAGATTTTAAATAAATTATTTCAATTATTTTTAATATAAATAAAAAAAATTTTTTCTTTAATAACACTATAGAATGAACCACTGTAAACCAATTATTATTCCCGAAAAATCAAACATATTAATTATTAATAATTCTTCCCCTACATCTACGAAGGAAACTTTTTTTGAAAAACAATATAGCCTTAAGGAAAATACTTTTGATCCAACAAAAAATTCTCCTCCTAATTTTTTTATGAGTAAACTGCAACAACGTATGGCTATTTATGGCTCATTTAATAATTCAACTAATTTAATTAATGAATAATTAATAAAATAATTATCATTAATATCTTCATAATGAATTATATTTTCAATAAAATTCAAATATTTCTGTGTAATTTGATTTTTATGATTTCTAATAATATAATTTAAAAAATCTTTAATAATATTTTTATTATCTAAATTATAATTTATACTCATTTCATGTATAAAATTAACTAAATTATTTATGTTTTCTTTATTTTTTAATTTGGTATATAAAAATAACCATATTTTTTCATCTATTATTTTATAATTATTATATGCAATATTTTGATTTGATTGTATAAAATTAATCATAGATCTTATATCAGATCTATATAATTGTTGTATCATTTGTAATGAATTTTCCGTTAAATTTAAATTTTCTAATTTTGAAATATTATCTAAAAATTTTATTATATCTTTTTCGGGAAGTTGATTAAAACGTAACCTTAAAAATTCATTTTGTAATCCTTCATCTATTTTGCTTATATAATTACATATTAAACAAAATCTTACATCATAATTATTGTTTTGTAATAAGTAACGTAATGCCTGTTGAGCATTTTTTGTCATATAATCTACTTCATCTAAAATTACAAATTTTGTACCCTTATTAAAAAGTGTTTTAGAACTAACAAATTGATTTATTTGAGTACGTATAACATCTACGCCTCTTTCATCTGAAGCATTTAAATGAATTATTAATTCTTTATTTTGTTGATTAAAATTTTGTTGATATGAACTTATTAAATTTATAATTGTTGTTGTTTTTCCTGTTCCTGGAGGACCATATAATAATAGATTTGGAAAATATCCTGTTTTTATTATATTTTTTAAAATTATTTTATTTAGAGGATCTAAAACAATATCATCAAAATTTGTTGGTCTATATTTTTCGACAAATACATTCGTTGCCATTTATATTATTTGTTAGTTATATTTAATATTTAATATTTTAACTTATAAATAAAAAATTGATTTAAATATTATATATACAATATATGCATCAATTACTTATGTCGGATCATCAAACTCATTATGCTTATCTTGAAATTATTCTTGGACCAATGTTTAGTGGTAAAACATCTCGTTTAGTTGAAATTTATAAAAAATGTAAGTTTTGTGATATATCTGTTTCTGTAATAAATCATTCAATTGATAATAGATATGATGAAGAATTATTATCTACACATGATAAAATTAAAATACCATGCATTAAAACAGATAAATTAATGGAACTTTATGATAATAAATTAATTATTAATCTTGATGAATTAATATGCATACCAAGACTAAAAGAAATAGTGCAAATTTTACAAAGTGAAGTAATATTAATTAATGAAGGTCAATTCTTTCCTGATTTACAAGAATTTGTTAAAAAAATGTTGTTTTTAAATAAAAAAATTTATGTTTGTGGATTAGATGGGGATTTTGAAAGAAAAAAGTTTGGACAAATATTAGATTTAATACCATTATGTGATAAAGTCACTAAACTAACATCTCTTTGTAGTTTATGTAAAAATGGAACATATGGAATATTTTCTAAACGAATAACCAATGAAAAAGAACAAACCATTGTTGGGTCTGATAATTATATTCCCGTATGTAGAGATTGTTATGAAAAATAAAACTAAATTATGCCTATTTTTTGTTAGTTCAATAAAATATATAATAAAACAATTTAAATTTAATATAATATTACTTAATATAATTACGTAATGTCTCCAATCACTAATAATGATAATGTAAATACTACTGCTACCAAGGGTAAAAGAGGAAGAAAATCTAAAAAAGAATTAATTGCTAGTTTAAATGGTGAATTAACTAACAATAATTTAAATATTATTATAAATGATAATCCAGTTAAAACAATCGATACACAACAATCAACTATTATAAAAAAACGTGGAAGAAAACCAAAAGGTGGTAAAATTGTTCAACCATCGTCTATTATTGAAACATATAAAGAAGAAAAACCTAATGTTATTTTACATCTTAAATGTTTTTTAAAGGATATTAAAGAATTACATTCTGAATTTTCTAAAATAGATAATTTTAATTTTAATAATACCGAATATGGGTTTGATTTATATGGAAACAGTAATGAAATAAATATTTCTAATTATAATACAACTACTTCTATAAATGATTTAGATAATATAAATTCAGATGAAGATGATTATGATGATAATAATAAAGATAAATTAAAGGAATTATGGAATAAGCTTAGACAATTAGGACATAATTTACATACAAATAATATTAATAATAAAAAATCTTGTTGTTTTTGGGATACATGTGAATTTGATAGTCCTCCAGTTTATATAATAAAACATTTTATAAATGGGTCTTATCAAGCTGAAGGTTGTTATTGTAGCCCTGAATGTGCCGTAGCACACTTATTTTCCAATAAAAATATTGATACTTCAACCAAATTTGAACGTTATCATTTAATGAATAATATTTACGGCAAAATTTATAATTATTCTAAAAATATAGTTCCGGCACCAGATCCAAGATACATGCTACATAAGTTTGTCGGTAATTTAACTATACAAGAGTATAGATCTCTTCTTGGAAATGAACGATTATTTTTAATTATTGATAAACCATTAACTCGTATATTACCTGAATTACATGAATATAATGATGAATTTATATTAAATAATAAACTTATTCCAACTAATAATTATAACATTAAAACACGTTTACAAAGAAAAAAACAAGATAAAAATACTATACTTAATGAAAAATTTGGCATTACTTCTGGACAATAATATTTATTATAAAGGCATATAATCTATTTCAAATAATCCATCCTCATCAAAATTAGTTGTTCCATTTTGACATTCTCTTAAATAACCCATTTGATTTGATATTAAACGTACAGATTGTTCAGATTTAAAATCATACGAATAATGTGTATGACCTGAAATCCACGCTAATATATTTGATGTATTAAATTCATTTAATGTCTCATTTGGCCATGAAAAGTAATTCTTTACTATACCTTTTTCATTGTGATATTTAGGATGTGATGTACCTGTTCTATAAGGAGGAAAGTGAGTTAAAACAATTATATATTTTGAAGCAATAGTATCACTATAATTAAGTAATGAATGTAATAAATTAAATTCATTATTTGCTATAGTTTTTAAATCTGATGGCATAATTAATCGCGTTATATTTATATCTTTAATTCTTATCATATTAAAATCATTTAAATATAATTTACTTTCTTCTTCTAAATTACGTGTCCAAAATGTTGAACCAATAACATATATATCATTATTTATTTTATCTATTTGACCATTATCTAATAATTTTATGTTATTTAAATTATTTTGACTAACATAAGTTTTTAATTCTTCTTTTATTTCATTTACATGTTTTGTTTTATGCCATACATCATGATTTCCAAATACATAAAATGTTTTAGTCCAATTATTGTTACAATAATGCATAAAATCTTTAAAATTATGATCATCTGGTTTACCAATATCTCCTGCTAAAAATAAATATGGAGCAATAGGTTTGGGTTTAGGAAATGCTTTTGCAAATAATTCTAAGTGTAAATCTGAGAAAACTTGTATTTTTATACTTTTCATATTAAATATTATATTAGTTTAATATTAATATAATATTTATTCAATTTTTTATTTATCTTGTTTTTGTTTTATTTTTTCATCAGATTCCTTAAAATTTTCTACAACATGATTAATATCTATTGGATTATTATCCCTATATTCTTTCATTGATGCATCTAATTTATATCTAATTTGTCTATATATTTCCTGATTTACCGACTTTATTTTTGTTTCTTGCTTTTTTTCGGGAATTCCCATATATTCTCTAATAACTTTTTTAACATCCCCATTATGTTTTTGTAAAGCAATTATTGCTTCTTCTTTTGTATAATTTGTTTGAATTAATACTGATGACAAATACTTTTCTATATCCTCATTACTAAAAAAACTTATTCCGTCTGACATATATATTTAAATTAAATATTTTTTTAAATCATATTAAACACAATACATTATATATTATATAATTAAAATGGCAACACTAAATAATATTGAAAAAATGATTCAAATGGCAACTTTAGATCAAATGTATAATATGTTAAAACAAATGCGTTCAGAACCTAGTTCAAATTTATCATTTTCTGAAATAAATAATAATGATATAGTTAATAAGCTAAATATTTTGGAAAGTTCCTTAATTAATTTTCAGGATTTATTTTCTAAACATATGAAGGAACAAAATTTAATTTTTAGACTTATCAGTAATGAAATAACCATAATTAATGATAAAATTGATAAGCTATATGAATTTCAAAAAAATCAATCAAATGATCTTCTAGATGGTCAAAAGAAAATTACAGATTACTTTCATAATAATCAAATTTTATCAAATAATAATCTTAGTTTAATCATTGAAGAAAAAGAAGATAAAATAATAGAGAACACAAATATTGTCTTAACTGATAAAATAGAGAAAGAAGAAGTACAAGAAGAAGTACAAGAAGAAGTACAAGAAGAAGTACAAGAAGAAGTACAAGAAGAAGTACAAGAAGAAGTTGAAGAAGAAAGTTTAGAAGAAGAAAGTTTAGAAGAAGAAGTAGTTGAAGAAAAAGTTGAGGAAGTAAATGAAGAAAGTTCAGAAGAAGAAATAGTTGAGGAAAGTTCAGAAGAAGAAATAGTTGAGGAAAGTTCAGAAGAAGAAATAGTTGAGGAAAGTTCAGAGGAAGAAATAGTTGAGGAAAGTTCAGAGGAAGAAGTTGGTACTGATGAAGAAAAACAAGAACATGATAGCGATATTGAAGAAGAAGAAGAGGAGGAGGTATTTGAAATTGAGATTGATGATGTAACTTATTATGCTACAAGTGAAGAAAATGGTACACTATATGCGGTATTAGATAATGGTGAAGTAGGAAATAAGGTAGGTATTATTAAGGATGGAGAACCAATATTTAATTAAATAATTTTCAAATTATAATATAAGATAATTATGTTATTTAATTTATGTCCTCCAGCATTAATATATTTAGCATTTTCATTGATACAAATAATAATTGATACTTTTAATGGTATGTATAATACAGCTTTTATAAAAGTTATTGTTATGACAATAATTACAATACTTTTAAATGCTCTTTGTCAAGGTGGAATGGGAATAATATCATGGATAATAGTATTTATACCATTTATTTTCATGTCTGTAATAGTAGTTATATTATTATATGTATTTGGATTAGATCCAGCAACAGGTAAAATAAAAGTTGAATGTTCTAATTGTCCTAATAAACAAAAATCGGGTAATTTAATTTTTATTAAAAAAAAACAATCAAAAAATAATTTTATGGATATAACATATTCAGATGGACCAATTGATACAGTAGATGATGTAAATAATTATAATAATATATTATCTTCTGATCCTCAAATATCATAATTATTTATAAAAATAACTTAGAAATAAAATAATTATACATAATAATGTTAATTACCGTATTTTTATGGGGGTTTTTTTTAAATGAGGTATGTAAAAAATATTATCCAAATCAATATAATCAGTTGTCATATTTATTATCATATATTATTATAAATAATTATGTTAATATAAAAGCATTTATGGAACCTAAAATTATACAACTAACATATAATTCCATTTATGCATATAGTGTTTTACAAATAAATTTAATTAAATTACAAAAATTTGTAGAACCTTATTTAAATAAACTAAGAGAAATTGATAATAAACAAAAATATAAAACAACTATTGAATTTTATTTAAATGGAAATTTAATAAAAGAACATAAATTTAAATATAATTATAATCAATTATTTATATCAAATATAGAACAACCTCAAAATTGTGATTTAGTATTAATTGTTGAACATAATAATTATGATAATATTAATATATTATTATTAGACAGAATTAAAGAAATACAATTTAGCAAATCAGATATAAAATTTATGTCTCTAGAATGTTATTATAAAAATAAGAGTTATAATATTCAACTTAAAACTGATAAATATAATTTTTATATGAATGATAATATTATAAACAAAAGTTTTATTAAATATTATATAAAAAATATATTAAAACATAATATAAATTTTGAACATGATAATGATTTTGAGTATACATTAAATCTTATAGATCATAATGTAAATATTGTATCTGTAAATGATAAAGATCAAATAATTATTCAAAAAGATAATTATCATATTAAATATTATATTGATGCAAATGTAAATGAAACAATGGATTTAAATTCAACTACAGATATTGCATCAAATAAATCGGATGATTTTGTTAAATTAGATAAAAATGATAATTTAGAATAGATATAATATATAATATAATAAACTAATTTAAAAAAAATTGAATATAATTAATTATAATGGTAACCAATCATACTATATTAACTATGTCGGCTACTGCATTAAGCGATAATACTTCTACTTCTAATAATGTTCATAAATTAAATAATAAATGGACTTTATGGGCTCATTTACCTCATGATCCAGATTGGTCTTTAAAGAGTTATAAAAAGGTTTGTCAATTTAAAAATATTGAAGAAACAGTTGCTATTACGGAAACTTTACCTGAAAATTTAGTAAAAAATTGCATGTTATTTATTATGAAAGATGGCATTAGTCCAATGTGGGAAGATCCAAAAAATCGTAATGGTGGTTGCTTTTCATATAAAGTTTCTAATAAAAATGTATTTGAAGTTTGGAGAGATTTAACTTATGTATTAGTTGGAGAAACAATAAGTAGTAATATATTATTTGTTAATAATGTAACTGGAATAACTATTTCTCCTAAAAAAAATTTCTGCATAGTAAAAATATGGTTAACTGGTTGTGAATACCAAAATCCACAAATTGTTACATCGGAAGTTAAAAATTTAGTTCCAAATGGTTGTTTATTTAAAAAACATACACCTGAATTTTAATATAAATATAAATATAAATATAAATTTTATAATTATTTAAAGAGTAAATAATTATAATACTTATGATTAAAGAAAATAAACCAACAATATGTTTAACTATGATCGTTAAAAATGAATCTCATATCATTAAAAAAACTCTTGAAATATTGTGTAATAAAATAAATTTTTCTTATTGGATTATTTGTGATACAGGATCAAATGATAATACACCACAAATAATTTTAGATTTTTTTAATGACAAAAATATTCGGGGAGAATTACATCACCATAAATGGGTAAATTTTGCGCATAATAGAACATTATCAATGGAATTGTCATATAATAAAACAGATTTGGCATTTATTTTTGATGCAGATGATGAAATACATGGAAACATAAATTTACCAAATGAAGTGGAATATGATGGATATTATTTATTTTTTGGAGGCTATCTTTCTTATAAAAGATTATTATTAGTTAACAATAGAATTCAATGGAAATATGAATCAGTTGTACATGAATATATTGTTTGTTTGAAAGAAAATCATAAATTTACTGAATTAATTGGAGATTATTATATTATATCAGGTAAAAGTGGATCAAGAAGTAAAGATCCAAATAAATATTTAAATGATGCTTTACTTTTAGAAAATGAATGGGTCAAAACAAAGGAAGAAAATAATATATTATATTTACGTTATGCTTTTTATTGTGCAAATAGTTATAGAGATTATGGAGATTTTCATAATGCAATTAAATGGTATAAAATTACCTTATCACAAAATAATTGGAACCAAGAAAAATACATATCTTGTTTAAATTTATACAGATGTTATTCAAATATTAATGATATTGGAAATGGTATATATTATTTATTAGAATCCGTAAATTATGATAGAGAACGATTAGAATGTGCTTATTATATTATAAAATACTATTTTGATAAACAGTTATTTTCATTAGCTTATAATTATTATAAAAATTATCAAAATTTTTTTGAAAATATATATTCTAATCTAACTATATTTGATAAATTATTTGCGGAAACAATAATATATGATTTTCTATTACCATATCATTTAATAATAATTTGTAGTAAGGAAAATCCAAATCTAACTGATATTAATATTAATAATACAATTATAAATTGTTTTAAAACCATATTTATGAAAAAATATAACATAGGTGATGCAGATTATTTAAGTAATTTTTTATATAATTTCCAATTTTTTATACATTTAGTTAAAAATGATACAACTACATTAAAATTATTTCAAGAATATTTAAATTTTTGGGTAAATAATGGAGTAAATTTTAGAGCAAATAAATATGACTTTCTATTATATATTCAAAATTATGGTATAAAATTCATAAATCAAATAGATACAAACAATAAGAATATATTATTTTATACAGGATACATGAATTTTAAATGGAATTATACATATAGTTTAAATAATGCTTTAGGTGGAAGCGAAAATGCTGTAATAAATTTAGCAAAAGAATTTCCAAAAGATTATAATATATATGTATCAGGAGATGTTGAAGAAGAAACTATAGATAATTTAATTTTCATTAACAACAGTAATTTAAATAAATTATTAAAAAATGTTAGTTTTAATACAGTCATTATTTCCAGATATTTAGATTTTTATGATAAATATCCTAATTGTGTATATAATAAATCAATAATTTGGGGACATGATATTTGCCTATTTAATTATGGAACAAGTTTATCTGTAGAAAATATATTACAAAAACATTATCAAAAAATTAATTTTTGCGTTTGTCAAACGGAATGGCATCAAAATTTATTTAAAGAATTATATCCTTGTTTAAAAGATAAACTAACAAATATTAATAATGGAATTTCTATTGAAAAATTTATATACAAACCTTTTAAAATATTAAATCGGTTTATTTATACTTCTTGTACAGAAAGAGGATTAGATAAACTAATTAATTTATGGCCTCAAATAATTGAACAGCTACCAAATGCTGAATTATTTATTTGTTCTTATAATGATTTTCCAAAAAATGAAGAAGAAATCAACTTACAAAATAAAATTAAACAATATTCAAATATAATACATTTGGGTAAATTAAGTAAAGATAAATTATATGAATTAATGTCTTCAGCAGAATATTGGTTATATCCAACTAATTTTCAAGAAACATCTTGTATTACTGCAATGGAAATGTTAATGTCTGAAGTAATATGTATCTATTATCCTATTGCTGGATTAGTAAATACTATTGGAAAGTATGGAATTCAAGTTGAAGAAGGAACTGAAATAGAAACTATTATACAACTAACTAACAAAGATAAAAATATATTACGAAAAAATGGAAAAGAATATGCAATTAATTGTTCATGGAAAAATAGATTTATTACTTGGAATAAATTATTACAAATTTCTAATGGTGATAATGATAATAATAATGATAATGATAATGATAATGATAGTATAAATTATAAAATAAAAATAATTAATTTGAAAAAACGTGTAGATAGAAAAAATAAAATGATAAATAAATTAAATAAGGAAAATATTACCAATTATGAGTTTTTTGAGGCAATAGATGGAACAAAACTTGAATGTACCCCAGAAATTATTAAATTATTTGAAAGAAATGATTTTAATTATAAAAAAGGAGTATTAGGTTGCACATTAAGTCATTTATATTTATGGAAAGAACTAATAGATGATGAAGAAAATGATTTTTATGTAATTTTAGAAGATGATATTAATTTATGTGATAATTTTAAATTTTATTTAGATCAAATTTGTAAAAATTTTTTTAAAGAAAAATTAGAACACTTATCATTATGTGAACATAATTCAACTAAACAATATCCAAATAAAAATACAAAAATATATACATATATAAAAGATGTATATAAAGAAGGATCTATATCATTTGCATATATTATCAGTAAAGAAGCTATAAACAAAATATTTAGTTATATTAATACATGTTCTATTAAATGCGCAATTGATAATCCACAAATGTGCGGAAATATATTAAAATATAGTGCACTCAATGTTAAATTAATAAATACTATGAGTGAAGATGGAACTGATATACAAATAACAAATAATCCGGAAAATTATCTTAAAATAGAACATACAAAAAATATTAATAAAAAACAACTAACATATTCTTTTTGCGATTGGTGGTACGATGAATATTGTGGCGGAATATTTGACTATAATGACAATTTTTTTATAAATTTATTAAAACAATATGGAAATAATTATAATTTTCAATTAATTAAACCACAACAAAATCCAGATATATTATTTTATAGTATTTTTGGTAATTCCCATAAAGAATATATAGCAAAAAGAAAAATATTTTATTCTGGAGAACCATATGGAATTAGAAAAGATGCTAATTATAATATAACATTTGATCCAAATTCTATAATTAATGTTAGATTACCATTATGGGTATGTTATATAACTAGTAGTGATATTGAATTATTTAAAAATTCTAGAATAAATAATATAGATTTAAATAATAAAACAAAATTTTGTTCTTTTATAGCATCGGGACCTGGATTAACCAATAATCGGGAAGAATTTGTTAATAAACTAACAAAATATAAAAAAGTTGATTGCGGAGGTAGATATTTAAATAATTTAGATCATGACATTCCTCGTGGTATAAATTGTTCAGGAAAAATAAATCATAATAAACAATATAAATTTGCAATGGCATTTGAAAGTAAAAATTATCCCGGTTATATTACGGAAAAAATATGTGATATTTTTAAATCTAATACAATACCAATATATTGGGGTACAAAAGATATTTTTATTGATTTTAATCCATCAACATTTATAAATGCAAATGATTTTGCATCATTTGATGAATTAGTTAATTATATTATTAAAGTCGACAATGATGATGAATTATATTTAAGTTATTTTAAAGAACCCGTTTTACATAATAGATGGATTGATATATTTTCTGATCCAAACAAAAATTTTTTTAAAAATATTGCTGATAAAATTATAGGAGAAAATGACAATTTATTTAATAATTTAAACAAAATACAAATATATGAAGAAAAATATTATTCAGCAAATAAGATTGATGAATTTTTATCTAAATATATATTTAAAGGATTTACAAATGGATATTTTATGGATATTGGAGCAAATGATGGAATAACAATAAATAATACTTTATACTTTGAAAAATATTATAATTGGAAAGGAATAAATGTTGAACCTTTAGATGAACCATATTCTAAATTAATTATTAATAGACCCAATTGTATTAATTTAAATTTAGCTATAGATAGTTCAGATGGAGAAACAGAATTTATTTATAATACGGGTTATACTGAGATGATTTCAGGTATAAAAAAAACATATGATAGTAGACATTATACAAGATTATTAAAAGAACTTGAACAAGAGGGAGGTACTTCAATAGTAAAATTAGTTAAAACTAAAACAATTAAAACAATATTAAAACAATACAATATTAAACATATACATTATTTATCAATTTATGTAGAAGGTGGAGAGAAAGAAGTATTACAATCGATTGATTTTAATGAAGTATTTATAGATATTATTTCTTTTGAAGATAATTTTTTTGATATTACTGAAAAGGTTATTAATTTTATGGAAAATAATAATTATATATTAATAGGTAAATTTGGTGATATAATAATGATACATAAAAATTCAATGTTTTTACACAACTTAGATTATAATAAAATTATGCAATTAACATACGATACATTTAACTGTTATGGTTTACAACCAAATATGAACTTAAAATCAAATATTTTAAATATAAATAATTAATAATATATAAAATAAAATATTTTATATATTGTTTAAGGTTTAAATGGTCTATTATTTTTAGGTACAACAAATGGAACCGGCATTATTGTTGGTGTTTTTTGCCATAAATCTTTATCACATAAGGTTTTTAATTGTGGTGTTAATGGACCAGCAGGATTAACTAAATTAGTTGAATTTATTCCGAATAAAAATGATTCAATGTCTGGTGCATTATGAGATAATTTAGACCAAGGCATTTGACCTTGTAATAAACCCCAACCAGCTAAATTTGTTTCGTAAGCATATCCATTTGCCCCATTTTCATATAATAGCCAATTTTCTGAATTAGTATTTTGTCTTTGTTCTAA
>JACCDX010386466.1_pt1 | contig 28246 bp, 26 predicted proteins | sample 7449681 | NCBI WGS metagenome assembly JACCDX01 (sample SAMN15323450, study PRJNA562643) | freshwater metagenome | isolation source: river surface water | place: USA:Blue River Watershed | collected 2017-08-18
CCCGCGCTCAGTTGCCCGACGGGAAGCTGGGCGAACTGGTGGACCTCATTTCCACCATCGGCTTTGGCACCGACGCCGCCGTGGCCCGCGACGTCCTGGGCCAGGTGTACGAATATTTCTTGGGCATGTTTGCCAGTGCCGAAGGCAAGCGGGGCGGACAGTTCTACACGCCCGCCAGCATCGTCAAGACCCTGGTGGCCGTGCTGGCCCCGCACCAGGGCAAGGTGTACGACCCCTGCTGTGGCTCGGGCGGCATGTTTGTGCAGTCTGAAAAGTTCATCGAAGCCCACGGGGGGCAAACTGGGCGATGTGTCCATCTACGGCCAGGAAGCCAACCCCACCACCTGGCGCCTGGCGGCCATGAACCTGGCCATCCGGGGCATCGACTTCAACCTGGGCCGTGAACCGGCGGACACCTTCACCCGCAACCAGCACCCGGATCTGCGGGCCGACTACATCCTGGCCAACCCGCCGTTCAACATCAGCGACTGGTGGCATCCCAGCCTGGACGGCGATGTTCGCTGGATATATGGCACGCCGCCGCAGGGCAACGCTAACTACGCCTGGCTGCAACACATCTTGCACCACCTCAAGCCCACGGGCAGGGCGGGCATTGTGCTGGCCAACGGCTCCATGAGTTCCAGCCAAAACAGTGAAGGCCTAATCCGCGCTGCGATGGTGGATGCCGACGTGGTCGAGGTGATGGTGGCCCTGCCGAGCCAACTGTTCTTCAACACGCAAATCCCCGCCTGCTTGTGGTTCCTGGCCAGGCAGAAAAAGCGCAAAGGCGAAGTGCTGTTCATCGACACCCGCAAACTGGCCACCATGATCTCTAGAGTGCAAAGTGAGCTGACCGACGAAGTGATAGCGCGCATCAGCCAAACCGTGGCCGCTTGGCGCACGGGTGGTGAAAGCTACCAAGACATTGCAGGCTTTTGCCGCAGTGTCACCTTGGCCGAAATTGCCCAACACGGCCATGTGCTCACCCCTGGCCGCTATGTGGGCGCGGAAGAGGTGGAAGACGACGACGAAGCCTTTGCCGACAAGATGCAAACGCTGACTGCCCGCTTAAGCGAGCAAATGGCCAAAGGCGCAGAGCTAGACGCGTTGATTCGCCAGAAGCTGGGGGGGCTGGGGTATGAGTTCTGAGTGGATCCGAACCACCTGGGGAGAAGTTGCAACCCTTGAATACGGGAAAGCACTACGTGATTACCAGAATATCGCCGAAGGGTTTCCAGTCTATGGCACAAACGGGCCTATAGGTTTTCACGAGACTGCGCTTTGTAAGACCCCAGGTGTAGTGATTGGTCGAAAAGGCGCTTATCGCGGTGTCCATTACAGTCCCCGACCTTTCTTCGTGATCGATACTGCCTTTTACTTGAAGCCAAAAGCAGAGATTGATATGCGGTGGGCCTACTTCGCCTTGCTCACATGTGACATCAACAACATGGATTCGGGCTCAGCGATTCCGTCAACGAGTCGGGATGAGTTTTACAAGCTCCCTGTTTTCGTCCCTCCATTGGCTCAGCAGGTGCTGATTGCGGAATTTTTGGCGAAGTTTGATGACCGCATTTCCCTCCTGCGCGAAACCAACGCCACCCTCGAAGCCATCGCCCAAGCCCTGTTCAAGTCCTGGTTCGTGGACTTCGACCCCGTCCACGCCAAGATGCAAGGCCGCGCCCCCGAAGGCATGATTGATGCCACCGCCGCCCTGTTTCCCGACAGTTTCGAAGAGTCGGAGATGGGGGATGTACCGAATGGGTGGCAGGTTAAATCGTTGGATGCTGTGGCTTCATTTCTGAATGGTTTGGCATTGCAAAAGTTCCCACCAACAGGTGATAACGATTTGCCAGTGATCAAGATTGCGCAGCTGCGAAAGGGTGACACAGTCGGCGCAGACTTGGCCTCAAGATCAATCAAGCCTGAGTACGTTGTCCAGAACGGTGAAGTTCTTTTTTCATGGTCCGGCAGCCTTGAAGTTGCAATTTGGTGTGGCGGGGAAGGGGCTTTGAACCAACATCTGTTCAAGGTCACATCTGGTGCTTTTCCAAAGTGGTTTTACTTTTTGTGGACACGTCACCACCTTGAACATTTCCGGCAAGTGGCCGCCAGCAAAGCGACGACCATGGGTCATATTCAACGCGCACATTTAACCGGCGCAAAGGTGTTGGTCCCAAGCGATGGGGTTCTGAATGCTGCGAATAGTGTGTTGGAACCGATCTTGCAACGTGTAATTGAAAATTCATTGCAGGCCTATAACCTTTCAGCATTGCGTGACACCCTGCTTCCTCGATTGATATCTGGTCAAGTGAATCTGCTGGCTAAAACTACCAACAAACCAGTGGAGGTCTGAGGGTGTTTATCAAGTTTTGTGAAGCCAGACACAATTTGGCTAAAGAATGCGCAACGATTGGCCTCGGAACAATGCAGTTTTATGCGGATGACAATCCAGATTGTCTTCGCTTTGACTACAGGGAAGGCACCTTCACAATCACAAACAATGGCGAATCAGTTCAAATGAATGGTCAGTCATTTGAACGTTTAACTGGTGGTGGTGTGGTTGGCTTAAATGGCGCGTCTATTGAATCAGGTGGAAAATTCACTGCAAAATTTCAATTTCCAAACTGTTACAGTTTTTGCTTCGGTCAAGATGCAATTCCAACGTTAGACGTTGCAAAAAAGATAGACGAAGCATATGACGATTGGTATGCGATAACGGATCTCCGTAGGTTCATTGCTCGAACTGCAGAACTTTTGCTTGGGCAGCTCAAGGTTTCAGATCTCGATATATCTGAAGATGTTTCTTTGGTTTGGCTACGCGGACTCACGTTGCAAATTGTGCACAGAGCGTGTTCATACGACGGTCGAGAATTTGTGTTTAATCAAGATTCGGTACAGCAAGCTGTGCAGGCTTCAGAGGATATGTTTCGTTGGGCATTTGCCAAGGAGCCTAAACATGGTGAAGTTCCAGAATATCGCGTCTTATTTGTTTTGCGTGATGCACAAGGCCAGATCGTCCCCGTTAAGAAAAATCTAAAGGTGCTTAAGTTGTTGCCTGATTTAGGGGTGTCAACTATTGAAGTAACCCAAGGTGGATAAGTCGCCCTGAAAAAACCACTCAGCAAACTCGAACGCGTCCCCCTGCGCGAAGCCTGGACACGGAGCCAATGACTTCAAGCCTTAGCTGCCGGTTCGCCGCGTGGCGGTAAGACATGCCGACTAATGCTGAACCCCAATGAGGCGACTACCTTAGCTGGTTTTGGACGCGGTGTTTAGACCGGTGATTCAGGCGATAGGGTGAAAGCAAAAATTAAACTCTCAATTTTTCAGTAATAAAAAAGGCCCACAAAAATGTGGGCCTCAAAGCAAAATGCAGTTATTTTTTGTTTTGACTTCGGCTTGCCTTTTGTGTCAAAGCCGAAGCGGCAACAGAGCGCACAGCTGCCGGTGTTTTGGTGGTACTCAATAGCTTTGCAGCTGTTGATGCGACGCGAGCAGATGTTTGCTCATTGGCAGTTTTTTTAGTAGCCATTTAATTACCTCTTAAAGTTCAAAGTGCATCAATGTGGCCACCACCATGTGGCCATGGTGGTGGTTTGGGGATCAGACAAACAATTCCATCTGACCCGGGTGTGAACGCCAGTGTTGGCATACGAATTCGCGGCGTCCAAACCGCAAACGCACATATGCACGCACAAAGACGTTCTTCCATCGGGTGTAGGCCATGGCCAACTCCTTCAAAAAGGTCGAAGGGTTTTTACTGAGCCTGTGCACTTTGCGAACTGTTAAAATTCGCCGTCTGTCAAGACGTGAGTGTTCAGGTGGTTTGGTAGACCCTTTTTCACCTCACCAAAGCCCTGTGGTGTTAGCGCACCCCGGGGCTTTTTCTTTTGTTGTCAACTTTTCTGAGCTTTGATTCCTGCGGGCAAAAAGTGGTGTCGGACGGTAGCTTTGATGTTGCTCAGCAGCCGCCAGTTGCCTGTTTCATGCCGAACACGACCGGCAACGATGACAGGATGAATTCGCAATTGATCTGCAAGCGCCTTGGCGTTTTCTGTGCTGTGTTCAAGTCGTACCGCTGATGCTTCCCATTCGTCGGGGGTAATCAGAGTGTTCTTGGCTCCTTCGTCTGCTTGTCGTTCGTCATGGGTCTGCATTTGAAGTTTGTCTTCAAGGTTGTCTGCAATGAAATCATTGTCTGGTCGCAGGTGTTTTTGAACGTGGACCAGTTCGTGTAGCAGTGCAAACCAAAAATTGTCCAAGCGGTCATGACGCAGCGTTAGCGCAATGACGGGGCGTGCACCATCGAGCATGGCAGCACCATCCAGATACGTTTTGTCAAAGTGATCTTCAAAAACCAAAGCAATTCCGGCATCAGCCAAAAACTCTTGTGCAAGCTTTGGTCCTTGGTCAAAACGTGAAAGTTTCGTCAGATCTCTAAGCCATGCTTCGGTGATGGACCCGTGAGCATATTCACGACTGAGTTTCAAGGCGCGTGCTTTTTTCAGCACGGCGACTTGCCAAGCCAGCAAGGCATACTCGTCCATGGTCCGTACACCTTTTTGATGCAGTGGCGCCCTCAAGCGCGCCGGCTGCAATTGAGCGTTCTGCATGAATTCGCGAACGGCTTCTTCTGCGTGATCCTTGACTTTTCGAAGTGAATCAAATGTGGTCTTGAAATAGCCGCGCTTGAACATCTCTTGTAATGGAAACTTGCTGGGGTCATATGCGGGGGTGTCAGATAAATCGATGCCACCGTCTCCTTGAAGCAAAGTTTCTGCTGCAATGCCTAGCCCTGTGTACAGCTTACGAATCATCGCGAGTGTGAGTGGCCGTTTGCGGCTTAAAACTTCGGACACCTTGGGTAGTGAGCCAAAGTAAGGGACCAAGTCTTTCTTTTGCAAGCCTTGCTGATCCATGCGAAACAAAATGGCTTCAATAGGGTCCGCAATGGGCGGGGTTACTTTGTTGCGTTCGTATTCCCGAATAACCAGGGCAAGCAAGTCCAGTTCGTCTTCCAAGCTAGAGCCTGCTTTGATGTCTTTGTCCATCAAATCAGACAAGCGTGCAAGAGCGCTCTCGTATTCAGCTTCGGTTTTGATAACGCGAACGTTGTTTTTCATGATGTTCTCCAGTTGTCGATGGGGCACTTGTGAACTCATTGAAAGTTCTGTTTGCTGTACTCGGCGTGCGTGCCCACCCACTCGATCAAGACAATCCCTTTTCCATATTTGGCCTTGACGACCAAGCGATAGTTGTTTCCTTTGATGTTGAAAATGACTATGTTGTCGCTTAAAAAACTGGCACTCGGATACCGGTTTTTCACATCCTGTGGCCCAGACCAATTAGAGCTCTCAACCTCCAGTTGCCATGCGTCCAGGGCACCGCGCACGTTGGCATGGCTGCGTTTGTAGTTATCGAGTTTGATCAGACCTAGGAGTTGCATTTATTGTTGGTTCCCAGATTTTAAAAAATTGTACATTACCTGAAAGGGAATATTCAATGCCAATATTGTTTTTTTGACTAATTCCACATTTCAGATGAGGATCCCCAAAGGCAAATCCTTTAGGACGAGCACTTAATATACATTTAAAGAATACATTTGTACGCATCATGAACGAAGACAAACTCGAACAAGAAGCCCTGGGCTGGCTGGCCAAGGTCGGTTACACGCCGCTCAACGCCCGCGACTTGGATCACCTGGACCCGCGCCTGACGCGCGCCAGCACTCGCGAGGTGGTGTTGGCGGTCAGTTTGCGTGCGGCCATTGATAGGCTCAACCCCACGGTACCCGCCGCTGCCCGAGAAGACGCGTTCAAGCAGGTGCTGGACCTGGGCCAACCTGCCCTGCTGTCGGGCAACCGGGCGTTTCACCGTGTGTTGGTGGCGGGTGTGCCGGTGCAGTACCAAAAGGACGGTGAGACGCGGGGTGACTTTGTGCGCTTGGTCGATTGGCACCACACCGCCGCCAACGAGTGGCTGGCGGTGCAGCAGTTCACCATCAAGGGGCCACGTCGCACGCGCAGGCCCGACATCATTTTGTTCATCAACGGTTTGCCGCTGGTGCTGATTGAACTCAAAAACCCGGCCGATCTGAAAGCCGACATTTGGAAGGCATACGACCAAATACAAACTTATAAAGAGCAGATTGCCGATGTGTTCACCTTCAACGAGCTGTTGGTGATTTCTGATGGCACTGAGGCGCGCATGGGCTCAATGTCGGCCAATGCCGAGCGCTTCATGCAGTGGCGCACGATAGACGGCGTGGCGCTGGACCCCTTGGGCAAATTCCAAGAGCTGGAGACCTTGGTGCATGGTGTTTTGGCCCCGGCGTATTTGCTGGACTATCTGCGCTACTTTGTGTTGTTCGAAGACGATGGCATGCTGAACAAAAAGGTGGCGGGTTACCACCAGTTTCACGCGGTGCGTGCAGCGGTAGAGCAAGTCGTCACCGCCGCCAGCACCGATGAAGCCATGCGCCGTGGCAAAGGTGGCGTGGTGTGGCACACCCAGGGCAGCGGCAAGAGCATCACCATGACTTGCTTTGCGGCCCGTGTGATGCAAGAGCCCAGGCTGGAGAACCCAACCATCGTGGTTATCACCGACCGTAACGACCTCGATGGTCAGTTGCTGGGCGTGTTCAGCCTGAGCCAAGACTTGCTGCGCGAACAACCCCAGCAAGCCACCACACGCCAGAGGCTGCGCGAGTTGCTCGACAACCGCCCCTCAGGCGGCATCATTTTTGCGACGATTCAAAAATTCATGCCGGGTGAAGACGAAGACGTTTTTCCGGTGCTGAGCCAACGTCGCAACATTGTGGTAATGGCCGATGAGGCGCACCGCACACAATACGGCTTTGATGCTAAGTTGAAATCGCGCAAGGTCAAAGATGGCTCAAACCCTGCCACCGCACTGGTCACAGGCGACGGGAAAAGTGTGGCCACCCCTGCCGAATTTGTGCTTCCAGAATACAAAGTCAAATACCAAGCTGGCTACGCGCAGCACTTGCGGGATGCGTTACCCAACGCCACGTTTGTGGCATTCACCGGCACACCCGTCAGCAGCACCGACCGCGACACGCGCTCTGTATTTGGCGACTACATCCATGTGTACGACATGCAGCAGGCGCAAGAAGACGGGGCCACGGTCGCCATTTATTACGAAAGCCGCTTGGCCAAGCTGGGCCTGAACGAGGGGGAGTTGAGCCACTTGGATGAGGAAGTGGACGAGCTGGCCGAAGACGAAGAAGAGAGCCAGCAAGCCAAGCTCAAAAGCCATTGGGCCGCGTTAGAAAAAGTGGTGGGTGCCGCGCCGCGCATCGCCAGCGTGGCCGCCGACCTGGTGGCGCATTTTGAGGAGCGCAACAACGCGCAAGACGGAAAGGCCATGATCGTGGCCATGAGCCGCGAAATTTGCGTGCATTTGTACAACGAGATCACCCGCTTGCGCCCCGATTGGCACAGTGATGACCCGGAGCAAGGCACCATCAAGATCGTGATGACTGGCAGCGCGAGCGACAAGGCTTTGCTACGGCCTCATGTTTACAGCAGCCAAACCAAGAAGCGTCTGGAAAAACGCTTCAAAGACCCAACAGACCCGCTCAAGCTGGTGATCGTGCGAGACATGTGGCTGACCGGTTTCGATGCGCCTTGTGTGCACACCCTTTACGTGGACAAGCCCATGAAGGGCCACAACCTGATGCAGGCCATTGCCCGCGTGAACCGTGTGTTCAAGGACAAGCAAGGCGGTCTGGTGGTGGACTACATCGGCATTGGCGAAGACCTCAAAGTCGCGATGAAGGAGTACACCGCCAGCAAAGGCCGGGGTAAGCCCACGGTCGATGCCCGCGAAGCTTTGGCCGTGATGTTGGAAAAGCTCGACGTGTTGCGCGCCATGTTGCACGGCTTTGACTATTCGGGCTTTTTGAAGGGTGGCCACAAAACCCTGGCGGGTGCCGCCAACCATGTGCTCGGCCTTCAATCAGACAAAGAGCGGGACGGCAAAAAGCGCTTTGCCGACCATGCGCTGGCCATGAGCCATGCGTTCAGCTTGTGCTGCACTTTGCCCGAGGCCAAGGACCACCGTGACGAGGTGGCCTTCATGCAAGCGGTTAAAGTGATTTTGACCAAGCGCGAAGCCAGTGCCCAACGCAAGACCAACGAAGAGCGTGACCTGGCGATTCGCCAAATCATCAACTCGGCGGTGGTGTCTGGTGAGGTGGTGGACATTTTTGCCGCCGTGGGGCTGGACAAGCCCAATATTGGCTTGCTGGATGACGAATTTTTGGCGCAGGTGAACAACCTGCCTGAGAAAAATTTGGCGGTGGAGTTGCTGGATCGTTTGCTGCAAGGCGAGATCAAAAGCCGCTTTGCCAGCAATGTGGTGCAAGACCGCAAGTTCAGCGACATGCTGGCCGATGTGATTCGCCGTTACCAAAACCGCAGCATTGAAACCGCGCAGGTCATGGAAGAGCTCATCGCCATGGCCAAAAAGTTCCGCGAGGCAGCCAACCGAGGTGAAGAGTTGGGCCTGCGCGAAGATGAGGTGAAGTTTTATGACGCGCTGGCCAATAACGAGTCTGCCGTGCGTGAGCTTAAAGATGAAACGCTGAAGAAAATTGCGTAAGAACTCACACAAAGCCTTCGTGAAAATCTATCGGTAGACTGGTCTGAGCGCGAAAGCGTTCGGGCTAAGTTGCGCTTGATGGTCAAGCGCATTTTGAAAAAATACAAATATCCGCCAGATCAAGCCGATGCAGCGGTTGAATTGGTGTTGGCGCAAGCACAGGCTTTGGGTGAAGATTGGAGCCCTTGAGGTTTACAGGGCTGAGCAATTCAACAGTGCTTGCACCCGCGCAGCCTCGATGCGCTCACCCACCTGGGCACCGCTGAGGCCCTCAACCTGGGCTTGGCGGGCCACCTCGGCCGTGTCGATGGACAAGGCCGCTTGCAGCAAAGCCTGCAAGCGTTCGGCCTGCGGGTAGGGGCGTTCCTGCCAGCCCAAACGCCCGCGCGCATCGCACATGCAAGCTTGCAGCACTTGACCAAAGCGTTCGGGGCGGCGCAGCGCATCGCAGCGCACCAATAAGCGCAAAGCGGCGGCCGCCCCCAGCGATGCACTGGCATGGATGTGGCCATGTTCGCGCGCCACCACCTCGGCCAATTCGTGGCAGCTTTGGGGCACATGCAGGCGCTGTGCCAGTGCCTGGACCAAGCGCACGCTGCGTTGTTCATGGCCGATGTGGCGTGGCCAGTCTTGTGGCGGGGTCAGGCCTTTGCCCAGGTCGTGGCACAGGGCGGCAAACCGTACTTCCAATGGGGCACCGATGGCGGCGCTGTGGTCCAGCACCATTTCCAGGTGCACACCGGTGTCCACCTCGGGGTGGTGTGCCACCGGTTGGGGTACCCCATACAAGCGGTCCACTTCGGGCAGCAAGCGGGCCAAAGCGCCGCAAGCACGCAACACCTGCAACATGCGCGAGGGGCGCGCAGCCATCAAGCCCTTGGCCAACTCTTGCCAGACCCGTTCGCGCACCAATGCGTCGACCTCGCCGGCTTGCACCATGTCTTGCATCAAGGCCTGGGTGTCGCTGGCCACCACAAAGTCGGGCCAACGGGCGGCAAAGCGCGCCACCCGCAAGATGCGCACCGGGTCTTCGCGAAAGGCATCGGTCACATGGCGCAACAGTTTGTGTTGCAAATCGCGTTGGCCCCCATACGGGTCGACCAAGCGGCCTTGCGCGTCTTGGGCCATGGCATTGATGGTGAGGTCGCGCCGCGCCAGGTCTTGCTCCAAGGTGACATCGGGGGCGGCATGCACCACAAAACCTTTGTAACCCGGTGCGGTTTTGCGCTCGGTGCGGGCCAGGGCGTATTCGTCGCGGGTGAGGGGGTGCAAAAACACCGGAAAGTCTTTGCCCACCGGTGTGAAGCCCGCCGCCACCATGGCTTGGGGCGTGCTGCCCACCACCACCCAATCGCGGTCCGCGTCAGGAAGACCCAGCAAGGCATCGCGCACCGCACCACCGACCAAATAGGATTGCATGTGGCAAATCGTAGCAGGGCCGCCTGCAAATCCTTGCGCTACAGACAGGTATTGGCATTCTTTAAACTTTGAACCGTCTGTTAACCGCTTTCACCACAAGGACAATCACCATGCACCCATTGAACAAGCGCTTTTTCATCTTCGGCCTGCTCGGGCTGTGTTTGGGTTTTGCCACCCAGGCCCAAACCTTGGGCGACGACCAATACAAGCCCACGGTGGGCCAATCCGGCAAAGATGTGGTGTGGGTGCCCAGCCCCGATCAGCTGATCGACAAAATGCTGCGCACCGCGCAAGTGACCGACAAAGACTTGGTCTATGACTTGGGCGCTGGCGACGGCAAGATTGCGATTGCCGCGGCCCTCAACCACGGCGCGCGGGCCGTGGGCATCGAATACAACCCCGAAATGGCCGCATTGGCCCAGCGCAATGTCGAGCGAGCAGGCCTCAAAGACAAGGTGCGCATCATTCGTGGCGATATTTTTGAGGAAGATTTTTCTTCGGCCACGGTGGTGACTTTGTATTTGCTGCCCCAACTCAATTTGCGCCTCAAACCCATTTTGCAAAAAATGAAACCCGGCACCCGGGTGGTGTCGAACTCGTTCAACATGGACGATTGGTTGCCAGAAGAAACCATTGAAACCGAGCGCGGGCGCGGGTTTTTTTGGATCATCCCGGCCCGCATCGAGGGCCAATGGACGGTGCAATTGGGCGGTCAAACCGGGCAATTGAATTTGCAGCAAAAAGACCAGATGTTTGAAGGCAGCTTGAACCTGCAAGGGCAAACCCACAAAGTGGTCAAAGGCCGTTTGCGCGGCAGCGAATTTCAATTTGAATACCAACGCGGCGATGGCAGTTTGGCCAAGGTCAGTGGCAGCTTGGATGCCGGCCGCATGCAAGCGCAGCAGCAAGTCCTCAGCCCAGCGGTGACGCTGAGCGGTCAGAAGAAGTGATGTTCAGGGGGTGATGGCGGCTGGACACATCACGCAGTGCCCGGTTGGGCGCGCCGTTCGCGCCAAACCAGCACCAGCAAGGCCAGCACCCCGCTGAGCAATAAAAACAAGGCCACGTGGATCGCGCTTTGGCTGATCGCATAGCCAATGCTGGAGTAGGTCAAGTAGGCGCAGGCCAGGCAAAAAATGGCGGGTGTCCAGGGGTACAAAGGCACTTTGAACGGGCGCGGGGTGTGCGGGTCGCGCCAGCGCAGCCAAAACAAGGACAGGCCCACCAGGCATAAAAATCCCCAAAATACCGGGGCGGTGAACTCCACCATGGCGGAGAAGCCATCGGCCTCCTGGGTGCCCAAGGCGATCAACAACAGGCTGATCACCGCTTGAAACACATAAGCGCGGGTGGGGCTGCCGGTGTGGCTTTCCCATTGGCCCAAAGCCCGCAGGCTGTGCCAATCGCGACCCAGCGCAAAACTGGTGCGCGCGCCCACCACCATGGTGGCATTGATGCTGGTCAGCGCCGCAATCGCCACAAACAAGCCCAGTGCCTTTTGCGCCCACGGCCCCCATGCCAGGCCCAGCAAATCCGATGCGGCGGTTTTGCTGTCGGCCAGTCCTTTGAGGCCCAGCCCATTCAACAGGGCCAGGTTGACCAACACATAAATGAGGGTGAGGATGAGCATGCTCATCACCATCACCCGCACCATGGTGCGGCTGTCGCCTTTGAGTTCGGCCGATACATAAGCCGCTTCGTTCCAGCCGCCAAAGGTGAGCAAGACAAACACCAAGGCCAAGCCCATCATGGCCAAGGGCGGTGTGCTGGAAAACGCAGGTGCGCTGTTGCCAGCCGGTGTGGCCACAGCCAGGCCCGCCACCACCACGGCCACCAAGCCCAGCACCTCAAAGGCCGTCAGCACCATTTGCACCCGCGCCGAAGCATTCACCCCCAAGATGTTGATGGCGGTGAGCCCCACCACAACTGCAAAAGCCCAGTAGGCATTGCCATGCGGGCCCCATGACCAGACCTGGCTGAAGTAGTCGCCAAACACAAATGCCAGCAAGGCGATGGAACCGGTGTTGATCACGGTGGCGCGGGCCCAGGCATAAAGAAACGACACATGGCGGCCAAATGCACGGTGCAAAAAATGGTAATCGCCCCCGGCATGCGGGTAAGCGGTGCACAGCTCGGCATAGCACAGCGCGCCCATCAAAGAGACCAAGGCACCGAGCAACCAAATGACCAGCAACCAGCCCACATCGCCGGTGATGCCCGCGACCATGCTGGGGGTTTTGAAAATACCCGCTCCGATGACGATGCCCACGATCAATGCCATCGCGCCCCAGGGGCTGAGCAGGTGCTGGGGTTGGTTGAGCGGCTGGTTATTGGGGTTCATGACTTCTGGTATTTATTTAACGGCGGGTGGCCTCTATCGGCAATTGACCGCCTTGCAGCGTCATCACGCCTTGCATGCGGTTGCCGCTGACCTGGGCGGTGATGCTGCGCAACTGCTGGTCCAGCCCCATGTAGCGAAACGCCAGTTTGTCGCCGCGCAACTCGGCACCGAGCAGTGGGGTTTTGCGGCCTTTTTCGGTGACACTGCCGCCAATGCGTTGGAAACTTTGATCAATCTCCAACTGCACTTGGGCCTTGCTATCGACTTCTTGCAAGGTCCATGTGCCTTGCACCGCGCTGGGCACCACCCACAAGAAAGCATGCGCGTATTCGTGGCTGACTTTCTCGTCCGCCTCCCATTCGCCCATGTCAAAGGCATGCGAGACGATGCGGGTGCCTGGTTTCATTTTGAGCAAAGTGGGGCGCAGCTTCAAATTCAAGTGGGGCAACAGGTACAAGGTGACGACGGTGGCTTCGTCAAACTTTTCTTCAAAAATATCGCCTTGGCGAATGCTCACCTGCTGCTCCACGCCGGCTGCCCGGGCATTGCTTTGGGCATGCAAGGCCATTTGGGGGTTGTATTCAATGCCATAGGCCCGCGCACCAAATTGCTTGGCCGCGGTGATGGCGATGATGCCGTCGCCCGCACCCAGGTCATACACAATGTCTTGCGAACTCACTTTGGCCATGGTCAACATGCGGCGGACCAATTCGGGCGAGGTCGGGACCCAAATCACATCTTTGCCGCTTTGGCCGCGTTGTGGTTGGTAGTCGTTGGCCGGTGGGTTGGCGCAAGCGATCAACAAAGTGGCCAACAGCGCCGTGGCCAGCTTCAGGCTGGGTTTGAATGATGTTTTCATGGGGGTCTTGGGGTTGATGGGCCTGGCCTTCAATTGGCTTGGGCACCGGAGCTTTTGACCACGGCCGACCATTTGGGCACTTCGGCGCGCAAAAAGGCGGCAAAGTCGGCCGGGTTGTTGCGGTTGAATGACAGCCCCAATTGGCTGAATTTTTCACTCACCTCGGGCGACTCCATGGCCCGATTGAGCGCGGCATTGAAGCGCTCGACCACGGCGGGCGGGGTGCCCAAGGGCAGCATGAAGCCAAACCAGGTGTGGTCATCGAATTCTTTGTAGCCGTATTCGGTGATCGACGGCACATCGGGCAGCAAGGGCGAGCGGGTGGCACTGGTCACCGCCAAAGCCCTGAGTTTGCCGGCCTTGATTTGGGGCACGGCCGGGGGCATGGAGGTCGAAGCCATGGGGGTGTGTCCGGCCAATACCGCATTGATGGCGGCCGCGGGTTGGTAGGGCACGTGGGCAATGTCCACCTTGGCAGCGGTTTTGAGCCGCTCCATCGACAAATGGGTGGTGGTGCCAATGCCCGACGAGGCGTAGCTCATGGGTGATTTTTTGGCCGCTTCCACCAACTCGGGCAAGGTTTTGGCGCTCACACTGGGGTTGACCGTGATGATGTTGGGCGTTTTCGGCCCCAGGGCCAGGGGCGCAAAGTCTTTGATCGCGTCATAGCCTGCATCGGCATACAAAGACGGGTTGACCGCAAAGGCCACGCTGTGCACCAACACCGTGTAGCCATCGGCAGGGGCGCGCTTGACTTGGGTGGTGGCGATATTGCCGCCAGCGCCACCTTTGTTTTCCACGATGAAGTTACCACCGGTCAGTTCACTGAGTTTTTGGGTCACGGCGCGGGCCACGGTGTCGGTGGCCGAACCGGGTGCGAATGCCACCAGCAAAGTGACCGGTTTGGCCTTGGGCCAATCTGCCGTTTGGGCAAAACTGAAAGAAGCGCACAGGCTGGCCACAAACAGCAGGCCATGGCGGCGTTGGAAGATGGGCATGAGCGCTCCTAGGGTGGGTGGTGCAAGCCAAAGATTATGGCTTTGCAGGCACAGGCCAAAGGCTGGCGCAGGGCCGCGAAAAACTGGGTGAAACCCTTGGTTATGAGGTTTGGCCCTGGGGTTTCATTCAGCCCAAGGGTGTGCGGCCCTTGGGTTCGGGGTGGCGCAAAAAGTCAAAGTCCACCCCTTGATCGGCTTGGGTGACATGCTGCAAAAAAAGTTGCTGGTAACCGCGCGCGGCGCTGGGCACAGCCACCGGCCGCGCTTGTCGGCGCTGTTGCAGCACCTCGTCGCTGACCAGCCAGTCCAAGCGGCGCTGTGACACGCTCAAGCGGATGCGGTCACCTGTTTGCACATGGGCCAAGGGGCCATCCATGGCCGACTCGGGGGTGACATGCAACACGATGGTGCCAAATGCGGTGCCGCTCATGCGGCCGTCGGAGATGCGCACCATGTCTTTGACACCCGCACGGGCCAGCTTTTGCGGGATGGGCATATAGCCCGCCTCCGGCATGCCGGGCGCGCCTTTGGGGCCTATGTTTTTCAGCACCAGGATGTCATCGGCCTGCACATCCAAATCGTCTTGGTCGATGCGCCTGGCCAGGTCTTCGCTGTTTTCAAACACCACGGCCCGGCCTTCGTGTTCCATCAAAGCCGGGTCGGCGGCCGATTGTTTGATGATGGCCCCACCGGGGGCCAAGTTGCCTTGCAACACCGCAATCCCGCCTTGCGGGTAAATCGGTTGGTGCAAGGGCCGCACCACGGTTTGGGCATGCGGCGGGCTGGCGGCTTCGATGTTCTCGCCCAAGGTGCGGCCATTGACCGTCAGGGCATTGAGTTTGAGCAGCGGTTTGAGTTCGCGCAGCAAGGTGGCCATGCCACCGGCATGGTGGAAGTCTTCCATGTAGTGCTGGCCCGAGGGTTTGAGGTCGAGCAGCACCGGTGTTTGGCGGCCCATGCGGTCCAAGGCGGCCAAATCCAAGTCCAAGCCCACCCGCCCGGCCAAGGCGGCCAAATGCACGATGCCGTTGGTGGACCCACCGATGGCAAGCAACACGCGCCAGGCATTTTCAAAGGCATCGGCGGTCAAGATGCGGTCAATGGTCAAACCGTCTAACGCCATTTGTACCGCCCGCGCACCGGTGGCTTCGGCGATGCGCATGCGCTCAGCGGTCACCGCAGGTGGCGACGCGCCACCGGGCACGGTCATGCCCAAGGCCTCGGCAATGCATGCCATGGTGCTGGCGGTTCCCATCACCGAGCAGGTGCCCACACTGGGCACCAATTGTTGGTTGACCTCGTCTTTTTCATCGCTGTCGATGGTTTGGGCCCGAAATTGCGCCCAGTAGCGGCGGCAATCGGTGCAGGCACCGACGCGCGTGCCGCGGTGCGAACCGGTCAACATGGAACCCGTGATGAGTTGGATGGCGGGCAATCCAGCCGATGCAGCCCCCATCAATTGCGCGGGCACGGTTTTGTCGCAGCCGCCAATCAGCACCACCGCGTCCATGGGTTGGGCGCGGATCAACTCCTCGGTCTCCATGGCCATCAGGTTGCGCAAGTACATGCTGGTGGGTGCGGCAAAACTCTCATGGATGGACATGCTGGGAAAGTCCATGGGCAAACCACCGGCCAACATCACGCCGCGCTTGACCGCCTCGATCAATTGCGGCGCATTGCCATGGCATGGGTTGTAGGCGCTGCCGGTGTTGGCGATGCCGATGACGGGTCGGTCCAGGGCCTGGTCGGTGTAGCCCGCGCCTTTGATGAAGGCTTTGCGCAAAAACAAAGAAAAGCCTGTGTCGCCATAACTGGTCAGGCCTTTGTGCAGGCCAGTGTTGTCTGGGTTGGCGGGGCGTGGAGGTTTGGGCGTGGGCATGGCAGTGGTGGGTGTGGATGAATGCCTCTCTCAGGAGGCTTGCCCATCATAGTCAAGCCATCCAGCGGGCCCGTGATCCTGCTGGACCTGGGCCAGACAGCCATTTGCGTCAAAAAAGTTTCATGCGGCAGACACAGACTTGTCATGCGCCCATCAGACACTGCCACCCAAGCAACAAATGGAGCGTTCATGTCTGTTGGGTCTGTAGAGCTCAAGCACACCATCACCCCCGCTTGGGGTGCAGAACAACCGGTCGCCATCGACCGAACCCAGCCCAAGGTCACCATCGAATGGGCCCAGCACTTGGACCAAGTGCGAGAGGCCCAGCGCCTGCGCTACCAGGTATTTGCCCAAGAGTGGGGTGCCCACATCACCAGTGCCATCCCCGGACATGACATCGATGTGTTTGACGACTATTGCGAACACCTGATCGTGCGCAGCGGTGTGGATGGCCCCGTGGTGGGCACTTACCGGGTGCTGGTGCCCGCCCAAGCGGCGCGCATGGGCGGCACTTATACCGATACCGAATTTGACTTGGTGCGACTGCGCAATTTGCGCCCCAATATGGTGGAGTTTGGTCGCAGTTGCGTTCACCCCGACCACCGCCAAGGCGCGGTCATCATGGCTTTGTGGGGTGCCTTGATCGGCTTCATGCAGCAAAACCACTTTGAGACCATGCTGGGCTGTGCCAGCATTCCGATGCTGCACAACGGCGTGGTCAACACCCAAGTGGCCGCCAGCATGTGGGCCCGGTTGAGGGCCGCCCACTTGGCACCGATTGAATACCGCGTCAGCCCCCGATTTGCCTTGCCCTTGCACGAGGCCCAAGCCGATTTGGCGGTGGAGCCGCCCTCTTTGATCCGTGGCTACCTCCGGTTGGGGGCCAAGTTGTTGGGGCCACCCGCATGGGACCAGGACTTCAACAGCGCTGACTTGCCCATGATGCTGTGGCTCAAAGACATTCCGGAGAAATACCGCCGTCACTTTTTGAGAAGCTGATGCATTACCGAGCCGTATTCATTTCAGACATCCATTTGGGCACAGCGGGTTGTCAAGCGCAGGCGCTGCTGGATTTTTTGAAGTCGCATGAAAGCGACTACCTCTACCTGATCGGCGACATCGTCGATGGTTGGCAACTCAGGCGCAATTGGTACTGGCCGCAGGCGCACAACGACGTGGTGCAAAAGTTATTGCGCCGGGTGCGCAAAGGTTGTCATGTGCTGTACATCCCGGGCAACCACGACGAATTTGCCCGCGAGTTCACCAGCCAGCACTTTGGCGGCATTGAGGTCATGGAGGAGGGCTCGCACACCTTGCTCGACGGCCGAAAACTGTGGCTCACCCACGGGGACTACTTTGATGCGGTGGTGCAATATGCCAAATGGTTGGCCTATGTGGGCGACTATTTGTATGAATTCACCCTGCGCATGAACCGGCATTTCAACCGAATCCGGGCCAAATTGGGCATGCGTTACTGGTCGCTGTCGGCTTTTTTGAAGCACAAAGTCAAAAAAGCATTGACGTATGTGTCGGACTTTGAAAAAGCCGTTGCCCACGAGGCCGCTCGGCGGGGTTACCAGGGGGTGGTGTGTGGCCACATCCACAAAGCAGAAATGCGCACCATCGACGGCATTTTGTATTGCAATGATGGCGATTGGGTCGAAAGCCGAACGGCCTTGGTCGAGCACATGGACGGGCGTTTGGAATTGATCTACTGGGATCAATTGATCGACAAAACATTTGTCCATTCGTCGGCCATGCAGGCCGCTTGAGGCCTCGATGAGCCCGGGCTTTCATCGATTGATGGGGGCCCAGGCATTGGCCGGTTTGGCCGATAACGCCTTGCTGCTGGTGGTGATTGCCATGCTCATCGAGCAGGCCAAGTCGGCCCATTGGATTCCCTTGCTCAAGCTGGGTTTTACCTTGTCCTATGTGGTGCTGGGGCCTTGGGTGGGGCGCTTGGCCGATGCCTGGCACAAACCCCGGGTCATGCAGTGGGCCAATGCCTTCAAGATGATGGCGGTGTTTGCCATTTTTCTCGGCTTGGACGTGATGCTGGCCTATGTGTGGGTGGGTTTGGGTGCGGCGATTTACTCGCCGGCCAAATATGGTTGGGTCACCGAGGTGGAACCACCCCATCGATTGGTCCAGGCCAATGCCTGGATAGAGGTCAGCATCGTCAGTGCTGCCGTTTTTGGTGTGGCCTTGGGGGGCGCTTTGATCAGCGATGCCTGGACCGGCTTGCCCTGGGTGCAAGCCATCCAGGACCTGGGCTGGTGGGACAGCCGCTTTGGGGTGTCACTGGGCCTGATCTTTGCGATTTATGCGGCGGTGGCCTTGATCCAGCGCGGCATACCCCACAGTGGCGTGCCTTGTCTGAGCAGCGCTTGGCATTTGGGTCGGGTTTGGCGTGACTTTTGCCGCGATCAAAAAACCCTGTGGACCGACCCTTTGGGGCAGGTCAGCTTGGCCGTGACCACCTTGTTTTGGGGGGTGGGCGCGACCATGCAGTTGTTGGTGCTGCTGTGGTGTCAGCAGGTATTGGGTTTGGGTTTGGACCAGGGCGCGTATTTGCAGGCCTGCACCGCCGTGGGCGTGGTGTTCGGTGCTGCTTTGGCCGGGCGTTGGGTGCCTTTGAGCCGTGCCACCCGTGTGCTGGGTTTGGGGGTTGTGCTGGGCCTGATGCTGCCGCTGATGAACGGTGTGAACACCTGGCCTGTGGCTTTGGCGGTGATGCTCGGGGTGGGTCTCATCAGCGGATTGTTTGTGGTGCCCATGAATGCGCTGTTGCAACACCGGGGCGTGAGCTTGCTCAGTGCAGGACGTTCTGTGGCGGTGCAAAACGTCAATGAAAATGCCAGCATCGTGTTGATGATGGGTGTCTACAGTGGATTGCTGTATGTCCAATGCCCGTTTGAAACCATCACCTGGATTTTGGGTGGGTTCATCGCCACTTGCATGGCCTTGGTGTGGGGCCTGCACGCACGCCGCTCACCTGCGGCATGCGTTTGAACGCTGGCGATCAGCCAACAGCCAAGCTGGGCGATTCGGTCTCGGTGACGGCGCTGGTTTGGGTGACGCGACCAATGCCGTGGTAGGTAAAGCCCGCTTGTGCCATGCGCTGCGGATCAAACAAATTGCGGCCATCGAAAATCAGCGCTTGCGTCAGTCGGTTGTGCAGTTGCTGAAAGTTGGGGCTGCGATAGGCCTTCCATTCGGTCATGATCAACAAGGCTTGGGCACCATCGGCCACGTCCATCGGTTCTTCGTGAAAACTCAATTGGCCCCAAAGCTGGGGCATGTCGATCAAGTCTTCTTGCAGGGCCAACTGGGCGCTCTCCATGGCCACTGGGTCATGCACTCGCACCCGTGCACCGGCGCGCAACAAACCATTGATCACTACCCGGCTGGGGGCTTCGCGCATGTCATCGGTTTCAGGCTTGAAGGCCAAGCCCCAGACACCAAAACACAGGCCACTCAAATCGTCCCCAAAGTGCGCCAGCACCTTGTCCAACACCCGGTGTTTTTGGCGCTGATTGACATGCTCGACCGCGCTGAGGATTTGCATGGCCATGCCTTGCTCAATGCCGGTGCGGTGCAAGGCTTTCACATCTTTGGGAAAGCAAGAGCCCCCATAGCCGGTACCGGCATATAAAAAGCTGTAACCAATGCGCGGGTCGGAGCCCATGCCCTGGCGCACCGATTCAATGTCCACATGCAAGCGCTCGCTCAAATTGGCCAGCTCGTTCATGAATGAAATGCGGGTGGCCAACATGGCATTGGCAGCGTATTTGGTCAGCTCGGCCGCGCGTTGCGACATCACCAAAGTGCGTTCGTGGTGGCGGTTGAAGGGGGCATAGAGGTTGCGCATTTGGCCCAAGGCCCATTGGCCCGATGCGTCATCCGACACGCCCAGCACGATGCGGTCGGGCCGCATGAAGTCTTCCACCGCTGCCCCTTCTTTCAAAAATTCGGGGTTGGAAACCACGGCGCAGCGCAAGCGCGTCTGGCCTTTCGCGCTGGGGCTGCCTTCCAAATCAATGCCTCTTTGTTGCAGCTCGCTGGCAATCGCTGCATGCACCCGCTCGGCCGTGCCCACCGGAACGGTGGATTTATTGACCACCACCTTGTCGCTGCGCATCCAACGACCTATGTCACTGGCCGCTTTCAAGGCATAAGACAAATCGGCACTGCCATCTTCTTGGGGCGGTGTGCCCACGGCGATGAAGATCACATCGCCATGGCAAATGGCCTGGGCGGTATCGGTGGTGAACTGCAAACGACCTTGTTTGCGGTTGCGAACCACCAAATCATCAAGACCCGGTTCGTAAATGGGCACCACACCGTTGTTGAGGCTGCGGATTTTGTCTGCCGCCAAATCCAGGCACACCACATCGTTGCCCAATTCCGCCAGGCAAGTTCCGGTGACCAGGCCCACGTACCCACTGCCAATGATGGTGATTTGCATTTGCCACTCCTGTTGAACATCTCAATAAACAATGTCAACAGTCTCGGAAAAATGCGTGAAAAGCGTGTGAAGCTTTTAAGAACCTATCGTGACAAAGGTGGGCTCGATGCGCTTCACGCCGGGTTGGGAAAAGACATCAAGGCCTGGCCCATTTTCAAGGGGCTGCCGGTGTCCAAACCTGGAAACAGCGCAAAGCCTTTGGGTGCAAAGACCAAGATGGTGGAGCCGTGTTGAAACCAACCCATTTCTTGGCCCTTTTGAAATGCATGATCGGTGTCAAAGCGGTGCGGCCCTTGGTAGCGGGTGTGCAAGACGGTGTCTATCGCATGCAAACGGATGCTGGCCACCAAGATGGCGGCCACAGGCACCAAGGCAATCGGGTGTTGCTCGGCGGTGGTCATGTGCAGCACGGCCCGCTCGTTTTTGCAAAACAACTTTTCCACCCGTTTGAGCGCAATCGGGTTGACGTTCCAAGTGTCGCCATTGAGGTAGTCGATGCGGTGCAAGCGGCCATCAAAGGGCGCGTGAAAGCGGTGGTACATGGCCGAGGTGATGCGGATGGTGGCGTACACCCCGTCGTGCCAGGGGCTGGCGGCCAGGGCATTGCCAAACAGCTCTTCCAAGGGGTAAGGAAAGCCTTTGGCTTGAAAGACCTGGCCCGCTTGCACGCTGCCACAACTGCCCAAGATGCCATCGCAAGGGCTGGTCAAGATGTGGTCGCGCGGGTCCACCACGCGCGCCCCGTCTTTGAGCTCGCGGATGAAAAACGCATGCAAGCTTTTGAAATCGCGTTCGCGGGCTTCGCTCAGATCAATGTCGGTGAACAAACGCCATATGTAAATGGATGCGCGGCAAATCCAGGGGTTTTGGATTTGGCTGAACCAACCCATGAAATGGGTCAGGGCCAATCGCGGGATTCGATTGGTCAATAAAAAGTTCAAATCTTCTTGGGCACCCAAGCCGCGCAGCCAGTGTCGAACCGTCATCATTGTTTCATCCTATTGAAATACAAAAGCAGCTTCTGAAAGGGAAGCCATATGTTTAAAGAAAATCTTTTGTCGCTGTCGGCCATTGCCTTGTTGCTGTTGTATGTGGGCCCCAAGCTGTGGCAGCGTTTGCAACTGTCGCTGGCCAAGCACCCGTCCATGGCGGGTCACTTGCGCTGGGCCAAACGCTTGGCCCATTGGGCACCAGCTTATGACTACCTGGGTGCGCAATGGTTCAGGGCGGACCATGCCCCTGAGGCTGTGGCTTTGCAGCGGCAACAGGCCTTGCAGCGCTTGGGCAGCACCTTGGGACAACGCAGCCCCAAAACCTTGGCCATGACCCAAGCGACCAAGCCCATGGTGTCGGACATGCAGTTGATTTCGCGCTACCGGGTGCCGTTTCAGTTCCAAAAATTTCTCAGCGAAAACCTGCAAGTCGGCAGTTACTGGACCCAGGGCAGGGGCGTTTGGGTGGCCGATGCCGATGATCAGTGGCACATGGATGTCACGGGCAGCTATGGCGTGAACCTGTTTGGGGCTGACTTTTACAAAAGCTGCATGCAAGAGGGCATGGACCTGGTGCGTGACCTCGGGCCTGTATTGGGCGCTTACCACCCTTGTGTGCAAGAAAACGTGGCCATGTTGTGCCAGCTCTCCCACAAGGACGAGGTATCTTTCCACATGTCGGGCACAGAGGCGGTGATGCAAGCGGTGCGCATGGCGCGCTTTCACACCGGCAAGCGCAAGTTGGTCCGCTTCACCGGGGCTTATCACGGTTGGTGGGACGATGTGCAACCCGGCCCGGGCAACCCCATGCCCCCATCGGACGACACCCTCACCTTGAATGAAATGCACCCCCAAACCCTGAAGGTGCTGCGCCAGCGCAATGACATCGCCTGTGTATTGGTCAATCCTTTGCAGGCCATGCACCCCAACAAGGCAGCCCCCAGTGATTCGACCTTGATCGACGGTTCGCGCCAACTCCATTACGACAAAGCCGCTTATGCCCAATGGCTGAGCCAATTGCGCCAGGTCTGCGACGAAAAAGGCATTGCCTTCATCATGGACGAGGTGTTCATGGGCTTTCGCCTGGGCTACGGTGGGGCGCAAGCATTCTTCGGGGTGGATGCCGATTTGGTCACTTATGGCAAAACCCTGGGCGGGGGCTTTCCCGTGGGTGTGGTTTGCGGCAAAGCCCAATGGATGCGGCGTTTCAGAGAAGACAAACCGGGCAATATTTGTTTTGCACGCGGCACTTTCAATGCGCACCCGGCCGTGATGGGGGCGATGAATGTGTTTCTCAAGCGGATACAAGAACCGGCGATTCAAACGGTGTTCCAAAAAATGGAAGGGCTGTGGATCGATCGCATGCAGCAACTCAACGACCAATTGAAAGGGCAGGGCTTGCCGGTCCGGGTGGTCGGTATGGCCACCGTTTGGAGCGTGGTGTATGAGGTGCCCAGCCGCTACAACTGGATGCTGCAGTTTTACTTGCGCGAACAAGGCATCGCCCTCAGTTGGGTGGGCACGGGGCGAATGATTTTCAACCTGGCTTTTGAAGAGGCCCACTTTGCCGACTTTTGCAGCCGCTTCATCAAGGCCGCCCACGCCATGCAAAACGATGGCTGGTGGTGGACGGCTCAGGGACAAAGCAATCGGACCATTCGGCGCGAAGTCATGCGCGAGATGGTCCGGGTCAAGTGGGCAGGGTGATCAGTGTGCTTTGACGTGGTCCATGGGGTCTAAAAATTGACCCTTGGCCAAATAAAAAGGTGCGCGGTAATACATCTTGACATCGTGGAATGGGTCGGTGATGATTTTCAAGGCCCAGGCCACGCCGGCCATCAAACCATCTTGCTGCCACAGTTGCAGCACCCGAAAGATCAAGCCGGCCACACCCAAAAACAACCAAGCCATGGCGGTCATGCGCACGGGGGTGTCTTCATAGGCCTCGGGCACGGCCCAAGTCAGGTAATCGGGCATCCAATAGGCAATCACCGGGATGGCGGCACAAATGCTGAGCAAAACGATTTTGCGGCGCAGGTTGTAGCCGACCTTGATTTCTTCCTTGTATTCATGGGTGGCATTGTTCACCGCATCAAAGCCTTTGGGCTCAAAAAAGAAGTGGCCCGCTTGGCGCGTGGTCATGGAGATCAGCCAGGCGATCAAAGCCGAAACCACCGGGTCAATGAACAAATAGGCATAGGCCACCAAAAAGGAGAGCGCGCTGACCAAATGCAATGCCTGGTTGATGCGGCTGTGGTGGTAGTAGCGGTGGTCATCCCAACGTTGGGTGCGCAGGGTTTGCAACAATTCTTTCATGGGTTCTCCTGATTTCCTGGGGTTATGGCCGACAAACAATAAACAGGAATGTGGCCAATTTCAGTGAAATTTTGATGACAGCAGCGCCCACTGCACCCGCGTGCGAATTTGTCATCAAACTGTGATGTGACGCTGTCACATTAATGAGATGCAAGCAGATCCCTCGATCGATGTGGTTTGTCTCAGCGGTTCCTCACTACCGATGCGGATCGCCGTGGTGACCGAAACCTATCCGCCAGACATCAATGGGGTGGCCCACACCTTGAGCAAGACCGTGGAGGGGCTCAAAGCCCGCGGCCATGCGCTGTGGTTGATCCGCCCACGCCAGTCACAAGATGGCGCGAAAGCAGATCGGTCATTGACCGATGAAACCTTGGTGCGCGGCATGCCCATTCCGTTTTACAAGCACTTGAAAATGGGCTTTCCGGCCAAGCGGGCCTTGACCCGTTTGTGGACATTGCACCGACCCGATGTGGTGCACATTGCCACCGAAGGCCCTTTGGGCTGGTCGGCATTGCAGGCTGCCAAAAAACTCAAGTTGCCGGTGAGCAGCGACTTTCGGACCAACTTCCATGCCTACAGCGACCACTATGGCATTGGCTGGTTGCGCGGGGCCATCATGAATTACATGCGCAAATTTCACAACGCCGCTTTGGCCACCATGGTGCCCACCCCGGCCCTGGCGCAGGAGTTGGCACAGCTGGGTTTTGAGCGCTTGCATGTGGTGCCACGGGGTGTGGACACCGATTTGTTCCATCCCGCACGGCGCTCCAGCGCATTGCGTGCTGAGTGGGGTGTCCGCGATGAAACCCTGGTTTTGTTGTGCGTGGGCCGGTTGGCGGCTGAAAAAAACCTGGGCTTGGTGGTGTCAAGCTTCGAGCGATTGGCCAGTGTGCATGCCGATGTCCAATTGGTCTTGGTGGGCGATGGGCCGCTCAAAGCCAGTTTGGAAAAAAAGCATCCCCAAGTGGTTTTTGCGGGGTTTCGCACCGGCGAAGACTTGGCCCAACATTACGCCAGCGCAGACATGTTTTTGTTTCCCAGTCTGACAGAAACCTTTGGCAATGTGACCTTGGAGGCCATGTCCAGTGGTTTGCCCGTGGTGGCCTATCGCCATGCAGCGGCCGCTGAATTGATACTCAGTGGGGTCAACGGGCAGTTGATTGAAACGGGAGACCCAACGGCTTTTGAAAGGGCAGCGGTGCAGTTGGCCGAAATGCATGCCCTGCGGTTCCAAATGGCGCAAGAGGCCCGCATCACCGCTTTGAGCCAGGCTTGGCCTTTGATCTTTCAGAAAACAGAGAAAATTTTTCGCCAGGTCATCCAAGACCACGCCCCATAGCGGCTTGGATCGGGCTCAGTTCACTTGGACTGTTTCAAGTCTTGGACCTGATAGGCCACATCAAAGGCTTTGGCCTTGCCTTCGTAAAAGCGGTCCAAGCGCCAGTCTTTGAGCAACTGCATGGCCAAATCGAAATCATTGGGCGAGAGTTGGTACAGGCCTTTGATGGGCGATGCGGCCTCAGATTCGAGGGCCAAAATCAAATCGGAAAAGGCTTGGGCTGCGGCAGATGTGGGGTCGGCTTGGATCAGACGCCGGACTTGTTTGATGGCACGCATGGTTGACCTTGGGGTTGGTGTGAAAGGCCCAAAACGTTAACACAGGGTCGCCCAAACACCTACCCTGTGAATATGAATTTTTTATGACAAATTCGCGTCAATCGGCCCCCGGCCCACGCCATCAAGGCTTGATGTAGGCGTAGCCTTCGCGGGCTTGCAAGCGGCCCAAGCGCACCACGCCCGATGGGGTGAATTCGGCATCCATATTGAATTGCGATTTGTTCAGGTTGCGGTTTTTCAAGGTGATTTCGCACACTTCAAACCGCAAGTTACGGGCCTTCAAAGCCGACACCAGGGCGGCGTAATCGATGTTGGGGTTTTGTTTGTCCTTGGCCCCTTCCATCAAAAAATCAACCCCTTCGGCATGCGTGACCACGATGATTTGGGTGTCGGGTGCCACATCCAAATGGTTGCGGATGTTGCGCAATCCCTTGGTGGCCTGGCTGGCGGCATGGTCAATGTGGTAGACCACTTTGTCGCCAGGCGATTGGGACAAAACCGAAAAGTGCGACAGCGCACCGATGATCAAAGCGAGGAATGTTTTCATGTGCGAATGATAAGCCTGTGTGTGGGGGTCAGGGCGGTGGTGGTGCTGAGCGATAGGGTTCTTCAAACGGCAAAAAGTCCTGCTCTTGGCAAGCATCATCGCACCATTGTTGGACCGCCGGCAGGGCCAGCACGCGGTCCACATAGGCTTGCACCACTTCTGACACGGGCAGGCCATAGGTTTGGATGCGCGAGCACACCGGCGCATAAAAGGCATCCACAATCCCAAAGCTTCCCATCAGCATGTCCGGTTGGGTTTGTTGCAACAGGGGTTTGCCCAATGCTTGGCACAAGCGCTGCACGTCGGCGCGCAGATCGGCTTTTTGCGTCCACAGGCTTTTGCCCACATCGCGCAAGTCGGCTTCGATGTTCATGGCGCAATGTTGGCGCAAAGCGCTGTAGCCACTGTGGATGTCGGCACACAGGCTGCGCGCATGGGCACGCAAATGGGTTGGGCTGGGCCACAGCGGCAGGTGGGGGTGTATTTCGGCCAAATATTCGGCAATTGCCAAGGAGTCCCAGATGACCAAACCCTCATCGATCAGCACGGGCACTTTGCCTTGCGGGTTGAGGGCGAGCAAGGCATGTTTGAACTGGGATTGGGCATCGAACGAGTCAAACCGCTCTTTGTGCTCGGTGAATGCAATGCCCATTTGGCGCATCAACACCCAAGGCCGCATCGACCAGGACGAATAATTTTTATTGCCAATGCAGAGGGTCAGCATGTCAAGCTGACTTGTGGCGAGGAATGGGAAACACGCTGTCCAAGCGCGCGGCTTGAGGCACGCCCAAGGCTGGCAGTCCCGGGCAAGAACCGGAAGCGATGTTGTCCACTTGCATCGAAGCCAGGTTGTCGCGGCTCATCAAGGTGGGTCCGGGCAAATGCTCCATCAACCAGGCCTGGGCCTGGGCCAAAGCACTTGGCAAGGGCCAAATGGGGCGCGGGTGCCCGGCCCAGCGGCCCGCATGTTGCACCAATTGGGCCAGGGTAAAAACTTCAGGCCCAACCAATTCAAAGCGTTTGCCGTGGGATTGGGGCATGGTCAACGCATTCACCAAAGCCTGGGCCACGTCTTGCACCCACACCGGTTGGAATTGGGCCTGTGCACCGGCCAGTGGCACCACAGGTGCCAAGGCTTGCAGTTGGGCAAACACATTGATGAAGCGGTCATCGGCCCCAAACACCACGCTGGGTTGCAGCAAGGTCAGGTCCAGCCCATGCTGCTGGGCCATCTGCTGCAAAACCGCATCGCCTTGGCCTTTGCTGCGCAAATACAGGGACGGCCCATTGGCATCGGCTCCCAAGGCGCTCATGTGGACCATGCGGCGAATGCCTTGGTCAACACAGGCCTGGGCCAGCATGCGGGGCAATTGCACATGCACATGGTCAAATGCCGTGGCATTGCCGTGCAAGATGGCCACCAAATTGACCACCGCATCATGGCCACGCACCAAGGCCGCCAATTGGCCAGCTTGGTGCACATCGGCTTGCACCACGCTTACCCGAGGCAGCATTTGCACGCTGTGCGCTGGCAAACGGCGTGTGGGCACGGTGGCATGCAAGCCCGCCCGCTCCAAAGCTTCGCAAACATGGCGGCCAATGAAGCCGCTTCCACCCAAGATCAAAATGTTTTTCATGGGTGCACTGTAGCCAAACGGCCAAGGCCAATGTCCGGTTGGCCCCAAAGAGCCTGTCCAGACACAGGGATAATGAGGGGCATGAACCAATTGCAAGCCCTCAAGCAATACACCACGGTGGTGGCCGATACCGGCGATTTTTTACAGTTGGCGCAGTACAAGCCCCAAGATGCCACCACCAATCCATCGCTGATTTTGAAGGCGGTCAAAAAGCCCGAATACCTGCCCCTGTTGCGCGAGACGGTGGCCGCCCATGGCAAAGCCCCCATGGATGAGCAAATCGACCGCTTGATCGTGCGTTTTGGTTGCGAAATACTGAACATCATCCCAGGACGGGTGTCCACCGAGGTGGATGCGCGCCTGAGTTTTGACAAGGCCGCCACGGTGGCACGTGCCCAACGCATCATGGCCTTGTACCAGGCCCAAGGCGTGGCCCCAGAGCGGGTGTTGATCAAAATTGCGGCCACCTGGGAGGGCATACAAGCCGCGGCGCAATTGCAGCAGCAGGGCATTCGCACCAACCTGACCTTGTTGTTTGCCTATGC
>JACCDX011364307.1_pt1 | contig 28242 bp, 30 predicted proteins | sample 7449681 | NCBI WGS metagenome assembly JACCDX01 (sample SAMN15323450, study PRJNA562643) | freshwater metagenome | isolation source: river surface water | place: USA:Blue River Watershed | collected 2017-08-18
AGAAACTTCCTTAGATGAATCCTTAGAATCTTTGTTTAACAATCGCTTACAAGACGGCAACAAGATCATCGATGAAATTGCACACATAAAAATCACTTTTTTCATATTCATAATTTTAAGTTATGCAATGAAGTTAAAAGATTATTTTTTAATCTCGCACTTTTTTATCAAAAAAATATCAAAATAATATGTGGATATCCTTAAATAATTCGATAAATCAACTTATTACTTCACTCATTTAAAAGAAAATTGAAGGGAATTAGGCTCCACTTTTCATTAAAAAATTATCGAGTTTTTAAAATTCCTGGGGAGGCATCGCCTCTGCGGAAGAGTTAAGTGACATATTTAACATCATTCTCTCTTGAATTTTCATAATGTTTTCCATGAGTTTTGTTAGAGAAGGACATGACTTTTCAAATTCTTTTTGAAATTCCTTTGGAGATGAATATTTCTTTTGTTGCTCTTCAATTAGTTTGTTACATACCGAATCACTATCCATTTTGGCTCCCAAAGATTCAATTTCATTGCCACTTTTAGCGAACTGTTCATCAGACATATTCGCAAGCTTCTCAACCTCTTTAGCGTAATTTTCGATGCATTCGCATGCCGTCTGTGGATTCTTGTTTTTTGTCGAATCACTTGATTCGTCATTACTGCAAGAATGAAAAGTGCACATTCCAATAAACAGAAGGGAGTAAATATATTTATTCATACTTTATTATTTTTTTTGTAAATCTAATCAATATAAAAAGAAAAGTCACCCCATAGGGTGACTTTAAAACGCTGATAATAGTTGATAATTTATTTTTTAACCGTTTCCACAACTGCTTTGAAAGCATCAGGATGGTTCATGGCTAAATCTGCCAAAGCCTTCCTATTTAATTCGATGCCACTTTTGTGTAAGGCTCCCATAAATTGTGAATAACTCATTCCATGTTGACGAACACCTGCGTTGATACGCGTGATCCATAACGAACGGAAATTTCTTTTCTTTTGTTTACGACCAGAATAGGCGTAAACTAATCCTTTTTCAATAGCATTTTTTGCTACTGTCCAAACATTTTTTCTTCGACCAAAGTATCCTTTGGCTAGTTTCATCAAGTTTTTCCTCTTAGCTCTTGATGCTACATGATTAACTGATCTTGGCATAATTTTAAGTTTTTTAATAAAGAGTGCAACACTTTCTCAGTTGGCTTATTTACTCGTTACTTGGTTAAACAATGAATAAACCTTGCTACTTCATACAAAGTTGCAATTTAACATTTGACATATCGGCATCGTGAACCAATCCTGCATGTGTTAAATTACGCTTACGCTTAGTAGCCTTTTTTGTTAAAATGTGACTTTTAAACGCATGTTTTCGTTTAATTTTGCCACTACCCGTTACCGTGAATCGCTTCTTGGCACTGGATTTTGTTTTCATTTTAGGCATTTCTACTTTTTTTTGAGTTAAACATTTATATATCAGCTTCTTTATTTCTTTTTTGGATTGATCATTACGATCATTTTTTTACCCTCTAATTTTGGAAGTTGCTCCACTGCACCACAGTCGGCCAATTCTTGCGCAAACTTCAACAACAATATTTCTCCACGATCCTTAAAAACAATAGTTCTTCCACGAAAAAACACAAACGCCTTGACTTTTGAACCTTCTTCTAAAAATTTCCTAGCGTGAGCTAATTTGAAATTAAAATCATGGTCGTCTGTATTGGGACCAAAACGAATTTCCTTTACTACCACCTTGCTTTGCTTCGCTTTTAGCTCTTTTTGTTTACGTTTTTGATTGTAGAGGAATTTTTTATAATCCATGATACGACAAACCGGAGGGTTTGCGTTTGGTGAGATTTCAACCAAATCCAATTCTTCTTCTTCGGCTAATGCTATTGCTTTCGCAGTTGACATGACCTCAGGTTCTTTACCGTCAAAAACCAATCTCACTTCATGAGCAGTGATTTTATCATTGATCTTGTGCTGCGCTTCTTCTTCCCGTTTTACGAATTGTCTTGGGTTTTTTCTCATTCAGTTTTTAAAGTTATTTTAATTCTTCGTTAATTGCTTCAACCACACGTTCTACAAAATTATCGATATCCATCATTCCTAAATCGCCTTCGCCTCTTCTTCTTACCGATACTTTATTTTCTTCTGCTTCCTTTTCTCCAACAATCAGCATAAAAGGGATTTTAGATAACTCTGCATCACGTATTTTCTTGCCTATCTTTTCATTACGGACATCAACAAGACCGCGAATATCGGAATTATTTAGTAAATCTGAAACTTTTTGGGCGTAATCGTTGAATTTCTCAGATATTGGAAGTACGGTAAATTGTTCGGACGAAAGCCAAAGAGGAAAGTCACCCGCACAATGCTCGAGAAGAACAGCAACAAATCGTTCCATTGAACCAAATGGTGCTCTATGAATCATCACAGGACGATGTTTTTGATTATCTGAACCAATATATTCTAATTCAAAACGCTCCGGCAAATTGTAATCTACTTGAATTGTACCCAATTGCCATTCCCTTCCCAAAGCATCTTGCACCATAAAGTCTAGTTTTGGACCATAAAACGCCGCTTCACCGTATGCAACAACCGTAGGTAATTCTTTTTCAGCAGCTGCTTCAATGATAGCTTGCTCAGCCTTTTGCCAATTTTCCTCGCTACCGATATATTTTGTTTTATTTTCCGGATCTCTTAAAGATATTTGCGCCTTGTAGTTTTCAAATTTCAATGTTTTTAAAACGTACAATACAATATCAATGACGTTTTTAAATTCATCTTTAACCTGCTCCTGCATACAAAATATATGCGCGTCATCTTGTGTAAATCCTCTAACTCGCGTTAAGCCATGTAATTCCCCCGACTGCTCATAACGATAAACAGTGCCGAATTCCGCAAAGCGCGCTGGCAAATCTTTATAGGATCTTGGCCTTGATTTGAAAATCTCACAATGATGAGGGCAATTCATTGGTTTTAAATAGAATTCTTCATTTGGATCCGGCGTTCGAATTGGTTGAAAAGAATCTGCACCATATTTTTCATAATGACCAGATGTTACATAAAGTTCCTTGTTTCCAATATGCGGCGTAATCACTTGCTGATAACCAGCTTTGCGTTGTGCTTTTTTAAGAAAGTTTTCTAATCGCTCTCTTAATGCTGCACCTTTCGGTAGCCACATCGGAAGTCCTTGTCCAACCTTTTGAGAAAAAGTAAACAATTCTAACTCTTTACCTAATTTTCTATGGTCTCTTTTCTTTGCTTCTTCCAATCGCTCCAAATACTCGGCTAACTCGGCTTGTTTAGGGAATGTAATTCCATATATCCGTGTTAATTGTTTATTCTTTTCATCACCACGCCAATAGGCACCCGCAATGGCTGTAAGTTTTACTGCTTTAACAAAACTAGTGTCTGGAATATGTGGTCCACGACATAAATCCGTAAAGTTTCCCTGGGTGTAAAAAGTAATGGAGCCATCTTCTAAATCCTCCAATAATTCTAATTTATACTGATCCTGCTTTTCAGTAAAATATTTTATTGCTTCAGCTTTTGATACCTGTTTTCGAATGAATGGACTTTTTGCTCTTGACAACTCAAGAATTTTTGCTTCTATTTTGGGTAAATCTTCTTCCTTTATGGAATAATTTTCAAAATCAATATCGTAATAAAACCCGTTTGTAACCGGAGGACCAATCGCTAATTTTATTCCCGGGTAATAAAACTCTAGAGCCTCCGCCATTATGTGAGCAGAAGAGTGCCACATGGTAGATTTACCTTCTGCATCATTCCATGTAAGTAACTGAAGATTACTATCTACAACAATTGGTAAAATAGCATCTTGAATAATACCGTTAACTTTTGCTGCCAAAACATTACGTGCTAATCCTTCTGAAATACTTTTGGCGATTTCAATGGCACTTACTCCATTTTCATAAGAACGGACATTGCCATCAGGGAACGTGATTTTAATCATTATTTTTTTTTGCAAAGATAAACCGAATCAGCCAAAAAATATTAGGTTTATCAAGCTTTTGATAATTTATTCAAAATAACTCTCACATCCTTTTGAATATTTTTAATTCCTTCCACTAAATCTTCACTCTCTAGCCCTACTTCTGGAAGCTCAGACGAAATTAGCGTTACAAATTTCCAAATTTCAATAATATCATCCACCTTCACTTGATAAGGTTCAAATACGGGATTTGAAGAAACCAATAAAAATCCTTTGTTTTCGTGAAGTTCATTGTAAACAACTTTGAAAACAATACCATCATTTTTAGTTAATACTATACAGGCAGTTCCTGATTTTAGCATTGTCCAATCTTGAACAAATTCCCCAATAATATACGATCCAGAAGGAACTGGCAACATGGAATCTCCTTCAATTTGAAATGCACGGTATTTTTTATCCTTTGATAAAAACGGAAGTTGCATTATTGGCAAATCTTTGATAAAGCTAATGTCAGAATAACCCGTTGTGTAACCCGCTCTTGCTTTTTGAGGAATCATCTCGATTACCTCACTATTTTGAGTATCAACAACAGCTGTAAGAACACGAAGAGACGAACCCTTAGCTTCTTTCTTCCAAGAACCCTCAAAATGCAACCAATCAGCTTCCGAAAAACTGGAGAAATCAGTTTTTAGTAAGGAATCGACCGTCACATCATAAAACCCACTAAAGGCCAATAAGCCTTCAATACCAGGAGACGCAACGCCATTCTCATATCCACTATATGTAGATCGATTTGTTCCTACCGCATTTGCCACATCTTCTTGTGACTTACCTTTTCTTTTTCTAAGTGCCTTTAGATTTTGACCTATCATAATCGAAAATTAAAAAACAAATCTAAGAATAAAAAATTATTTTTTAATCTTTTAATTGATTATTTTTTAATCATTTTTTTCTATTGAGATACAAATTCGTATTGAATATATCCTGACTGGCTATCAGGTGCTGATGATGAAATATTAAACCTACTAATCGAAGCATACTTTTGAGCCTGTTCTCTCATGCAAGCATTCCCTGTCGATCTTGTATTATCAACAGCTGCCCTAATTACTTTCCCATCCTTTCCAACGACCACATTCACCACAACTAAGCCTGAACCTTTCCCACATGTATATCCAGGATTCCGCACATACCAATTATTCCCATTAAAAGCAGTTCTTCCACTTAAACTAAAGCGAACCATAACATTTCCAGCAAATTGATTTTCTGACCCTCCTAATGAAGTTTTATTCACTTGCGTATTGTTTTTGGAAGATGAAGAATTATCTTTATTTTTTCGCTGTTCCTCCATTTTTTTTCTCGCTTCATTACCCTCTGCCTCTCGAAAAAGTTGTTGCTCAAATTCTTTGGCTCTTTGCTCGGGATTTCCAGAACTATTATTCGAAACATCTTGCGACCAATCATCAAAAGATTTCTTTCTTTTGTCGTTTGCGTCGGCGATTACATTTTTAACCTCTCCTCCACTAGAATTTGTGACTTCTAAATTTTCAAAATTCAACTCCTCCAACTGTTCGTTTTCTACCACTAAACCTTCCTCAAATCTTGAAATTTTTTTTTCTGCTTTAAACACATCTACAGTGGTTACTACCGCACTAATAACAAGCGTGGTGAATGTTAACGCAATGGCTAGGTAAAAATAATCCGGCTTGTTGAATAGTTTATTCATCTTGTGCTTTTATCCATAGCGATTTCGAAGGAATAAAGTAACGCATTTCATTTGAATTTTGCAAGAGAAATAAGTCACTATTCATAGCTTGAATCGACTTGTTGCCACAAGGGACAATGATAGTGCCAAATTCATTAGCCAAACCTAATAAGCCATTAAAGTCAAGAATATAATATCCTTCTTTCAACCATTTAACCGAATTGTATTGTAAAGAAATAATTTCCATTCCATTATAATCAATAACTCCTTGTTTACCATTCTTCTCTACAACATACCCAAGCTTATTTGGCGTATAACAGGCATCATACATCGGATAAACTATCACAGCAGTTTGATTTAAAAATCCCCATTGATTATTTAGTTTAAATGGTGTTAACGAATTTGTTTTTCCCATTTCTTCGTATTGCGGTTTTAATACAACTTTTCCATTTCCATCCAAAATACCAAATTTCCCTTTTTGAGAAAAGACCGATGTGTTTTGATAAAAAGAAATTAGATCAAATAGTCGTTGAGAGTATTCGAAGGATAAGGAAATATGCTTTGCCCCACTGAACTTGCAAATTTGTAATTCCTTTAATTTCTTAACTAACATTAGACTTTTCGAAGCATCCAAAATCTTTATTCGTTCGTAATTTGGTTGAACCAGCATACCTTTATTAGCATTGTAAATTCCGTATTTTCCCAACAGCTTCACAATAAAAAGCGTATCGTCGAACTTTTCAACCTCATCGAATTGCATGGGGACTATTTCATTTAATTTAGCATTCAAAATTCCAATTTTCGCATTCACTTTACACTTAAACATACCACCTGGTAATTCTGTAATTTCTTCATAAACTTCATTTTTAAGTGGTATTCCTCTCACATTAAAAAATCCAAAACCTATTGAATCTTGAAAAACAAAAACAACAGGGTTTATTTTTTTAATTTCTGTGTATTTAAATGAAACAATAATCTCTCCCGTTTTTGAGATCAATCCATAAAATGAAGTATCTCCAGCAATGGCAACATCTTGATCAAAATCATATATGGTTTCGTAATGAAAGGGAATAATAACTTGATTTCTTTTGTTAATTGCTCCGAATTTTTCATTCTGTTGAACTACTGCAATTCCATTATTAAAAAATCCTGCATCTTCATAAGAAAAGGGAATTACCACTTTACCTTTTGCATTGATATACCCATAAAGACCGTCTTTTTCGATAGGATACAACTCCTCATTTAACAAAGCTAAATCGCGAGTTAATTCTTCCATGAATGGATAATTTGGATATAAACTCCTGAAAGATGAGATTTTCTCTTCATCCCACTCACCCACATATAATTCATAAATCGCTCTCCATGCCTGTGTTACCCACGGTTGATTCGGATATTTTGAAATGTAGCGTTCGAGCTCTTTGATCTGCTGTGTTTTTCGAAAGATCGAATAAATTGAAAAATGAACTTGGTCAATTTTACAATTTTCTGAGTGCTTTTCAACGAATGATTCCAAATTTTCAAGCGTTTCCAATGGAACTTCCTCATTATACTGAAATTCACAATAAAATTCACGTGCCTTATTTATAAAATATGAATTTGGAAATTGATTAATAAACTCTTGAACTTTGTCAGATTTCTTGGTTTCAATAATAGCGGAAAGCATCAGACTATCTCTATGGTAACAAGCCTCTTCTAAATTTATCGTGGAGCTAAATTTACTAATCAAGTTGCTCCAACCAACAATTGTAGGATAGGCAATCATTTTCTCGAATTCACAATATGCCGACAATCTTTTTATTTCTTCCAAGCGTAAAGAATCTAATTGGCACACCGATGCTTTATTTCTATTCTTAAAGGATTCTTTTGACCATAAATCCAATGCAAGAGTCGCTTTTTCATAGGCTTCATCGTATTCTTTCTTACTAAAAAAGTAGCGCGAAAGACCCGCATTTTTCAAAAATTCATTACCCCTTATTTTTTCAAATTGATTTCGCGAAGAGGTATAATTCTCACGCGTAAGTTCCGAGCATCCACATCTGAATCGTTGCGAAAAAATCGAGAAGAAAGAGAATAGAAAATAAATAAAGAATAGTGAACGTATCATTTTAATTCACTTTTCATCGAAACAGGTATGTTACAAACAGGAATAGGTATCATTTTGTGCTGATTCACAGCGTTCAATCTCTTGTATATGCCTAGAACCTCTAGCTGTCTGACCGAAAGATTTGTTGTCTCACCTTCATAATCCATCGCCCATTCTAATTCCGGATAACTTGCGCCTATTTGATCTTCATCTGAGCGACCATCTTCCCATAAGCCGTCAGTTGGCTTTGCGTTGAGAATTTCCGGAATCACACCGATTTCTTTTGCCAGTTTAAACACCTCAGTTTTTGTTAAATCGGCAATGGGACTTATATCAACACCGCCATCACCGTACTTAGTAAAAAAGCCAATTCCAAAATCTTCGATTTTATTTCCAGTACCCACAACTAGACAGCCATTGGCTTGTGCTACAGCATACAACGCAGTCATTCGCAACCTTGAACGTGAATTTGCCATTGCTAAAAAATCTTGTTGGACAGATTCAGGAACAACTTTAGTAAATTCTTCGAAAACAGTTGTCAAAGGCAATTGAATTGAGGACACATTCTTAAATTTCTTTTCTAGATCAGCAATTTGTAGGCATGCTCTAGAAAATTCGCTTTGTGTTTGACGAATAGGCATGTTCAATAATAAAACTTTATGCCCTGTTTTAGCGCATAGGGAAGCTGTCAGCGCTGAATCAACACCACCTGATATTCCCACTACAAAGCCTTTTAATTTAGACTTCGAGAGGTAATCGTTCAACCAATTTGAAATATACTCAATGAGTTGCAACTAAAACAAAATTGAAATTTTAAAAAGAAGCTGATTTAAATTAGCCTTGTTTGAAAAATAACTTCTTTGTCCATTTTCCACTTCATACAACGTTCGTTTATCATCCTTTCTTTGAAGGTAAAGCGGCGTAAAACCGTAATGGTATCCAATTTCCGCAACCAAAGAGGTAGATTCAATAAATTTCCATTCTGCACCAGCAGAAACACCAACTGTTCCTCTGTAAAGAAACGTCTCACTAGGATTTTCAAATCTAATATTCTCAACATTTTGAACATCTATATTATATGCTGTGTCAACAATAGCTCCTAAATCATTGATTGTATTTTTCAATAAAATGGAGTTTCTTAAACCAAATTTTCCGAAATATCGAAAATCACCAATGTATTGAGTTCTAAAAACTAAAAACAATGGAACAGTCGCAAGGATTGTGCTCTGTTTTCTAGAATCCATTTTAAAACGAATACACGTACTATCTGAAAGTACATTCGTTTGGATCACATTCAGTTTGTAATCATAATAAATATTCTTTCTTGATTCGTAACTAATTTTGTCAAAATCAAATTCAAGCCCCGATTGGAAGCCTAGATTTGGAGCGGATTTAAAGGATTTAACAAACAACATTCCAACTCCAAAATTAGAAGACAATCCGTCCTTTTTATCTAAATATTGTACTAACCCTGGAGTAACCATATTTACGCCAGAATGCATTGTAAGCCCGGCTTGAATTGGCTTAGAAATATGGCTAACACCGTTTACGTCTACATTCTTTTGTGCGATAGATACAAAAGAACATAGTGTAAGTGCTGATATTAATACAATTCTATGTGATACCATCATAATTACTATTTTTGGACAAAAATAACAAAAGTCTTGACACGAAAAACATGGATATGGATAGGAATAGGGATTCTTTTAAGTATTGCTGTTTTGCTCTATTTCATTCTGCGTAAGCCATTTGATCCATTTGACGTAGACATATCAGATGTCGAACTTGAACTTTCTTTTATTGATTTGAATAAAGAACTAAAATCAAGTGATAGTTTACAACTTTTAAAATTACGGAACGAGTATAAAAAAAACAACTCTGAAATCTTGGAATATGTGATGGCGGGTTGTCTCGGTATTGATTTGGATGTCGATTCTATTTACGTGAGAAAAACTAAGGAATTTTATTCCTACAAAGACATTCAACAAATTGAACAAGGCACTCAAAATATTACAACTGATGAAAAATTGAAAGGAGAAATAACCGATGCCTTTAAACGACTTAAAATTCACCATCCTTCAGGAGAATTTCCGCGAAATATAATTTTCGCTAATACTTGTTTTTGTGTAAATGCGATTGTAAACAATCAACCGACGGATATTCCAATTGGAGCTTTCGTTATTCCAAAAGAAAAGAGCATTATCGTACAAGAGGAGAAGTACATAGGCGGGAATTTATCACTGCTTCAAATGCCTCCATTAAATCAATTCGTGCACAATTGGACAACGAATGGCTACAAGAAAGAATACTTAAAACGAGATGTTGTGGAAGCTTGGTTGGAACAATTCTTTTTTCCTGTAAAGAAAAATGAACAAGCAGATGTCATTCATGAAGCTGTGCGCTATGGCAAAATTTTATACTTTCTTCATGCGGCTTTCCCAAATATGGCTGAAGAACAAATTCTGCGTTATGACAGAAGTAAATTTGACTGGTCACGCAACCAAGAAAAAGCAATTTGGTCTTTCCTCGTTGAAAATGAATTACTTTTTCAATCAAGCGAGAAGACCATAATGAATTTATTTTCTGAAGGACCATTTACACCAAACCTAGAAAAAGACGGTAAAAACGAAAGTCCTGACCGAATAGGGAAATTCATTGGATTCAGAATGGTGCAAGAATTCATGAAAGAAAATGCGTCAGAAGATTTCAAATTAGATAAATTGATGAGCGCTTCAGCAGAACAAATTTACAAATCTTATAAACCTTAAATTACCATGGCCGATAATGTTGCGAAAACCTCTTCTATTTCTATACATATAGATCTCGACGCTAACCATCTTCCAATTAAAATGAATTGGAGTGCCACTGATGGCGGAATAAACGATTCAGAGGCTGCCGCTTTTTTACTCTCAATTTGGGACGTAAAAGAGAAAAATACGATGAAAATAGATTTATGGACTAAAGACATGACAATTGATGAGATGAAGCAGTTTTTTCATCAAACACTTTTAACGATGGCTGACACCTTTGAAAAGGCCACAGGCGAGCACCTAATCTCCGAAGATTTACGTGATTACTGCTATCATTTTGCAGAAAAAATGAATATTTTACCTTCTGAATGATTCTATCAAAGCTTCGAACAAAATTAAATTCACCGGTTCATTATTTTTTAGATGATAACGATTCCCTGTTGAGTCTAAATGACTTTTTAGGGAAGGAATTATCGATATCATGGTCTGGAAAAATCATCTGCTCGAAATGCAAAAAATCGACTAAAAAAAGTTTTGGAGAAGGATTTTGTTTTAATTGTTTTCAAACTGCACCTGAGGCAAGTCCATGTATTTTGAAACCAGAACTTTGTCGTGCTCACCTCGGTGAAGGAAGAGATGTTTTGTACGAACAATTACACCATTTGCAACCGCATGTCGTTTACCTTGCATATACAGATGTAGTAAAAGTAGGTGTTACACGAAAAACTCAAATTCCTACCCGATGGATTGATCAAGGAGCAGCAGAGGTAATCGTTGTAGCTGAGACTGAAAATCGATACCAAGCAGGAATAATCGAAGTGGCGATGAAGGACTTTTATACCGACAAAACCAATTGGAAAAACATGCTGATCAACAAAAGAGAAAGTGAAATTGACCTAATTCAGGAAAAATGGGAAGCACACGAGCAAATGCCCTCTGACCTTTCTGTTTTCTGGATTGAGAATGACGACATATTATCAATACACTACCCTGTAAACAACTACCCAGCTTCCGTGCGTTCAATCACACTAGATGAATTCCCAACAATAAAAGGAGAACTAACCGGAATTAGAGGACAATACCTGTATTTTGATGAACAAAATGTCCTTAACATTCGTAGGCATTCGGGATATGATGTAAACATTAATTTATGACCAGCACCTTAACCAAGGCAATTATGTTCTTTTATCCTATTTTTTCCAAATTTATGGACAAAAGAACCTTCTTATATGCGGCATGTGGAGGAGGGAATTTAGTATTGAGTTGGATTTTGTTTTTCATGTTTTATCAATTTCTTTTTACAAAAGATAACCTTGAGTTTTCGCAATTCACTTTGAGTGCTTACACGGCAAGTGCTATGTTGTGTTTTATCATAAGTTTTTCAATCGGATTTTTACTTATGAAATTCGTAGTTTTCACCGAAAGTGAATTGAAAGGAAGAATTCAACTTTTTCGATATGGTGTTAGTTCACTTGTTTCTAGTATCGTTTCTTGGTCCTTACTCAAATTTTTCATAGATATTCTTGGGATATTTCCATCAATTAGCAACGTAATTGCAAGTTGTTTGGTTGTAATAGTAAGTTATATCCTTCAGAAAAAATATACCTTTAAATAGACAACTTCTGTTTAATTAAGTTAGAATATTTCAGAAAAAGTACAGACGAGCTTACGATGTGAGCTATACTCATTGCCAATGCTGCTCCCCAAATACCATAGAAATCTAACATATAAGGTGTTAAAATGATAGTTATCAGTACTCCGGCCAGAGATTTTAAAATTAAAACCCATTGTCTGTTTTGAGCTGCAAAAAAATGACCAATAACAGTTGAACCTGACATTGCCAAAATTCCTGGCGAAACAATCAATAAAATTTCTTTTAAACCTCTAAATTCCTTGCTAAAAATGAGAACATACCAATTTTCAGGAATTATTATCAATACAAATAATACAATTGAACTGAGAAGAAATGAAAGCTTTGTGTAATAATTGGTCCGTTCTATTGATCGGGAAAGATCCTCGTCTTGCAATTGTTTTGCAAAAGACACAGATGAAAAGCTCTTACTAATAACCCAAACTGATTCTGCAATAATAACCATGACGCCGAAGACTCCCAAAGAACTTACTCCGAGTTGATGAAAAACAAAAAAATAACTCAAACGATAACTCAGAAATTGAAAGAAAAAACTTAGTTCATTTTTAAATCCATAGCTAAATATTTTTTTCAATTGAGTGAAATCAACAAATTCTATTTTTAATGGTTTTAGGAATATTAAAGAAAAGATAAACCAAATCGAAATTTGGAAAACAAAATACATTTCCCAATTAATAGACCATTTGAAAATCAAAAAAGGAAGTAGACCTACTAAAAAAGTAAACTGAACTAAAACTGTTAATACATTTCCCTGAATAAATTTCTGATTGGCAAATAATTGATTAAAAATCAAGGAATGAAAAGAAAGCGCCACACAAAGTAAAAAAAGCAGTAAAAATGGTGAAGTATGTATGAGCGATAAAATACCACTTCCAAGGAATGAGCATACTATTATCCATAAAAGTGCTGTGTAAAAAACCTTTCCAGGGCTAATTTTATGGAGGTAAAACATGGCCGAACTTCCGGATAGTATATTAGAGAAAATTGCCACAAGTGCAGCATCTGTTATGGTAAGTGAAATATATCCCCTACCCTCAGCCCCCAACAAAAGAGAGGAAATCATCACAAGTCCAAAGGATGAAGCCATTGCCAATAGTCTGGACGATAACGTAGAAATTAATTCTTGTCTATCTCTCATGTATTTGTTACATAGCGAACAAAATCATCTTTTATTGCATCCCATTGATGAATACGAGCAAATTGAATAGCTGCCTCACAATCAATTTCCAAAGCCGCTCTATTTTCAAAGTAATAAGATAGTTTATCTACCATGCCTTGTGTGTCCTCGGAACGCTTATTGATTATAAAGTTCTCATTTGGATACGCCGTTTCGATTGCTTGAAGAGCGGAATAAATTACAGGGCGACCAACTGAAGCATATGTAAAGAGTTTTATGGGGACACAAAGGTTGTTTTCGGCATCCGTATCCCGAAGATCCATGAAAACCGAAAATTCAGAAAGTGATTTACAGTACGTTTCAAACGACATGCTCTCTTTGAGTTCAATTTGAAAATCTTTAGTTCGACTATAAAACTCTTCTTCGGTTTGTTTGTCTGCAAACCATCCAATTAAAACTACTTTCCAATTTTCACTATTATGACGTTGTGAAAATTGATTTAAAACCTCAGCAAATCGAAAGATTCCTTTCTCTTCTGAAAATTTCCCCGAGTATCCAATAACAAACTCATCAGGTGGCAATTGATATTGTGGGAAATAAGAAAGATCTTGATAATAAGGTAAATAAACACTTTCCTTCCTCTTGAAATGAGCCTTATAAAAAAGCGACTTGAAATATTCTCCAAATATAAAACCATCGACCAAGGCTGCTGCCTTTTTATTCAATTGCACCATGGCTATAGTTCTAACCAATCGTTTAAGTCCTTTAGAGCCTTGAAGATTCTTTTTTGACGGATAGAACTCGGTAACATCATACAAAATTCTATATTTTGAAGATTTATTTTTTTTTCTTTGTTGATGTGCCCCAATTATTGGAATAGGTTCCGAACATATAACTACATCCGGTTGAAACTCTTCGCATTTATTTGAAAATGCCGTAATTTTTTCTTTTCGAGATGTAAATATTCTCTCATCAAAAGTCAGAGTAACACCATCTTTTTCACCTGTAATTCCGGCATAGGTTGAATAAATCGAAATTTGATTATCAACTCTTAATGTTCTTGCCTGATGGTAGAAAATTCTATCATCGAGTGAGGAATGAGCCGAGGTTAGGAATAATATCCTCATGATGTGTCGACTATAGGTTTTGCTTGTAGATTGAATTCAATTGTTCGATGGCAAAATTGATTTCTTCTTTGGTAGTATAACGAGAAAATGAAAACCGCACATTCGGTCTTGTCATATCGGCGCCAATGCCTTCCAATACATGCGAACCTTTATTTGCTCCCGATGAACAGGCACTACCACCACTAACTGCTACTCCTTTCAAATCAAGCGTAAACAATAACATATTCGATTTTTCTGTGGCTGGCAAACAAACGTTTAACACGGTATAAAGAGATGTTGCAGGTTTCGTTTCACCATGAAAATAAACAGTTGGAAACATTTTTTTAAGCTCTGAAATCATATGATCTTTAAGAGATTGCACATGTCTCATGTGTTCATCCAAATGTTCGTATGCTAATTCCATGGCTTTAGCTAATCCTACAATTCCATAAATATTTTCTGTTCCTCCCCTCAATCCACGTTCTTGTGCACCTCCGTGAATAAATGCCTCCGTTTTTGTTTTCCGATTGACATAAAGAAAACCAATGCCTTTTGGACCGTGAAATTTATGAGCGGCACACGTCAAGAAATCGATATCCAATGTTTGTAAATCAAAGGCATAATGACCCATCGTTTGAACGGTATCAGAATGAAAAAAAGCACCGTATTTTCTACAGATTTCTGAAACTTTAGTTAGCGGAAGTAAGGTAGAAATCTCGTTATTGGCATGCATAAGGCTTACCAAAGTTTTCTTGTTTTCCTGCAACAATTGTTCTAAATGATCAAGATCAACAACACCGGTATTAGAAACGCGCACATAATCCAATTGTACATTTTCATTGTCACTTAAATACTCAACGGTATGTCCAACAGCATGATGCTCAATTGTTGTTGTGATTATTCTTTTAACTCCTAAAACGTTTATTGAGGCATGAATTGCCATATTATCTGCTTCCGTTCCTCCGGACATAAAAATTATTTCGGAGGGTGCGCAATTCAGAAATTTAGCAACAGTCCTTCTCGCATTTTCAACATTAGCTTTTGCATTTCGACCATAAAAATGTGTAGACGAAGGATTTCCAAAATTTTCTTTCATGACCGACAACATCACATCTACAACTTCGGGTGCAATTGGTGTTGTGGCTGCATTGTCAAGGTAAACACGCATATTTACTTTTTTTGACGAAGTTACTATTATCTTCGATAAAATCTGTACGCTTTTAGAAGTCTTATTCCTTTGGATGTTTCAAATTGAGTAGGAAAAGTCACTTGATTTCCTTTTTCATCGTAATAATATACCTCAAAATGTAAATGCGCCGAGGTTGAATACCCGGTATTTCCGGAATAGCCAATTTGCTGACCTTTAGCAACTTTTTCACCTTTGACTACACTAACGCCGTTATGTTTTAGGTGCCAATATGCTGCATATGAGCCATCTTCATGCTGAATAATTATGTGATTACCTTGAGATAAATACTTTTTCTTCATCCCACCTTTGGTGTTATGAGAAGCGCATTTGTATACCACCCCCTCTCTTGCCGCATAAATCGGACTTCCTTCCTTTAATTTGAAATCAAGAGCAAATTGTTTTTTATGTGAGAACCATCCCCTATAACCTTGAGAAATAAATACCTTCTTTCCATTTTCAATTGGCAGCCCATAAACAAAAGTGGAACGAATCTTAATAGTTGCCGAATTTTGGGAAAATAAGGTGGAAGGTAAAAAACAACACATAAGAAATGAAACTAAAAGGATTCTCATTCTATAATTTTACCATATAAATCATAATGATCAGCATCGGTAATTTCAATTCTAGTAAAATCACCTAATCGAATGTAACCATCTGTTTTTTTCACAAGAACTTCATTGTCAACTTCTGGAGAATCAAATTCAGTTCTACCAATGAAATAATCCCCTTCAGTTCTATCAAAAAGAACATTGTATTGCTGACCAACTTTATTTTGATTTAGTGCATAACTGATTCCTGATTGCAGTTCCATAATTGCATCTGCACGTTTCTGTTTTAACTTTTTTGGAACTGAATCCTTAAAATTAAATGCGTGTGTGTTTTCTTCATGCGAGTATGTAAAAATACCCAATCGATCAAATTTAGAACGCTCGACCCAATCGTACATTTCCTGAAAATCTGCTTCTGTTTCACCAGGGTAACCAGCAATCAACGTGGTGCGTAAAGCAATACCTGGAACTTTTTGACGTATGGCTTGAACTAGTTCTTCAGTTTTTTCGCGAGTTATTCCTCGTCTCATGGCCTGCAATATTTTTGTTGAACCATGCTGTAAAGGCATATCAAGGTATTTACAAATGTTATCACGTTCGTTCATTACATCTAACACATCCATCGGAAAACCTGCAGGAAATGCATAATGCAACCTAATCCAAGAAATACCTTCGACATCAGAAAGTCTTTTTAATAAATCCGAAAGTGCTCTTTTTTTGTAAAGGTCGAGACCATAATATGTTAAGTCTTGAGCAATTAAAATCAACTCTTTGACACCATTCGCGGCTAAAGTTGTTGCATTTTTTACAAGATCTTCAATTGGGGTTGAAGAATGTTTTCCCCTCATCAATGGAATTGCACAAAATGAACAGGGCCTGTCACAACCCTCTGCGATTTTAAAATAGGCATAATGATTAGGTGTTGTCAGTAACCTCTCACCTACTAACTCATGTTTGTAATCAGCTTTCAGGGTTTTTAAAAGCCTCGGTAATTCTCTGGTTCCAAAGAACGCATCTACTTCAGGAATTTCTTTTTCGAGATCATCTCGGTAGCGTTCTGATAAGCATCCAGTAACGTATACCTTATCCACAAGACCTTCTGCTTTTGCATCAGCAAATCGCATAATTGTGTCTATCGATTCTTGTTTTGCGTTATCGATAAAACCACAGGTATTAATGATGACAATTTCTGCGTCGTCCTCCTGAGATTCATGCTCCACCTCAAATTGGTTAGCTTTCAATTGAGCCATCAAAACTTCAGAGTCGAATACATTTTTGGAGCAACCTAAAGTAACAACGTTAACTTTATTCTTTTTTTTCGTTTTGGTTTTCATTTCCAAGGCAAAAATACCATACTTTCGTTAAACCAAAAGCATAATGAAAAATTATCCGATTTTATACAGCATCCTAATTCTATTCGTAATTTATTCCTGCAGTTCAAATAAAAACATGAATGCCGCTCTACTAACAGGCAAAAAGATGGAAAAACCAACACTTATGGGCCAATTAACAGAAACCTTCCCTCCTACTGCTAATTACAAAATTAATTACGTTTCCTTGGACGGAAACTATTTATACCTTTCCTTTGAATACCAAGCATCATGCAACGGAAAAGATAAATTTGAATTTTATGGAACGCTTTCTGATGCCAGTGTTTACCCCCCAAAGAGAAATGTAAAATTGGTAATAATTCCGAGTGGTGATACGTGTAGATCATTGGAATACAGCACACAAATTATTAACGTAAGTGAATTATGCTATTCCAAAACGCCAAATGATGTTATCGATTTGATATTACAAGGTTGGAAAACGAAATTAACCTACCATTATATTGGAACAGCCTCTCCTAGAAATTAAGGAATTGGTACTATCTTTGAACTACGAAAGAAAAAAGTATTATGAAACCTATCTTAATCTTATTTATTCTTATCCTTTCCATAAGTTGTAAATCTTCACGTGAGGCGAAAACTAAAAATCATCAGGTCAACATCATGAATTCAGACAAAAAAGCTGAGCTTGGAGACATAAATCAAGTGAGCGATAGTATACGCATATTAAGTGCCACAATTACTGGCAATACAATGAACTTAGAAGTATCTTACAGTGGCGGTTGTCAACCTCATAATTTTCAACTCATTGGAAGTCCAATGATTGCAAAATCACTACCCCCCATTCGTTCGGTGGTTTTGGTTCATCAAGCAAATAACGATATGTGTAAAAAACAAATCATAGAAACACTATCTTTTGACATTCGTGAGTTTGCTTATTCTCAAAATGACTGTGAGATTTTATTGCCTATCAAAGGATATGACAATAAAATTTTATATCGTTTCAAGCCTTAAATTAATTTGACCCGCCTAGATGTAATTCTCGTAAACAAAGGGCTCGTTAGCACACGAACACGCGCTGAGCAAGTTATAACAACACATGGAGTGCTTGTTGATGGCATTCTTGTAACGAAGCCAGGAAAAAAATACCCGGACGAAGTTACCATCCAACTAATCGAAGATGAAATTCCATGGGTATCAAAAGGCGCCTTAAAGCTTCTCGCAGCAATTGAAAAATGGAATTTATCAGCAGCTAATGAAATATGTCTTGATATTGGAGCGTCAACAGGTGGATTTACCGAAGTCCTATTGCATCTTGGAGCAAAAAATGTGTATGCAGTAGATGTTGGACAACATCAATTGCATTCAAAATTGAGAAACGACAATCGCGTTATTAATCTGGAAAAAACCCATGTTCGCGAGTTAACAAAAAATCTTGTTTCTGATGTTATAGATTTTCTAGTTGTCGATGTATCCTTTATATCTCTCACCAAAGTATTGCCCTTTCTGCATCCATTTTTAAAGAATGGAGCAAAAGTAGTTTTACTCATCAAGCCACAATTTGAGGTTGGAAAAGAAAATCTTAACAAAAACGGAATAGTTGTGAACAAAAACTTATTTCCTGAAATGATTGAAAAAATAAAAACCTCAGCTAGTCAAAATCAGCTAGAGTTTATAGACGTAATCGATTCACCAATTTTAGGTGGTGATGGAAATAGAGAATTCCTTGCTTATTTTTGCAAAGCAAATGAGTGCTAAAATTTTTATTACCGGAATTGGAACTGATGTTGGAAAAACATTGGTAAGTAAAATTTTATGTCGGGTTTGGTCAGCAGATTATTGGAAACCAATGCAATCGGGCGATTTACATGCACTAGACTCACAAAAAGTAGCATCGATTCAAGATGAAAACTTTCAAGTAATTCCGGAACAATTTTTACTTTCTCAACCGCTTTCACTCCATGCTGCAGCAGAAATAGACGGAATACAATTAAAAGTAACAGATTTTAAATTACCCGATACTGAACGAAATTTAATTGTTGAAGGTGCAGGAGGCTTATTAGTTCCGATGAATTCAGATGGAGATACCATTCTAACCCTAATCCAACATTTAAAGATTCCTGTGGTTTTGGTTTCTCGTCATTACTTGGGAAGTATTAATCACACTTTACTCTCTGTAAAGGCTTTAATAGGTCAACAAATACCTATCGTTGGAATTATTTTCGTAGGTGAAGCGTTGCCAGGAACGGAGGAAGTCATTATTAGGCATACGAATCTTCCTGTTCTTGCAAAAATACCCATTCTCGAACCTTTTACAGACGACACTATTAAAGCCTACTGCGAAACCCATGGTAGAGAAATTTACCTTAACTTAACTCATGAACTGGAACGAATTAGATAGGAAATATGTTTGGCATCCTTTCACGCAAGAAAAAACGGAACCTCGTCCATTCGTTGTGGAGTCGGCCAAGGATGCAACGTTATACTTGGAAGGCGGAAATGCGCTTTTGGATTGCAACTCTTCATGGTGGGTTAATGTACATGGACATGGCAATTCAGAAATTCAGCAAGCTATACACGAACAATTTTCAAAAGTTGACCATGTTATTTTTGCCGGTGCCACGCATCACAAGGCGATAGAGTTAGCACAACGTGTTGCAACGCTGCTACCTTCAGATTTAGAAAAAGTGTTCTTCTCAGACAATGGATCAACAGCGGTTGAGGTAGCATTAAAAATGGCCATTCAATTTTGGCACAATCAAGGAATTAAAAAGAAAAAAATTCTAGCCATGAGAGGTGCATATCACGGTGATACCTTTGGTGCCATGTCTGCCGGAGAGCGAGATTACTTTAATGTTCCCTTTGAAGATTATTTTTTTAGCGTTGATTTTATTGATTTTCCAAATGAGAAAAATGAAATGTCCGTGCTTGAAATGGCAGATGAGTTTCTAAGCACCGGAGAATATGCCACATTAATTGTAGAACCGTTGATACAAGGATCTTCGGGAATGCGCACATACAGCAGTTTCTTTCTCGATAAATTGGTGGAAATGGCTCGTTGTTATGAAACTTTGGTAATTTTTGATGAAGTTATGACGGCTTGGGGACGAACTGGTAAGATGTTTGCACTTGATCATTTGAAGCAAGTTCCTGATATTGTTTGTTTATCAAAAGGACTAACAGGAGGTGTTTTACCACTTGGTTTAACTGTTACGTCACAAAAAATTTATGCAGGTTTTTGGAACGATCAAAAACACAAAGCCATGTTACATGGACACTCTTTTACAGGTAATCCCTTAGCATGTGCTGCGGCTTGTGCGAGTTTAACACTTTTTGAGCGAGAATCTACTTGGGAAAACATAGCACGTATTTCCCGAATGAATGAGGAGTTTGCACAGGAAATAAAAGGAAAAGAGTTACCCGTTTCAGTTAGAAATTTAGGGACAATTTTAGCACTTGAGATTAAAAATGATCAACACGGTTACTTTTCTACACTTAAAGAGGAAGCCTATCTATTCTTTTTGAAAAACGGTCTGCTGTTGCGTCCTTTGGGGAATGTCATTTTCATGAACCCACCTTATTGTTTGAAAAAAGAAGAACAAGAATATATTTTTGAAAAAATTCGTCAATTTCTCTCACTTTTATGACCATAAATGAATTACATCAACATTTTGTTGACCTTGATTTTCAAGCGAGTAAAATGCTGAAATCATCGCAAATCGATAGTAATTATTTGAGTAAATACGCTCATTTATCTGAAATCGTTAAGGAACATATTTTAACACTTTCGTTAAGTCCTGAAATTGATGAAGAAGTTTCCACACTTGGAATTATAGACGTTTCTTTTGAACCTAAACTAAGCTTTCTAGCGAAAAGTTGGAATGTTTTAACTTTCGGTTTTTATAAAAAACCATTTCAACATAAAAAACGCGAGAAATACTTCAGAATTGAAATTCAGAAAAGAAAACTACTGTTTAATTACGTGGAAAAGCAACTTAAAACAATTTAACAATGTTGGAACTAAACGAAAGTTATTGGACAAACCGTTACCAAAATGCTGAAACAGCTTGGGACGTAGGTGCGATCACCACACCATTAAAAACTTACTTCGATCAACTCACAGACAAAAATATCCGAATTTTAATTCCTGGTTGTGGCAATGCCTACGAGGCAGAATATCTTTGGAACCTCGGCTTCAGTAATGTTTACGTCGTTGACTTAAGCGAAATACCATTGAAACAACTCAAGAATAGAAATCCTAAAATTGAGGATCGCTATTTTGTACATGCTGATTTCTTTTCGTTAAACGAAAGTTTCGATTTAATTGTCGAACAGACTTTTTTCTGCGCTATCTCGCCAAAATATAGAGCAAAGTATGCAAAAAAGAGTTCAGAATTACTAGTCAACGGAGGTAAGCTTGTCGGTGTTTTATTTAACAGAGAATTCTCAGGTGGACCGCCATTTGGAGGAGATAAAGAAGAATATGAAACTTATTTTTCTGAGCATTTTAATGATATCTCTTTTGCTTCCTGTTATAATTCTATTAAACCAAGACAAGGCTCTGAGTTATTCATGATTTGTAAAAAATGAATTAACTTCGTTAAAAACTAAGCCTTTGGCAAAGAAAACTAATACTCAGAATTTTAAAAATCAACAGCAAAACACATTAAATATTGGAGTTGAAAATCCTTTCTTTTCCATTAAAAACATGTGGTGGATTAGTTTTGTATTGGCTTTTCTATTTTATGGAAACTCCATAAAAAATGGTTATTCCATGGATGATGAATACGTAACAACTACGTTGAATCAAAAAAATGAACTCACCGAAAAAGGAATTGGGGGCTTCGGAAAGATCTTTACGAGTCACTCCTTCATCGATGGAAAGCAAAATTACGAATACAGACCTGTTTCTATTTATACTTTCGCTATAGAGTGGTCCTTATTTAAAAACAGTGAAAACCGAGTGCATTATTCGCATGCCATCAATGTAATTCTGTATGCGCTTATTGGTGTTTTTCTTTTCCAATTACTTCAGGTTTTATTTCAAGGTAAGGCCTCTACACTTTCGGCCGTTATTACGATTCTTTTCATGATTCATCCCATTCATTCCGAAGTGGTTAACAGTATTAAAAACCGCGATGAATTACTAAGTCTATTATTTGCTTTGTTGGCGGCAATTCAAACTTTCAAATGGTTAGACCAAAAGAAAATCTGGAGAATTGGATGGATTGCTTTGTTTATTCTACTCTCCTTGCTTAGTAAAAAGTCTAATTTACCATTCATTGTAAGTATTCCGCTGATGATTTATTTTTTCCGAGACGTAAAATTGAAGACTATAGGAATAACATTTCTCCTATTATTTTCTATGAAAATTGGCTTCAACGTGTTTAAAAATCATTTCATGGGGCTGAATGAAACGACAAATAGAAACTTCTCATATTTTGAAAACCCATTATTCGAAATGGACTTTATCGATCGAATCCCAATGTTTTTTTACACGAATTGGTTGTACATTGAGAAACTAATTTTACCTTATCCCTTAGCTTTTTATTACGGTTTTGACGCAGTTCCTTTGGTGGGCTTTGGCGATTGGCAATTTTATTTAGGATTAATCGTAATGTTAGTTGCGTTGTATTTCGCCATAACAGGACTCAGAAATAAATCATTAATTTCTTTTGGAATTTTATTTTTCCTATTGGCAATAGGCGGTGCTGCTAATTTATTATCTCCAATGGTTGGAATTATAGCGGAACGATTTGCTTTTTCAGCGTCAATTGGTTTTTGTATTGTGTTGGCCTACCTATTTTCTCAATGGAAAAAAGATGAGTTTCTTTCTGGAAGATTATCAAGTCAACTTATAATTCCTTTGTTAATCGTTATACTACCAAGTTTGGTTTATTCTATAAATAGAAATAGTGTCTGGCACTCAAAAAAATCTTTGTATTTAAATGATATTAAACATGTTCCTAATTCAGTTAAAGCTAATTCTCTTTTAGGATCTGAGTACCAGCTCGAGGTAATGGATATTCAAAAGAATGGAAATGCCACCTTTGAAGTACTTATGGAAAAAGTAGATTCCGCCTTGATGATGTATGAAAAGTCACTTTCACTTTATGGAGATTACGAATCTAATTTGAATAACCGAGGTGTCTTACTTTACACCTTTTATTACGATTATGAAAAGGCCTTAAGTTTATTCAAACATTCCGTCAAGGTAAATCCATCCTACAAAGAAGGTATGTTAAATTGTGCCAACAGTTATGCAAAATTAGCGGAAGGATTTTTAGAATTAGAGAAGCTTAATAACTCGGTTGACACTACCGAATCTTCAATCAAATCTACTGAAAAACAAGTTTTGGCCCTTTATTTTAAAAATGAATTATTTAAAACCTTCGCCATTACCAAGCAATTTGAGTTAAACATTCGCGATTTCGCAAAGAAATTTTCGAGAGATCAATTGGCATTTCAAATTAAAGCGAATGCTCAGAACTTAGGAAATCTCTCGGAATCTCTGAAGAAAAATTCATTCGCTTCTAAAATGAATGATAACGTTAACCAATTTATACAATCAAATCCTCAAGGTATCCTAAACGGTATTTTGCAATTTAATTCCCAAATATTTAATCAAATTCTAATTGAAAATAACATTACTAAAGCAGCCATATCGCCTTCACTTTCTAAGCTTAAAAATCAATACATTGATTCTGCCAAAATCTATTTTAAAAAGACGCACGAACTTACTCGGAGCGATAAGAACATCTTCCAAATTGAAGAGAAATTCGCTATCCAACTCAACGATTATGGTTGGTTAATATCCATTCAAGAACAGCTTATTAAAGAATTTCCTGAAGAGCAACATGGTCCGCAATACGTTCAAATGGGTAATGGTTATTTAAATCTAAAACAACGTGATAAAGCCTTATCGTATTTTCAAAAAGGAGCGCAAGAATTTAAAAAAGAAAAAGAGGCCTTGTTAAAGAAAACCAATCGAACACAAACCGAGGAGGACAGGCTCAATCTGCTAACGAAAGAATTGAAGAATTTAAAGGCTTTTAAAGAAAAAATTCTGAAAGGAGAAATTTAACGTGGCTGAATTGCATCAAAAAAAGGAAATCGAACCCATTCATTTCATAATTGGACCAGGAAGAAGTGGAACCACCTTACTTATGATGTTGTTGAATAATCACAAAGACCTAATTGCCTCACCAGAAATTAAACACATTCTCTTTTTTTACGAAAAGTATAAATCTTGTATTCGCTTTAATCACGAAATAAAAACCGATTTCATAAATTATTTCAGAGAACTGAAAACCGCTTCATTAAATCCAATGTTTCAATTCGATGAAAAAAAAATATACGAAATAAACGAAAACAATTCATTTGCAGATTTTTGTATCGAAATTCACAAGGTACTTCATTTCAACAAGCCTGTTAAGGCGATCATTGATAAAAATCCATTTTACACTCAACATGTGGATAAACTTTTGGATATTTACCCTCAAGCAAAGTTTATATTTCTGGTGCGCGATTACCGAGGATTTATTCATTCTCATTTGAGCAGCACACATACTTTTCAAAAGAAAAGAAACGTGAGGTTTTATGCAACGAGTTGGAATGTGTATGTCTCCAATTATTTAAAACTTTCAGCAGCAAATAAAAACAAAATTCTTTTGGTGAAGATGGAGGAATTTCTTAATTATCCAGAAAAATCACTTAAAGAAATTTGTTCCTTTCTTCAGGTTGAATACGATGAGAAAATTTTTGACTACAAAATTAAAATTGAAGAACATCTCAATTCCTATCATGATTTGAAAGAAAATTACCCTCGACTTTTTAAAAAGATGACAGACCTGTTAAGACCAATTTCAGGAGAATTTGTTGATAATTGGAAAAATAATTTATCCTTGAGAGAAATTAAAAAAGCTGAAATCATTTGTGATAGATTGGGAAATAAGATAGGTTACAAGTCAACTGCCTATGTTTCGGGTTTCGGGAAATTCAAGAATTTAATTTGGAATTTTCCATGGTATATTTCTGTTAATACATATTTCTTGCTTGTTGGGGCAAAAACACATCATTACTTGAATATTCAAAGAAGAATAGCATTTAAAAAAAAGACAATAAAATGATTTATATCATTGGCATTGGAAGATCGGGAAGTACTTTATTAACGAAGACATTAAATCGTCATGAAAAAATTAAGGCAATTCCAGAAATTCCTGTTTTCTTATTTTTTGCCAATAAGTATCAGCACATTCGAAGTAAAAATGCGAAATTAGAAGATGAAGTTTTGAAATATCTAAATCTAATTCAAAAAACACGACCTATTGATCAAGTTGATATCACTAGTGATAATTCATTAAGCATTGCGGACTACAATAGCTATTACAACTTTACATTAGAACTTTTTTCTAAATTTAAAATTGAAGACAAGTCAACGCGACATGATGTTTATGTAGATAAAAACCCGCATTATTCTTTGTTCATCAAAACGATTATGAAACTTGACGAAAATGCTAAATTCATTGTGCTAGTTAGGGATCCAAGAGATAATATTTTGTCAAGAAAGAAAAAGGTTAATAATAAGCCTGGTCATATTGCGTATAATTCTTTTCGTTATCGTTTTTTTTATGATAAAATTCACGCATTTCCGGAAAATAAGAAATTCTACTTCTTAAAATACGAAGATTTTGTATTGAATCCTGAAAATTCAATTAAATCCATTCTTACCTTCATAGGCGTAGAGAACAGCTTAAATTCAACAGGTTTAAATGCGGGAAAATCGGTTTATAAAATAGAAAATAAAACACTCGAAAACTTCGCAAACGATCACTTTAAAGACTTGGATCAACCCATACATTCTGGCCACATTCAAAAATGGAAAAAAGAATTATCAAATCGGGAAAATGAATTAATCGAGAGTATTACAGCGCCTTATTTAAATTATTACCAATATGAACCTTCACAAAACACCAAATCCTATTGTTATTACGTTTTGTGCTATTTAAAATGGTATATTTTAGCAAAATGGCATATTTACAAAGAATATATAATTTATTACACTCCAACAAAAGTTAAACTTTGGAGGTTGAAATCTATGCTTTCGAAATGAATTTTTCAGCTGAAAAAATTGATAATATTAAACTCCATTTCATTTTATGCACGGAACGAACCGGTAGCTCGCTATTGAGTTTGATGCTAAATTTAAATAGTGAAATCCTAAGCCCCTCAGAAGAACCTTTCGCACTTTATTTTTATAGAAAATATAGAAACAAAATTAATTGGAGTAGAGATGACATTTCGAATTATGTTCAAGAGTTTTTTTTATTGGCGGAAAAAAATACGACCTTATATTTTTGTGAAAGATCAATATTTGAAGAAAATTTAATTCGCCATCAAGATATTCTAAATTGGTCTAGATTGGTGAAATTAACTTACTTACATTTTATTGATATCAAAGATAAATCTAACATTGAAGTCATAGTAGATAAGCAAATAAAGTACTTTTTTCACCTAAAATTATTAACCAAATTATTCCCAGAATCACGATTCATTATTTTGGTTCGAGATGTTCGAGATAATATTGTTTCAAAGAAAAATCGTCAATTAAACTGGAACCAACACCCTCTTTTTTTAGCGTCATTATGGAAAGATACCTATCAACAATTACACGTACTAAAGCCTTCGTCTTATATAGTGATCAGATACGAAGACATCATGTCAAATACTCAGGATTATTTAAAGAAAATCTGCGACTGGATTAACGTCCCTTTTCAAGAAAGCATGACCGAAACTGAGGGTAAATACTTAGCGTTAATTGAAGCAAAGAGAAATCTGTTAGACCCAAAATTTGTCGAACACCTCTTAAAATTTCACAGTGGTTTAAACAAACCATCTTCAACAGATAAAATTGAGCAATACAAGAAGAATTTATCTCAAAAGGAAATTGAATTAATTGAAAATATCTGTAACAAAGAATTAATACAATTTGGCTATCATTTGACCACAAACCACAAATTTAGTGCGCCGATTTTAAGTATTTATTATAGATTTTTAGCGAAAGCCTATAGAAATTGGCTTCTAAAGTGTTACCTCTTGATTCCTTTATCAATCAAATTATTCATCAAAAGAAAACGAAGGAAAATAGTTTCCGTTTAGATTAACTAATAATATCTGAATAAGTTAACCCATTTGACCGCGGCAAATGCAAACGGTCGCAAACAAAAAGCACTCAATTTAATAAACCAAGATGGCGTTTTTTTCAATATCGGCCATTTCTCAGCGCGCTTTTGTAAAAAGAGAGAAGACAAAACTGTCGATATAACCAGGTGTTTTCGAGACTGAAATTCGGGCCTTAGAAAATCAACAACGATTATTAATCTTCGTTTACCACTTAAATTGATAGCCTCATGTTCATAGGCATCCATAAAAAGTAACCATTTTCCCTCATGCCATGATCGCCATTCTTCTTTCACGCGAAAACCTGTTTCTGGTAATTGCGATGGAATTTCAATGCCAAAGTGACACCTATAAATAGCATTGGTATCACCACAATGTGGCTTAATCCTTCCCATAGGTTCCAACTGATTAAATGAAAGAGAAATTAACTCCGGAAATTCAGACAAAATTTTTTGAGTTACCGGGAACTCCAATTGTCGCTTACGAAATTCAATACCCCACCATTTCAAAGAAATCGTTTTCCAACAATTTTCTTCATTGACCATAGATCGATTGAAATATACCTCGGGGGGATGTTTACGTAAATATGCATATAATTCCGCTTGAATGTCGGCAAGTTGCAAACTAAATTCATCCATCCATC
>JACCDX011354194.1_pt1 | contig 28217 bp, 28 predicted proteins | sample 7449681 | NCBI WGS metagenome assembly JACCDX01 (sample SAMN15323450, study PRJNA562643) | freshwater metagenome | isolation source: river surface water | place: USA:Blue River Watershed | collected 2017-08-18
TCCGCACCGCGCTGCAATTGATGATACGAAGCGCTTTGATTGGTATAGCGAAGAGCTCTTTGCGCGCTTTGAACTCATAAATACGGCAGACTTCCCCTATGTCCGTTAGGCATTACAACTACCGCAGACGTCGTCACGGCATCTCACAACGAGCCCGGTTCACTCTTGGGGCGGTTCTTGCGCTGACCATCCTTCTACAAATGATCTATCCGCTGGTGAGTGGCGAGACTCTGCGGGTCATCACAATCGCAACGATCTACGTCGGAGCAACTGCAATGGTGCTCCATGCCTATCTCTCTTTCGGAGCAAAATACGCATCACGCTATTTAATCCTGGCTGCTCTCTTTGGCTACTTCATTGAACTTCTCGGCGTTCACACGGGCTGGCCTTTTGGTGTTTACCAGTACGACAGCTCACTTGGAGTTGCACTTTTTGATGTACCGCTTGTTGTTCCTTTTGCGTGGGTGATGATGATTCATCCATGTCTGGTTGCTGCCCGTCGCATAACAACCAAATGGACATTTCTCTACGGTGGTGCACTTCTTGCAGGATGGGATCTCTTTCTAGATCCATTGATGGTCTCTGCCGGGCGCTGGACCTGGGAAGTTCCGGGAGCGCATCTTCCCTTTGTTCCAGATGTCCCACTCTCTAACTTCTTTGGTTGGCTCTTATCTGGCTGTGCCATCGTCGCTCTACTCAATGTAGTGCTTCCCTTTGAGCGCAGAAAAGAAAGCGCTAGTTTGCGCGCCGTAACATTCCTCTTGACTTGGGTGCTCTTCTCTGGCTTTATCGGAAACATCTTCTTCTTTGATCGCCCAGGTCTGGCATTCTTGGGTGCTGCTTTCTTTGGCGCTTTTGCAACACCATTCATCTACAAGAACTGGCTCGGCGAAGCTTAATTCAAATGCTTTTCTCTCTCTTTATCGTCAACTCTTTCTTGCTGGCTCTTGCTATGCTCAACTTCGCATCGATTCGCAGACCCAACAACAGCAAAGAAGTTGATTCAACTATCACTGTGCTGCTACCTGTTCGCAATGAAGCAGAGAACATCGTTCGAATTTTGCGCGAACTAGAGTCACAAGTAAATCTTCCTCTCCTCTCGATTCTCGTAATTGATGACAATTCAGAAGATGAGACTTTTCAGTTGGCCCAAAACCTCGTTTCTTCGCGAGTCTCCGTAATTCAAGCTCCTGCTCTTGCCGATGGCTGGATCGGCAAAGTGGCTGCGCTTCAAGCGGGTTATCGCCATGTAGAAGCAGAAATGCCTCAAGTGGTAATTTCCATTGATGCTGATGTTCACTTTGAACCCGATGCCATATCCAAGGCGGTAAATACACTCTTTGATTCCCGCCTTGATTTCATCTCTCCCTATCCACGCCAGATTGCAGAGACGTGGGGAGAACGTTTGATTCAGCCACTGCTGCAATGGTCCTGGATGAGCACGGTCTTGCTTCGAGGTGCTGAGAAAATTCCTATGACTTCGACCGTTATATGTAACGGTCAATTCTTGGTGATGCGTGGTGACGCTCTCAAAACAATTGGTGGCTTTGAGAGCGTGGCTCGTAAAGTTCTTGACGATATCGAGTTGGGGCGATCTTTTGTTGCTGCTGGGTATAAAGGCTCGGTGGTGAGCGGCTCCGAAATCTCTTCTACTCGTATGTACAAAGGTTTCAATGAGATCCGTTCTGGATACGGAAAATCACTCCACTTAGCTTTCGGTTCGATCCTTGGCTCGCTCATCGCTGCATTCTTTATCGGCACAACGGCACTACTTCCATTATTTTCCGCAATTGCTGGCAATCTACTCGGATTAGCAGCCTTGCTTGCAATCATCGGCACCCGTATCGTCAGTGCAGCCGCATCAGGCACCCGTGTTCGTGATGCTTTTCTCCATCCCGTCTCTGCAGTGCTCTTCATCTATCTGCTTTACTTCTCATGGCGTAACCGCGGAAAGACTCAATGGAAGGGGCGCACACTATGACCGGCCAGGTCGGCAAAGTAAAAGATCCCAAGAAAATCATTGTGATTGGCGCGGGTATCGGCGGAATGACAACGGCTGCCCGTCTTGCTCGAGCAGGACATCACGTTTCTCTATATGAGGCTTCAGATCGCGTGGGTGGAAAGTGTCGTACCGAATGGATTGGTCGTTACGCATTTGATACCGGACCATCGCTGCTGACAATCCCTGCCGTGTATCGCGACTTCTTTCAGCGCACTGGCGCCCAAATGGGGATGGTCTTGACGCTAGAAGCAGTTGATCCATCATTTGATTATCGCTTCCATGACGGAAATTCTGTGAAGTTCACAAACCTATCCCGCAAAGAAACCTTGAAATCGATTACTCAATCCTTTGGTGTCGAAGCGGCTGAGCAATGGGATGCGGTTCTGCAACGTGCAGAGCGGATGTGGGATGTCTCGCGCGAGCCCTTTGTTGAATCTGAACTCAAGAGCCCACTCTCGCTCTTAAAGCGCCGCCATATTCTTCGAGACCTTCGTATCATCGCTCCGCGCGCAACGCTTCGTGATTTCGGACTGAAGAATCCGTATCTGGCAAAAATCATGGATCGCTATGCAACCTACAGTGGCTCAGATCCTCGCAAAGCTCCGGCAGTACTATCTACGATTGCATTTATCGAGGAGGCTTTTGGCGCCTGGCATATCAAGGGTGGCATCGGCACTCTCTCTGAACATATTGCCAAGCGCTGCGAAAAGGTTGGAGTCCAGATAAATCTCAACTCCCCCGTTGCCGCGATCAATCTCAAAGGTAATAAGGCGATTGGATTAACCCTCAAAAGTGGCGAAAATATCTCGGCAGATATGGTTATTTCGAATGTCGACGCCGGGATTACTTACAATCAACTAATCTCAGCACCGACGCGTAAGGTAAAGCGAGTACGAAGAGAGTTATCAAAGCTCGAGCCATCACTTGCCGGCTTCTCTCTTCTACTTGGATTGCGCCCGAGTGATGCACCTGAACTGTCGCATCACACAATTCTCTTCCCAGAAAATTACGATGCTGAATTTGAGTCTATCTTCACGACTAAAGAGCCGGTGAAGAATCCAACAATCTACATCTGTGCACCCAAAGATGAAACTATGGTTAAAAGTGAAGGGCATAAAGCGCTCTTTGTTCTCGTCAACGCCCCTCGCCATAGCGAGAATCCAGCAGAAGGTTTTGATTGGAGCGATGGTGCTTTCGCTCAAAAGTATGCAAATTCGATTATTGATCAGATAGAAGCTCTAGGAATTTCAATTAGAGATCGACTCGATTTGCTAGAGATTCGCACCCCTCTTGATTTACAAAATTCAGTCAATGCGCCTGGCGGCTCTATCTATGGAACTTCGAGCAATGGGCCACGAGCGGCATTCTTGCGGGCTAAGAACAGGTCTCCGATTAAAAATCTCTATCTTGTAGGTGGTTCTGCCCATCCAGGTGGCGGATTGCCATTAGTTGGCCTCAGTGCGGAGATTGTTGCTAACGCAATATTGTCTAGTCCAGAATAGTTTTGGCCATTCGCATCACCATCAACACACTCATTAACTGCAAAATGGCGAAACCAATTGCAACTTGTGTTGCATAGTCATATCCAAGCAAGAACAAAAGAGTCACTGCAATGACAAAAATTGCGCGTACTGGGCGCTCGGTCGGAGTGACAACACCAATTTCCGAGTAGCCAAGAGACGCCAGACGTGCACGTGCATATTCTTGAGTGGCACTCAGTACCCAGATTGCGATCGCCCAGCGAACTGGAACACCAACAAAGCTAGCCCCCATCAACCAGAACGCCTCAGAGATGCGGTCGGCAATGGAGTCATATAGCTCGCCAAACTTGCTCTCTCGTCCTCGGTAAATAGCGAGCGATCCATCAACACCATCGCAGATAAGCGAGAAGATCACAAGCGCTATGAGTTGGCTCGTATATGACGTGAAATAGATTGCAATTGATGCAAACAGGCCAATTGTTGTAACAACATTAGGGGTAATTCGGAAAAATCCTAAGAACTTTGCAATGAAATAAGAGATGCGAAGCCAGCCAGCAATCACCCCTTGAATTTCTACGCCACCATGAAGTTCACTCCAACGGCGATTAAACTCGAGACGACTCATTAACGTGAAGCCTTAATCCGCTCAAAGATTTCGCGGGTGGCTGTTGAAGTATTCATTGTGTAGAAGTGAATACCTGGTGCGCCAGCATCCAAGAGTTTCTGAGAGAGTTCGGTCGCGATATCTACTCCAAGCTTACGGACATCCTCTGGGTTGCTATCAACCTTTGCAAATGCCTCAGCAGTCTTGGCGGGAATTGGAACTCCGCTGAGTTCTGCCATGCGATTGAGCTGCTTCACATTTGTCACCGGCAGAATGCCTGGAATGATTGGTAAATGTGAACCACGAGCAGCGAGTGCCTCCACAAGCGCTGACCATCTATCAGCCTCGAAGAAAAATTGTGTGGTTGCAAATGTTGCACCAAGACGTTCTTTCTCCAAAAGCACATCAATATCTCGAGAGAAATCTCCAGCTGAAGATGGGTGGCCATCAGGGAAAGCGGCAACACCAATTGTAAATCCGCCGATTTCAGATGCGAGCGAGACTAGTTGATCAGCATGATCGAAGCCACCTGGCGTCGTCTCCCATGGTGCACGCGGACCACCGACAGGATCTCCGCGTAGCGCCAAAATATTCACAATCCCTGCCTCGCGATACTTTCCAAGGATTTCGATGAGCTCATTGCGCGTTGAGCCAACACAGGTGAGGTGAGCAACAGTTGGAATCTTTGAGTGATTGATGATTTCGGATGTAATTCGGATGGTGCGATCGCGAGTTGATCCACCTGCGCCATAGGTCACTGAGATGAAATCTGGTGCGATGGATTCAAGGCCCTCAATAGCAGACCAGAGTTTTGCTTCACCTTCAGCATCTTTAGGCGGAAAAAACTCAAAAGAGAAGGTGGGGCGACCGCTCGACCATTGGTTCGTCATGCGCATCTCCATGGACTCAGGGTACCGTTCTCGCGTGGCAACCGAGGTCAAGACAACAATCGAAGCGGTCCGGAGAGAGATCCGTAGCGAATTGGCGGATTATCTATCCGGCCAACGTACATACCTGACATCGATTGCATCTGAACTGGTTCCGGTCTGTGATGCTCTCGATGAGTTCTTGCTCGATGGCGGCAAACGTTTGCGCCCGCTCTTTGCCTATGCCGGTCTCATTGCATCAGGTGCAACTCCTTCTCGCGAAATTGTTCGCGCTCTCTCCAGTCTTGAACTCTTACAAGCATGCGCTCTCATCCATGATGACCTGATGGACCGCTCCGATACTCGTAGAGGCAAGCCCGCCATTCATCGTCACTTTGAAAATTTGCACCAATCGACAGCAATGAATGGTCTAGCTGCACAATTCGGCGAGGCGGCTGCGGTCCTGCTTGGTGACTTGGCATTGGTCTGGTCAGATCAAATGCTCAACACCTCTGGAATATCAACTGAATCTCTCCTCGCCGCCCACATTATTCATGATGAGATGCGCGTTGAGTTAATGGCTGGTCAATATCTCGATGTTCGTGAAGCGGGAGAAAAGACATATAGCGCAGAACGTTCTCTTCGAATCGCTCGCTACAAATCAGGTAAGTACACCATCGAGCGACCACTTCACATTGGTGCGGTCATTGGAAAACCAAAATCCTCTGAACATGCTCCGTTGCTCGATGCGCTTTCTCGATATGGCCTGCCGCTGGGTGAAGCGTTCCAACTTCGCGATGACATGCTTGGAATTTTTGGCGACCCCGAAGTAACCGGAAAACCGGCAGGAGATGACCTGCGCGAAGGTAAGCGCACCGTGCTTATTGCCATGACTCTAGAAGCGCTCGATGAGACAGGAAAAGCTGAACTCTTGGCGCATCTGGGCCAACCACAAATTGAATCGACAAAGATCGAAGAACTTCGAGCTCTAATTAAGAATTCAGGTGCAGTAGATAAAGTTGAAAACCTGATTGAAAAACTCACCAACGATTCACTTACCGCAATTGAAGATCCAGCAATCCATCCATCAGCGAGAGAACTTCTCACTTACATCGCGCTTAGCGCAGTTAAACGGAGCGCCTAATGGTCGCACGCATTAAAGGTCCATCCCAGAAAGTTGTTGTAGTCGGAGCCGGTCTTGCCGGATTAAGCGCAGCACTTCGCCTGGCCGGAGCGGGACGTGATGTCACAGTAATTGAACGTGAATCTGTGCCCGGTGGCCGCAATGGTTTGCTCAATAAAGATGGTTACGCATTCGACACCGGCCCAACAGTGTTAACGATGCCATCGCTGATTCAAGATGCTTTCTCGGCAGTTGGGGAAGATATGAAGGATTGGCTAGAACTGATGCCGGTCTCTCCCCTCTACCGCGCTTTCTATGCAGATGGATCACAGATTGATGTTCATGCCGACACCGCGGCAATGGAGCAAGAAATTCGCGAAAAGGTCTCTGCTACCGAAGCAGCTGGATACCGTGACTATGTTGATTTCGTAACCAAGCTCTACAAGTACGAGATGAACGACTTTATCGATCGCAATATTGATTCACCGTTGAACCTGCTGACACCTAACCTTGCACGTTTGATTGCAATTGGCGGCTTTAGACATTTACAGCCAAAGGTCAATCAATTCCTCAAGGATCCACGACTTCAGAAGGTCTACTCCTTCCAGGCAATGTATGCAGGCGTTAGCCCTCAGCAAGCACTCGCAATCTATGCGGTAATTGCATATATGGATTCAGTAAACGGTGTCTTCTTCCCTAAGGGCGGAATGCATGCAGTACCTCGCGCATTAGCTGCAGCTGCTGCAAAGCATGGCGTGAAATTTGTTTATGACACATCGGTTACTTCACTTGAGAAGCAAGGATCGCGAGTAACAGCAGCCATTACAGATACTGGTGAACGTTACGAGTGCGATGCCATAGTCATGAACCCAGATCTTCCAGTTGTCTGGAAGGATTTACTTGGCAAAGAACCGCTTTCAATTAAGCGCTTGAAGTACTCGCCATCATGCGTGACCTTGCTCGTTGGATCAAAGAAGCATTACGACCACATTGCTCACCACAACATTCACTTCGGTGAATCATGGGATGGAGTCTTTGATGAGCTCATCAAGAAGAAGGTTTTGATGACCGACCCTTCTGTGCTTGTGACCGTGCCATCACATGATGACAAATCGCTAGCTCCTGCTGGTAAAGAGTCATATTACGTACTTTTTCCAACTCCGAACCTCGATGCAGATATCGATTGGACTAAGGAGAAGGGTCGCTATCGCGACGAAATGATTCGCGTACTTGAGTCACGTGGATATGAAGGTTTCGGCGATGCTATTGAAACCGAACACATGACCACCCCACTCGATTGGCAAGCACAAGGAATGGAGCGCGGAGCGCCATTTGCTAGCGCACATACCTTCTTCCAGACTGGACCTTTCCGACCACGCAATATTGCGGCAGGTTTCGATAATGTCGTGTTTGCAGGAAGTGGAACCCAACCTGGTGTTGGCGTTCCAATGGTGCTCATCTCTGGACGACTGGCCGCAGAACGCATTGTGGGACCTGTTAAGTAAATGTCGGATTTGCTGGCGCAATCGTATGAAGAGTGCAAACGTCTTAATGCTCTTCACGGTAAGACATACTATTTAGCGACGCTTTTGCTCCCTGCAAAGAAACGTCCGCCAGTTCATGCCCTCTATGGTTTTGCTCGCTATGCCGATGAGATTGTTGATGATCTTGCATCAACTCTCAGCGAAGAAGAGAAGGCGCACGAGCTTCGTACGTGGGGCGCAGGAGTCCTTGCAGATCTTCGTCGCGGAGAGAGCAATGACCTCATTGGCCGTGCACTCGTAGACACTGTCAATACCTATTCAATTCCGTTGGAATACTTCGAAGCATTTATGAAGTCCATGGAGATGGACCTCACCGTTACTCGATACAACAATTATGACGAGCTCATGACATATGTTTATGGTTCTGCCGTCGTGATTGGCCTTGAGATGCTACCTATTCTTGGGTACAGCGATCCTCGAGCAATTGAGGCAGCGACGGCACTGGGAACCGCTTTCCAGTTAGCAAACTTCATTCGAGATATCGGTGAAGATATCGATCGTGGACGTATATATATGCCACTCGATGAGTTGGCTCGCTTTGGTGTTAGTGAAGAGATGCTCCTTCGGCGAGACCTGACTCCAGAGATAGTTGAGGCGATCAAGTTTCAAATCGCACGTGTGCGCGATCTCCAAGAGAGAGCTGAAGCCGGGATTCAGTATCTTGACCCTATTTCTAGGCCATGCATCCGTGCCGCTAGCGAGCTCTATTGTGGCATCGTTGATGAAATTGAGGCTAACGGTTATGACATCTTCAATAAACGTGCCACCACCTCTTCGTTGCGGAGATTGCGAGTAGCAGGACTCGCCTTTATACAGACACTTTTCCTACGGTTGCGATAGAGTTTTACCCACGGGAGCCAAATCGGCTGAGAGGAACTCACACCTTGAGTTCGACCGTTTGACCAGTTCGATAATGCGAACTGAGAATGAGTAGGTCTATTTATGACATCCACTTTATTTACTGCTTGGAGCTACGAAGTTTCCTATCTCGAATTCGTAGCATCGGTTGCATCATTCATCGGCGTTGGGTTGGGAATCACTGGCAAGCGCATTACCTGGCCATGGTGGGGAATCAGCAGTGCTCTCTATCTCATCCTCTTTATAAATTGGGATCTCTACGCAAGCGCTATTCTGCAAATAGTCTTTATTGCTGCCGCCATTATGGGTTGGTTTGGCTGGGGTCCATCGGGTGCAAAGCCGGGTCCATTTAAGAACAAATACCGCTTGGCCACGATTGTTGCGATTTTTGTTGCAACTTTTGCCTTCGCTCCTATTTTGAAAGATATTGGAGCGGCGGCAGCATTTCCAGATGCGCTTCTACTCTTTGGAAGCATCTCTGCTCAGTTGCTGATGGTCTATGAAAAGTACGATAGCTGGCCACTCTGGTTAGCAGTCGATCTTGGATATGTGGCTCTCTATGCATCTCAGGGACTTCTCTTCACCACGCTTCTCTATGTTGCATTTACCGTCATGGCCGCCATCGGATGGAAGAGTTGGTATGGAACTCACCGCCGCGCTATTCGATCTCTGTAAATCTGAGCACCGCCCAATCATCGCAATAGATGGTCCAGCTGGGGCGGGAAAGACCACCTTAGCTGATCATCTCGCTGCTGCGCTCTCTCTGAAATATAAAGTTCAGATCATTCATATGGATGACCTCTATAACGGCTGGGTCGATGCTTTTGATCATCACCTCAGCGATGCACTCATCGCGATAGTGAAGGCGCATGGCAGGCGAGAGAAAATCTCCATCTCTCACTACAACTGGCACGAAGGCGCGTACTCGGCTGCCGAAGAAATTCCGCAGGCAGATCTCCTTATTTTTGAGGGTGTGGGTTCATCGCAATCTGCAATCCGAGAATCTCTCTCTGCATCTATCTGGCTAGAGATAGATAGAGAACTGGGACTCAAGAGAGTGATTGCGAGAGATGGTGCAGCGAATTCAAGTGAGATGTCTCAATGGCTTCTTTTGCAAGAGGAGTACTTCATCCGAGAATATTGTGAAAAATCTGCGGATTTCATTCTCACAACTGGCTAAATGACCTCGATAGAGAAGTAATTCAATTAAGATTCCCCCGTGTCTGACCTCACCGGCGAAATCATTGATGGGCGATATCAACTCCTTCGCCAAGTCGCTACCGGTGGAATGGCCAGCATCTATGAAGGTTTTGATACCAGACTAGATCGCAAGGTTGCCGTCAAAATCATGCACCCACATCTGGCGCAAGATGAACAATTTGTAGAACGATTTATTCGTGAAGCTAAGGCTGCGGCTGCGCTCTCTCACCCCAACATCGTTGCGGTTCAGGATCAGGGCTGGAACCAGAGCGGCACTCCCGCTGTCTTTATCGTGATGGAGATGGTGGAAGGCCATACCTTGCGCGAATATCTCAACGAGCAAGGGCGCTTGACCTACCGTGACGGAATTCGCTTCTTGCTCCCTGTATTGAGTGCGCTAGCAGCGGCTCATAAACAAGGAATTGTGCATCGAGATATCAAACCTGAAAATATCTTGGTCTCCAAAGAGGGACGCATCAAAATTGCAGATTTCGGTTTAGCGAAGGGGCCACTGCTCGGCACGACGATGACTGCTGAATCGAGTGTCATCCTCGGTAGCGTCTCATACCTCTCCCCTGAGCAGGTCCAAAGAGGAATCGCAGATTCGCGTTCGGATGTATATGCATTAGGCATTACCGCCTTTGAAATTTTCACAGGCAAGAAACCTTTCGAGGGTGCAGAACCGATTCAAGTTGCATATATGCATGTCAATGAGCGAGTACCACGCATTAGTTCCATTCATTCTGACATCCCTGCAGATCTTGATGACCTCATTTACCGTGCCACCGCAGGAGATGCCGACGAACGTCCGCGGGATGCAGCGGAATTCCACGCACAACTTCTCGCAATCAACGCTCGCCTCAATCCTAAAGAGAACCAACTCAGTCTCGAACTTGATATTCCTATTCAGCCGATGCGTCCTGAAAAGAGAAAGAAATCGCTACGTGGACGCGTCAAGGAGTTAACTTCTCCCGTTCCAAAAGTTGAAGCAGAGAAGAGCGCTCCGATAGCTAAGGAAACAACTTCCCAAATTGCAAAGCGCAAGAAGGCGAGCAAGCGAGTCCGTCGTAATCGTAAAATTGCAGTTGGATTGGCTGTGGCTCTAGGTATTACAAGCTGGTACACCTTGATTGGCCCGGGTTCACGCGTTGTCGTTCCATCGACGGTAGGTGCTACCGAAGCAGAGTTAACTGCAGCACTCTCACCACTAGGCCTCACATCATTGATTGTTGAACGACGCTACAGCGAGGATATTGAGGCAGATCGGGTGATTGAATCCATCCCAGCAGGTGGTGGCAAGTTGGATCCCGGTGGAACAGTGAAGATTGTTCTCTCTAAAGGACCAGAACGATATGCAGTGCCGATGTTGCAAGGTCTTACTCCGGAAGCTGCTATCAATCTCATTCAGAAGTCACCGCTTCGAGTAGCTCCCATTATTGAAGTCTTCGATGCAACGGTACCTAAAGGTTATGTCATCTCTGCGCGGCCAGCAGTGGGCACCAAGGTAAAACGCAACACAATAATCACTTTGACTGTCTCTAAAGGAATTGAACAAGTTGCTCTCGCTTCATATATCGGTAAAAGTGGAGAACAAGCGCTCAATGAATTGACTGAAGCTGGATTTAAAGTCACCTCGACATATGTTTTTAATGAGACGAGACTTGCCGGTGAAGTGGTTTCGCAGACTCCTGCTGGTGGAGGAACCGCGAACAAGGGCGAAGCCGTTTCATTGGTGATTTCAAAGGGAACCCAATATTCATATATTCCGAATGTCTACTCCATTGAAGAGGCAAAGGCAGTCAGGACGTTGCAAGATCTTGGTCTTAAGGTCACGGTGAAGAAGATTGGCAAGAAGAGCGTCAAGAAGGTGACAAATATCGTGCCTAAGGTCGGCACCAAGGTAAAGCGTGGCGCGGCGGTAACCATCACAGTAGGGTAAGCCAGTGCCTACATCGAAGAATTCACGCCCACGTATCGGAGCCCACACCCCCACATCTGGTGGAATGGCGAAGCGATCTATCGCTTATGCAGAGCTGACTGGCGCTGAAGCTATTCAAGTATTCACCTCCAACCCTCGCGGGTGGGCAATGCCTGAGACTAATCATGAGGCAGATGCGCTATTTCGTGAGAAAGCTGTAGCACTTGATTTAGAAGTTTATGTACATGCACCGTTTCTCATCAACCTTGGCTCTCCCACTGAAGATACATATAAGAACTCGCTCGCATCGACGGCTTTTTCACTCAAGCGCGGAGAAGAAATTGGCGCCCTTGGCGTTGTAGTACACACCGGTTCTGCAGTGAAAGAAGAGTTTGTTGATCAAGCATGGAAGCAGATCAATAAAGGCATGATGCCTATTTTGGAAAAGCTCGGAGATGATGCACCGATGCTCCTGCTAGAACCGACAGCAGGCCAAGGTCAATCACTGGTCAAGCGACTAGAAGATTTAGAGAAGTATTTGAAAGCTCTCGAGTACCACCCAAAGGTCGGCATCTGCCTCGATACCTGTCACGTCTTCGCCGCAGGTCATGACATTGCGAAAAAAGGCGGCATGAAAGAGACGCTCGATCTCTTGGTAGAAGTCGCAGGCATCGAACGTATTCAATTGATTCACGCCAACGATTCAATGGATGTGTGTGGTGCACTTAAGGACCGCCATCAGAATATTGGTAAAGGATTTATTGGTGAGGCTCCATTTAAGGAACTGCTCAAGCATCCTGCTGTTGTCAATGCTCCGCTTATTCTCGAGACTCCCGGAATGGAGCCAGAGCATGGTGAAGAGATTGCACTTCTCAAGAAGTTACGCGGTTAAAGGATGCAGCATCACCGTCGAGTTGCTTTAGCGCCGTGGGCTCTCCTTGCAGTAGCCGCCGTATGGGGTCTGGCTTTTGTGGTCATGAAGGATCCAATTGCAAAACAGAATGTAAACAGCTTCCTATTTACTCGCTTTAGTGTTGCTGTCATTGCCATGATTGCGCTCAAACCATCAGTGCTCAAGTTGATTACCCCCGAGATTCTGCGCAAAGGGTTTATCGCCGGACTGATACTTGGAACTGGCTATATCTTCCAGACTCTAGGGCTTGCCGAAGCAGGTGCAGCTATCACGGGATTCATCACAGGTCTCTACGTTGTCGCAACCCCTCTCATCGCTTGGATTGTTCTGCATCAAAAGATTGACCTCTATACCTGGGGTTGCGTCGCTATCGCTACCATTGGCTTAGCGCTGCTCTCACTTCGCGGTTGGTCGGTCGGCTATGGCGAAGCGCTCGTTCTTATTAGCGCAGTTGCATTCGGTGCTCATATCGTCACCTTAGGTCGCTGGAGTAACGGACTTGATAGCTATGCCATGACAGTTGTGCAGTTAACTGGCTGCGCAGCTCTTACTGGCGTACTTGCTATTGCTCAAGGATATGAACTTCCTGCAGGACGATCTGGATGGCCAGTGGTCATCTTTACCGCCGTCTTTGCCACGGCTATCGCATTTGTGGTGCAAACCTGGTCTCAGGCACATATTTCGTCTACCAAGGTCGCAGTAATCCTCACAATGGAAGTTGTCTTTGCTGCGCTCTTTGCAGTTCTCTTCGGTGGAGAGACAATTAGCACTCAAGCACTTCTTGGTGGCGCATTGGTACTGGCGGCAATGTTTGCAATTGTGAAACCAAGAACAAGTCCAGCAGAAGAAGTAGAGGCTAACCGTGGCAATTGATCTCCGCTCTGATACCGTCACAGCTCCATCGCACGGCATGCGTGATGCAATTGCATCTGCCGCTGTTGGTGACGACGTTTACGGTGACGATCCCACCGTTAATTCTTTGGAAGCTCGTGTTGCGCAAATGTTTGGAAAAGAAGCGGGTCTCTTCTCCCCCACTGGTTCGCTTGCCAATCAACTCCTTATTCGAACATTGGTAAAGCCAGGCGAAGAGCTTTTAACGGAAGAGCGTGCTCATATTGTGCGTGCCGAACTCGGTGCTGGTGCAGCTTTTAGTGGAATAACGACTCGTACATGGAAATCAGAGCGTGGCCTGCTTAACGCTGACACGCCCCTGGCTCTTGCCCACGAGAATGCCGGTCCTTATCTGGTATCGACTACCGCAATAGCCGTTGAGAACACCCATAATTTTGGTGGCGGAACTGTCCAGCCCATCTCAGAAATAGAAAAGTTGAGCAGAGGCGCACGCGACCGAGGAATCTCAATGCACCTTGATGGTGCACGAATTTGGAATGCACATGTTGCAACAGGTACGCCATTTGTAGAATTCGGAAAGCACTTTGACACTATCAGCGTCTGTCTCTCTAAGGGTCTTGGTGCGCCTGTGGGATCGATTGCACTTGGAAGCAAGGAAACCATCGCTGAAGCTCGCATCTGGCGTAAGCGATACGGCGGCGGAATGCGACAGGTTGGCCTCTTGGCTGCTGCGGGTCATTACGCACTCGATCACAATATTGATCGACTCGCTGAAGACCATGGGCGGGCAAAGAAAATGGCAGTTGCTCTCGCGGCTCATGATTCAACGCTCATTGATCCCGAAACGGTTGATACCAACATTGTCGGACTTGATCTATCGCAGGCTGGCATCACCGCAGCTGACTTTGCTGCTCGATGCAAAGAGAACGGTCTCTGGATCAGCGCGTTAGGTAAGACTTATGCGCGTCTTGTGACTCATCTAGATTTCGATGACACCCAATGTGATGAAGCAATTGCAATCATGACTAAGGTTCTTAATTAGTCGATTGCACCTTCATGGCGCAAGAGCCACATCTTCATATTGACGCCCCAACCATATGCTCCGATAGATCCATCAGACTTGATAATGCGGTGACACGGAATGATGATGGCAATCTTGTTCTTTGCACATGCGCTGCCAGCAGCTCGTACAGCCGCTGGACTGCCAGCACGGTAGGCAAGATCGGCATACGACTCCATAGAGCCAGCTTTAATCTTTCGCATCGATGACCATGCAGCTTGCGAGAAAGCTGCACCAGGTTGCTTTACTTTAATTGAGTTAATCGCGGTGAGATCGCCATCAAAATAATCGGATAACTTATCGGTGATGCCCTTTACCTTAGTTGTCTTACCAATCTTCTCTTTTAATTCGTCTTGCGAAAGTCCTGAAAGCAAGTCGCGGTAGCCAGAGTGATTGAGGCCAAGCAAGGTTTCACCACGAGAAAGTAGATAAAGCTTGCCGACCGGTGAATCAATCGTGGCAGAGAGTAAATCTGACATGAGGAATTAGCGGTTGCGGAGCATCTCTGCGACGAGGAATGCCAATTCAAGTGATTGTGAGTGGTTCAGGCGTGGGTCGCATGCAGTCTCGTAACGTGACTCAAGATCCTTCTCAGAAATTTGGTTACCGCCGCCAAGGCATTCAGTGACATCGTCGCCGGTGAGCTCGATGTGAATTCCACCTGGATGAGTTCCGAGCTTCTTGTGGACCTCAAAGAAGCCGCGCACTTCATCAAGTACATCCTCAAATTGACGAGTTTTGTAGCCATTTGAGGTCTCAAAAGTATTGCCGTGCATTGGATCGCAGACCCAGAGAACCTGTGCCCCACTCTTGGTAACACCTTCAACGAGCGCTGGAAGAATCTCACGAATCTTTGATGCACCCATGCGTGTAATGAATGTGAGACGACCTGGCTCGCGGTTGGGATCGAGCTTGTCAATCAGCGCGAGTGCATCGTCAACGGTTGTCTTTGGACCAAGCTTTACGCCGATCGGATTGCGAACCTTTGCTGCAAAATCAATATGTGCGCCATCCATCTGACGTGTGCGTTCACCAATCCAAATGAAGTGACCAGAAACATCGTATGGAAGATCGGTACGTGAATCGATGCGAGTCAACGCCTTCTCGTATTCAATAATCAAAGCTTCATGGCTGGCGTAGAAATCAACCGCCTTGAACTCATCTGGATCCACACCCGCTGACTCCATAAATGAGAGTGCGCGACCGATTTCATTAGCAACCTGCTCGTACTTCGCACCGAAAGTTGAATCGGCAATAAATCCCTTGTTCCACTCGTGAACGCGGCGCAAATCTGCGAAGCCACCTTGGGTAAATGCGCGAACCAAGTTCAGTGTTGCAGCTGATGTGTTGTAGACCTTTACCAAACGCTGGGGATCCGGTGTTCGAGCCTCTTCTGTAAATTCGAGACCGTTGACCGCATCGCCACGATAGGCCGGAAGAGTGACTCCATTGCGAGTCTCAGTGTCATTCGAACGTGGCTTGGCAAACTGACCTGCCATGCGCCCGACTTTGATTACCGGCAATGATGATTGATATTGCAATACTGCTGCCATCTGCAAAATTGTCTTAATGCGATTGCGGATGGAATCCGCTGTCGCTGAACCAAAAGTTTCAGCGCAATCGCCACCTTGCAACCAGAAAGCCTTTCCTGCAGCTGCATCTGCGATACGAGCTTTGAGCTGATCGCACTCACCTGCGAAGACCAGCGGTGGCAGAGCCTTGAGCTCTGCAACCGCCTTAGCTAAAGGTTCACCAGTAGGTCCGCCTGGCCAGTTGGGTTGTTGCGCGGCAACAGCCTTTTCGTCGAAGAGCGAATCTAGTGATGTCATGTCGTTAGCCTAAAGTCTCGAAGGGAATTGGTGCTCGGTAATTAATTCTCAGGAGCTTCTAGCCGAAGAACGAGAAGATCTCTTCGTAACGAGCCACAGGAACGGTCTTCAAAACATCGGTCGCTGATGCCAATGGCACGTGGACGATATCTGTTCCATGAAGAGCCATCATCGTTCCCCAGTCACCCTGGTGAGCAGCGGTGATTGCCTCAAGGCCGAAACGTGATGAGAGAACCCGGTCGAACGCAGTTGGTGTTCCACCACGCTGGATGTGACCGAGCACTGTGCAACGGGTCTCGTAACCTGTCTTCGCTTCAATCTCTTTAGCGAGCCAGTCGCCGATACCTGAAAGCTTGACGTGACCGAATGCATCGAGCTCTTGATCCTTCACGATCATGTCTCCATCTTGTGGAATTGCACCTTCTGCAATAACGATGATCGGAGCTGTACCAGTTGCAAATCGTGACTTCACGTATTCGCAGACCTTATCTACTGAGAACTTCACCTCTGGAACCAAGATGCATGCCGCATCGCCAGCAATGCCTGAATGCAACGCGATCCAACCAGCGTGACGACCCATAACTTCAACGATCAATGGGCGATGGTGTGACTCTGCTGTTGTGTGAAGGCGGTCAATCGCCTCCATTGCAATATTGACTGAAGTATCAAAGCCAAATGTGAAATCTGTATTGTTAAGGTCGTTATCGATTGTCTTTGGAACGCCGATTACCTTAACGCCGAGCGCGTGGAGCTTGGTAGCAACTCCGAGAGTATCTTCCCCACCAATCGCGATGAGCGCATCTACGCCATGTGCTTCGAGATTTGCCTTGATCTTCTCAACGCCGCCATCGATTTTAAATGGGTTGGTACGTGAGGATCCCAGGATGGTTCCACCCTTTGCCAAGATTGGCTTCACAGTTGCAAGGTCCAAAGGCATGGTGAGACCTTCGAGAGGACCCTTCCAACCATCACGGAAGCCTACGAACTCGTAGCCGTACTCCTTGATTCCCTTTGTTACGACGCCACGGATAACTCCGTTGAGGCCTGGGCAATCTCCGCCACCTGTAAGAACACCAAAACGCATTGTCATACTCCAAATGTAAGTGTGATTGGGCTTGAAAATTGAGCCCTTATGTCAACGTTGACCTGAGGAAAGTCTACCTTGCTCGTGATTTACTGTCGCCATGCCTCTCGCCCCAGAAATAAAAGCTTTCCTCGAAAAACAGGCAGCATCGGGTGCGCCTGCGGTTTGGGAGGCGCCACTATCTGAGATTCGCGCAAATACTCAAGCCAGGATGGCAACCTCTGGTCCGGTAGAACCAATCCTGGAAATCTCCAACCGATTTATTCCGGGACCTACAGCAGATCTACCGATTCGTATCTATCGCCCGACAAACAATTCAAGCGCTCCGGCTATCGTTCATTTTCACGGCGGCGGCTTCGTCCTCAATTATCTCGACATGTACGACGCGTCCATGGCACGACTTGCAAATCAATCCGGGTTCACCATTATCGGAGTGCATTATCAGAAAGCTCCAGAGCATCCCTTCCCTATTCCGTTTGATGATTGCTATGCAACTCTGTTATGGGTTATCGCACATGCCGATGAACTTAAAATTAACGCAGCAAAAATTGGCGTTGCCGGCGATAGCGCAGGCGCCGCTCTTGCAAGTGCGGTCGCGCTAAAGGCTAGAGATAACAAAATCTCACTCGCTTTCCAAGCGCTTGTTTATCCCTGCAATGGAAGAGATTTCACAACTGATTCCTACCTCAACCTAGCTACTGGTTATGGGCTCAGTACCCAAGCGATGAAATGGTTCTGGGAGCAATACCTTCAAGGTGATCGCCATGATCACAATCCATATGCTGTTCCAATGACTGCGGCGAGTTTCAAGGACCTTGCTCCAGCAATTATTCTGACCGCGGAATTTGATCCACTATTAAGCGATGGTGAAAAGTATGCTGAATTACTTCGTCGCGATAACGTCTCCGTTATCTACAAACAATTTGACGGGATGATTCACGGTTTTTTCACCAATATGGCCGTGACACCAACGGCGCAGATTGCAATTGATTTTGTAGCGGCAGAGCTTAAGAAGATAGTTGGTTAAGGGGTAACGCGAATACCCTTGCCGACAACGACGATTCCAGATTCAGTAACAGTAAATCGTTGACGGTCGCGCTCGAGATCTACGCCAATTTGAGCGCCAGGTTCGACAATCACGCCCTTATCGATAATGGCCTTGCGAATCACGGCACGTTCGCCAATTTTCACACTTGGCATTAAGACAGAGCTATCAACAAAAGCGCCTGCGCCAACATGAACGTCATAAGACGTCACCGTGCGATTAACATGACCGCCAGAGACAATCGAACCTGCGCCAACGATAGAATCTTGCGCGATTCCATTTTCGGAGAACTTTGCAGGTGGAAGTGATGGCGGATTAGTGAGAAGCGGCCATTCGCGGTTGTAAAGATTAAAGATTGGATGGATGGAAACTAAATCCATATGTGCGTCGTAGTAAGCATCAATTGAACCTACATCGCGCCAATATCCCTTGTCGCGCTCGGTTGCTCCTGGCACAACGTTATGTTCGAAATCGTAAACTTTAGCCTGACCTGCAGCGGTCAGCATCGGAATGATGTTCCCACCGATATCGTGACGTGATTCGAGATCTTCGGAATCAAGAATCAACGCCTCTTCCATCACATCGCGCTTGAAGATGTAGTTACCCATTGATACGAGCGCAAGATCAGGGTGTCCTGGCATGGCTGGTGGATCAGATGGTTTTTCGTGGAATTGCTTGATCGTGATGCCATCTTCAGCTAATTCAATAACGCCAAATTCATGCGCTTCCGAACGTGGCATACGAATGGCGGCAATAGTTACACCTGCACCTGTTGCGAGGTGCTGGTCATACATTTGGCTTGGATCCATGCGATAGACGTGGTCGGCACCAAATACGACCACATGCTTTGGATTCTCATCCTGAATTAAATTGAAGTTCTGCAATATCGCATCGGCGGATCCGGTGTACCAACGTGGACCGAGGCGCTGCTGCGCAGGCACTGGAGTGATGTAATTTTCTAGAAGCGTTGACATGCGCCATGTCGTGGTGATGTGGCGGTCAAGAGAGTGAGATTTGTACTGCGTTAATACCGCAATTTTACGCATCTCTGCATTTACAAGATTTGAGAGAACAAAGTCAATTAAACGATAGGAGCCACCAAATGGAACTGCTGGCTTTGCACGATCGGCAGTTAACGGCATAAGGCGCTTTCCCTCACCACCGGCAAGGACGATACCTAGAGGTCGATCAAAGCGCGCCATAGGTAAAGATTACAGAAGGACCTACAACAAAGCCATAGTCACCGATACTCTTTCTCAATGAGTAAGACTCGCATTGGAATTGTTACCAAAGAATGGCCTCCCGCAGTTTATGGAGGAGCAGGCGTCCATGTAGTCCAATTGTCGGAAGCCCTTCGCAAGTTAACAAATGTCCAGGTTGATGTTCACTGTTTCGGCGGATCTCGATCTGATGGTTCTTTCGGTTATGAGACACCTGCTGAGTTTTCCGAGGCAAATCCCGCGCTCCAAGCAATCGCAACAGATCTTGCCATCGCTAACAATCTCGGCGAGGTTGATGTGATTCACTCACATACTTGGTACGCCAACATGGCCGGACATACTGCTTCATTACTCTACGGAACTCCACATATCGTCAGTGCGCATTCGCTTGAGCCGCTTCGTCCATGGAAAGCCGAGCAATTGGGTGGCGGCTATCAAATTTCATCGTGGGCGGAGAAAACTGCTTATGAAGGAGCTGCTGCAATCATCGCAGTCAGCGATGGAATGCGCGGTGATGTTTTGAGGGCCTATCCCAATGTGGATCCAGCAAAGGTGGTGACTATTCGCAATGGCGTCGATACCACTCGCTTTACCCCTAATGCGGACACTTCAGTTCTAACTGAATTTGGAATTACCGGCCGTTATGCAATTTTTGTCGGTCGCATTACCCGCCAAAAAGGTCTTGCTCATTTATTACGCGCCTGGCGCGAGGTTCCCGATGACTATGGGTTGGTGCTCGCTGCAGGAAGTCCCGATGAACCTGGAATTGGCGCAGAGGTGGCAGAGCTCATTGCTGAGTTACAGAAGAGCCGGAAAAATGTTTGGTGGATCAAAGAGATGCTCCCCCACGAAAAGCTCACCGCTGCTTTGACACATGCGGATCTATTCTTATGTCCCTCAATCTACGAACCGCTCGGCATTGTGAATTTAGAGGCCATGGGGTGTGAAACCGCAGTGCTTGCATCTCGCGTAGGCGGTATTCCTGAAGTTGTAAGTCACACCAATACCGGAGAACTCGTCGAATACACAGAAGGCGATATTCCGCGATTTGAAGGCGCTCTCACTGAGGCAATTACGCGTTTAATGGCGCAACCAGAATTGCTCAAGCGTTACGGCGCCGCGGGACGACAGCGCGCAATTGCAGAATTTGGGTGGGATGCGGTTGCTGCAACTACACTCTCCCTGTACCAATCTGTCATCAATAATAAATAACTCATTCACTACTGAAGTATCGAGGTAATAATGTCGCGTCGCGGCTGGTTTCTTTTCACCATGACCGGTTTCCTGTGGGGAATTCCTTACCTCTTTATCTCGATTGCAGTGGACCCAGAAGACGGTTTTCCTCCAGCAATTGTTGTCTTCCTGCGCACTGCTATCGGAGCGGCGATCCTCTTGCCATGGGCACTTCGACAGAAATCGTTGATGCCAGCTATCCGTGGCTGGAAATACGTTATTCCTTACGCAGTATTAGAAATGATCGGCCCATGGATTTTAATCGGAACTGCTGAACAGAAGATTTCATCTGGATTAGCTGGACTTCTCGTCGCATCCGTTCCAATTTGGGCAACCATCTTTGCATCGCTCCATGGCGATAAAACTGTCTGGCATCACAAACGACTTTTTGGCTTAGTCATCGGATTTATCGGGCTCTTACTGGTTGTTGGCATTGAGAGCATCAAGGGATCATCGGATCCACTATCAATTGTCATGGTACTTGTTGCATCAGTCTGTTACGCATACGCAGTGATGTTTGTCCAAAACGGACTGCCTGGCGTCTCTGGAGTTGCAATTAATGCTGTTGCAATGCTCTTTACATCACTCTTCTATCTCCCATTCACGCTAACGCAATGGCCAACACACTCCATTTCGATCAACGCTGTCTGGGCTGTGGTCGGCCTCGGAGTCCTGTCAACAGGCGTCGCTTTCGCTATTTTCTTTTCACTGCTTCCAATTATCGGGGTCGCACGTGCTTCATTGGTTACCTATCTCAACACGGCGTTTGCAGTAGTGCTGGGGGTTCTGATTTTGAGCGAGCCACTCACAATCGGAATCATTGCTGGCTTACCTCTTGTTTTGCTCGGCTCTTACCTTGCAAGCCGAAAGGAAGAGGCGAAAACAAATGTTTAGCGCAATTTTCTTAGGCATCGTTCAGGGGCTGACTGAATTTCTTCCGATATCTTCAAGTGCGCACCTGGCAATTATTGGTCGGATGATGGACTCTGCCAAAGATCCTGGCGCCACATTTACTGCTATCACTCAGATCGGCACAGAACTGGCGGTGCTGATTTATTTCCGCAAAGACATCCTCTCCCTAATTTCAGCTTGGCTCAAATCACTTCGCCCACATACTCACTTAACCCACCACGAGCGCAGCGATGCAAAGCTTGCTTGGTTAATTGGCGTTGGAACTTTGCCCATTGTGGCACTTGGTTATCTCGGTCAAAGCTTTATCGAAAACGAACTTCGTTCGCTCTGGATCATCGCCTCAACGCTGATTATCTTCGGGCTTCTCCTCGGCTTCCTTGATTACATGGGACGCAATGAGCGCTCACTCGATCAACTGTCAACCAACCATGGAATTCTCTACGGTTTAGCTCAATCACTTGCTCTTATCCCTGGGGTTTCACGCTCTGGCGCAACCATCGCCATGGGCCGCTTACTCGGTTACCGACGAGAATCTGCGCTTCGATATTCGTTTCTCCTGGCGGTTCCTGCCGTCTTCGGTAGTGGTTTCTATCAACTCAAGAAAGCTATCGATGAGCCAGGTACACAAGTCTTCTCATTGCCTGAGACTTTCGTAGCAACCACTGCTGCTTTTCTTGTGGGATATGCCGTTATCGCGTGGTTGATGCGTTACATCTCTACAAAGTCATTTACGCCATTTGTGATCTACAGAATTGTATTGGGAACTGCACTACTGATTGCCTTAGCAACCGGCGCTATCTCTGCTTAATGCTTCTTATCTGAGAAGCCGAGGCGCTCAAGTAACTTTGGATCGCGCTGCCACTCTTTTGAAACCTTAACGTGAAGTCCCAAGAAAATTCGGGCGCCGAGTTCGCGTTCGATATCTTTACGAGCGCGCATCCCAATATCTTTCAGGCGCTGACCTTGATGCCCCAAGATGATGCCCGTCTGTGAATCACGCTCAACATGGATGCTGGCATGAATGTCATAGAAGGGTCGAGTGCCATTGGGTTCGCGCATCGACATCTCATCGATAGTAACCATGATGGAGTGTGGAAGTTCCTGGAGCGCATCACGCATCGCTGCTTCACGGATGAGTTCGCAAATCAATTGCTCAACACCTTGATCGCTCTTCTGATCCTCGGGGTAGAAGGCTGGCCCAACTGGAATGTTCTCGCCAATAATCTTCTCAAGTAGCTCAATCTGATCATGGATAACTGCCGATACCGGAATGATTTCATCCCAGGTAAAACCTTCCGCTAGATCGCTCACAGACATCAACCGATCTGCCAGCGTCTTCTTATTAACAGTATCTGTCTTAGTGACGAGAGCAAACTTCTTTGCGCGCGGATGTTTTGCAATTTCGGCGGCAATAAATTGATCGCCGGCACCATTTGCTTCATTGGCAGGAAGGCACATCATGATGACATCAACAGAGTCCAAGTTGTCGTTGACGACTTTGTTGAGGTGGTGACCAAGCAATGTGCGAGGTTTATGAACGCCAGGGGTATCAACTAGTACCGCCTGGAAATCTGGGTTGTTGATAATGCCGCGAATAGCGTGACGTGTGGTGTTGGGGTGGTGCGATGTGATCGCAATCTTGCTACCCACGAGAGCATTGATGAGAGTTGATTTTCCGGTATTTGGGCGGCCAACAATGGCAACGAAGCCCGAACGGAAATCACTCATGGCCTTATTCTCTCACTACTTATCCCCCACGCTAAACCAAGTGATTAGGCTAAAGAAGTAATTAGTTCGTGTGCATCTGCGATAGATGTCACGAGTTCCGCGCTTCGCTCGCCGATTAATCGATGGCAACCTTCTGATGTTGGCGCAGTAATTGGACCAGGTATTGCCATTACCGGTCTAGCTAATTCAGCAGCATCCCTTGCTGTGCGCAATGATCCGCTGCGAAAAGCCGCCTCCACTACCAACGTTGCCTTGGATAGCGCTGCAATCAATCGATTACGCACCAAGAATCGATGAGGGCGAGCTGTCACTCCTGGCAGGTATTCAGAGATGATTGCACCATTCTCGAGAATCTCTTCAAAGAGACGTTGATTGCCTGCCGGATATGGACAATCCAAACCTGATGCAGTCACCGCAATTGTCACCCCTTCCGCAACAAGCGCTCCCCTATGTGCCGCTGAATCGATCCCATAGGCACCTCCGCTGACAATCGCCCACTCACGATCCACAAAACCTGCAGCAAACTCTTGAGCTGCTCGAATTCCATAAGGAGTGGGATTACGAGTCCCCACAATCGCAAGTGACTGCTGCGTCAAGGCCTCGACATTTCCTTTTACAAATAGCCCGATGGGAGGAGCTGCTAAATCATTGAGTTGTATTGGCCAATCAGTATCTTCCGGAATTAAGAATGTAATGCCACTTCTTTCAAGTTCTTCTCTCGTGTGCAACGGATTGATTCTCAGATCCTCAGGTATACCCTCGACGATTCTTTCAATCCCGTACTGTCTTATCTCTTCAGCGATCCTCGGCGCTCCTGCCTCGTGATGCGCCGCAATGATTAATCGCATATCTCTAATCTCCACTAATACTCCATTCCTTCGCGAAGTTGAAAAGCTCGTTGAACATCGCTCAAAGTAGGAGCTGAATGCCCCTCAAGATCGGCGAGGGTCCATGCAAGGCGAATAGTTTTATGAAGTCCGCGTGCAGTGATGCGCTCTTTATCGAGTTCATCATGAAGGAAGTTCATCGCAGCTTTCTCAGGTCGATAATCCAAACGAAGTGCTCGCGCTGGGATCTCTGAGTTGAGCTTCCAAGGTTGATTTTTGAAGCGATCTGCAGCAACGGCGCGTGCCGCAATCACTCGTGAACGAATTTCTTCTGATGACTCCCCTAGTTCGCGAGAATCCAAATCAACCCTGCCCACTGGATCTACTGTGACCCGAATATCAATGCGATCCATCAACGGTCCTGAGAGCTTTCCCATGTACCTACGAACTTGAAGTGATGAACACCTGCATCCATGACCCTTGCCTGTGAACTTCCCACAGGGACATGGGTTTGCAGCGAGCACAAGAAGAAACTTCGCAGGAAAGGTAACGGAACCAATCTGTCGTGCAATCGTGATGTTTCCAGACTCAAGTGGCTGCCGTAGTGAATCCAATATTCCAGCAGCGCACTCTGGAGCTTCATCAATAAAGAGAACTCCTCGATTGGCTAGAGATATTGCTCCAGGTGCAATTGCACGTCCCCCGCCACCGACTATTGATGCGCGAGATGCGCTGTGATGAGGCGCCACTATTGGAGCAACTCGTGAGATTGCAGACCTTGAATTCAAACCATCTGCGATTGAATGTATCGCAGTTACCTCAAGCGATTCCTCTTGAGTCAGTGGCGGCAAAATCGTGGGAAGGCGCGATGCAATCATTGTCTTTCCAGCACCGGGCGGACCAATTAAGAGCAGATGATGTCCGCCTGTTGCGGCAACTTCTGCCGCAAATCTCGCATGAGGTTGGCCGGCAACATCTGCAAAATCAAGCAGTTCGCCGGCTTCTTCTTGATTGATGTCTGCTTCCGGAAAACCGTACTCTCCTGTTGTGAGCCACTGATATATCTCTGCGATGTGATCAAATGCGAGAATCTCTAAATCCTCTAATAACTGCGCCTCACCAAAATTTGCACGAGGAACAATCGCTCTTCTGATTCCGCTCTTTAATCCCGCAATCAGCGATGGCAGTACCCCGCGAACTGGACGAATGGCGCCATCGAGCGAGAGCTCGCCCAATATCACGGCACCAGCCAACGGTGCTTGCGGCAATATTCCTTCAGCAACCAACATCGCAAGTGCAATCGCAACATCAAAGCCCGGTCCACTCTTGGGCAGCCATGCTGGCGATAAAGAGACTGTCACCTTCTTATTAGGCCACCTCTGCCCGGTATTGGTCAGCGCCGCACGAACGCGATCACGCGATTCTTGCAACGATGCATCAGGAAGTCCGAGTAGTGAGTAAGTCGGAATTCCATCTGCAATATCGCATTCGATATCAATTACCGAACCCATTAGACCTTGAAGGGCGACACCTTGAGTGCGACCTATAGTCATAGGACGTTCGCTCGATATTCAATACTGTGGCTGCCATCAGGGCTGATCAACACGGATGCGATATCTATTGTGTATTCACAGCCAAAGCAATCGTGAGTTACCAGCCACCCCATTGCAAGGCGTTGCATTCGCAGTAACTTTGCGGGCGATATCGCTTCAAAGGGATGGCCGTAGGAAAGAGAGCTACGAGTCTTCACCTCAATAAAGTGAAAATTGCCGGCCTTATCCAAGGTGATGAGGTCGATCTCGCCTTCACGCACCCGCCAATTACGTTCGACGATTTCGTCGCCTTGCTGAGTGCGAAATTCGGCAATCCGCGTTTCCCCAAAGAGACCTAGCGCTTGATTTCTGCTCCGTTTAAGAACCATCCGCGCAGGGTAGAGAGGAAGGCTTGGTGACTTTCACATCGCCAAGTCATCTGTGGATGAAATAAGAGCTAAAGGAGCGCAGCGATGTTGGAGAAGGATTTGCGGTGAATCGCAGTCACGCCAAGTTCTTTAATCGCGGCCGTATGTGCCGCGGTGATGTATCCCTTATGGCCGGCAAATCCATAGCCCGGGTAGATTGCATCCATCTCGCGCATGATGCGGTCACGGGTTACCTTGGCAATAATCGATGCTGCGCTGATTGCGGTCACAACTTGATCGCCTTTCCAGACTGCAACATTCGGAACTGCTAAACCTTCAATGGCGTAGCCATCGGTTAAAACATATGCAGGTGATATAGATAAACCATTAACGGCTCTGCGCATTCCATCAAGGTTTGCTGCATGCACTCCGCGAAGGTCAATCTCTTCTGGCGAAACTTCGATGATGCTTACTGCAGCGGCGTTCTCCATCACAACATCAAAGAGGACTTCCCGCTTATTCTCACTAATCTCTTTTGAGTCTCGGATTTCGGACCAGACATCTGCAAAAGGATCATCGAGGATGACTGAAGCGATTACTAGTGGACCAGCGCATGGACCGCGCCCAGCTTCATCAACACCAGCAATGGGAGATATCTGCGCATCACGCAACATCTCTTCGATGCGCTTGGGTGCGGCTGACATAGAAATTACTTTGCGGTGATGGGATCGTGCGAAGGAACGAGGCCAAAGCTAGAGAAGGGCCAGAGAATTCCGAAGACGCGACCAGTGACCTTAGAGACAGGCACCATTCCATTATTGACGTCATCTTGGTGATAACGAGAGTCAGCTGATGCGCCGCGGTGATCACCCATTACCCAAATCTTTCCAGCAGGGACGGTGACATTGAATTTGAGTTCTGATGGCGAATTTCCAGCGAAGATATAAGGCTCATTGGTCTTCTGACCGTTGATTGTGAGGCCACCATTTTTATCGCAACAGATGATCTTGTCTCCTGCTACGCCAATCACTCGCTTTACCAAGTACTGCTTAGCGGGATTAGGTAGCACGCCAGAGAAAACTAAGACTTCTTTCGCTTTTGCAATGTACTTGTTGCCAGATGCATCTTCCACGGGAGTCGGTAACCAATTGGCTGGGTCACGGAAGACCACAACATCCCCGCGACGGATTGATTTTGCAATAAATGGAATCTTGTTCACTGCAACGCGATCATTAATCTGAAGCGTGTTCTCCATGGATCCTGAAGGAATGTAGAAGAACTGCACTAAGAAAGTTTTGATAACAAGCGATACAGCGAGCGCGACGATGACAAGTATCGGGAACTCGCGAAAGAACGAGCCCTTACGAGGCAGGTACTTAGAAATTGTTATGCAGGCTTGTCTTCAGAAGCAGGTGCCTCTGTTGACGCATCTGCCTCAACCGCAGGAGTTTCTACAACCACATCTGCCACTGGTGCCTCAGCAACTGGTGCTTCAACCGCAGCGACTGTCTCTGTAACTTCAGCATTGTCAGTTGCGACAGCGCCTGCCACCTGTGCGACAGCTTCTGGCTCGGACACAACAATAGGTTCCGGTGTTGAAAGGATTCCATCACCGTAACCGACAATGCCATCACGCTTTTCGCGGATCTTTGCAGCCTTACCGCGAAGGTCGCGGAGGTAGTAAAGCTTTGCACGACGTACATCGCCCTTCTGGACGAGTTCAATCTTCTCAATAACTGGTGTGTGAACTGGGAAGGTACGCTCAACGCCAACGCCGTAAGAGACCTTACGGATTGTGAAAGTCTCGCGGACGCCATCGCCCTGTCGACGGATGACTACACCCTGGAAGACCTGAAGACGTGACTTGTTACCTTCGATAACACGAACATGAATCTTGAGCTCATCGCCTGCGCGGAACTGTGGAATGTCCTTGCGGAGTGATGCTGCATCTACGACATCAAGAATGTTCATAATCTGGTCCTCTTCGTGTATTTCAAGCGGTACGGATATGCCGTACA